>ERZ777003.911-NODE-911-length-50945-cov-15.540479_pt1 | contig 50945 bp, 39 predicted proteins | sample MGYA00374956_ERZ777003 | MGnify/ENA primary metagenome ERZ777003 (study PRJEB29302, sample SAMN06268252) | bioreactor metagenome | isolation source: Joint BioEnergy Institute, California, USA | place: USA:Joint BioEnergy Institute, California, USA | collected...
CACTTCTGCCGGGAGGTGCGAAGAGCCACGGGCCGGCTGGGACACTTCTGCCGGGTGGTGCAGAAGCGCAGTCCCGCTGGAGCCACTTCCGCCGGGAGGTCCGGAGGGCCTGCGGCCCTCCGAGATCCTTTTTCCTCGCCGCTCTGCGGCGACGTGTCGCAGCAGAGTGGCGAGAAGCTTCTGACCTGAAAGGGTGCGGGGCCAGGCCCACAGAGAAGCCCGGTTTCGCCCGCTGTGGGCGATGAAGTCATCCACGAGCGGGCGAAGCCAAGGATGTGAACCGATGAGAGCACAGCTAACCACCGAGGCCATCATCTCCGCCGAGCAGGCCCGCGGCGCCGGCCTGTACCCCAAGCGCCCGGTCGCGATCGTGCGCGGCGAGGGCGCGACGCTCTGGGACGCCGAGGGGCGCGCGTACATCGACTGCGCCGGCGGCCAGGGCGCCGCCAACCTCGGCCACGCCAACCCCGCAGTCGCCGCCGCGATCCAGGAGCAGGCCGCCCGCCTGATCTCCTGCCCGGAGATCTTCCACAACGACCAGCGCGCGGCCTACCTGCAGGAGCTCGCCGCCGCGCTCCCCTTCGGTGCGCGGGTGTTCCTCTGCAACTCGGGGGCCGAGGCCGTCGAGGCCGCGCTCAAGTTCGCCCGGCTGCTCAGCGGCCGGACAGGCGTGGTCGCCGCCGTGCGCGCGTTCCACGGCCGCACCATGGGCGCGCTCGCCGCCACCTACGAGCCGCGCTACCGCGAGCCGTTCGAGCCGCTCATCCCCGGCGTCCGCCACGTCCCGTACAACCGGCTCGATGCGCTCGACGCTGCGATTGACGAGACCGTCGGCGCGGTCGTGCTCGAGCCGGTCCAGGGCGAAGGGGGCGTCCGGCCGGCGTCGCCCGGCTACCTGGCCGGGGCGCTCCAGCTCTGCCGCGAGCGCGGCGCGCTGCTGATCGTCGATGAGGTCCAGACCGGCTTCGGCCGCACCGGACGGCTGTTCGCCATCGAGCGCGAGGGCCTCGAGCCCGACCTGCTGCTGCTCGCCAAGTCGATCGCCGGCGGCGTGCCGATGGGCGCCGTCGCCATCCACGAGCGCTTCGGGCCGCTGCCCCAGGGCAGCCACGGCAGCACCTTCGGCGGCAACCCGCTGGCGTGCGCCGCCGCGCGGGCCGCGCTGCGCTACATCCAGGAGCACGACCTGCCGCGCCAGGCCGAGGAGAAGGGCGCGTACCTGATGGAGCGCCTCGATGCCCTCCAGCTCCGGCGGGTGCGCGAGGTCCGCGGCCAGGGGCTGCTGGTGGGGCTGGAGCTGAAGGAGCGTGTGCAGCCCTTCCTCACGGCGCTGATGGAGCGCGGCGTCCTGGCACTCCCCGCCGGCCCGAACGTCCTGCGGCTGCTGCCGCCGTTGGTCATTTCGTACGAGCAGCTGGACCGCGTCGTCGAGGCGATCGGCGAGGCGCTGCGCTAGGCGCGACGCTGCACTGGCCCTATCGATGCTGCGAGATGAGGAGATCCATGCCCGAGACCCAGCTCGACCCCGTCGCCCTGCTCACGGAGATGCTCCGCATCCCATCGCTCTCGGGCCAGGAGGCCGCGCTGGCCCGCTTCCTGGCCGCCGAGATGGGGCGCCTGGGCTTCATGAGCTACGTGGACGAGGCCGGCAACGCCGTCGGGGTCGCCGGCGAAGGCCCGGAGATCGTGCTGCTCGGCCACATCGACACGGTGCCGGGCGAGGTGCCGGTGCGGGTCGAGGGCGGCCGGCTCTACGGCCGGGGCGCGGTGGACGCCAAGGGCCCCTTCGCAGCCTTCGTGTCCGCCGCCGCGCGGCTAGTGGCGCGTCAGAGCGAGCCGGGCGGCGCGCCGCTGCGCGCCCGCCTGGTGCTGATCGGCGCCGTCGAGGAGGAGGCCGCCACCTCCAAGGGCGCCAACTATGTCAAGTCCCGCTACCGCCCCGCGGCCTGCATCATCGGCGAGCCGAGCGGCTGGGATCGCCTCACCCTCGGCTACAAGGGCCGGCTGGTGGTCGACGGGCGCTGGGAGCAGCCGTCGGCACACAGCGCCGGGCGGGAGCCAGGCGTCGCCGAGCGCGCCGTCGCCTTCTGGAACGCCGTCGCCGCCCACTGCGCGGAGCACAACCAGGGCCGCGCGCGTCTGTTCGACCAGCTGCTCCCCTCGCTGCGCGCCATCCGCAGCGGCGGCGACGGCCTGCTGGAGTGGGCCGAGCTGACCATCGGCGTGCGCCTGCCGCCCGGCCTGCCGCCCGAGGAGCTGGCGCGCACCCTCGAGTCCCTCGCCGAGCGCATCGGCGGCGACGGTCCCACCGAGCACCGCGCGGCATCGCACGCGCTCCGCTTCCACGACCTGTGCCCGGCCTACCAGGCCGACAAAAACACCCCGCTCGTGCGCGCCTTCCTCAAGGGCGTGCGCGCCGCCGGCGGCACCCCCGGGTTCCTGCTGAAGACCGGCACGTCCGACATGAACGTCGTCGGGCCGGCCTGGGGCTGCCCGATCCTCGCCTACGGCCCCGGCGACTCCGCGCTCGACCACACCCCCGACGAACATGTTGAGATCGCCGAGTACCTGCGCGCGATCGACGTGCTCCAGTACGCGCTGGAGCAGATCTGCCTGTGATATTTGTCCAACTGCCCGCAGGCCATGTTCGTATCGAATCGCCATTCCAAAAAACCGTTTCATAACGTAACCTAACCCCTGCAGAGAACCCCTGCCTTCAACGCATGATGTGACGCAGTGCTGCGTAGCCGGGCGGACCACGTTCGCCCCCCGGCGTACTGTGTTATGCCCAAGAGGGCTTGAAGGAAAGGACACGAGCGATGCCAAAAACCGCCGGAGCCGAAGCCCACCAGCGTCGCCGACGCGGCGCGCCTTGGGCCTGAGGCCGAGTACTTCAATGTCTCTCGACAGCTAGTGTGAGGAGAGGTCTGGAGAGCCGGCACCTGTAGCGGTGCCCACCCTCGCCGCTCTGCAGCCCAGAGCGACGAGACACGGAAGTTTCGCGAGGAGGCTTCGCCTCCCGTTCCCGCCGCCCTGTAGGAATAGTAAGGAGTCACATTCGTGGAAGCAATCAACGGAGCGGATACAGCCTGGGTGCTCGTCTCGGCGGCGCTGGTCATGCTCATGACGCCCGGGCTCGCGCTGTTCTACGGCGGTATGGTGCGAGAGAAGAACGTCCTCTCCACCATCATGCACAGCTTCTTCATCCTGGCGCTGATCTCGATCCAGTGGGCGCTGTGGGGCTACAGCCTGGCGTTCGGCCCCAGCGTCGGCGGCTTCATCGGCGACCTGAGCTTCTTCGGCCTGAACGGCGTCGGCGGCGAGCCGAACGCCGACTACGCCGCGACGATCCCGCACGCGGCGTGGGTGGTCTTCCAGATGATGTTTGCGATCATCACGCCGGCGCTGATCTCCGGCGCCTTCGCCGAGCGCAAGCGCTTCAAGGCGTTCGTGATCTTCTCGCTGCTGTGGGCCACGCTGGTCTACGCCCCGGTCGCGCACTGGGTGTGGGCGGTCGGCGGCTGGATCCGCGAGCTGGGCGCGCTGGACTTCGCCGGCGGCACGGTGGTCCACATCACCTCGGGCGTCTCGGCGCTGGTGTGCGCGCTGGTGCTCGGCAAGCGCATCGGCTACGGCTCCGAGCCGATGCCGCCCCACAACGCCACGATGACGATCCTCGGCACGGCGCTGCTGTGGTTCGGCTGGTTCGGCTTCAACGCCGGCAGCTCGCTGGGCGCCAATGAGCTCGGCGCGACGGCGTTCATCAACACCCACCTGGCGGCGGCGATGGGCGCGCTGTCCTGGATGACCGCCAGCTGGGTCCGGCACAAGCAGCCGAGCGTCCTCGGCGCCGCGGCCGGCGCGGTCGCCGGGCTGGTCGGCATCACCCCGGCCGCCGGGTTCGTCACGCCGATGTCCAGCCTGATCATCGGCTTCCTCGCCGGCGTCGGCTGCTTCGTGGCCGTCGAGCTGGTGGTGCGCGGTCGCGTCGATGACTCGCTCGATGTGTTCGGCGTCCACGGCGTCGGCGGAATGATCGGCGCGCTCGCCACCGGTATCTTCGCCACCACGGCGGTCAACGAGGGCGGCAGCAACGGCCTGCTGTACGGCAACCCGGGGCAGCTGGTCACCCAGCTGATCGCCGTGGTGGTCGTGGCGGTCTACGCCGCCGCAGTCACGTGGGTGCTGCTGAAGGCGATCGACGCCGTGATCGGCATCCGCGTCTCGCAGGATGAGGAGCAGCGCGGCCTGGACGTCACGCAGCACGGCGAGGCCGCCTACCAGCCGTAGGACACCGTTCGCGGACACGTCTGTACTCTAGCCAAACCAAATCCATCTCGAAAGGAGACTGCCCTATGGACCCGATCGCTCTCATCGCACTGGTGCTGTTCGTCCTGCTGTTCGCCACGTGGATCCTCATGCCCGGCACCGCCACAGGCGTGACGGCGAAGGACGCCGAGGCGTCGCTGGAGCTCTCCGCCCAGAAGGCCTAGGGTAACGGCCGAGGCGCTGCGGCTGCGACGCAGCCGCAGCGCCTCGGCATTTCGGAGCACGCCGCCAGATTTGTGCAAAACCCCCAACGCCCGCCGCGCTCGTCCCCGCGGCGCCCGCAGCGAATGTTCCCCCTCTGGTACGGCAGGAAGAGTGCGCGCGCCGAATCCCAAGCCTCGCCCCCGCCGTTCGCACGCGCCGCGCTTATACAAAACGTCCAATTGACATCTCCGAGCCGCTCGTGTAGATTCTGCGTTAACCTGAATCAAACAAGCGGCTTGCAGTGACGCCCGCAGCTCTCTGGATGGCCAGGAGACCGCTGTGGGCATTTTGATTCTCCGACGCCTACGCGCCATACGCACCACGAGCTGTGCCCGCGCCCCTCCTCGCCGAGGGGTTTCGCTACACCGTCTGTGCACTGTGCATAAGGGAAGACACGCGCATGATCACTCGAGCTCCAGTGGCCCCCCGCGGCCTGTACGACCCGCGCTTCGAGCACGATGCCTGCGGGATCGGCTTCGTCGCCCGCCTCTCAGGTGAGCCGAGCCACACCATTCTGGCGCAGGCGCTCACCGCCGTCGGCAACATGGTCCACCGCGGCGGTGTCGCGGCCGACGGGAAGAGCGGTGACGGCGCTGGCGTGCTGACACAGATCCCACGCGCGTTCTTCGCCCGCGAGCTGCAGCAGCGCGGCATCCGCTACCCCGTCGAGGACCTGGCCGTCGGGATGATCTTCCTGCCGCAGGACGAGGGCCAGCGCGCCCAGGCGCGCCAGCTGGTCGAGCAGGGCCTGACGCAGTACGGCCTGTCGCTCCTGGCCTGGCGGCAGGTCCCGGTCGACCTCGACGCGCTCGGCGAGAGCGCCCGCGCCTCCTGTCCGGTGATCGAGCAGGCGCTCGTCGGCCGCCTCTCGCACGCCCGCCTCTCGCCCGCCGCCTACGAGCGCACGCTCTACCTGGCGCGCAAGACGATCGAGGCCGCGGCGCGCGCCCAGCAGCTCGAGGGCTTCTCCATCCCGTCGCTCTCCAGCCGCACCCTGGTCTACAAGGGCCTGATGATCGCCTCGATGCTCGGCCCGTTCTACCCCGACCTGCGCGACCCGCTGTACGAGACGGCGATCGCCGTGTTCCACCAGCGCTACTCGACCAACACCTTCCCGACCTGGGAGCGCGCCCAGCCCTTCCGCATGCTCTCCCACAACGGCGAGATCAACACGCTCCAGGGCAACCTCACCTGGATGCAGGCCCGCGAGGCCGAGTGGCGCCGCATCTCCGAGGCCCGCACGCCTGCGGTCGAGGAGGCGATCACGAGCGGCGGCAGCACGCTGGCGTCGACCGTGGCCCGCATCGGCCCGGTGGTGGACATCACCGGCAGCGACTCGGCCATCCTCGACAATGTGCTCGAGCTGATGGTGATGGGCGGCCGCGATATCCGCCACGCGATGACGATGCTCGTGCCCGAGGCCTGGGAGCGCGTGCAGGACATGGACCCGGCGTGGCGCGCCTTTTACCAGTTCCACGCGGGCTTTATGGAGCCGTGGGACGGCCCGGCGGCCCTGGCCTTCTGCGACGGGCAGGTGGTCGGGCTGGCGCTGGACCGCAACGGCCTCCGCCCGGCGCGCTACCTGGTCACCGACGACGGGCTCGTGGTGTGCGGCTCGGAGGTCGGCGCGGTGCAGATCGACGAGAGCCGCATCATCAGGAAGGGCAAGGTCGGCCCGGGCCAGATGATCGCGGTGGACCTCCACACCGGCACCTTCGAGGAGAACGACCAGATCAAGAGCTGGCTCGCCGCCCGCCAGCCCTACGCTGAGTGGCTCGAGCGCGAGATGCAGGTGCTGGCGCCGTCGGGCGCGCTCCACATCAGCGAGCCGGACGAGCCTGAGTCCTCCGCCTCGCGCGCCTCCAAGTCGCCCCTGCTCGGCGAGCTGCAGCGGGCGTTCGGCTACACGGCCGAGGAGCTGTCGGTGGTGCTGCGGCCCATGCTGCGCGACGGCCAGGAGCCGATCGGCTCCATGGGCGATGACACGCCCACCGCGGTGCTCGCCGACCGCCCGCGCCCCCTGTACAACTACTTCAAGCAGCGCTTCGCCGAGGTGACCAACCCGCCGATCGACCCGCTGCGCGAGGAGCTGGTGATGTCGCTCTCGTCGGCGCTCGGGCGGCGCGCCCACCTGCTCGACGAGACGCCCCACCACGCGCACCTGCTGCGGCTCTCCAGCCCGGTGCTGACCGACGAGCACCTGAAGCAGCTCCGCGCGCAGACCGACCCGGCCTTCTCCAGCGAGACGCTCGTGGCGCTGTTCAACGCCAGCGAGGGCGTGAACGGGCTGCGCGCCGCGCTGGACCGGCTGTGCCAGCAGGCTGAGCAGGCGGTCGCGGACGACAAGGTGCTGCTGATCATCAGCGACCGGGGCGTGGACGAGAACAACGCCCCCATCCCGGCGCTGCTGGCGCTCGGCGCGGTCCACCAGCACCTCATCCGCAAGGGCCTGCGCACCCAGGTCAGCCTGATCGTCGAGAGCGGCGAGCCGCGCGAGGTCCATCACCTGGCCTGCCTGATCGGCATGGGCGCCGAGGCGGTCAACCCGTACCTGGCGCTCGCCAGCGTCCGCGCGCTGGCCGTCGAGCGCGACGAGGTCAAGTCCAAGGCGCACGCCGCCGAGGCTGAGAGCGACCGGCGCTCGCCGCAGGAGCTGGCGGACGAGGCCGAGGTCAACTACATCCACGCCCTGGAGAAGGGCCTGCTCAAGATCATGTCCAAGATGGGCATCGCCGCGGTGGACAGCTACTGCGGCGCGCAGATCTTCGAGGCGGTGGGCGTGGACCAGGAGCTGATCGAGCGCTGCTTCAGCGGGGTGCCCGCGCGCCTGGGCGGCTACGGCTACGCCGGGATCGCCGCCGACGTGCTGGAGCACCACGACGCGGCCTTCTCGAACCGGCTGCCGCACGCCGCCACGCGCACCTCGCTGCCGCACCCGGGCTACTACAAGTTCAAGAAGGACGGCGAGTACCACGCCTTCTCGCCGGCCGTCGTCCACGCGCTGCAGAAGGCGGCCTCCGGCGGCGGCTACGACGCCTACCAGGCCTACAGCAAGCTGGTCCACAGCCGCCCGCCAACCGAGCTGCGCGACCTGCTCGATTTCGTCCGCTCTGAGCCGCAGGGCGAAGGGGCGGCCGGCTTCCAGCCAGTGCCCCTGGACGAAGTCGAGCCGATCGAGAGCATCGTGCGGCGCTTCTCGACGGCGGCGATGTCGCACGGCTCGACCAGCATCGAGGCCCACGAGGTGCTGTCGATCGCGATGAACCGCCTGGGCGGCCTGAGCAACTGCGGCGAGGGCGGCGAGGACCCGGCGCGCTACGGCACCGAGCGCAACAGCACGATCAAGCAGGTGGCCTCCGGGCGCTTCGGCGTCACGCCGGCCTACCTGGCCTCGGCGCTCGAGCTGCAGATCAAGATGGCGCAGGGTTCCAAGCCGGGCGAGGGCGGCCAGATCCCGGGCATCAAGGTCTCGGAGGAGATCGCCCGCATCCGGCACACCACGCCGGGCGTCTCGCTGATCTCGCCGCCGCCGCACCACGACATCTACAGCATCGAGGACCTGGCGCAGCTGATCTACGACCTCAAGCAGGTCAACCCGCGCGCCTTCATCTCGGTCAAGCTGGTGGCCGAGGCCGGCGTCGGCACGGTGGCGGCCGGCGTCGCCAAGGGCGGCGCGGACGTCATCCAGATCAGCGGCCACTCCGGCGGCACCGGCGCCTCGCCGCTCTCCAGCATCAAGAACGCCGGGGTGAACTGGGAGCTCGGCCTGGCCGAGACGCAGCAGACGCTGGTGCTCAACGGGCTGCGCGGGCGCGTGCGGCTGCGCGTGGACGGCGGCCTGAAGACCGGGCGCGATGTGGTGCTGGCGGCCATGCTCGGCGCCGACGAGTTCTCGTTCGGCACGGCGGCGCTGGTCGCGGAGGGGTGCGTGATGGCCCGCACCTGCCACTCGAACAACTGCCCGGTCGGCATCGCCACCCAGCGCCCCGAGCTGCGCGCCAAGTTCAAGGGCACGCCCGACGATGTGGTCCACTTCTTCCTGCACCTGGCCCAGGAGGTGCGCGAGATCCTGGCCTCGCTCGGCGCGCGCTCGATCGATGAGATCGTCGGGCGGACCGACCTGCTGCGCCAGGTGCCGCGCGGCCACCAGGCCGCCGATGCGATCGACCTCAGGCCGCTGCTCGAGCGCGTGGACCGGCCGGGCGACCCGATCCGCAACACCGACGCCGCCAACGGGCGCGTGAAGCTCGGGAAGCTGAACAGCCGCCTGCTCGAGGACGCCCGCGCGGCGATCGAGAGCGGCACGCCGATCGAGCTGGCCTACCCGATCGCCAACGTCGACCGGACCGTGGGCGCGACGCTGGCGGGCGAGATCGGCGCGCGCTACGGCGAGGCCGGGCTGCCCGACGGCACGCTGACGCTGTGCTTCAAGGGCAGCGCCGGGCAGAGCTTCGGCGCGTTCCTCGCGCCGGGCATGCGCATGCTGCTGGACGGCGAGTGCAACGACTACGTCGGCAAGGGCATGGCCGGCGGCGAGATCGTCGTCCGCCCGACGGCCAAGGCGCGCTACACCTGGCACGAGAGCACCATCATCGGCAACACGTGCCTGTACGGCGCCACCGGTGGCGCGCTGTACGCGGCCGGGCGCGCCGGCGAGCGCTTTGCGGTGCGCAACTCCGGCGCCGTGGCGGTGGTGGAGGGCCTGGGCGACCACGGCTGCGAGTACATGACCGGCGGCGTGGTGCTGGTGATCGGCGAGACCGGGCGCAACTTCGCGGCCGGCATGACCGGCGGCCTGGCGTATGTCTACGACGAGCACGGCAGCTTCCCGGCGCGCTGCAACGGCGAGCTGGTGGACCTGCAGCCGCTCGAGGCGCAGGACGAGGAGAACGTCCGCGCGCTCCTGGTGCGCCACGCTGAGCTGACCTGCAGCGCCCGCGCGGCCGAGCTGCTGGAGAACTGGAGCAAGGTGCGCGGCCGGTTCTGGCGGGTGCAGCCGCGCGGCGTCCCGGCGGCGCGGCTCCCGCAGGAGCTGGTCAGGGCGCGCGAGCTCGCGGTCGGCGTGGAGCGCCGCTAGCTCCGGCCCCAGCACGCCGAACGACGCGATACCGTCGAGAGCGGGCGCCCGTGTAGCGGCGCCTGCTCCGTCTACAGCCCCTTCCGCAACGCGCGGAAGGGGTTTTCCTTTGCTCGCGCGCGGCGTGGCAGGCCGCCACACCTCGCCCCTTCCAGGGAGATCGGCGGGATAGTATAATAGCCAGCACGCGCCATCACGTCCCAGCCGGACGTAAGGAGGCCATATCCCATGGCTCACAGCAACGCCTCGGCCCGCCGGCGCGCGCTCACCCTGCTCACGCTCATCAGCACCGCGCTTCTCCTCCAGCTCTCCAGCGCGCACCAGCCGGCGGACGACGCGCTCGCCGCCCACGACAGCTCACACATGAACCATCTCCTGGGCGCGGAACACCCGCAGGGCTGCAAGCCGGGCGAGATCTTCATGGAGGCGCAGAACTGGTGGGTGACGACGCCCGGGAAGGTGGGGGAGGACGGCAAGCCCGGGCAGGACCGCGGCCACCTGCACACCGGGCTGTGCTTCCCGCACAAAGCCACGATCAGCGGCGAGATCACGCTGACGATACGCAGCATCATGCACGACAACCCGGGGGAGTTCTACCGCCTGAACGTCGGGATCGCCACCGACCGGGTCGAGCCGGCGCCGGAGGAGTGCGAGGGCGACGACTACGCGGTGGCCTGCCTCGTCTTCGACCCGCCGCGCACCTGCCCGGACGGCGAGACGTGCGTGTGGGAAGACACGCTGGTGGTCGACACGCGCCGGGCCGCGCACGACGGCTGGCAGCAGTTCCGCATCCGCGCCTTCGTGCACCAGCGCGGCAAGGGCGGCGAGACGGAGAGCATGCGCACCTCCACCGGGCTGCACGCCTACCTGAAGAACGGCAACCCGCGCGACGACGTCTACGAGAATCCCGACATCCTGGAGGGGCGCGGCTGGTACACCCACGCCAACTACATGATCGCCAACATCCTGAACCCGCCGACCGGCCCAGTCTCCGGCGTGTGGCGGCCACAGGTGCGCCTCAAGCGCGGCGCCGAGGGGATCGAGGTGACCAGCTGGTACGCCGCCGTGGACCCCGACTTCCACCACGGGGACCCGGGCACGCCGCTCTGCCTGGATGGCCCGCCGCACGTGTCCGGCCCCACGCCGGCGTGCGGCCCCGGCGCCTACGAGGGCAAGCTCACGATCGATACCCGCGAGCTGAGCAACGGCTGGCACCGGCTGTTCCTGATGACCAGCGCCTTCGAGCCGAAGACCGGCTCGACCAGCTCGGCCGTGCAGACCATCCTGTTCGAGGTGCGCAACGGGTGGAGCAAGAGGGTGCTCGCGAGCGGCGCCGCAGATGCCGATAAGGGCGCGCCGGGCAGAGGCGCTGCGCGGGCCATCTAGCGGAGGTGCCCCGCGGCAGCGGCCTGGCGACCACACGCCGCGAGGACCCCGCCTCCCCGCCGAGCACAGCCTCGTCCCGCGTCACTCGTGGCGCGGAGCCCGGTAGCGCGTGTTCGTGCGATGCAGCTCCAGCAAGTCCGAGAGCAGCGCGAACCCGGTGGGCACACCCCCCGCCCCCGGGCCGACCAGCGTCACATCGCCGAGCAGATCCGTGGTGAACGTGATCGCGTTCGTGGCGCCGGCCACCGCGGCGAGCGGGTGGCTGAGCGGCAGACGCAGCGGGCGGACGCTCGCCCGCACCGCCTCCCCTTCGCGCCAGACGCGGGCGATCAGCTTCCAGCGCTCCCCGGCGGACTGGGCGGCGGCGACCGCATCGGACGTGAGCCCGGTGATGCCCTCGCGCTCGACGTCACCGGGGGTGAGGCTGGCGTCCATCAGCGCGTTGGCGAGAATAGCCGCCTTCGCGGCCGCGTCGTGCCCCTCCACGTCCCCGCTGGGATCGGCCTCGGCGTAGCCCAGCTCCTGAGCCTGACGGAGCGCCTCCTCGTAGGACATGCCCTGCTCCATCTGGGTCAGGATGTAGTTCGTCGTGCCGTTGACGATGCCGCGCACCTCGGCCACGCTGCAGCCCGCGAGGTCGGTCATGCCCAGGCGCAGCGCCGGGGTCCCGCCCATCACCGTGCCCTCGAAGCCGAAGAACACCCCGGCGGCCGCGGCCTCGCGGCGCAGGGCCGCCAGGTGCAGCGCCACCGGCCCCTTGTTGGCCGTGACGACGTGCCAGCCGCGCCCAAAGGCGGCGCGCACGTGGCTGGTGGCCGGCTCGCCGTCGGCGAGATCCGTCGGCGTGACCTCGATCAGCACATCGGCCTCGGCCGAGGCGATCATCTCAAGCGCATCCCAGCGGCGCGGGTGCGGCACGCGCCCGAGGTCGCGCGCGCGGGCGGCCTCCAGCAGCGCCTGCGGGTCGAGACCGCGCGGGTCGTACGCGCCCCACGAGCGCGCCGCGACCGCGACGATGCTCAGCTCGACGCCGTGCTGGCGCGCCAGGCGCGCGCTGTGGCTGTGAATGATCTGCGCCAGGCCCTGCCCGACCGATCCGAATCCCGCCAGGGCGAGCCGGTAGCGAGTGAGTTCCATGGACAAGCGCTCCTTCTCAGCACGATGCGTGTATCATAGCAGAGATGGAGCAGTGTTCGTGTGCGGCGAAGCCGCCCTAGCATTCCCTCTTGCGCCGCTCTGCGGCGGAAAAAGCCCGTGGAGGGCCTGCGGTCTCTACACCTCACCCTGCAGAGGTGTTTGGGGAGGCTTCGCCTCCCCAGAATCTCGCTTCCTCTGCCGCTGTGCGGCGACTGTGTCGCCGCACAGCGGCAGAGAAGAGCTGCCCGTGGAATACTTACGCGGTCGCCCTGTGCCGCGTCAGTCATATCGAAAGAGAGCAGCAGTGTGCAAGGAGCCGGCGGGATGACGAGCGAGGAACAGCGCACATTTGCCCACGGCGACAGCCGGCTGATGGCGACGACCCGCCGCGGCCGCGCTGTGTGCATCCGGCACATCACCCCCGAGGACGATGAGCTGCTGGTGGAGCTCTACAAACGCCTCTCGCCGGAGACGCGGCGGCTGCGCTTCATGTCGCAGCACCAGGACCCGCCGGATGAGCTCATCTGGCGCGAGGCGCACCGGCTGTCGGAGCTCAACCCGCACCTCGCCGCCGCGCTGATCGCCACTGCGGTCGAGGACGACGGGCGCGACCACGCGGTGGGAGTGGCGCGCCTGGCGCGCGACGCCGATGACCCCACCACTGCCGAGGTGGCGATCGTCATCCGCGACGACTTCCAGCGCGAAGGGCTCGGCACGCTCATGATCGACCTGATCATCCAGGTGGCGATGGCGGGCGGCCTCCGGCGCATCCGCGCCGTCTCGCTGGCGGAGAACGAAGCGGTGCAGCGGCTCGTCCTCCGCACCGGGCTGCCGGTCACAACCACCACCTCGCGCGGCGAGACCACCCAGATAATCACCCTGCGCTGAAGCGAATGCGGTGCGGCGCTGAAGCCTTCCTGACAGGAAGAGAGATGCTGAGGAGGCTTCGCCTCCCCAGACCCTCCGGGAGGATAGAGGGGCGAGGCCATCGCGTAAGCTCTGAACCAGACATGACAGCGGCCCTGGCATATGCCAGGGCCAGACCGGGACGAACTCAAACAACGGCTGTCTGTCAGTGCTCGCCGTGCTGCGATGCTCGCTTGAATGTTGGTGAGTGAGTGCCGCAGCTCGGGGTGCGTTGGTAGTGGGTGGAGCTGCGGCCAGGTCGTATCGTGGGCGGACGAGCGAGACTGACCTTGGGTGTCGCGGGCTTGGGACGAGGCTGCGATGTAGGAGCCCGGCGACACACAGAGAATAGCACGCGCGCTCGCCCGCCTCAATCGTACACTGGTATCGATATGTCCGTACCGGAGGTACCAGTACCGGCAAGGGCGAAAGTACTAAACCGATTATTAACAAATTTTCAGAACCGCGCCTACACCAACAGCGCCATCCCCGAGCTCCCGGTATCGGCGCAGCCGCTCAGCCGCCCGCTCGCAGTGTCGATCGCGATCGCCTGGACCAGCCCAATGGCGCCATGGCTCTGGGGAAGCCGCACCACCGGGCGCCGGGCGCGCACGCGCTCGCACACATACTCGGGGATGCGATTCTGCACCACAACCCGCTCGCCCTGGCAGTCGAAGCGCGGCGCGAGCACGGCTTCGCTCACCCCCATGCCGAAGTCGATCACGTTCAGGAGCACCTGCAGCACGCCGGTGATGATCCGGCTGGCGCCCGGCGCCCCAAGCACCAGCACCGGCTCATCGCCGCGGTAGACGATCGTCGGCGACATGCCGGTAGAGCGCCCCTTGCCGGGTGCGATCGAGTTGCGCCGGCCGGGCAGCGGGTCGAAGTTCACCATCGAGTTGTTGTACATGAAGCCGAGGCCCGGCGTGATCACGCCCGACGACACGCCCAGCGAGTGCGTCAGAGCCACGCAGGTGCCCGCGCTGTCGACGACGCTCACGTGGGTGGTGCCCGGTGCGATCATGTCGGGCGCGCCGGCGGCGATCGGCTCGCCGGCGTCAATGCGCTCGCGCCAGCGCGCGGCGCGCTCCTTGCTCGTCAGCTCCGCCAGAGGCACATCGACGAACGCCGGGTCGCCGATATACTGGGCGCGGTCGGCGAAGGCCGCCTGCATCGCATCCGCGACCAGGGCGATGTACTCCGGCGTGTTGTGGCCGAGCGCCGCCAGGTCGTAGCCCTCGAGGATGTTGAGGATCTCGATCAGCGTCGGGCCGCCGTGCGGCGCCTGCGAGGTGACCACCGTGTAGCCGCGGTAGGTCCCGATCGTCGGCGCCTCATCGCGCACGCGGTAGCTCGCCAGGTCCTCGGCGGTGACGAAGGCGCCGTTGGCCTCGAGGTCCGCGCTGATCTGGCGCGCGAGGTGCCCGGTGTAGAAGTCCTCCGGCCCGTGCGCGGCGAGGTGGCGCAGCGTGCGCGCGTAGTCCGGGTTGCGCAGCAGCTGGCCCTCGTCGTACGGCCGGCCGTCCGCCGTCAGGTAGATGCGGCGCGCCTCCTGGTTGAGCAGGATGTAGTCGAGCAGCGAGCAGCCCTCGGGGTGCGCCGCGCGGGTCTTCCAGCGCGCCGCCAGGTGGCTGTCCACCATGAACCCCTCCTCAGCCACTTGGGCCGCCGGCTCGAGCGCGGCCGACCACGGGAGCGTGCCCCAGCGCTCCAGCAGCGCCGCGAGGCCCTTGACCGTTCCGGGCGTGCAGATCGACTGGTAGCCGGCGTCGTTCACCTTCCCCTGCAGGAAGTAGCCCCAGCCGTCCGGGTTCGGCCGGATGAGCTTGTCCTGCCACATCTCCGGCGTCACCCGCGACCCGGCGAGGGCCGGGGCGTCCAGCAGGTAGGTGCGCGCCGCCGGCTCGCCGGGCAGGTGGACCGTCGCGATCATATAGCCGCCGATGCCGCACATCTGCGGATTCACCACCATCTGGACGAAGGCGCAGACGACGGCGGCGTCGACGGCGTTCCCGCCGCTCATGAGCACCCGCGCGCCGGCCTCGACGGCCACCGGCTCGGCCGCGACGATCATACCGGGCATGGCTTCCCCCTACTTCAACACGAAACGCCCCATCGGGGGCGTCTCTACAGATTCCCGATAGGGCGTCCCGACGGCGGCTGGGAGCCGCAATCGGACGCGGTCTACTTCAGCACATCGCGGACGATCTGCTCGAGACGGTCGAGCGGGAAGGGCTTGGGGAGATAATAGTCCACGCGCTGCTCGCGGGCCCGCTTCTCGAGCTCGGGCGTCGCATAGGCGGTGATCAGCACCACACGCGTCTCTGGCGAGGTTTCCTTGATCTCACTGGTGAGCTGCAGGCCGTTCATGCCGGGCATGTTGTAGTCCGTGATCACCAGCGGCACCGGGCGCAGAGCGATCTGAGCCAGGGCCTCCGCACCGCCGTTGACCGTCACGATGTCGTACCCGCCGGTCAGATCGCGCATCAGGCGATGCAGGATGATCAGAATATCCGGCTCATCTTCGACGAGGACGATCGCCGGATTGCGAGCGGGTTGGTCGGGCATACAGCGCTCCTCAACACCAGTGAGCCGTGCTACAGCTGCAGCTAGCGCACATTCTATCACACACCGCTGTGCCGGGCAACCGCGCTGCAACGCTGCCCACGGCGCTACGACAGTGCTTCGCGAGTAGGATTTCGGAAACGTTCGCCAGCGCGGGCCGGGCCTGCGGGCGCACCCTAGCGCCGGCGGCGCACCGGGCGCGGCGGGCTGACGGCGACACGCCGCCCCTCCAGCAGCGCGCGGGGCGTCTCCTCCACCAGCGCCGCAGCCGCCTCCGCCCCGAGCAGCTCCGCCGCCCGCTCGCGCGCCTCCGTCAGCACCGGCGGGCGCCGCGGCGGCACGCCGTGCGCGTCGCTCGCCAGCACGTGGACCATCCTGTGGAGCAGCAGCGTCTCGGCCACCGAGCGCAGGTAGTCGCCCTGGCCGCCGGTGAGCGCCTGGGCCGTGATCTGGATCAGCACGCCGCGCTCGATCAGCGGGATGAGCAGGTCGGGGTCCTCCTGCACGTCCGGCAGGCGCTCGGGGTGCGCCAGCACGACGCGGTAGCCGGCGAGCTGCAGCGCGAAGATCACGGTGTCGAAGCCGTGCGGCAGCCCGCTGAAGGGCGGCTCGAGCAGGATCGCCCGCCCGCCGCCGTAGGTGAGCAGCTCCCCGCGCCGCAGTTGCTCGACGACATCCGCGACGAAGGTGATCTCGGTGCCGACCACGATCTCCAGCGGCACGTCCTCGGCCGCCAGCGCGGCGATGAGCTGGTCGGCGCGCTCGCGCACCAGCGCCGGCGAGTACTTCCGGCTCGCGGTGGAGGCCGGGCTGTGCGGGGTGGCGGCCAGCACGCGGATGCCATCGGCCACGGCCATCCGCGCCATCGCCAGCGCCTCCTCGAGCCGCGGAGCGCCATCGTCAAGGTCGGGGAGGATGTGAGAATGCAGATCGATCAAGAGTAGTAGCCGTACCCCTGCTCAAGCTCGGCGCCGTTGAGCACCACGCCGACGATATTGGCTTTGACCTTCTCGAGCACCTCGCGCGTGCGGCGGGCGCGGTCGCGGCTCGTCTTGCCCGCCTGGAACACCAGCAGCACGCCGTCCACCCGCGTGGCGAGCACGGCGGCGTCCGTCACCGCGATCACCGGCGGCGTATCGAACAGCACCATATCGGCCATGCCGGACAGCCGGGCGATGATCTGCTCCATGCGCCGCGAGCCAAGGATGTCGGCCGGGCGCGGCGGCAGCGGCCCGCTCGCCAGCAGGCTCAGCCCGGGGACGCCGGTCTCCTGCAGCGGCGGCGGCGTATCCTCCGAGGCCAGGATCATGTTGGTCAGGCCGCTCTCGTTGCTCAGATCGAACAGCGTGTGCAGGCTCGGCCGGCGCAGGTCGCAGTCCACCAGGATCACCCGCTGCTCGGCCTGCGCGATCGTCACGGCCAGGTTGGCGAGCGTGGTGGACTTCCCCTCGTCCGGCGCGGTGCTGGTCGCGAGCAGCGTGCGCAGCGGGCGATCCAGGCTGGTGAACTGGATGTTCGTCCGCAGCGTGCGGTACGCCTCGGCCGCCGGGGAGCGCGGGTCACGAATCGCTATCAGAGGCGAGGTTCCGTTCGACAGGCTCATTGGTTGCTTTCATCATCCGTAATGTGCGATGCGCCGCCCGCAGCCGCCAGCCCGTGACCTGCGGCGATGCCGGCGCGCATCACGCATTACGCAGCTGTTGCCGCCGGCTGCGCTGCGCTGGCGCGGCGCTCTCGTGGACGATCGGTATCGCCCCCAGCGTCGGGAGCTTCACAAAGCGCTCCACATCGGCCGGAGTCTTGAGCGAGTCGTCGAGCGCCTCGAGCACGAAGGCCAGCAGCAGCCCGAGGATCAGGCCCAGAAACGCCCCGGCCAGGACATTAATGCGCGTCTGCGGCCGGTGGAGCACCGCCGGGCGCGCCGGCTGGTTCACCACCACGTTGATGCGGTCGGTGCCCTCGATCGTGCTGTTGCGCGCCGCCACCAGCGCCACCAGGTTGTCGCCGATCGCGTTGGCGATCCGCGGCGCCATGTCCGGGTCGGGGTAGTCCACCTGGATCACGATCAGCTGCTCCTCGGGGCGCGGCTGGATCGCGACCCGCTCCAGCAGCCAGTCGGCGCTGCGGTCCAGCCGCAGCTCGTTGCTGATCTTCTCGAGCTGCACCGGCGCCAGCGCCATGGCGCGGAAGCTGTTCATCCGGTCGCGCAGCACGATCAGCAGGCCGTTGTCGAGCCGGCTCGGCACCACCAGGTAGCTCGCCTCGGAGCGATACACCGGCGCGTAGGCCGCCTGCCACTTGCTGAAGGCGTACGCGCTCACAGCCGCCACGGCCGCCGCCAGCAGGATAATCCACCAGCGGCGCCGGAGGATGGTGGCGTAGTCGCTTAGTTGCATACTCTTCTCACGAGGAACGTGTGCTCGTCAGCCCCTGTGTGTGATGCTGAGCCACCGTGCAGGCGACAGCGCACGCTGTATAAAAGTGACCGATCACGCATCGCGCGTGAGGCCGACGCGGTGCAGCCCGAGCGCCAGCAGCACGCCGGCCCCCAGCCCGACCAGCCCGCGCAGCGCGGCGCTCAGCGCGATCTGCCGCGGCCCGTTGGCGCGCGCCGCGCTGGCGGGGATGCCCTCCAGCACCACCACGTTCACCCCGGTGTTCTCGGGCGTGGCCGCCGGGTCTCCCCACAGCGCCAGGCCGCGCGTCCGCACCAGCGCCACCGCGGCGTCCAGGATCTCCTCGGCCGCGGCCGGGTCGCCGGCGGTCGCGGTGATGCTCACGACGCGGCGCTCGTTGCCGGCCGCGATCGCCGCGCGCGCCTGCGCGGGGTCCAGCTGGAGCCCGCGGCGCGCCAGCTCGGCCGAGAGCTCGCGGGCGAACGGCTCGCCGCTTACGATCGCCGGCAGATCATACGCCAGAGCGTCCTCGGTGTCAAAACGCCGGTCCTCGGAGCGCGTGATCAGCAGGCGCGCCCCGGCGGCGTAGCGCGGCGGCTGCGCGAGCCCGACCGCGGCGCTGAGCAGGGCCGCGGCGAGCGGCACCGCCAGCACCAGCGCCCAGCGCCGCCGGAGGATGGAGAGGGCCTGTGCGATGCTCATGAGATGCGCGGCCGGCGCCGGCCGCCCTGCTACTCCTCAGCGCCCCGGCGGCACGCCGGCGGCGCAGACGCTGTCGACAAACTCGCGCATGCGCGCCAGAAAGACCTCGCGCCCGAAGCCCTCGGCGTGCCGGCGGATCGCCAGCGGATCGTACTCGTCGCTGCGGGAGGCCGCCACGGCCGCCGCCAGCGCGGCGGCGCTCTGCTCGTGGAAGAAGCGCCCGGTCACCCCCTCGACCACCGTCTCGAGCGCCCCGCCCGCCGCGTAGGCGATCACCGGGCGCCCGGCGGCCATGGCCTCCAGCGTGGTGATGCCGAAGTCCTCCTCGCCGGGGAAGATGAACGCGCGGCAGCGGGCGAACAGCGCGCGCAGCTCCTCATCGCTGACGCGGCCCAGGAACTCGACGTTCGGCCCGGCGAGCGCCCGCAGGCGCGGCTCGTCCCGCCCGCTGCCGAACACCTTGAGCGGCAGCCCGAGGGCGGTGAAGGCGCGCACCGCCAGGTCCACCCGCTTGTACGGGATCAGCCGCCCGCCGGCCAGGTAGAAGTCGCCCGGCGGCTGCGGCCGGAAGGGCGGCAGCTCCACCGGCGGCGGGATGACCGTCGCCTCGCGGCCGTAGTAGCGGCGGATGCGGCCGGCCACCACCCGCGAGTTGGCGACGAACCAGTCGACCCGGCTGCTGGAGACCGCGTCCCACAGCCGCAGGGCGGTGAGCGGGAGCGCGAGCAGGGCGCGGCGCCTGGCCCCGAGGCCCTCCTGCGCCACGTAGTCCGCCGCGCGCCAGGCGAAGCGCATCGGCGTGTGGCAGTAGCAGATGTGGCGGGCGCCCGGCGCGGGGATCACCCCCTTGGCGAAGGCGCTGCTGCTGCTGATGATCAGGTCGTACCCGCTCAGGTCGAAGCTCTCGAACGCGCTGGGGTAGAGCGGGAAGTAGGCGCGGAACAGGCGCCGCCAGCCGGGCAGCCGCTGCATCCACGAGGTGCGGATGTCCCACTCGCGGTAGCGCGCCGGCATCGCGCCCGGGTCGTAGATCGACGTGTAGATCGGCGCCTGCGGGAACAGCTCGTGCAGCGCCTCGAGCACGCGCTCGGCGCCGCCGTACTGGTTCAGGTAATCGTGGACGAGCGCGATGCGCATGAGCGCCCTGCGTGCAGGGGTTTGCCTCTTCTCTCATTTTTTCCGCGGCTCTGCGGCTGCTTCGCAGCCACAGAGCCGCGGAAACATTAAGAATCTCGGAGGGCCTGCGGCCCTCCGAACCTCCCCGCCAAAAGCTGTCTCGGAAGGCCTGCGGACTGCCCGCGGGATGCACCCTCGGTTAAGGCTGCGGCCCTCCGAACCTCCCCGCCGAAAGCTGCCTCGGTGGGTCTGCGGACTACCCGCGGGATGCACCCTCGGAGGGCCGTAGGCCCTCCGAACCTCCCCGCCAAAAGCCGCCTCGGTGGGCCTGCGGACTGCCCGCTGAATGCACCCTCGGCGCGCCTGCGGCCCGCCGGTCCTTCCCGCCGAAAGCTGCCGCGTGGGCCCGCGGGCCTTCCCTACGGAAACTGTCTCGGAAGGCCTGCGGACTGCCCGCGGGATGCACCCTCGGTTAAGGCTGCGGCCCTCCGGTCCTTCCCGCCGAAAGCTGCCTCGCGGGCCCGCGGGCCTTCCCTACGGAAACTGCCTCGGTGGGCCTGCGGACCCTCACTCGGAAGCTGCCTCGGTGGGCCTGCGGCTGTCACGCCTTCTCGAAGGGGAGGCGGGCGGCAGGACCGCGTCCCCGTATCAGCGGCCACGACGCGCGAGGCGGAACAGCGCGCTTCCAGCCCCGCCTGCGGCCTCCACTGGCCCACGATTTGCGGTGTCCAGCTAATCGGTAGTACAGTATACCAGATGAACGACACCCGGCAGCACCGCGGTCCAGGAGGGCCGCATCACACGATGACCACGAACGAAGAGGAGCTGCGCCGCATCCTTACCTCCGCGAGCATGGGCCAGGTGGCCTACCACACCTGGGCCGAGCAGGCCCGGCACGCGCGGCGCTTCAATATTGCGCGGCTGTTCGAGGCGCTCAGCGCGGCGCGCATGGCCCGCGCCGAGCACGCCTTCCGCCAGCTCGGAGAGGTCGGCAGCACGGCCGAGAACATCGAGCGCGCGCTGACCAGCCCGGAGCCCGAGGCGGTGGCGACCGGCCGCATCACCGGCACCACCACGCTCTCGCGCGAGCTGCTCACCCGCGCCCAGCGCGCCGCCGCCGAGGGGCGCGACCTGCGCGCCGATGAGCTCGGCGACCTGTTCGTCTGCCTGACCTGCGGCGAGGTCCGCGAGGGGCAGCTCAGCGGCGCCTGCCCGCGCTGCGGCACGGTGCCCGAGAACCACAAGGCGTTCCGCGCGATCGAGTTCATGGGCACCCTCGGCCCGCACGCGATCATGTCGTTCCTGGAGCACAGCCAGGAGTGCCTGGACAAGCTGCTGAGCGGGCTCGACGACGAGCTGCTCGCGCGCCGCCCCGCGCCGGATCAGCCCTCGCTGAAGGAGCTGGCCGGCCATCTGGCCGACGTGGACTCGGTGTTCCGCGAGCGCGCCTGGCTGCTGCTGGAGACGAACCACCCCGAGCTGCCGCCGGCCCACCCGCCCACGCTGGACTCGGCCGCCGCCTACCGCACCAGGCCGGCGGAGGAGATTCTGGAGGCCTTCCGCGCCAGCCGCCAGCAGACGCTCAGCCTGCTGCGCGGCCTCACCAGCGCCGCCTGGCACCGCACCGGCCACCACGAGCTGTACGGCGAGGTCAACCTGCTCCACCAGGGCAACTGGGCCGTCAGCCACGAGCGCGCCCACCTGGTCGAGATGGCGCAGCTGCGCCACGACCTCGTCGCGGCCGGCGCGGGCTGCGGCGAGGCCGAGGTCACCGAGGTGGTCGTCACCGGGGTCAACGAGGGGGAATGATCCGATCTGCGCCCGACCGTCGAACGTAGGCGTCGCTATGCCGCAGCCCGACATCGAGGAGATCACTCCGAACCACTTCCTGGTCCGCGATGGGCGCGCGAACACGCTCCTCAAGGGCGAGGGCGAGCTGATCGGCAACCGCTTCACGCTCACCAGCTGGCGCCGCGATGGCCTGCTCGCGCGCCTGCGGGAGCGCGGGTTCCGCGTCCTGGCGCTCGAGGACCGCATCGCCGCTCTGCCCGCCCCGCCCAAGCCCCCGCCGCTCGGCGCGCCGATCTGGTACCCGCTCGCCACGGCGGCCGAGCGCCTCAGCCGCTTCGACGGCACGGCCCTGCAGTGGCTCCCGATCGCGAGTGAGCAGCGCGGCGGCGTGGCGGGTGTGATGCTGCGCCCCGGCTGGCCGGTCCGCCGGCGGCGCGGGCGCGGCCCGGCCGAGTTCGCCCTGGTCCCCGAGCGGGCGGGCGCCGGCCTGCGGTCGCTGAGCGAGCAGGAGGCACTCCTGATCGGCTACGCGCAGGCCGCGGCCGCCGGGCCGCTGGCGCTCACGGCCCGGCACACCGAGGAGGGCCTGGTCCTGCCGGCGGTCGAGCTCCCGCCCGCGTACCGCGAGCTGCTCGCCCGCCTCGCCGAGCGGCACCCGGAGGGGCTGCTGGTGGACGACCGGGCCTGGCCGTTCGTCGAGGCGCTGTTCGCCCGGCTCGGCGTCCGGCTCACGGCCCGGCGCGGCGGATGAGCCGGTAGCCCTGGCCGCGCACGCTCTCGATCAGCAGCGGCTCCCCTTCCAGCTTGCTGCGCAGCCGGAACACCAGCGCGTCCAGGCGCCCTCGCGCCTCGCGGGGGTCCACCACGTCGTCGTACAGCGCCGCGATGATCGTGTCGCGCCGCACGACCTCGCCGGCGCGCTCGAGCAGCAGGTCGAGCAGCCGCTGCTCCAGCTCCGTGAGCGGCGGGAGCTCCACCTCAGCCGCCGGCGCCCCCCGCTGCGCCGCCTGCGGGCTCGCGCCCTGCACCAGCACGAAGTCGCGGAACAGGCCGGCGAACAGACGCTGCCGGCCGCCCTCGAACACGATGTAGCCGCGCGCGACGAGCTCGGGCGAGATCGGCTCGTCGGCCAGCTCGCCGGCGGCGATCAGCCGCAGCGTGCGCCGGTCGTGCTCGCTCAGCTCGTGCCACAGGCCGGCGAAGAAGTCGGCGAAGAGCGGCTGCAGCAGCGCCCGCACGTACGGCCGCTCCGCCTCCGGCAGCACGTCCTGCCCAGCCCGGTACGACCGGTAGCGGGTGCGGTACAGGTACTCGCACGTCTCGCGGATCAGGTCCGGGTGCAGCCCGGTCAGCTCCAGGATAAAGTCGGCGTCCGCCTCTGTGAAGCGGAACTGCATCCCCGCGACCCAGGTGGGCGGCTCGAGCACCAGGCGGCGGGCGTCCTCCGGCGACAGAAAGCGCAGGCTCAGGATCGTGAGCCGCTGCAGCAGGTTGAAGAACGGCGAGGTCTGCACTTCGGCCGGGACCTGCTCGCTGAGCGCCCGCGTCGAGGCGATCACCATCGACGCGACCGCGAGCACCGCGCGCAGGTTGTCGTACTCCTCGCGGCTCAGGCGCGCGGCGATCGTGTCGAACTCGTCCAGCAGGAACACCGCGCGCAGCCCCCAGGCGTCGATGCGGCGCAGCAGCTCGATCAGCCCGCCCGGCATGGTCGCGCCGAGCTCGCTTGTGAAGCGCTGGCGCAGCTCGTCGTCGTCGGCCTCCTCACGAGCGGCGGCGATCGCGCGCTGGGCCCGTTCGCGCAGGTCGCCGAGGGAGGACACGCGCCCGGACGGCATGCGCTCGAGCGGCAGCAGCGTCACGTCGTCGACCTTCAGCAGCCGCCCGAGCTGCACGAGCAGCTCCTCGTACAGCTGCCGCAGCAGCGACAGGCTGGCCGTCCCCGTCAGCCCGCCGCTCAGATCGAGCGGGACGAACAGCAGGCGCTCCGGCTCGTCGGCGAACGCTCGGCCCACGGCGCGGCTGAACAGCCGCAGCCCGCCCTCTGGGTGCGCCAGGCAGCGCAGCATGAAGCTCTTGCCCATCCCGCGCGGCGCGACCAGCGACACGGCCGCCGGGCGCTCCTGCGTCACGCGCGCCACCAGATCCTCGAGCTCGTCGCCCAGGCCGATGAAACGCTCGGCGCACTCGAGCATGGCCTCGAGCAGCAGATCTTCGCGGTAGGGGTTTGGCAGCAGCGGAGCGGTCATGAGTACCTCCTACACGCTCAGGTATACCTGCGCAGCCAGCGGGTGACCAGCGCCACCCGGATCGCGACTGAGCCGTCGTGCTCGACCAGCAGGTCCGGCCGCTCGTCGAGCGCGCGCTCCACCTGCGCCGCGCCAATGCCGGCGTCACGGCGCCGCAGCAGCGTCACGAGCCGCCTGCGTGCCACCGGCTGGTTCGCCTCGCCCGCGCCAGCCGCCACCGCGCACAGCACCGCGCTCGTCGTCGGGGAGCTGTCCGCGAGCACGTGGTGGAAGGCGTCGCTGTGCGCGAGCACCGCCCGCAGCGCATCGTCGACCACGGCGGTGGGCACAAGAATGCGCTCGCGGGCCGGGATGCCGGTGCGCCGCTGCTGGGCCTGTATGGCGGTGACGATCTGGCCGCACACCAGGTGGGTGTAGTACGGGTGCCCGCCGGTCTCAGCCAGCAGGCGCTCCACATCGCCGGGCTGGTACTTCAGGTGGCTGCGCACGGGGGTGGTGATCAGGTCGCGCGCCTCGCGCTCGTCGAGCACCCCGAGGCGCACCTGCAGCCCCAGCTCGCCGAGCCGCGAGCCGAGCAGGCCGCCCTCCTCGGCGGAGAGCTGCGCCAGCGAGTAGTCCGGCATCGCCACGACGAACGCCAGGTGCTGGTTGACGCGCTCGTCGTTGAGCAGCGCGCGCCACTGGTCGAAGAACTCGCGCTCGGAGCTCGTGCCGCGCAGCCGGCTCATCACCACGCCCATCTCGTCGATCAGCACCACGAAGCGGTCCAGGTCGCGCTCGGCGCGGATCTCAGCCAGAAACGTGCCGAAGGCCCGGATCGGGTCGGCGGCGATCGCCTCGGCGCTGAGCGGGTTGGTGCGCGCCTTCGGGCCGGCCTTCTGGGCGATCATCTCCGAGATGCGGGCGATCAGGCGGCAGAACTGCAGCTCGGCGGTCGGCAGGCTCTGCAGGTCGAGCGGCGGCGGCACGGCGAAGTCGTGCAGGTGGTGGCGCGCGAGGTGCTCGAGCAGCGAGCTCTTGCCGATGCGCTTCGGGCCGCGCACCAGGATATGGCGCATCCCGCCCCCGCCGGTGAGCTGGGTGAGGATCGTGCTCACCTCCGGCCCGCGCCCGATGAACAGCGGCCAGCGGCCGACCGGGCCCGGCCCGTAGGGGTTGTCGAGCGGCGTCGTGATGCGGAAGCCGCCGTCGATCAGCGCCACCGCGCGCAGCTCGACGTGGCGCTGCTCGGGGAGGCGCAGCAGCGCCACGCGCACCTGCTCGATCTTCTCGCGGGTCGGCGCCTCGATCGAGAAGCGGATGTGGGCCAGGCTGGGCTCGGGCACCTCGGCGTGGAACGAACGGATGTTCACCGAGCCGATCGCGTCGATCGCCTCGGTGAGGCGGTGGATCAGCCCCGGGCGGTCCCAGCTCTCGTAGAGCACGTCGGCGGCGTACGCCTGCTCCTCGGCCGGCTTCCAGCTCAGCGGGTAGCCCGCCCCGCCGGCCCGCGGGCACGTGGCGGTGTGGACCTTGAGCTGGTGGCCGCCGTGGACCACCACCCCGACGGCCGGCTGCGGCGGGTGCGGCCAGCAGCACTGCGCCAGGCGCACGCGGCTGGCGCGGGCGCGCACATCCGCAGGCACGGCGCTGTAGTCGAGCCGCGGCGCCAGCAGGTGCTCGACGATCGCGTGCACCACTTCGTCCGGCGCGGCTTCGCCGCGGGCGACCGCCCGGAAGAAGGCGTCGACCGTCTGATACCCGCGCCGCCGGCACAGGCTCGCCACCTGCGTGTCGATCGCCGCGGCGTTGGCGTGAAGCCCCTGCATCTCGAGCCGGCGCGCCAGCACCTCGCGGAAGATCGCCTGGCCGCGCGCCACGCCGTCGTTGCCCTTCTGCAGCGCGCGCCGGATGCGGTTCTTGGCGAACGACGTCACCGCCGCGTCGAGCAGCCGCTGGTCCACCGCGCCGCCGTGCTGGTCGATCAGCACGTTGCAGATGTCGCCGCGCTCGAGCTGCTCGCCCGGCGAGACGCGCCGGTTGTTCAGCAGCGCCCCGCGGCAGTACACGCCCAGGTCGAGGTGGACCTTCACCGCGAAGTCCAGCACCGTCGCGCCATCAGGCAGAAAGATCACCTCGGCCTTGGGGGTGAAGACGAACAGCTCATCGGAGCGGCCGGCGTACGCCGCCAGCCAGCGCTGGCGCTCCGCCCACCATACCTGCCGGCCGAGCGGCACCGGGCCGCCGGCGAGCGCAGCGAGGTAGCCGGCGCGGTTGAAGCGCACCATCTCGGAGGTGGCGATGTGGATCGGCACCACCGGGACGCGCTCGCCGGTGGTCGCGCAGTACTCGATCGCCGTCTGGACCGCCTGGTAGCCGTTGTCCTTCGGCCCACCGATGTAGTCGCGCAGCCGCGTGCCGCCGAGCGCCCGGTAGGCGCTGTTGATCGCGCCGAGCGCCCGGTAGCAGTCCGGCACGCGCTCGACGAGCACGTTGACGACGTCGGCCCACGGCGCGGGGCCGTGCAGGCTCTCCAGGCCATCCTCGATCAGCTGGTAGATCGGGCGCTCTCTGCGCTCGATCTGTGCGGAGATCCCCTCGGCGCCCAGCAGCTCGCCGATCTGCCGCCGCAGGTCCTCGAACAATCGGTCGCGCGCCGGCCGGGTGCGCTGCAGCAGCTCCGTGGCGCGCTGGGCCAGGTGCGGGTCCGAGAGGCGCGCCGCGATGTCGCGCAGCTCGCAGCGCACGTCCCACATCCCCAGCCGCGAGCAGACGTGGGCCGCGGCGACGATCGTCTCGGGGCTGACGTCGATGTCGGCGTCCTGGGTCTGGCGCAGCTGGACCAGCAGCTCGGTGAGCTTCAGCACGGCGGCCGGCGGGTTGCGGTAGAGCAGCATGAAGAGCTTCCAGGCGCGCTCGACGGCCTGGAGCGACGGGCGCGGCACCCTGCCGCCGAACTCCGCTAGCGCCGCCGCGGTGTCGCCGGCCTCGGCGCCGAGCAGCTCGGCCACCCGCTCCGGCGGCACCAGGCCGCGCTCGAGCGGGCGCAGCACGAGCCCCAGCTGCGCCAGCCAGTCCGGCAGCCCCCAGTCTCGGATCTGCTGGCTCACGGCGTGGTAGCGCGGGCGCACAGCGGTGCCGGGCGCCAGGAGCCCGAGGATCTCTGCGCCACCTGCCATCGCGACCCCGCTTGCCTGCTCGCTCATGGCCGTCCCTCCAGCGCGCGTTTCCTTCCAGTATACGCCACTTGCGAAACATTCGCAATATTCTTCCAAGAAAGCTTATTGACAAAGACAATTCTATCCTGTAGTATTTTTACCACGCTCTGTAAGAAACTTACAACACACCTTACCGAGCGGACGGCCGACACGAAAGGAGATCGAGATGGACACCGAGCTATCGCTGGCGCTGCTCGTCACGCTCGTCCTGCTCCTCGGCTTCCTCAGGCCCATGCGTCCGTACGAGCCACCCGTCGTCGTAGTCGTGCCGCAACATTCGTCCCTGGAACGCTCCACCGGCTGTCTTCCGCTGCTGCTGTTCGCCGCCCTGATCCTCCTGCTCATGTTCGTCACCGGCAGCTAGCCTGCAGGTTTCAGCTCTCCGGACGGGGCGGCTTCGTCGCCCCGCCAGAGAACACGCACATTCCAGCACAACGCTCAGGAGTCCACACGCGTCTACGGAACCCGGTCCACCATCCTTAACTGCAAGGAGGCACGTATGTGGATCGTCCGTCTGCTCCTCAGCGCCTGCCTGCTGGCGCTGCTCGCCCCTACCCCGGCCGCCGCAGCTCCGCTCGCGGAGGAGGAGTGCCGCCTCTCGTCGCGCATCCCCGCCCACGTCCGCGAGGCGCTGATCGACGCCGGCGTCTGGCTCGCCGCGCTCGATGAGGCGCAGGTCCAGCTCGGCGGCCAGCAGATCACCCTGCGCATCTGCGCGCCAGCCGAAGAGCGCGGCACCGCGCGGCGCATGCTGCAGCTGCTCCAGCAGGCGCTGCCCCTGCTCGACCGCTCCGCGGGCCTGCCCTACGACGGCGCGGTGGTGCGCGACATTCTGCTGGTGCCCACCCCGGAGATGGCCGAGGTCCACGCCGACGGCTTCGTCCGCCGCGACGGCGTCATGGTGCTGCACCCGCGCAGCGCCGAGTGGACCGTCATCCACGAGGCCGCCCACTACTGGGCGCACTCCGAGTCGCTCGCCGAGCCGTGGATGTGGGAGGGCTACGCCGACTATCTGACCGAGCTGACGCTGGCCGACCTGGGCCTCCCGCTCGTGCCGCTCATGCCCGAGACCGGCTGCGAGGGGCACGCCCTGGTCCACTGGCGCAGGGACCCGCACATCCCACCGTACTGCGGCTACCGCGTCGGCGCGCGGGTCTTCCGCGAGCTCAGCGCCGCCGTCGGCCACCAGCCGATCGCCACCGCACTGCGCCAGCTCGGCGACGGCATCAGCAGGGCGAACAGCTGGCGGCTCCTGGCCGCGCTCGAGCTCGCCACCGGGCGCGACCTGACGCCGATCTTCCGGGCCTACGTGCTCCCGCCCGAGGCCTCCGACTGGCTCGACCGCTGGTCGCGCACCCAGGCGCTGCTGCGCGAGGTGCGCGCGATCTCGGACTCGCTCGGGCTGAGCCTGCCCCAGCCGATCCTGCTGAGCGTCCAGAACTGGCGGTCCGGCATCCTCATCGACCGCGAGATCGAGGGCGCCCGCGCGCTGCTGGCGGCGCTGCTCCCGGCGCTGGAGCGCGCGCGTTATCTGGACGAGCGGTGCGGCGCGCTCGGCCTGGGCTGCGCCGGCCGGCTCGGGCAGCTCCCATCCGATCTGGCGGGCGCCCAGCAGCTGGATGCGCGCCTCGCGGCCGAGATCGATCTGCTGAGCAGCTTCGAGCAGCTTGCCGGTGAGGCGGCCGCCGCCGGCCTGCCGCTGGCGCAGCGGGCGCGCGACGCGGCCGAGGCGCTCGACACGGCGGCGAGCGAGCGCTTCCAGCGGGCGCTCTCGCTCCTCCAGCGCGGGCGCGCCATCGACGAGGGGTGCGCGGCGGCATCCGCGCCCTGCGGCAGCGCCTGGCACACCGCCTGGGAGAACTTCGACCTGGACGGCATGGAGCGTGAGATCAGCGGGCTGGAGTGGCTGCTGCCGGCCGCCGGGCGTGTCGAGCAGTCCTGCGGCGAGCTTGGGCGCGCCTGCCGGGAGATCTGGCACGCGGCGCTGCGGGCGGGCGGCGTCTCGGAGGCGCAGCTCGCGCTCGAACAGATCAAGGCGCTGCTGAAGGACTCCGCCGCGGCGAACGGCGCATGCCAGGCGCTGCAGGTGGACTGCCAGCCGGCGTGGGAGACGCCGCTGCGCGCTGGCGACCTGGAGGGCGCGCGCCAGAACCTGGACGGCGTGCTGGGCCTGCGCCAGCGGGCGGAAGAGGTGACCCGGCGCTGCGACGCGCTCGGGATGGACTGCCGGCCGCTGTGGCTAGACGACCTGCAGAGCGGGAAGATCGACGCCGCCGGGCAGACGCTGGCGGAGATCGCGGCGCTGCTTCCCGAGGCCGAGCGCGTGACCGCTGTGTGCCAGAGTACCCTGCCGGACTGCCGGCCGTTCTGGCGCGGGGAGCTCGAGCGGAGGCGCTACGACGATGCGCTCGAGGCGCTGCGCAGGCTGGAGCAATTCGTGGCGGAGCTTCAGGCGCTCGAGGCGGTGCGCGCCCCGCGCGACGTGTACAGCGAGCTGGTGTTCCGCGTGGCGCGGGTCGATCCCCCGGCGCTGATCGGCGCTGCGAAGGAGGCGGCCGAGCGCGGCGAGACCGATCGCGCCCAGGAGCTGATCGAGCAGGCGTGGCGGCTGCACGAGCGGGCGCATCTGCTGCGGCGCTGGGCGCCCGCCGGGCTCGCGCTCGCCGGGCTGGGGGTGGCGCTGGCGCTCGGGGTGTTCCTCTGGCGCCGCCGGGCGGCGCTGGCGCTCGGGGCTGCCCGCTGGCGCCGCCGGCCGCCGCCGAGCCCGCGGCGGCCACAGGCCACGGGCCGCAGGCAGCAGCCCGACGACCTGCTGGCCGAGCTCCTGGCCCGCCCGCCCGGCGGCGCGAACGAGTGAGGAGGTTCGTGGGCGAAGGCCCGCCAGGCGCTGTCCCTCGGCGGGGCCTGGGGTGGCCAGGCAGCCCAGACCCCACCGAGCGGGTGGATGTGGAGGAGACACCCTCCGCCTCCACCCTTACTTCTGGCGGTTGCGGTTGCGCAGGAACGGCGGGATGTCCAGGTCGTCCCCGTTGATGAAGCTCGGCTGCGGGCGCGGCTGCGGGCGCGGCTGCTGCGTCTGCTGGGCGCCCTGCTGCTGGACCGGCACCGGCTGCGGCTGGGCCTGCGACTGGCCCTGCTGCTGCTGAACGCCCGGCAGGTAGACGCGCTTGCGCGCATCGGCCGGCCGGTTCATATCGAAGCCGGTGGCGATCAGCGTGATCTTCACCTGCCCGGCGGGGTAGTTCGGGTCCACCACCGCGCCGAAGATAATGTTGGCCTCCGGGTCGACCGCCTTGGAGACGATCTCGGCCGCCTCGTACACCTCGAGGATGCCGAGGTCCTCGCCGCCGGTCACGTTGAACAGCACGCCCTTGGCGCCGTCCACCGAGACCTCGAGCAGCGGCGAGGCGATCGCCTCGTTCACCGCGTCGACCATGCGGTTGTCGCCGCTGCCGACGCCGATCGCCATGAGCGCCGAGCCCTGGCGCGCCATGATCGTCTTGACGTCGGCGAAGTCCACGTTGATCAGACCGCGCTGCGTGATCAGGTCCGAGATGCCCTGGATGCCCTGGCGCAGCACGTTGTCGGCCATCTGGAACGCCTGGAGCATCGAGGTGTTCTTGCTGGCCGTCTGCAGCAGCCGGTCGTTGGGGATGACGATCAGCGTGTCGACCATCGGGCGGAGCTGCTCGATGCCCTGCTCGGCGGTCTTGCGGCGGTGGCTGCCCTCGAAGGTGAACGGCTTGGTCACCACGCCGACGGTGAGCATGCCCAGATCCTGTGCGATGCCGGCGATCACCGGCGCCGCGCCCGTGCCGGTGCCGCCGCCCATGCCGGCGGTGATGAACACCATGTCGGCGCCCTTGAGGTGCTCGTACACCTCCTCGGCGGTCTCCTCGGCGGCCTTCTGGCCGATCACCGGGTTGCCGCCCGACCCGAGGCCCTTGGTGAGCTTGTCGCCGATGCGGATGCGGGTGTCGGCCTTGGAGTGCATCAGCGCCTGCCAGTCGGTGTTGACGGTGATGAACTCGACCCCCTGCACGCCGTCATCGACCATGCGGTCGACCGCGTTCGAGCCGCCGCCGCCCACGCCGACGACCTTAATGACCGCGCCCGGCTCCGGCCCCTGGTTGTACCCGTTGAAGTCGGTCATGCCCATCCCCTCCTGTATGCGGACTGCGTTGCGGTTTCCGTATCGCTAACCCGTAATGCGTATGGCGTGATGTGCTATCCGCGGGCGCCAGAGACTCCGGTGAGGTTGCAGCAGGTTGGAGTCGCGATCGGCGCCGCGGCGTGTACGGCACCTTGCAGCGCGGGAACGCGCTCGGGCCGCAGGCGGCACTCCTTCACGCAGAAAGGCAGTACTCATTACGGAAGAAATTCCCTCAGCCAGGTCTTGAAGCGCTCGTACGTGCTCCCCCAGCCGTTGCGCTCGGGCGCGGAGACGGGGGTGTTGATCATGGCGGCGCCGTGGCGCGAGCCCCAGCGCAGCAGCCCGACCGCCGTGGCGTAGGGCGGGCTGTTGAGCGAGTCCGACAGGCCGGTGAGCTCGCCCGGCACCCCGACGCGCACCGGGATGCCCAGCATGTCGCGCATCAGCTCGTCGAGCCGCGGGAGCAGCGCCGTGCCGCCGGTGAGCACGATCCCGGCCGGCAGCAGCCCCTCGTAGCCGCTGCGGCGGATCTCGTTGTAGATCAGCTCGGTCAGCTCCTCGGCGCGGGCCTGGATGATCTGGTTCAGCATGTAGCGGCTGATCTGCTGCCGCTCGCCGGGCGCGAAGCCCTCGGCCTCGATGATGTCGGAGGCCTCGTCCTCGGGCGGCTCGGCGATCGCGCTGCCGTAGCGCAGCTTCAGGTAGTCGGCGGTGTTGTGCGGCGTCTGCTGCACCAGCACGATATCGTTGGTGAAGTGGTTGCCGCCGACCGGGATCACGCTGGTGTGCCAGATGCCGCCCTGCGCGAACACGGCGATGTCGGTCGTCCCGCCGCCGATGTCCACCAGGACCACGCCGCGGTCCTTATCGTCCGGCTCCAGCACCGCCTCGCCGGACGCCAGCGGCTGGAGCACCAGGTCATCGATCTCGACGCCGGCCTTCTGCACGCTCTTGATCAGGTTCTGGATCGCCATCACCTCGCCGGTGACGATGTGGGTCTCGACCTCGAGCCGGAAGCCGGACATGCCGATCGGGTCGCGGATGCCCTCGTTCCCGTCCACCACGTAGGCGCGCGGGATGACGTGGATCACCTCGCGCTGGGTTGGAATGGCCACCGCCTGCGCCGCCTCCACCGCGCGCGCCACATCGTGCCGGGTGATCTCGTGGTCGCTGCGCGCCACGGCCACCACGCCGCGGCTGTTGAGCGACGAGACGTGGCGGCCGGACACGCCCACGAAGGCCGTGCCGATCCGGTAGCCGGAGAGGCGCTCGGCCTTCTCCACACTTGTGGCGATAGCATTCACGGCGTCGTCGATGTTGACGACCACCCCCTTGTCCAGACCCTTGGAGGGGGTGAGGCCGACGCCGAGCACATTGATCCGCCCGCTATCCTGGACCTGGGCCACGATCGTGCAGACTTTGGTTGTGCCGACGTCGATCGCGACGATTGTGCGATGTGCCATTGCGTACCTCTATGGATTTGCCGGCTGCTGCGGTAGCCCCGCCACATCATTGCGGTAGTAGGGCGTCGACGGCCGCAGGTCAAGGTAAGTAAATCCGGTCCCGTCTTGCAGCAGCAGTTCGAGGATCGCCAGCTTCTGGTCGAACCGGTCGATCTCGCCGAAAACGATCGTGCGCCCGTCGCCGGTGGTGACGAAGACCCCCGTCCCGGCGTCCCATCCGATCCCCGCCGGGGTCAGGCCCAGCTCGGCGGGGAGGCGCACCGCGATCAACTGGCCCAGCTTGAGCGCCTCGGCATCCACGCGGTCGTTCGGCCTCAGCTCGCGCGGGCTGCGGTCATCGATCACCAGCGTGTTGGTGAGCGTCGCGGAGCGGTCCACGCCCAGCACCCGCCCGTCGGCGTCCACCAGGTAGTTCACCCCCTGGGCGCGCCAGCGGACCTCGGGCCGCCGCTCGGTGAGCGTGATCGTCAGCCGGTCGGGCAGGGAGACGCTCGCCGCGGCGGACTCGACGTAGGCGCTCTCCTGAAGCCGCGCGACGATCCGGTCGGTGTCCACCAGCCAGATCGACTCGCCGCTGGCCCCGGCGAGCTCGACGACGTCGTCGACGCTCAGGGCCTGCGCGCCCTCGATCTGGATGTCGCGCACGGTGTACTGCGGCGACGTGCTCACGTGCCACAGCCAGTACACCGCGCCGGCGAACAGCGCCAGGCTGGCGATCTTGCCGGAAGCCAGCCACCAGGCCAGCGCGCGCCGCGGCCCCGGCAGCACGCCGGACTCATCGGGCGGCACGCGGGTGCGCCTGCGGCGGGCGGCGATGCGGGCGCGGGTGTTCGGCCGGTTGTAGTTGAACTCTTCCATATGCACGCTCTTGAGCGGCTTCGGCGCGGACAGCGTTCCGGCCCACCGAAACGTTCCGACGTGCTAACGGGCGCGGTGGCGCTCGAGCGCGAGCGTGATGAGCTTGTCCAGCAGAGCCGGGTAGCTCAGCCCGCTCGCCTCCCACATCTTGGCGTACATGCTCACCGGTGTGAAGCCGGGCATGGTGTTGACCTCGTTGAGGTACAGCGCGCCGCTCTCGCGGTCCAGCAGGAAGTCCACCCGCGCCAGCCCGGCGCCGTCCACCGCCATGAAGGCCCGCACCGCCAGCTCGCGCACCTGGGCGGCCAGCTCGGGCGCGATCGGCGCCGGGATCAAGATCTGCGAGGCATCGCTCAGGTACTTGGCCTCGTAGTCGTACCACTCGTTGGCCGGCACCACCTCGCCGGGGACGCTGGCCTCCGGCTCGTCGTTGCCGAGCACGCTGACCTCGATCTCGCGCGCCGGGATGCCCTGCTCCACGACGATGCGCCGGTCGTAGCGGCATGCCTCAGCCAGCCCGCGCTCCAGGCTCTCTCGATCGGCCGCCTTCGTGATCCCCACGCTGCTGCCCATGTTGGCCGGCTTGACGAACACCGGGTAGCGCAGCGCGCCCTCGACCTGCGCCACCGCCGCGCCCATATCGCGCTCGACATCCACGCGCCGCAGCAGCAGCCAGGGAAGCAGCGGCAGGCCGGCGGCGGCGAAGGCGGCCTTCATCATCGCCTTGTCCATGCCCACCGCGGAGGCGAGCACCCCGCAGCCGACGTACGGCACCTGCGCGAGCTCCAGCAGCCCCTGCACCGTGCCGTCCTCGCCCATCGGCCCGTGCAGCACCGGGAACACCACGTCGACCGCCTGCTCGCTGCGCAGGAGCGTGATCGGCTCGCGCGCCCCGTAGGCGCTCTCGGCGATCGCCAGCGCCGCGCTCTTGCTCTCCGGCTCGACGCTCATGCTCGAGGGCAGCTTGGCGCGGTCGGCCATCGCCACCAGGGCCCCGAGCGGGTCGGGCCCGGCGAGCCAGCGGCCCTCCTTGGTGATACCGATCGGCACGACGTCGTACTTCTCGCGGTCCAGCCCATCGATCACGGCCCGCGCCGACACCAGCGAGACCTCATGCTCGCCCGACTGGCCGCCAAACAGGACTCCGACCCGGATCTTATCTGCCACGGCTCGCTCCGCTCACGTAAGAACGCTAGGAAGGTCTCAGATTCGCGCGTTCCAGCGCGCCTTCAAGCTCGTACCGCACCGCCTTGTCAGGCGTCGATGTGCAGCCCGCGAGATCGCACCGCGCGATCAGACGATCTGCACCTCAAGCTCCAGCGCCACCCCGAAGGCGCTCAGCACCCGCTCCCTGGCGATCTCGATCAGCCGCAGCACATCGTCGCTGGAGGCGCCGCCGAGGTTGACGATATAGTTGGCGTGCTTCTGGGCGATCTCGGCCGCCCCCACGCGGGTGCCCTTCAGGCCGGCCGCCTCGATCAGCCTGCCCGCGCTGTCGCCCGGAGGGTTCTTGAACACGCTCCCGCACGAGGAGCCCCAGGGCGTCTTGCTCTTGCGCTGCTCCGCGGTGCGCTCCATCCGCTCGCGCAGCACGGCCGGGTCCTCGCGGCGCAGGCGGAACTCGGCGGCCAGGACGATCGGGCGGGCGCCGGAGGGCTGCGGCCCGTGGCTCTTGAGGACGCTCGACCGGTAGCCGTAGCCCAGCCGCTCCACCGGCCACTCCTCGACCTCGTCGCCCACCAGCAGCCAGGCGCGGATCAGCGTGGAGGCCACATCGCCGCCGTAGCACCCGGCGTTGCCGAACACCGCCCCGCCGATCGTCCCCGGCAGCCCCTCGGCCCACTCCAGCCCGGCCCAGCCCTGGCGCGCCAGCCGCCGGGCCGTCCCGGCCATCGGGGCGCCGGCGGCGATCCACGCCCGCGCCTGCTCGCCGTCGTCCTCGACCCGCAGCTCCTGCGCCCGGTAGCGGATGACCAGGCCCGGCCACCCGGCGTCGCGCACCAGCACGTTCGTGCCGCCGCCGAGCAGGAAGGCGGGCAGCTCCCGCTCGGCCGCCCAGCGCAGGGCCTCGCGCAGCTCGGCGGGCGTGGCCGCGTTCACGAGGTAGCGCGCCGGCCCGCCGATGCGCCAGGAGGTATATTTCGCCAGCGGCTCGTTTTCAATCACGTTTAGTCGCATATCGTCTGGGGCGCAGCACGCTGCGCCCGTACGTCGGCTGATCCGCGCCCTCCGTGGATCAGGGCTTCCTCCGCAGCCGCTGCCGCAGCTGCTCGGCCTCCTCCGAGTGCCGCAGCAGCTCGCGGATCTCGAGCGCCTCGGCCCAGCACACCGCCGCGTCCTCGGGCTTGCCCGCCTCGTGCAGCATGTCCCCGAGCCGCTCCAGCGAGCGCGCCAGGCCGATCTGGTCCCCGTCGCGCCGGGCGATCGAGAGCGCGCGGGTGTAGTGATCGCGCGCCTGCCGCGGGCGCCGCAGCGTCCTGGCGGCGTCCCCGAGGTGCAGCAGCGCGATGCACAGGCCGCGCGGGTTCTGCGCCAGCTCCTCCAGCTCGCGCGCCCGGTCGAACGAGCTGAACGCCTCCGTGTGCCGCCCCAGGCGCCGCTGGATCGTCCCGAGCACATTGTGCGACCGCGCCTGGCCGACGGCGTCGTTGAGCCGCTCGCGCAGGCGCAGGCTCTCCTCGGCCGACGCGAGCGCGTCCAGCAGCTTGCCCTGGTCCATCAGCACCAGCGCCAGCTTGTCCTTCAGGATCGCCTGGCCGAGCAGGCTGCCGCGCCCCTGCTCGAGGCTCAGCGCCCGCGTGTAGAACGTCAGCGCCTCGCGGCTCGACCCCAGCACGCGGTATACATCGCCGATGCCAGTCAGAATGCGCGCCAGCTTGATCTTGTCGTCGGCCTGCTCCTGGCCCTCGCGCGCCAGCTGGAGCTCCTGCAGCGCCTCGAGGTGCCGCCCCTGGAGCTGGTGGACCTTGGCCAGGTGGAGCCGCACGTCCGCCTCCAGGTCGCTGCGCTCGTCGCGCTCGGCGAACGCGAGCGCCTGCTGCATCGTCGTCTCGGCCGCCGCGAGCTGGCCGAGCTCACGCTGCATCCTGCCGAGCGCCAGGTAGGCCCGCGCCGTGGCCCCCGGGTTCTCGGTGCGCCGCGCGACGCGCACCATGCGCCGCGCGTACTCCAGCGCCTCGCGGTACTGGCCGCCGAACTCAAGCACCGCGAGCGCCAGGGCGTAGGCGCGCAGCTCGTAGGTGCGGCGGTCCTGGTCCTCCAGCCGCTCGATCAGCGCCAGCGCTCGCTCGGCCCACTGCCGCGCCCCGACGAAGTCCATACGCGCCACGCGCTGCTCGGCCACGTCCAGCGCGCTCCCGGTGGCCTCGGCGAAGGCGCCGGCCTGCTCCCAGTGCCAGGTCTGCGTCTCGCGCCACCCGGCGGGCGCGCCCTCGTCGCTCAGGTAGCGCGCCGCCAGCTCCGCGGCCACCATCCGGTGGAATGCTGCGTTGTCGTCGTTGGCCACGATCCACCACCCAGCGTTCTACGTCCCACGCCGCGCGTCTCAGCGGTTTCGAAGCGGCGCCCCGCCCGCATCACCCCGGCACGTTCTCGTGGGCGGCGCGCAGGCGGTCGAGCACCAGCTCCCCCACCCGGTACCCATCGCCGGCGCCGAGCGTCAGCAGCACGTCGCCAGGCCGCAGCAGCTCGAGCAGCGCCTCCGCCGCCTGCTCCACCCCGCCCAGCGGCTGCACGTCCGCGTGACGAATGCGCCTGGCCAGCGCCTCGGCGCTGACGCCGGGCACCTCCGCCTCGCGGGCCGCGTAGACCGCCCCGATCCGCACCACGTCCGCGTCGCCGAACGCCTCGGCCCACTCGTCCATCAGCGCGGCCGTGCGCGAGTAGGTGTGCGGCTGCAGGTAGGCCACGATTCGCCGGCCCGGGAAGCGCGCCCGCGCCGCGGCCAGGTTGACGCGCGCCTCGGTCGGGTGGTGCGCGTAGTCGTCCACCACAGTCACGCCGCCGGCCTCGCCCTTCAGCTCGAAGCGCCGCTTCGTCCCGCGGTAGTCCTCCAGCGCGGCGCGGATGGCGTCCTGCGGCACGCCGAGCGCCGTGCAGGCCGCGATCGCCGCCAGCGCGTTGCGGACGTTGTGCGCGCCCGCCAGCCGCATCGTGTAGATCCCCAGCAGGCTCGTCGCGAACGTCGCCTGGCTGTAGCGCCACACCTCGAAGCGCGTCCGGTCGCCCTCGGAGCGCACCCGCGCGCCGGTCCAGTCCAGCGGCGCCAGCCGGCAGGAGGCCGGGTCGTTCGCCACCGCATCGTCAAGGCCGTACTGCACCGCCCGCGGCTCGTCGGCCGCCCGCAGCGCCCCCGCGTCGTCCCCGCAGACGATCAGCCGGCGCGGGTCGGGCACCGAGCGGGCGAACGCGCGGAAGGCCGCCTCGTACTCCTCCGGCGTCGGGTAGATGTCCACGTGGTCCCACTCGACGTTGGTGATCACCGCCAGCTTCGGCGCGAGCGCCAGGAAGGTGCGGGCGTACTCGTCGGCCTCCACCACCAGCGGCGCCTGCGGGTCGCCCCAGCGGGCGTTCGTCCCCAGGTCCGGCACCTCGCCGCCCACCAGGAAGCCCGGGTTCACCCCGGCCCTGCTGAGCGCCAGCGCGATCAGCGCCGTCGTGGTGGTCTTGCCGTGGGTGCCGGCCACCGCCACCACCTCGCGCTGCTGCGACCACTCGCGCCACAGGTCGGCGCGCCGCAGCACCGGGATGCCGCGCTCGCGGGCGGCGCGCAGCTCCACGTGGTCGTCCCGCACCGCCGAGGTCGCCACCAGCGCATCGGCGCCCGCGACGTGCTCCGCGGCGTGCCCCTGGAGCACCAGCGCCCCGCGGCGCTCGAGGGCCGCGGCCAGCGGCCCGCGCTGCGCGTCCGAGCCCTGCACCTCGTGGCCCTGGTCCAGCAGGATGTGGGCGATGGCGCTCATGCCCGCGCCCGCGATGCCGACGATGTGGTAGCGCACCGCTATCTCCTCGCCCCGCCCCCGCCGCCTCCGCCGGACGCCGCCGGCCTCAGGCCGTTCAGGAACACCGAGAGGCTGACGATCAGGAGCAGGAAGATAAACGCCGCCAGGAACACCGGGATCGTCGCCGCGAAGGTCGGCAGGCTGTTCAGGATCACTGTCAGGCTGGGCGGGAAGCTCACCAGCCCGCGGCCCGCCGCCCAGAACACCGCCGTCGCGCTGATGATCAGGATGCCGGAGTACAGCCCGGTGAGTCCGCCGAGCAGCCTGAGCTGCCGGGAGCCGCTCCAGCCGCGCATCGGCTGCCCCTCCCACGGCCCGGTCCATCCAATGCCCACCGCCACCATGATCACGAACACCACCACCCGCAGCAGCAGCGGCGCCTCGGCGTTGGCCGGCACGATCGGCGGCGCCGGCAGGATCCCCGCGATCACCGGGCTGATGAAGTTGAAGAACCTGACGATGAAGCTGTACAGCCCGTTGACCAGACTGACGATCACGTCGGCGCGGACCGAGAGCAGGTACCCGAGAGTCGTGAACAGCGCGATCGTCAGGATGTAGCGAAAGCCCCGCGTCCACCCGAGCGCGGTCCAGAACGTCAGGATCAGCAGCGTGACGAGCGAGCCGGTTAGGTCGATGATCAGTAGCCCGTTCTCGAGTCTCATGCGTGGGTTCCCTCGGCTGCGAGATGCAGGAGCAGCTGCGCAAGGCGCCGGGCCGCATCCGGCCGCGCCAGCGCGCGGCTTCGCTCCGCCATCCTGCCTCGTTCGTTCACGTCCTCAATCAGGCGTCGTACCGCTCGGAAGAGCGGCCCTTCCTCCGGCCGCGCGCCGCCGAGCATCTCGCTGTCGCGGATCTTCAGCGCGGCGCCGCGGCGCACCAGGAAGTCAGCGTTCTCGTCCTGGTTGACGTACGGGTACGGGACCAGCACGCCCGGCAGCCCGGCCGCCGGCAGCTCGCCCAGCGTCGACGCGCCGCTCCGGCAGACCACCAGGTCGGCCGCGCCGAACGCCGCCACCATCGACGGGGCGACGGGGCGGCTGGGCGGGGCGAGATCCGGCACCCCAGCCGCGACCGGCGCTGTGTCCCGCTGTTCGCTGTGCAGGTACGCATACAGATAGTAACGCCGCCTCAGCGTCTCCGGTAACTGCGCCGCCGCCTCGCGCAGCCACGTCTCGTCCCCCTCGCGGCCGCACACGTGGATCACCTGCGCGATCGGAAGCAGGTGCGGCAGCAGCGCCGCGATCGCCCTGTTGATGCTCCGCGCGCCGCGGCTCCCGCCGGTCACCAGCACGGTCGGCAGCCCCTCCGCGAGCCCGAAGGCCTCCCGGCACGCCGCCCGGTCCAGCGCGAAGAGCTCCGGGCGGGCCGGGTAGCCGGTGACGGCCGGCGGCCGCCGAAAGTAGCGCGCCGAGTCCTCCACCGAGCAGGCGGTCACGGTCGCCAGCCGCGAGAGGAACCGCACCGCCAGGCCGGGCACCACGTCCGGCAGGAACACCATCGTCGGGACGCCCATAGCGCGGGCCGCCAGGAACACCGGCACGCACACATACCCGCCGGTGCCGAGGATCGCCCCCGGCCGCTCGCTGGCGATGAGCCGCCGCGCCACGAGCGTGCCGCGCGCCAGCGTGCCGGCGTTGCGCGCCAGCGCCAGCGGGTTCCGCCCGCGCAGCGCCGCGGCCGGGACGGCGTAGAAGGGCAGGTCGCTCTCGCGGCGGACGATCCCCGCCTCCATGCCGTCCGCGCTGCCCACATAGACCAGCGGCGGCCTGCGGGCAGCCGGCGCCACATCTGCTCCGGGCACCTCCAGTCCAGAATCGGCGGCCCCTGCGTCGCTAGCGTGAGCCGATCCGCCCCCAGCGCCGCTGAGCGCCGCGGCGACGGTCAGCGCCGGGTACACGTGGCCGCCGGTCCCGCCACCAACCAGCCACAGCGGAGGCTGCCGGCGCGAGCCGCCGCGCGGTTCGGAAGCCATCATCAGTCTCCACAGTTGGCGCGCTGTTGATGGAGCGCGAGATGCTGAGCAGAACGCCGACCGCCACCATCGTCATCACCAGCGAGGTGCCGCCGTAGCTCAGCAGCGGCAGCGTCAGCCCGGTGAATGGCAGCAGCGTGGTCACCACCGCGATGTTGATCAGCGCCTGGAACACCAGCCAGGCCGTCAGCCCCACCGCCACCAGCGCCGCGAACGGCTCGGGCGCCCGCCCGGCGATCCGCAGCCCGCGGTAGGCGATCACCAGGAAGCAGGTCACGATGAACAGCGTCCCGACCAGGCCGAACTCCTCGCCGATGATCGCGAAGATCGTGTCGGTGTGGGCCTGCGGCAGCCACATGAACTTCTGGCGCGCCTGGCCGATGCCGACGCCGAACAGGCCGCCGCTCCCCAGCGCGTAGAGCGCGTGGACCGGCTGGTAGCCCGCGCCCAGGTAGTGCGCGAACGGGTCGAGCCAGGCGGCGATGCGCTCCTGGCGGTAGGAGGCCACGTTGACCATCGCCCAGAAGGCGCCCGCCGACAGCAGCCCCGCGCCGGCGATGTGCAGCAGGCTGGCGCCCGCCGCGAAGTACACTATCCCAGCGATCACCACCAGCACGATCGTCGTGCCCAGGTCGCCCCCGAGCATCACCAGCCCGCAGACGATCCCGAGCATCACCGCGAACGGCACCAGGCCGTAGGTGACGTTCGTCAGCTTCTCGCCGCGCCGCGAGAGCCAGTCCGCGAAGTACACCACCAGCGCTAGCTTGGCGATCTCCGACGGCTGCATGCTGAAGGAGCCGATCCGGATCCAGCTCCGCGCCCCGTTCACCTCGGTGAAGTTCTTGGGCAGCAGCAGCGTCAGCACCAGCAGGAACAGCGTCACCGCCATCAGGTGAACCGAGTAGCGGCGCCACACGCGGTAGTCGAGCCGCTGGACCACCAGCATCGCCATCGTGCCGATGATCGCTGCCGCCAGCTGCCGCCAGGTGTAGTAGAGCTGGTCGCCGTGGTTGGCGAAGGCGTCGACGAACGACGAGCTGTACACCATCACCACGCCGATCGGCACCAGCACCCCCACCACGGTCAGCAGCGGGTAGTCCGGTTTGCCTCGAGCGGTTTCTGCCATGGCTCACCCGTTCTCCGTGACCTGTAATCCGTAACTCGCCATGTTCTCAGGAAATACCGGCCGTCTCTCACTACAGCCCTTCGCAATCACCACAAACAGGCAGCAGCATCTCACATCACATCGGAGGCCGTATCACCGCGATCAAGATCACCAGCAGGATGAATATCCCCAGCACCCCGGCCCAGCCGAGCGGCAGCGGGCGCCGGCTGATGCGCGGCGGGTAGATGCGCGCCTCTACCACGAAGCGCGGCGCCAGCAGCCACCCGGCCAGCGCCCCCGTCACCAGCCCGCCGATATGGGCGTTGTTGTCGATCGAGGGCGTCGTCAGGCCCAGGCCGATGTTGATCAGAGTGATGAACACCAGGCTGCCGAGCTGCTCGCGCGCGACCCCCCCGAGGACCCTGCGCGCCACGTAGTAGAAGGCGCCCAGCGCGCCGATCAGGCCGAAGATCGCGCCCGACGCGCCGACCGACGGGTTCGGGTTGAGGGCGTAGGACGCCACGCCGCCCCCCAGGCCGGCCAGCAGGTACAGCACCAGGAAGCGCGGCGTGCCGTAGACCCGCTCCGTCTCGAACCCCAGCGCGTACAGGGCCCAGGAGTTGAAGGCGATGTGCGCCGGCCCACCGTGCAGAAACATCGCCGTCAGGAAGCGGTAGTACTCGCCGCCCAGAGCGATCGCCTGGTTGTCCTTGGCGCCCAGCGCCAGCACGAACAGGTCGAACGGCTGGCCGGTCGCCACGCTCAGCAGCCACGGCAGGGCGAAGATGACGATGTTCAGCACCAGCAGCGCCCGCGCCGCCCACGGCGCCCCGACGACGAGCGGAACGCGCACCCGCACGCTCGGCCTCGCGCCCGCCATCCCATCCGGCGGGCCGGCCGGCCCGCCGCCCAGGGACTGCGACTCCAAGCTGCGGAGCACGTTCTGGAACTCTGTGTCGTTGTTCTCGGGCTCGCTCATAGCTACAGCTCGCTGACCAGGCGCCGGAACTCTTCGCCGCGGTGGAACTCGTTGCGGAACATGCCGAAGCTCGCGCAGCCCGGTGAGAGCAGGACGACATCCCCCGGCTCGGCCAGCGCCTGAGCCGCGCGGATCGCCTGCGCGAAGTCGTCGTACGGCCCGGCCACGTCGCGCGCCCGCACGTCCGAGCGCGGTGCGCTCTCGCGCGCCGCCTCGAGCGCCGCGACCAGCTTCGGCGTCGCCGTGCCCTGCAGCAGCACCACGGCCTTGGCCCGCGCCAGGATCGCCCGCGCCAGGCCCTCGAACGGCAGGTTCTTGTCGGCGCCCCCGGCGATCAGCACCACCGGCGCGTCGAAGCTGTGCAGCGCCGCGATCGCCGCCTCGGGCGCGGTGGCGGCGGTGTCGTTGATGTAGCGCACCCCATCCAGCTCGCGCACCAGCTCCAGCCGGTGCTCCACGCCGCCGAAGCCGCGCACGGCCCGGCGGATGGCCTCGTCGTCCACGCCGAACGCCCGCGCCGCGGCCGCCGCCGCCGCCACGTTCGCCAGGTTGTGCTCCCCCGGCAGCCGGATGTCCTCCCGCGCGCAGATCACCGTCGCAGCCCCTCCCTCGCGCCAGACAATCCCCGACGGCCCGTAGGTCACCACCGGCACTCGCTGGATTGCGTCCGGCCCGCGGTCGGCCCCGAACCACACCACCCGGCCGGGCGCCCGCGCGCCCATCGCGCGCAGGAGCGGGTCATCGGCGTTCAGCACCACCACGTCCCCCGGGCGCTGGTGGCGGACGATCTGCTCCTTGGCCTCGGCGTAGGCCTCCATCGATCCGTAGCGGTCCAGGTGGTCCGCCGACAGGTTCGTAATGCAGGCGTAGGGCGGGCTGAGGCCGGCCTCGCCGAGCCCCTCGAGCACGAACGAGGACAGCTCCAGCACCACCGGCGTGTCCGGCGCGATGCGCGGCAGCTGCTCCAGCGCCGAGACGCGCAGGTTGCCGGCTACCACCGTATCCGGCCGCTGCTCGCGCAGCATCGCCCCCAAAAGCGTCGTCGTCGTCGTCTTGCCCTTGGTGCCGGTCACGCCGAGGATCGGGCCGGGGCAGAGGCGGAAGAACAGCGTCATCTCCATCTCGATCGCCGCGCCTGCTTCGCGGGCGATCTGGAGAAAGCGTGAGGACGCGGGGACCGCCGGGTTGCGGACGACCAGGTCCGCGGTGCGGAAATCCTCCTCGCGGTGCTCGCCGAGGACGTAGCGGATGGGGAGGCCCGCCAGCGCATCGAGGGAGGAGCGGAGCGCGTCGGGGCTCCGTAAGTCGGTGACGGTGACGTCGGCGCCGCGCTCAGCCAGGAACCGCGCCACCCCCAGGCCGCCGCCGTGGACGCCGAGCCCCATCACCAGGGCGCGCTTACCTGTGAGCTGCATCATCGATCGTCAGTAGTCAGCAGCGTGCGGAGATTCGAACGCCGGTCGGCTCGCGCTGTGGCGCCCGGCTTCCGGGCTGGCTCCTGGCTACTGTGAGCTGGCGGCTCGTCAGCGGCCCTCAGCTTCCTGAACCACCGCCGGCGGCACCTCGACCGTGCGCGAGCCGTTCAGCGTGAGCGCCAGCGAGATGCCGATCAGCGCGGCGACCATGCCCACCAGCACGAAGCGCTGCATCACCTGCGTCTCGCTCCAGCCCAGCAGCTCGAAGTGGTGGTGCAGCGGCGCCATCTTGAACACCCGCCGCCCCTGGCCGAAGCGCCGCTTCGTCCACTTGAAGTAGGTGGTCTGGATCATGACCGAGAGCGCCTCGGCGACGAACACGGCGCCCACCACCGGCAGCAGCAGCCACTGCTGGCTCTGCAGCGCGATCACCGCCAGGGTGCCGCCCAGCGCCAGCGAGCCGAGGTCACCCATGATCACCTGGGCCGGATGGGCGTTATACCACAGGAAGGCCGCGCACGCCCCGACCAGCGTGAAGCAGAACGTCATCAAATTGATAAACTCGCCGTTCAGGAAGGTGATCACGCCGTAGGCGGCGAAGGCGATCGTCAGGTTCCAGCCCGCCAGGCTGTCCAGCCCGTCCGTGAGGTTCACCGCGTTGCTGGTGGCCACGATGATGAACATCGCGAACGGGATGAACCACAGCCCGATGTTCACCTGGCCCAGGAACGGGATGCGCACGATGCCCTCGTTGTCCAGCCCGAAGGGCGGCGGCAGGTACAGCACCAGCGCGGCGCCGAAGGCCACCAGCAGCATCAGCGCCATCTTGGTGCGGGCCGTGAACCCGTGCGTCTTCGAGCGCGAGCCGACGATCGACAGGTAGTCGTCGACCGCGCCGAGAACGGCGAAGGCGATCAGCACCGCCAGCGGCAGCAGGATCGACCAGCGACTGACAAGGTTGAAGGCCACGGTCAGCACGACGACCGGGATCAGGATGATGATCCCGCCCATGGTCGGCGTGCCGGTCTTGACCATGTGGCTCTGCGGTCCCTCCACGCGGATCTGCTTGCCGATCTTGTGGTCGCGCAGAAAGCGCACCCAGAAGCCGCCGGTCGCCAGCGTGAGCACAAACGCCGCGGCCGCCAGCAGCAGGGCTCGGGCCATATCTTGGACCAGGACCGCGCGCAATGCCTCTTGCACGGCTCTCTTCTCCTCACCAGTCTCAGTACGAAGCTACGATGCTGAAGCGTCCCTGTGGGAGATGTCGCGGGCTCCGCGCCTCCCGGGCGCAACATGCTAGGGCTGCCGCTGCAGCGCGACGACGATCTCCTCCATGTACATCCCGCGCGAGCCTTTGATCAGCACGAAGTCGCCGGGCTGGATGAACTCACGCAGCACCGCGACCGCCTCGGCGTTGCTCATCACCTGGTGGATGTGCTCGCCGGCCATGCCGCTCGCCTCCGCCTCCTCGGCCACCCAGCGCGCGCGCCGCCCGACGGTCACGAGCCGCTGGGCCACCTCGGCCACCCGCGCGCCCACCAGCCGGTGCGCCTCCTCCTCGACGCTGCCGAGCTCGAGCATGTCGCCGAACACCACCACCCGTCGCCCGTCCAGTTCGGCCAGCAGGTTGAGCGCCGCCAGCGATGAGGCCGGCGAAGCGTTGTAGGTGTCATCGATCAGCTGCGAGCCGTTGTAGCCCGGCACCGCCAGGAGCCGCAGCTGGGCGCTCTCGTCGCGCAGCCCGGCGACGATCGCGTCCCACCCGAGGCCGAGCAGCAGCCCGGCCGAGATGGCCGCCAGCGCGGTGTGGACGCTGTGCCTGCCGATCAGAGGCAGGTTGAGCTGGACCGCCTCGTCGCCGTAGTGGGCCCAGAAGCTGATGCCCTGCAGCCCGCGGCTCTCGATCCCATCCGCCCACAGGTTGGCGGCCGGGTCGAGGCCGTAGAAGAACGGCCGCGCGGGGGTGACCTCGGCCATCGCCCGCACCAGCGGGTCGTCGTAGTTCAGGATGGCGTAGCCGTCGGGCGGGAGCGCCTGCACCAGCTCGCTCTTCGCGCGCTGGATGGCCTCGATGCTGCCCATGCGCTCCAGGTGCGACGGGCCGACGTTCGTGACTATGCCGATCTGTGGCCGGGCGAGGCTGCAGAGCAGCGCGATCTCGCCCGGCCCGTACATGCCCATCTCCAACACCGCCACGTCGTGGTCGGCGGTGAGCCCGAGCAGGACGATGGGCAGGGTGTTCTCGCTGTTGTACGATCTTGGATTTTTTAAGGTGCGGAAGCCGCGCTGCAGCACCGCCGCCGTGACCTCTTTCGTGGAGGTCTTGCCGACGCTCCCGGTGATCCCGATCACCGTCGGCGTGAACTTGCTGCGATGGTACGCTGCGAGACGGTGCAGCGCATGCAGCGGCTCGTCAACGGCGAAGAGCAGCACGTCCTCGGGGCCCGCCTCCGCCAGCCCTGCCCCGCTCGCGGTGTCCACCACCGCGAAGGGCCGGTTGAGCGTGAGGGCCGCGAGCCGATCGCGCCGCACCAGCGCCCCGCGGGCGCCGCGCGCAACCGCGTCGGCCACGAAGTCGTGCCCGTCCACCCGCTCGCCGCGCAGGGCGACGAACAGGCATCCGGGGGTGACCAGCCGCGAGTCGATCACGGTCTCGGGGAAGGTCACCTGCTGGAGCTCAGGCGGAACGACCGGCTGGTACCGCTCGCCCGTCTGCGTCCCAAGCAACACATCTTCGATATCCAACACCGCCATCTCCCGGGTGCTCAGACACTCCTGGAATGCGGCGGCATTGTAACATATGTAAAACCCGCGCCCGTCGGGGCGCGTCTCTACGGGCGCGCCGAGCCGCCCGGCGTCTGGCCGTAGCCCACATAGGCCGGGTTGGGCTGGATGCGCTCGTAGCGCAGCAGCTGCTCGGCGATCGCCTGGAACACCGGGATCGCCGTGCTCACGCCCCAGATGTCATCGCGCGGCCGGTCGATCTTCACCAGGATCGCGTAGCGGGCGTTCTCCACCGGCGCCAGCCCCACCACCGAGCCGATCGTGCCGTCCGCCCAGCCGCCGTGGCCATCGGGGATGGACGAGGTGCCGGTCTTGGCGCCCACCTCGTACCCCGGCACCAGCCAGGTGTCGCTGTAGTCGCCGGTGATCGGCCCCCACACCACCGGCGCGTAGTGGTTCGCCGAGTGCACCAGCATCCGCCGCACCGTCCAGGCCACGCCCGGCTCGATCGGCTGGCCGACCACCTTCGGCTGGGTGATCACGCAGTCATCGCCGCGGCAGCGCTTCTGCACGATGTACGGCCGCATCACCTTGCCGTCGTTCCCGATCGCCGCGACCATGCGCACCAGCTGGAGCGGCGTCACCGCGATGCTCTGCCCGAAGGCGTTGTTGTCCATCGTCACCGAGCTCCAGCTCGGGTTATCGGGCCAGATCACCAGGCCATCGGCCTCGCCGGCCATGTCCACGCCGGTGGCCTGCCCGAAGCCGAACGCCTTGAGCGTGGCGTAGTAGGAGTCCGCGCCGGTCATCTCGTTGAGCAGCAGCGCCCCGACGTTGCTCGAGTAGTACAGCACCTGCTCGGCGTTGATCATCCCGTTGCCGGCGCGGTTCCAGTTGCCGATGTTCCAGCCCTCGCGGTTGATCACGCCGACGTCATTCACCAGCGTGTCGGCGGTGAAGGCGCGCGCCTGCAGCCCGGCCGCCACCGTCAGGATCTTGAAGGTCGACCCCGGCTCGTACAGCCGGCCGATCGCCGGGTTGAGGTTGTAGGTCTCCGGGGCGTACTCGTTGTAGCGGTTCGGGTCGAAGGTCGGGTAGCTGGCCATGCCGCGGATCGCGCCGGTCTGCGGGTCCATCACCACCACGGTGCCGCCGTCGGCGTTGTGCTCGTCCACCGCCTTCTTCAGCTCGGCCTCGATCACGTGCTGCACCAGCGGGTCGATCGTCAGCTCGAGGTCGGCGCCGTCGCTCGCCGGCCGCTCTTCGGTCGGCGCGATCCAGATCGGGTTCTGCTGGGCGTCCACCTCGGCGGTGATCGTGCCGGTGTGCCCGGCCAGGATGCTGTTGTAGTACCCCTCGACCCCGCTGATCCCAACGCGCTCGAGGTTGGTCGCGCCGATCGCGTGCGCCGCGAAGCTGCCCTGCGGGTAGACCCGCCGCGGCTCGTAGACGAAGTGCAGCCCGGCCCAGGCCTGCGGGTCCTCCTCGATCAGCGCGCCGATCCGCTCGGCGATCTCGGGCTCGATCCAGCGCTTGATCGGCACCCACAGCCTGTCCGAGAGCATGCGCTCCTGGATGTCGGTCGCCGGCATGCCCAGCAGGCCCGAGAGCACCGTCGCCAGCTTCGGCGCCTGGTCCCGGTCGATGCGCGGCGGCTCGACGTACAGGCTCTCGCGGTCCACGTCGAGCGCCAGCACGTTGCCCATCCGGTCGCGGATGACGCCCCGGCGCGGCTCGATCGTCTTGGTGCGGTCGATCTCGCTGCGCGCCATCGCGGAGAGGCGCGCGCTCTGGGCCACCTGCAGCTCGCCCAGCCGCACCGCGACGCGGCTGGTGATCAGCACGGTGATCAGCAGGATCGCGCTGATCCGCCAGCGGCTGATCGTCACCGGGCGGCTGGATGCGGCGCGCCGCACGGTGGTCCGGCCAGGTTGTGCGCTTCGTACTGCCATAGGCTACGGCCCCGGCTCCACAGGCGACAGGTCAGGGGGTCATGACTTCACGGGCGTCGTCCAGCGTGGCCTCTTCGTCCTCCGCCGGCAGGTCCTGCGGCGTCAGCGTGATGTAGCGCGCCTGCTCGGGCGTCATCGGCCGCAGCCCGAGCTCCGTCGCGCGCCGCTCGATCTGGATGAGCGACTGGGCGCGCGAGAGCCGGTGCTCCAGCTGGCTGCGCTCGCGGAGCAGCACCACCTTGCGCTGCTGGAGCTGCGAGAGGTGGTAGCCCTGCGTGGCCAGCCGCCCGGTCTGCCCGAGCGACACCAGGCTCATGAGCGAGAGCAGCAGCGCCGCGGCGATCAGGTAGCGCCCGCCGTCGAGCTTCAGGTAGCGCCCGAGCTCGAGGCGCCGCTCCTTGGCCTGCTTGAGCGGATACAGAGGTTTGAGGGTGATCGCCATCTATGACCTCTCCTCTCGAACGTTGTGCGTTGCTCGTGCTAGGATGCTCGCTCCGCCGCCCGTAGCTTCGCGCTCCTGCTGCGTGGGTTGGCGCGGGCCTCGGCGTCGGACGCCTCCAGCGGCTTCTTGGTCAGGATCCGCAGCCGCCCGGCCTGCGCCTCGGCGCGGAAGAACAGCTTGACGATCCGATCCTCCAGCGAGTGGAAGGAGATCACCGCCACCCGCCCGCCCGGCGCCAGGAGCTCCACCGCCTGCGGCAGCGCCAGCTCCAGGCTCTCCAGCTCCCGGTTCACCGCGATCCGCAGCGCCTGGAAGGTGCGCGTCGCCGGGTGGATCTTGCCGTGCCGCCCGCCGAGCGCCCGCGCCACGATCGCCGCCAGCTCAGCCGTCGTCTCGATCCGCCGTTTGCGCCGCGCCTCGGCCACCAGCCGCGCGATCCGCCGCGACCCGCGCTCCTCGCCGAAGCGGTAGATCAGATCGGCCAGCTCCCCCTCCGGCAGCTCGTTCACCAGGTCGGCCGCCGTCACCTCGCCCTGCGGGTCGAGCCGCATGTCCAGCGGCGCGTCGCTCTGGAACGAGAAGCCGCGCTCCGGCGTGTCGAGCTGGTAGGACGAGACCCCCAGGTCCAGCAGCACCCCGTCGGCCGGGTCGAAGCCGTGCTCGCGCGCCAGCGCCGCCAGGTCGCGGAAGTTGCCGCGCGCCAGTGTCGCCCGCTCGCCGAAGGGCGCCAGCCGCGCCCCCGCCGCCGCCAGCGCCGCCGGGTCCACATCGAGCCCCAGCAGCCGCCCGTCCGGCCCGCTGGCCTCGAGGATCGCTGCCGCGTGCCCGCCGCCGCCCAGCGTCCCGTCGATGTAGCGCCCGCCCGGCCGCGGCGCCAGCTGCTCCAGCACCTCGGCCAGCAGCACCGGGGTGTGGCGGAACTCCAGATCGAAGCGTGAAGACTGCAGGCTCTCCGGCTGTCGATCATCACTCATCGCGCCTCACACCGGCGCCGCCGCCGCAATCTTCGGCCGCTACACGTTCAGCGCCGAGAGCTGCAGCGCGAACATGCTGGCGTTCGACTCCATCGCCTCGAGCTGCTCCTTCCAGCGCTCCGGCGACCAGATCTCGAAGTAGCGGTTGAGCCCGGCGATCACCACCTGCTCCCCGATCCCGGCGTACTCGCGCAGGTTCTGCGGGATGAGCACCCGCCCCTGCCGGTCGAACACCAGGTCGGCCGCCCCGGAGAACAGCAGGCGCTGGACGTTGCGCGCATCCGCCTGCGCCAGCCCGACGCTCGTGACCTGCTGCGCCAGGGTCTCCCAGAAGGGGCGCGGGAAGCCGTACAAGCACTTGTCGAAGCCGCGCGTGATGATCACGCCCTCCCCAAGCTCGTCGCGAAACCGCGATGGGATGGCGAGACGCCCCTTCTCATCGACTGTGTGCTCGTACTCGCCCAGAAACACGTGCGCCGCCCCGCTTCACACCTGGCCGCCCGGCTCCACCTGCTTCTTCCGCGCGGCCCCACAAATGAGCGCTTTTAGAACACTTGTTTGCAGTTATTCCCCACTTTACCCCACTTTTCCCCACGAGTTACCGGATTATACACCACGACGAATCACATTTCAAGACAGCGACATAAAATCGTGTCAATTCAGTCCAGATTCCGCCTACCATGCAGCCTCGTACACCGGCGCCCGCAGGCCGCCCCAAGACAACTCTCCGACAGGGCTTACGCGGTCGCCCTGCAGGTCGCCCATGTAAGCGCGGGGAGGTATGGAGGGCGGCGCCCCCGCCTCACATCTGTTAGAGGGAGTGGGGAGGATTCGCCCCCACCCCCCTTCCCCC
>ERZ777003.912-NODE-912-length-50932-cov-27.902765_pt1 | contig 50932 bp, 48 predicted proteins | sample MGYA00374956_ERZ777003 | MGnify/ENA primary metagenome ERZ777003 (study PRJEB29302, sample SAMN06268252) | bioreactor metagenome | isolation source: Joint BioEnergy Institute, California, USA | place: USA:Joint BioEnergy Institute, California, USA | collected...
GGAGGTTTACTGCCGGCGGCGGCCTCCCGTCGGGCGTCCCCGGCGCCCCCGCGTCCGCGACCATCCGCCGGACTCCGGCGACGCCGGGCGCCGCGAACGGGACGCCCCCTCCGGCGACCCGGTGCGCCGGACGACCCGCTGCCCCCGCGTCGGCGACTCCGCCCCGGGTCGCGCGGTCCCGCTGCGACTTCCCGGCGCCGTTGTGCCCGGCTTCCCCATGAGCCGCCCGATCTCGGCCGGCGTAAGGTCGCGAACTTCGCCGGGACGAAGGCGCTGATCGGTCACGCCGCCGATGCTGATGCGGCGCAGCCGATCGACCGGGTGCGCGATCGCGTCGCACATGTTGCGCACCTGGCGGTTGCGCCCCTCGCGCAGCGTGACGCGCAGGACGGCACGCGGCTCACGCCCTTCGAGGACGCGCACGATCTCGACCTCGGCCGGCAGCGTCTTCCGGCCGTCGATGACCACGCCGCGCCGGAGCCGCTCGAGATCCCGCTCGTCCGGCACGCCGACGACGGTCGCTTCGTAGGTGCGCTCGAGCTCGTAGCGCGGATGCGTGACGTGATCGGCAAAGTCGCCGTCGTTCGTCAGCAGGATGAGGCCTTCCGAGTCGTAGTCCAGCCGGCCGACGGGATAGAAGTAGCCGGTGATCCCGCGTTCGGCGAGCACGTCGATCACCGTCCGGCGGCGTCCCGGATCGGACCGCGTGCTCAGCACGCCGCGCGGCTTGTTCATCAGCAGGTATCGGCGCTCGACGTCGAGCCGGAGACGCCGGCCGTCGACGCGAATCACGTCGCGGCCCGGGTCGGCGCGCGTGCCGAGCCCGGTTACCACCTGACCGTTGACCTCGACGCGTCCCTGTGCGATGAGCTCGTCGGCCAGCCGCCGCGACGCGACGCCGGCCTGCGAGAGCAGCTTGTTGAGCCGGATCAGCGCCACGGGCGCTCCTTTCGATCAGTGCACCGATTCGCCGGGATCGGCCGACGCCGCATCGCCGTCCGCCGAGGCGGGCTCGAACGGCAGCGACGTCTGCGGGGCCGGCTCGCCGACCGAGGCCGGCAGGTCGAAGCCGAGCAGCTCCGACATGTCCTCGACCTTCGGCAGGTCCGACAGGTCGTTGAGGCCGAAGCGCTCGAGGAACTCGCGCGTCGTGCCGTACAGGAACGGCCGGCCGACCACCTGCTTGCGCCCGACGATCTTCACCAGCTTGCGCTCCATCAGCGTGCCGATGACGCCGGCCGCGTTGACGCCTCGGATTTCGGCAATCTCGGGCGCCGTGATCGGCTGCTTGTAGGCAATGACGGCCAACGTCTCCAGCGCCGAGACGGACAGCTTCTTCGTGGTCTGCTCGTGGAACAGGCGCCGGACCCACTCGTGCAGTTCGGGCCGCGTCACGATCTGGTAGCCGCCGGCCACCTCCACCAGCTGCAGCCCGCCGGGCCGCTCGTAGTCGGCGCGCAGCGCCTCGATGGCCTCGGCAATCGCGTCGGGCGTCTCCGGCTCGAGCAGCCGGACCAGCGTCTTCGTCGTAATCGGTTCGGGCGACGCGAAGATCAGCGCCTCGATGATCGCTTTCAGCTCCATGAACCTCTGGCCTCGTTGCGCGGCGGTCAGGCCTCGCCGCTCCCGTCCGCCAGGCGCGCGGCGGCAGGCGTCTCACGCCGGTAGACGCGGATCGGGCCGTCCGACGTCTGCTGGAAGACCCGCACTTTCCGCAGCCGGATCATCTCGAGCAGCGCCAGGAAAGTGACGATCATAGCCGCCCGCGTGCCTACGTCGGCGAACAGCTCCTCGAAGCCGCACGCCTCGCGGTCGGCAAGCAGCGCTTCGAGCTGCGCGATCCGGTCCTCGATCGAAATCTGCTCGGGCGGCAGGATCACCTGCGGCCGGCGGCGTGCCCGCTCGAGCACCTGCCGGAACGCCGTCATCAGGCTGAACAGGTCGACCTCGAGTTCCGGCTCGGGCGGCTCGCCGACGAGCGCCGCCACGCGCTCTTCAGGCCGCGTCCACTGCGCGCTCCGCTGGATCTCGCGCTCGTGCAGCAGCTCGGCCGCCGCCTTGAAGCGCTGGTGCTCGACGAGCCGCCGGACGAGCGCCTCGCGCGGATCCTCCTCCGGCTCGTCCTGCTTCGGATCCGGCCGCGGCAGCAGCATCTTCGACTTGATGTGGATGAGCGTCGCGGCCATCACCAGGAACTCGCCGGCGACGTCCAGGTTCAGCTCGTGCATCAGGTCGAGATACTCGAGGTACTGCTGCGTGACGAGCGCGATCGGGATGTCGTAGATGTCGATCTCGTGCCGGCGGATCAGGTGCAGGAGCAGATCGAGCGGCCCCTCGAAGTTCTCGAGGCGCACCGGATAGTCGCCGAGGATCGACTCGAACTCCGCCTGCTGGTACCGCTCGTTCGTCACGGCTGCCTCAGTATCTCAGCCGCACGGCGGCTCGGACGCGCTCCATGGTTTCAGCGGCCACGACACGGGCGCGCCGCGAGCCCTCGACGAGCACCTCGCGCAGGTACCCCGGCTTTGCCAGCGCGGCCGCCCTCCGCTCGCGAATCGGCTCCAGGCGCGCGTTGATGGCGGCCGCCAGCTTCCTCTTCACCTCGACGTCGCCGACCTTCCCCGCGCGGTAGCGGGTCTTGAGGTCCTCGACCTCCTCCCGGTTCGGGTTGAAGGCGTCGTGGTAGATGAACACCGGGTTGCCCTCGACCGTGCCGGGGATGTCGGCCCGCACCCGCTTCGGATCCGTGTACATCTGCCGGACCTTCTTCTCGACGACGTCGACCGGATCGGACAGGTCGATGGTGTTCCCGTAGCTCTTGCTCATCTTCCGGTTATCGAGACCGGGCAGCCGGGGCGTCGGCGTCAGCAGCGGCTGCGGCTCGACGAGCACGTCGCCGTAGAAGTTGTTGAAGCGGCGGACGACCTCGCGCGACAGCTCGAGGTGCGGCACCTGGTCCTCACCCACCGGGACGACCGCCGCGTCGTAGATCGCCACGTCGGCCGTCTGCAGCAGCGGGTAGCCGAGGAAACCGATGCTCGAGAGATCGCGCTCGTTGAGCTGCGCAATCTGCTCCTTGTAGGTCGGGACGCGCTCGAGCCACGGAATCGGCGTCACCATCTGCAGGAGCAGGTACAGCTCGGCGTGCTCGGGCACGAGCGACTGGACGAAGAACGTGCAGCGCTCGGGGTCGAGCCCGGCGCCGATCCAGTCGGCGACGTTGTCGTACGCGTGCTCGACGAGCTTCTCCGTGGCCGCGTACTCGCTCGTCAGCGCGTGCCAGTCGGCCACGAAGTAGTACGCGTCGTACTTGTCCTGCAGCGGCACCCAGTTCTCGAGCGCCCCGACGAGGTGGCCGAGGTGCAGCCGCCCCGTCGGCCGCATGCCCGACACGAGTCGCTGTTTCCCGCTCATGTGAGCATCCTCACCACGGCAATCTGGAGCGGCCGGGCGATGGCGCCGATCACGCCCATGAAGAGCAGCGCGTAGAGCACGAAGATGCCGTACGGGCGGACCGAGTCGATCACGCGCGCCATCGACTCGGGCACCAGGCCCGCCAGCACGTTGCCGCCGTCGAGCGGCGGTACGGGCAGCATGTTGAACACGGCGAGGAACACGTTCAGGAACACGAAAGCGAAAAGCGCCGAATCGAGCGTCGGCCCGAGGCCGCCGGTCGCGTCGAGCGTCCGGAACAGCACGACACCGACGGCCGCCAGCAGCAGGTTGCTGATGGGCCCGGCCACCGCCACGAGGGCGAAGTCGCGCCGCGGCGACCGCAGGCGGTAGACGTCGACCGGCACCGGCTTCGCCCAGCCGATGAGCGGGAACCCCGACACCATCGCCACGAGCGGAAACAGCAGCGTCCCGATCGGGTCGATGTGCGGCATCGGGTTGAGCGTCAGCCGCCCCAGCATGCGGGCCGTCGGGTCGCCCAGCCGATCGGCCGTCCAGGCATGGGCCGCCTCGTGCACCGAGAGCGACACAATCAGGACGACGAACAGCGATACGACGTACGGAAGCGAGACATCCAAGCGGGGATTGACTCTAACATGGGCGCCCGGCCGGCAGGCCGTCAGGCGCCCGCGAAATGGCGGATGACCGCGTCGGCCACGCGGGGGCCGACCACCGACTCGAGCTCCTCGCGGCTGGCCCGACGGATGCCCGCCACCGACCCGAACGCGGTCAGCAGCTGACGCCGCCGGCGCGGGCCGACGCCGTCGATATCGTCGAGCTCCGACCGCAGGTTCCGCTTCTGCCGCGACTGCCGATGGAACGTGACGGCGAACCGGTGGGCCTCGTCGCGAATCCGCTGCAGCAGCCGCAGCGCCGCGCTCTCGCGCGGCAGCGCGATGCCGTCAACCCGATCGCGCGTGAAGATCAGCTCCTCCTGCTTCGCAAGACCAATCGCCACGAGCCGGTCGAGCCCGAGCTCGCCGAGCGCCGCGTAGGCCGACGTCAGCTGCCCCTTGCCGCCATCGACGATGATCAGGTCGGGGAACGGGCCGCCCTGTTCGAGCAGACGGCGGTACCGGCGCAGCACGACCTCGCGCATGGCCGCGAAGTCGTCCGGCTGCGCCGGCCCTGCGCCCTCGCCCGCGCGCTCGCCCCGGATACGGAACTTCCGATATTCACTGCGCCGCATGCGCCCTTCCACCGCCACGACCATCGACGCGACGGTTTCGCTGCCCTGCAGCGTCGAGATGTCGAAACACTCGATGCGGCGCGGCAGCGACGGCAGCGCGAGCAGCCCGCGGAGCGTGTCGAGCGCCTCGAAGGCGGTCGTCGCCCCATCGGCGAAGTGGGTCTGGTAGGCCATCGCGGCATTGCGCATCGCCAGGTCGAGCAGGCCCCGCTTTTCGCCCCGCTGCGGCACGGCCAGCCGCACCCGGCGGCCGGCAGCCCCGCTGAGCCACGCCTCGATGGCTTCCCGGTCGTCCGTATCGAGGGCGACCGGCATGTGCACCTCCGGCGGCGCAATCCGCTCCGCGTAGAACTGCTGCAGCGCCGTCGTCACGATGTCGCGCAGCACGTCGTCGCCTGCCTCCGCGCTCGCTCCCGTCCGGGCGTCGGGTGCGCGCTCGTCGGCCACCAGCTCGATGCGGTCGACGACGCGGCCGCGGCGGACCTGGAAGACGTGCACGACGGCGCCGGCCGGTCCGGCCTTGACGCCGAAGGCGTCGCGGTCGCCAATGGCCGGCGTCTCGACACTGTTGCGGCGGTCGCGCAGCGTCTCGACCGTCCGGATGGCGTCGCGCAGCTGGGCGGCCCGCTCGAACCGCTCCTCGGCCGCCGCCGCCATCATCTCGTCGCGCAGCGTGTCGATCAGTTCGTCCTGCCGTCCCTCGATGAGCAGGCGCGTCTGCTCGACCGCGTGGCGATACTCCTCGAGCGAGCAGATCGACGCGACACAGGGCGCCAGGCAGCGCCTGATGTCGTATTCGAGGCACGGCCGGCCGCGCTTGCCGTCGATCACCTCGTTGCAGGAGCGAATCCCGAAGAGCCGGTGCGCGAGTGACATGGTCCGGCGCGCCACCGAGGCGGGCATGAACGGCCCGGCGTAGACGTTGCCGTCGCGCTCGACGCGGCGCGCGACGAGCAGCCGCGGCGCCGGCTCGGTGACCGTCAGCTGCAGGTACGGATACGTCTTGTCGTCGCGCAGCAGGATGTTGTAGCGCGGATTCCGCTGCTTGATCAGGCGGTTCTCGAGCGCCAGGGCCTCGACCACCGAGTCGGTGACGATGAAATCGAGGCCGGCGGCGTCGCGCAGCAGGGCGTCGAGGCGCGGGCTGGTGCCGCGGGCGGCCAGGTAGCTGCGGACCCGGTCGCGCAGCACGCGCGCCTTGCCGACGTAGAGCGTTTCGCCCTCCGGTCCCAGGAACAGGTACACGCCGGGCTGCTCGGGCAGACGGCCGATTAACCCCTTGAGATCTTCAATCGCCATACGCTACGATGCGCGCGGTCGCTGCCGTGGATGTACCGCCGCAGCGTGAGACGCGGGCGTCCGCCGTCCCCCGGGTTACTTTTTCTCTCCACTGTGACTTTCACCGGCGCCATCGGCCGAGTGTGCGGCTACCCACTGCGGCTCATCATTTCCGCGTGCGTCCGGCTCGGCATTCACCCGAACGTCCTGACCTTCACCGGCGTCCTCGTCAACATTGCCGCCGGATGGGCCCTGGCGCTGGGCGAGTTCTTCACGGCCGGCCTGATCATGGTCGCCGCCAACATCTTCGACTTCATCGACGGCAAGGTGGCGACCGAAACCGGCCAGACCAGCCGCTTCGGCGGCTTCTGGGACTCGGTCATCGACCGCTTCTCCGACCTGGCCCTGTCGGTCGGTCTGATCTGCCTCTACTCGTCGCTCGGCCGGACCGACTACGTCCTGATCACCTCGATCGCGATGGTCTTCGCGACGATGACCAGCTACACGCGCGCGAGGGCCGAGTCGCTCATCCCGAAGTGCAAGGTCGGGTTCATGGAGCGGCCCGAACGGATCGTGCTCTTCATGATCGGCGCCTTCACCAACCGGATGGCGGCCGTCATGTGGGTCATCGCCGTGCTGTCGGTCGTGACCGTCGTCAACCGGATCCAGTACACCTACTACGAGCTGAACAACCGGCCGCAGCCAAAGGCGGCCGGGCCGTTCGGCTTCCTGGTCCGCGCCTTCTACTGGACCGACGAACGCGCCACCCTGGCCTACGACCTGTGGGTCATCGCCATTCTCGCATTCGTGTGGCTGACGCCGCCAGACTGGCTCGGCGACCCGATGGCCGTCGGCGGCAAGGGCCTGATCCAGTGGCTGCTCGGCCGCTGACGGCCGACGCGCCGGGCTCGTAGCGCTCCCGGGCAGCGCCAGGCGCGGCAGGCCGCGACGCCGCAAGCGGCGCCGCAGCATTGCCGACCGGATTCCGGAAGGGACGGGAGACGAGGCCGTCAGACGCGGCCCAGGTACTCGCCCGTTTCGGTGTTGACGCGAATCGTGTCGCCCGTCTCGATGAAGGCCGGCACGTTGACGACGAGGCCGGTCTCGAGCGTCGCGGGCTTGACCTGCGCCGACGCCGTGGCGCCCTTGATGCCGGGCACCGTGTCGCTCACCTTCAGGTCCACCGTCGCCGGCAGGTGGATGCCCACCGGCTCACCCTCGAAGAACTCGACGTTGATGACCGAGTCCGGCAGCAGGTACAGCGCGCTGTCGCCGAGCACGTCGGTGCCGAGGTGCACCTGCTCGAACGTCTCGGTGTTCATGAAGTAGTACTGGTCGCCGTCGCGGTAGAGAAACTGCATCTCGTGCTCGTCGAGCGTCGCCCGCTCGACGTCGTCTTCGGCGCGGAACTTGTTGTCGAGCAGCCGGCCCGAGCGGAGGTCGCGCATGCGGCACTGGACGTGACCGCGCTTATTGCCGGGGGTAATGTGCTGCAGGTCGAGGATGCGGCAGAGATTCCCCTCGAACTTGATCAACATGCCTTTGCGGAGCCGGGTGGCCTGAACTGAACTCATAGGTCGTCGTGAAAGAATCAGAAAGGATCTCCGTATCTTAACAATGACGCCCCCGGACGGTCACCCCGCCCCCTCCCGACGCACGGGATCTGCACCAGATGACGCCGGCCGGGGTTACGATGGACCGGTATGCCCTGGGACCCGGTTCGTGATCTGCTGACGATTCAGGGGCGCCTCGAGAGCCTGTTCGGCCAGGCGACGCCGGGCTGGGTGCCGCCCGTCGACCTCGTCGAGTGCGACGACCGCTACATCCTCACCATCGAGGTGCCGGGAATGGAGCGCGACCACATCCGCCTCGAGTACGCCGACCAGGTGCTCACCCTCAGGGGCACCCGCCCCATCGAAACCTGCTGTCCCGAGCGCTACCAGCAGCTCGAGCGCGGCCAGGGCCAGTTCTCACGTGCGTTCCGCTTCGCGACGCCGGTCGACGGCGACGCCATCACGGCCGACCTGGCCGACGGTGTGCTCACAGTCACGATCCCGAAAGCCGGTGGAGGCGCGCGCCGTATCGAGGTGAGCTGACGATGAAGATCACGTCGGGTCGGGTGATGATGTCGGCCGCCCTGCTGGTGGTCGCAGGCTTCCTGGTGGGCCTGGTCGTCTCGGGCCGTCTGGATCTGACGGCGCCGTCCGTTGCTGCCGTCGACGACACCCAGCCGGACACGGCCGCCGCGGCCGCCGATGTCGCCGCTCCGGCGATGCAGCCTGCGGGACTCCCCGACCTGTCGGCCATCGCCGAGCGGGCGCTCGACGTGTCGGTCAACATCTCGTCGACCAGCCTCGTGCGCGTGCCCGTCGATCCGTTCTTCGCGCCGTTCTTCGGCAACCGCGTCCAGCGCTCGCAGAGCCTCGGCTCAGGCGTCATCGTCTCGCCCGACGGCTACATCCTGACGAACACGCATGTCGTCGGCAACCAGCCCGAGACGCTGCGCGTGACGCTGGGCGACGGGCAGGAACGGCCGGCGCGCCTGATCGGCACCGACCAGATCAGCGATCTGGCAGTGATCAAGATCGACGAGACCGGCCTGCCCACCATCCCGTGGGGCGACTCGAGCAGGCTCCGCGTCGCCGAGTGGGTGCTGGCCGTCGGCAACCCGTTCCAGCTGAGCGGCACGGTGACGCTCGGCATCGTCTCGACCGTCTCGCGCGCGGTGGGCGCGTATCAGGACTTCATCCAGACCGATGCGGCCATCAACCCCGGCAACTCGGGCGGCGCGCTCATCAACGCCCGGGGCGAGCTCGTCGGTATCAACACGATGATCTACTCGGAGACGGGCGGCTATCAGGGCATCGGCTTTGCCATCCCCTCGAACACCGCGCGGCAGATCATGGCCGAGCTCATCGAGCACGGGTACGTCACCTGGGGCTCGATCGGACGCATGACGCTCGTGGGAATCGACGCGAACCGCGCGCAGCGCTACGGCCTGCCATCGACCGGCGCGTGGGTGCAGAGCATCGCGCGGTCGGCCTCGGCTTACCGGGCCGGTCTCGAGCCGGGTGATCTGATCACCGCCATCAACGGCCAGTCGATCGCGTCGGTCGAGGACCTCGACCGCGTCATCGTCCGCCAGAAGGTCGGCTCGACGGTCACGCTCTCGGTCATCAAGGAAGACGGCCGGCGGGTCGAGCTGCGCGTCCCCGTGGAACCGCGCCGCAGCGAGCCGCGCTGATCGCGCCCGGCCCGCTGCGCACCACCCCGCCACCTGTCAGCGCACGCGGCCGCTCACGGCCGGATGCCCGGCCCACGTGCAGCGCCACGGCCGATCCACGCCGACGCGGATACCGATGCGCGCTGAATAGGACAGATCCGCCGGCATGATGCCGCGGTCTTCGATCCACATCGGCCCGCCCGTCAGATCGGCGCAGTTCAGCGTGCGATCGATCGCCATCGCGACGGTGAGGTTGCCCGGCCCGCGGCACAGTTCGACGTCGCGTACCGGCGGCGCGTCCTGCGGCCGCCGCGCAGCGCGACGGGCGCGCATGAGCTCGAGACCATCGAGCGGGTCGAGGGCACGAATGAGGATGGCGGCCGGCGAGCCTTCGGGCTCGGTCACGGCGTTGACCAGCTCGTGAATCCCGTAGTTGAGGTAGACGTACGCGAAACCGGGCGGACCGTACAGTGGCGCGTTCCGCGCCGTCGGTCCGGGCGCCGCGTGGCAGGCCGGATCGCTCTCGCCGATGTATGCCTCGGCTTCAACGATGATGCCGGCCGTCACGCCGTCGGGATGGTCGCGAACGAGGACCTTGCCGATCAGCTCGGGCAGCACTTCCAGCGTCGGCCGGGCGTAGAAGGCGCGCGGGAGCACGCGCGCCGTCGCGCGCCGCATGCCCCGCGTGCTCATGCCCCGTCGGCGGCGCGGGCGCGGGCCTCCTCGAGCACACCGGCCAGGTAGCGGCCGGTGTGCGACTCGGGTACCGCTGCAATCTGCTCAGGCGTGCCGCAGGCCACGATGCGGCCGCCTGCATCACCGCCCTCCGGGCCGAGATCGATGATCCAGTCGGCGGTCTTCAGCACGTCGAGATTGTGCTCGATCACGAGCAGGCTGTGCCCCGCGGCAATCAGCCGCCGGAAGGCGGCCAGCAGCTTCGCGATGTCGTCGAAGTGCAGGCCGGTCGTCGGCTCGTCGAGCACGTAGAGCATGCGCTCGCCGCTCTGTCCACCGAGGTGCGCGGCTATCTTGATGCGCTGCGCCTCGCCGCCCGAGAGCGTCGTGGCCGGCTGGCCCAGGTGCAGGTAGCCGAGCCCGATCTCGTCGAGCACCTGCAGCCGGCGGATGACCTTCGGCGCCCCGGCAAAGAACGTCAGCGCCTCGTGCACCGTCATCCGCAGCACGTCGTCGATGTTCCTGCCGCGGTAGCGCACTTCGAGCACCTGCGGGCGGAAGCGCTTCCCTTCGCACTGGTCGCAGGGCACGAACACGTCGGCGAGGAACTGCATCTCGACCCGCACGACCCCCTCGCCCTCGCACGCCTCGCACCGGCCGCCCGGTACGTTGAACGAGAAGTGGCTGGCCGTCAGGCCGCGGGCGCGCGCCTCCTTCGTCGACGCAAACAGCTCGCGAATCGGATCGAATGCCTTCAGGTAGGTGACCGGATTCGATCGCGGGGTGCGGCCGATCGGCTGCTGATCGACGAGCACCGCGTCGGTGATGTATTCGGTGCCGTCGAGCGTCTCGTACGCGCCGACGGGCCGATCCCACTGCCCCTTCGCCCGCTTCACCGCGGCGTAGATGACCTCGTGGACGAGCGTCGACTTGCCCGAGCCGCTCACGCCCGTCACGCAGGTGAGCATGCCGAGCGGGATGTCGACGTCGATGTTCTTGAGGTTGTGTTCGTGCGCGCCGGTGATCCGCAGTCGCTGCGGTCCCGGCCGCTTGCGCGTCGCGGGCACCTGAATCGCCAGTTCGCCGCGCAGGTAGCGCGCCGTCAGCGACAGCGAATCCTCGAGCAGTCCCTCGTACGATCCTGCGTAAATTACCCGTCCGCCATGCTCGCCGGCGCCCAGGCCGAGGTCGACCACTTCGTCGGCGACGCGAATCATGTCGGCGTCGTGTTCGACGACGATGACCGTGTTGCCCTGGTCGCGCAGCTGGCGGAGGATGCGCACGAGCCGCTCGTTGTCGCGCGGGTGCAGGCCGATCGACGGCTCGTCGAGCACGTACAGCGTGTCGACGAGCGCCGAGCCGAGCGACGTCGCCAGGCTGATCCGCTGCGCCTCGCCGCCCGAGAGCGTCGACGACAGACGGTCGAGCGTGACGTAGTCGAGTCCGACGTCGACCAGGAAACCGAGCCGCCGCCGGATCTCGTGCAGCAGCCGGTCCGCCACCGCCTCGTCGCGCTCGCTGAGCTCGAGTCCCTCGAAGAACGCGCGCGCGTCACGGACGGTCAGCGCCGCCGCCTCGACAATGGTGCGGCCGGCCACCTGCACGTCGTGCGCCTCGCGGCGCAGCCGCGTGCCGCCGCACGCCGTGCACGGCTGGTAGCTGCGGTAGCGGCTCAGGAAGACGCGGACGTGCACCTTGTACTTCTTCTTCTCGAGCGCCTCGAAGAAGCCGCGCACACCCGGGAACGTCCCGTCGCCCTCGATAACGAACCGCCGCACGTCGTCGGGCAGGTCGGCCCACGGCACGTCGAGCGGCACGCCGCGTGCCTTTGCCACGCGCCTGAGCTGCGTGAGATACGTGCGGTAGTGCGGCTTGGTCCATGGCTCGATGGCTCCGTCGCCGAGCGTCTTCGACGCATCGGGCACCACGAGCCCCATGTCGAGCTCGACCACGTTGCCGAAGCCGTGGCAGACCGGACAGGCGCCGAACGGGTTGTTGAACGAGAAGAGCCGCGGCTGCGGCTTTTCGTACGCGATGCCGCACTGCCGGCACTCGAACGCCTCGCTGAACCGGTGCGTCCGGGTCGGCTGGCCTTCGGCGTCGACTTCAATCGCGAACGCCGCCCCTTCACCCTCCTGAAACGAAACCTCGATCGAGTCGGTCAGCCGGGTCCGCACGTCGGGGTCGACCTTGATGCGGTCGACGACCACGTCGAGCGACGTGAGGTCGCGGAGCGCCGCCGGATCGGCCAGCAGCTCGTCGAACGTGCGTGCGCGGCCGCCGACCAGCGCCCGGCCGAAGCCGCGCCGGCGCAGCACGTCGATGGCCGCCACGGCCGGCGGCACGGGCGCCGCCCCGTCGCGCAGCCCCGGCAGCGCCGGTTCCCCTTCGTCCTCGTCGTCATCCAGGTTGAGCACCGGCGCGGCCACCAGCGGCCGCTCGAACCCGATCAGCAGGCGCGTGCCCGCGGGCAGCGCGAGGAGCGTCGTGGCGGCTGTCTCCGGTGACTGGCGCTCGACTTCGCGGCCGCACTGCCGGCAGATGGTCCGTCCCACGCGCGCCCAGAGCAGGCGCATGTAGTCGTGAATTTCGGTGACGGTGCCGACCGTCGAGCGCGGATTCCGCGTGGAGTTCTTCTGCCGGATGGCGATGGCCGGGCTGATGCCGTCGATCTGGTCGACGTCGGGCTTTTCCATCCGCTCGAGGAACTGGCGCGCGTAGGCCGAGAGCGACTCGACGTACCGGCGCTGGCCTTCCGCGTAAATCGTGTCGAAGGCAAGCGACGACTTGCCCGACCCGCTGACCCCCGTCAGCACGATCAGCCGACGGTGCGGCAGCGTCAGGTCGATGTTCTTCAGGTTGTGCGTCCGGGCGCCGCGCACGACCAGGCGGCCTGCCTTGCGACCGGCACTCGACGGAATCGGGGGAGCTTCAGCTTCCACGGATGACGCTGGGGGTGATGACGTGCGTGCCAAATCGTGATCGTAACACCGACAGGAGGTCCGGGTCTTGGCTCCCGCGACCGGGCGTGCTATCCTCCCCGCTAGTCCGGGTCAACCACTCACCGTTGCGACGCATTTTCTCCCCCCGTCCATTCCCCAGTGATTACCGTGAAGCACGCACGGCGTGAGCGTTTGATCTCCGGCCAACCGAGGGATCACTTCCAGATACGAGGATAGGTTCAGTGGCTGTACGTCTGTTCGTCGGCAACATGCCATACGGGGCGACCGAGGCTGATCTGCGGGCGCATTTCGCGTCCGTCGGCGAGCCCTCGCACATCGTCATCCCTGTCGACCGAGAGACAGGCCGCCCCCGGGGATTCGCGTTCGTCGAGTTCCTCGATCGCGCTGTCGCCGAAGAAGCCATCAACCGCTTCAACCAGCAGCCCTTCATGGGGCGGAATCTGTCGGTCAGCGAGGCGCGCCCCCGCGAGGAGCGGCCCGGAGGCTTCCGTCCCGGTGGCGGTCCCTCGGGTCCCCGTCCTGGCGGCCCGCGGCCGGGCGGGTTCGCACCGGGTCCCCCGGCGGCACCGCCGCCGGCGGCCGGCCGGAATTTCGGCCCGCCGCGCAAGAAGGGGTCGAACGACAAGCGCTGGGAAGCGAAGGAGCGCGGGCCGCGCGGCCCGATCAAGGAACGTTACACGGGCCGGCTCACCGGTCTCTACGACGACCCGGACGACACCTGGGAAGACGAACTCGAGGATTTCGACGACGTCGCTTCGAGCGCCCCGGCCGACGACGAGGACAAGGAGTGATCGGCCTCTGATACCTCGACGCGTGCGCGCCCGGCGCGCACGCGTCCTCTCCCCCTCCCGCGCCGCCTCCCATGCGGACGCACCTGTACATCACCGCCACCATCTTTCTGGTCGCCGGCGCGGCTGCAGGGATCGTGGGACTTGCCGGCCTGATCCTGCTTCCCGACGCCATCGCCCGCCTCGCTGACTCCGCCACCGACGATGCCCTGCTGGCCGCGTCGCTCATGGAGCTCACCGGGCGCATGATCGTCGTCGGGGCGGCGGTCGTCACGCCGCCGTGCCTGATCTGCGGCGTTGCGATCCTTCGGCGCCGCGGCTGGTCGCGCTGGATCGGCATCCCGATTGCCGCCGCGGCGCTCGTGTTCGTCCCGGTCGGAACGGTCCTCGGGGGATACGTCCTGTGGGTGCTCCTGTCGGAGCGGTTCGAGCCGTGGTTCGAGGCGGCGTCGCCCGACGGCAACTGACCGCTACGGCGCTTCGCGCACGAGCGGACGCGTCAGGCACGTCGGCCCGCCGCCGCCCTTGAGGCTGATTTCCCGGCCTTCGTACTCGACCACGTCAACGCCGGCCGCCTCGATGCGACGGCGCGTGATCGGATTTCCCGCGAGCATGAGGCACCGGCCGGGCTCGAGCGCGAGCACGTTCGCGCCGAGCGAATCGAACTCCTCGTCGGGTACTTCGACGAACCGCCAGCCGCGCTCCAGGAGCGCGTCACGAAAGACGACCGGCAGCAGCGGCGCGTACACGACGGCCAGGTCGCGGGCAATCGGGCTGATGATCGACATCAGGTGAAACACGTCGTCCGGCCCGCGCCAGTGCGGCAGCGGCACCCGGATGCACGTGACATCGGCGCCGAGCAGGCGCTCGAACTGCGAGATGCCCTCGTCGTTGGTGCGATATCCGCGGCCGACTGCGACCGTGCTGTGGTCGAGCCACACGACATCGCCCCCCTCGAGCCGGCCGGGTGGTGCGATCCGGCCGATCGGTGCACAGCCCGCATCGGCCAGCGTCGTGCGCTGCACGGCCGGCTCGGCGCGCCGCTGGCGCTTCCCCATCGAAGCGAGCACCACGCCGCCGGGCGTGACGACCGACGCATCGCGCACGTAGATGGAATCGAGCTCGACCTCGTCAGCCGGCGGCAGCCACACGATCTCGGCGCCCGTGTCGACAATCACCTGTGCGAACGCGTCGTACTCGGCGATGGCGCGACGCAGGTCCGGCGGCGCCGTGAAGTTCAGCGTGCGCCATTCCGCCTCGATGTGTGTCTCGTCGCGGAACGCGTCGCGCGCGTGCTTCAGCAGCACGCGCGAGAGCGGGCCCGTTTCCGACAGCACGCCAACGCTCATGGCCCGGCCGTCTCGAGCGCCGCGTCGATCGCCTCGACGAGCGCAATGATTGTCTCGACCGCCCGCACGTAGAAGTCGGCCGTCAGGCTGTCGAAGTCGTCGTCCGGATGGTGGTGCAGGTCGAAGTCGGACACGCCAACGTAGGCGGCCGGAACGCCCGCCTCGATGAACGACCACTGATCGGACTGGCGGGTCCAGTCGTCGGCCGGCCTCGCGGGATCGTCGTAGCCCTGGCGGAGGACCACGGGTGCACGCCTGGCGACGTCGGCCACGATCGGCGCCAGCCAGGGACTGCGCGACGTGCCGGCGACCCACAGGATGTTGTCCGGATCGCGGCCGATCATGTCGAGATTGAGGTTGAACGCGATCCGGTCGCGCCGGACCGGCGGCTCGGCGACGAAGGCGCGCGAACCGGCGAGGTTTGCCTCCTCCGCATCGAACGCCGCGAACAGCAGGGGGTGACGCGTGGGATGCCGGCGGAAGTACTCGGCAATGACCGGCAGCGCCGCCGCGCCGCTCGCGTTGTCGTTCGCCCCGTTGTACACCTGTCCGCCGTGCACGCCGATGTGGTCGTAGTGCGCGCTGACGACGATGTGCGGGGCGTCCGGGAGCCGGCCGGGAAGCCGGCCGAGCACGTTGACACCGCGCACGCCGCCCGGCATCGGGAACGGGTGCTCGAAGGTGTCGCCTATCGGTTCGAGGCCGACCGCCCGGAACCGCGCGACCAGCAGCGCGCGGGCGCCCGCATTGCCGGGCGTACCGACCTGCCGCCCCTGCATGTCGTCGGCCGCCAGCCGCCGCGCGTCGGCAAGCAGGGCGTCGACGTCGATCGACGCCGGCGACGACGGTGACTGCGCCAACAGCGCAGCACAGACGACGAGCCCCGTCACGGTCGACGTCACGGCACGCAGCACCGCGCGGCCAGTCATCCTGCGATTGTGGGCGAAGGCCGCGGCACGGGCAAGGCGCGGCGGCGCCGCGCCGCGCGAGGCTCAACCACCACCACCGGGGTATGCCGACGACGGCGCGCCGGCATGCGCTACAGTTATCCGCGGATGTCCGTCGATCTGCTCGTCTTCGGCCCCCACCCCGACGATATCGAGATCGGCATGGCCGGCACGATCGCCCGGCACGTCGCCGACGGCTGGAAGGTCGGCCTGTGCGATCTGACCGCCGGCGAGCTCGGCAGCAACGGCACGCCCGACGAGCGGCGCGCCGAAGCCCGCGAGGCCGCCGACGTCCTTGGCGCCGCCTGGCGCGAGAACCTGGGCTGGCCCGACGGCGGCATCACGGCCGACTTCGTGCCGCAGGCCGTCGACGTCATCCGCCGCCATCGCCCGTCGGTCGTGGCCGTCCCGTACTGGGACGATCGGCACCCCGATCACGTCGCGGCCTGTCGCGTGCTCCAGGAAGCCGTGTTCCGCAGCGGGCTGCGGCGCTACGCCGCGGCCCTGGAGGCGTGGCGCGTCGACTGGATCTGCTACTACTTCATCAACCAGTCGACGACGCCCTCCTTTGTCGTCGACGTGTCGGCGCACTACGAGAAGAAGCGGCAGGCGCTGCGCTGTCATCGGACGCAGTTCACGCCGTCGGGTGGCGATGCCGTTCAGACGCGGCTGACCGCCTCCTCGTTCTTCCAGCTCATCGAGAGCCGCGACGCCCAGTTCGGCGCGCAGATCGGCGTGCCGTTCGCCGAGGGCTTCATCGTGCGCGAACCGATCGAGCGCCTCAATCTCTTCCGGAAGCCCTCGTGAGAATCGGCATCGTCTGTTACGCGACGATTGGCGGCAGCGGCGTCGTCGCCACCGAGCTGGCGCACGCGCTCGCCTACCGCGGCCACGACATCCACCTGATCAGCGCCGAGCTGCCCTTCCGCTGGCGCTGGGGCACGCCCGGCCTGACATTCGAGCGCGTCGACACCCCGAGCTATCCCCTGTTCAACGAGCCGCAGTACCTGCTGGCGCTCACCAACACGCTCGTGAAAGTGTCACGGCGGCACAAGCTCGACATCATCCACGCGCACTACGCGGTGCCGCATGCCACGGCGGCATACCTCGCCCACGACATCCTGGCCTCGGAATCCGAGCGGCCACCGCGCACCGTCACGACACTGCACGGTACCGACATCACGCTCGTCGGCAGCGACCCGTCGTTCGCGAGCGTCGTCGCCTTCTCGATCGAGTCGTCGGATGGCGTCACCGCCGTTTCCGAGAGTCTCAGGCGCGACACGCAGACGGCCCTCGGCGTCAGGCGCGACATCGAGGTGATCCCGAACTTCCTCGAGTGCAGCGAGTACCACCGGCTGAACGACACGTCGCTGCGCGAGCGGCTCTGCGCGCAGGAAGGCTGCCAGGCGATCGTGATGCACATCTCGAACTTCCGGCCCGTGAAGCGCGTCGGCGCCGTGGTCGAGATCTTCCGGCGCATCCGCGAGCAGGTGCGGGCGCGCCTGGTCATGGTGGGCGACGGCCCCGATCGGCTCGCCGCCGAGCGGCAGGCGGCCGCCTGCGGCCTGAGCGACTACGTCGATTTCGTCGGCGAGCAGCACGATGTGGTGGCCTGGCTTTCGGCTGCCGACCTCTTCCTGCTGCCGTCGGCCCAGGAAAGCTTCGGCCTCGCCGCGCTCGAGGCCATGTCGTGCGAGGTCCCGGTCATCGCCTCGCGCGTCGGCGGATTGCCGGAAGTCATCCAGGACGGGGTGACCGGCTACATCTGCGATCCCGACGACATCGAGGGCATGGCGCAGCGCGGCATCGAGCTGCTGCGCAACGACGCGCTCCGGCAGCGCATCGGCCGCGCCGCCCGCAACGACGTCGCCCGCCGCTTCTGCACCGACATCGTCGTCCCGCGCTACGAACAGTTCTACGAGGACGTCCTCGCCGGCCGCGTGCATCGATGACGCTGGTCGGCTGGCTCCTGGTTGGACTCGGCGGGGCCTGCGGGGCCGCGGCGCGGCACGCGCTCGCCTTGTGGATCACGCGGGCGATGGCCGGCGGCGCGGCGTTCCCCATCGGCATCTTCATCGTCAACGTCCTCGGCTCGGCCGCCGCCGGGACGGTGGCGGGCCTTGCCGCCGCGGGCCGGTTCCCGTCCGGCGACGGCCTGCGCCTGTTCGTCGTCGTCGGGCTGCTCGGCGGCTTCACGACCTTCTCGACCTTCACGGTCGACACGCTGGCGCTTCTTCGCGCCGGGCGTCCCGAGCTGGCCGCGCTCAACGTCGTCGGCCAGGTCCTGGTCGCCCTTGCCGCCGCCGCGATCGCGTGGCGAGTCGCCTCCTGACCGTGCCCCGCGGGTCGTCGCGTTCCCCCGCCGGTGCACATCAGCCTGCCGCGCTGGCGCAGCGCGGGCCGGCGCGCCGGGAGAAAGGGCCCGACGAATCCCTTGCCAGCGGTGGCGGCCGTGGGCCGCGAAGCGCCGGGCCGCGCTATCATCCCTTGAAGTGGAAATGTCACAGCGCTCCGGAGGGGGTTCCGACATCGATCGCGTGCTGATCGTCGAAGACGACGCCGCGCAGCGTCTCGGCCTGCAGCAGCTGCTGCGGGGCTGGGGCTTCACTGCGGAAGTGGCCGTCGACGGCCGCGATGCGCTCGAGAAGCTGCCCACCGTCCGACCCACGATTGTCCTGAGCGACCTCGTCATGCCCCGCATGGGCGGCCTCGAGCTGCTCACCGCGCTCATGCAGGAAGACCCCGACGTGACGATGGTCCTGATGACCGGCCAGGGGACGGTCGAATCCGCCGTCGCGGCCATCAAGCAGGGGGCGTACGACTACCTGTCGAAGCCGATCGACCCCCAGCGACTGAAGATCCTGCTCGACCAGATCGTCGCGCGCCACGACACGCTGCGCGAGGTGCGCGCGCTGCGGCGTCAGCTGCAGGAGCGCGGGACGTTCGGCAAGATGATCGGCGTCAGCCGCGAGATGAAGAAGGTCTATCAGATGGTCGAGCAGGCGGCGCCGACCTCGGCCTCGATCCTCGTGACCGGCGAGTCGGGCACCGGCAAGGAGCTCGTCGCGCAGACGGTCCACCAGCTCAGCCAGCGCGCGTCACAGCCTTTTGTCCCGCTCAACTGCGCGGCCATTCCCGACACGCTCCTCGAATCCGAGCTGTTCGGCCACGAGAAGGGCGCCTTCACCGGCGCCGTCACGCGCCGGCAGGGCGCCTTCGAGCTAGCGCACCGCGGCACGCTCTTCCTCGACGAGATTGCCGAGATGACGGCGGCCACCCAGGCCAAGCTGCTGCGCGTGCTGCAGGAGCGGACCTTCCGTCCGCTTGGCGGCCAGCGCGAGCAGGCGACCGACATCCGCGTGATTGCCGCGACGAATGTCGAGCCGCTCGAGGCGGTCCGCCAGGGGAAGCTGCGCGAGGACCTCTACTACCGGCTCAACGTCTTCCACATCACGCTGCCGCCGCTGCGGGAGCGTAAGGAGGACATCCCGCTGCTCGCGCAGGCCTTCGTGCGCGAGTTCGCCGCGCGGAACAACCGATCGACGGTCGGCGTCTCCGATGCCGCCATGCGCCTGCTCGACCAGTACCACTGGCCGGGCAATGTCCGCGAGCTCCGCAACGTGATCGAACGGGCCGTAATCGTCTCGCGCGGCGACCTGATCGAGCCGGCCGACCTGCCGCAGCTGCAGCCGACGTCGCCGCCGCCGGCCGCCTCGCCGAGCGGCCCGGTGCTCACGGCCGGCACGACGGTCGACGAAGCCGAACGTCAGCTGATCGAGATCACGCTCGCGCACACCGGCGGCAACAAGACGCGCGCGGCCGAGATGCTCGGCATCAGCCTCAAGACGCTGCACAACAAGCTCAATCGCATGAAGGAAGAGAGCGCCAGCCGCGACGCGTGACGGCCGTCGGTCGGGTCGCTGCCCCACCGCACCGAGGGAAAGAGGCGCCATGCCATTCAGCATCAAGACGAAGCAGGTCGCGGCCGTCACCGCCATCGTCGGCCTGGCCGTGATTGCGGTGAGCGTGTGGTATGTGTCGTCGCTCGCCCGCCTCTACCTGGCCGAGACCGAGGCGCGCGCGAAGCTGCTCGGCGATGCCATCTATCACCGCATGGCCGACGTCGTGCGCACGGGCGACGATCCGCTCAACGCGCTCCGCAACGACGACGGTCTGACGTCGATGCTGCAGGCGAGCCTCTTCGCCGAGAACGTGATGTACGCGGCGATTGTCGACACGCGCGGCCTCGTCATCAATCACAGCGACAGCGCGCGCGTCGACACGCGGATGAACGCCACGGCGTTCGACCTCAGCGAACTGGTCCAGGCGGGACCGACCGCCCAGGCGCGGGCGCTGTGGGACTCCGAGGCGTACTACGAGTACCGCCAGCCGCTGCTGCTCGACGGCACCGACTTCGGCACCGTCCGCGTGGGCATCTCGCTGCCCGTCCTCCGCGACAACCTCGACGACCAGGTCCGCGACGTCGCCATCACGGTCGGCATCGCGATCGTCGTCACGATGTTCGTCGCCATGCTGCTCGCGCAGGTGACGCTGCGGCCCATTCACATCATCCGGACCGGCCTGGCGCGGCTCGGCCGCGGCGAGACCGACGTCGACGTGGAGCTGCCGCGCGACGCCGAGCTGGCGGCGCTCGGCGACTCGTTCAAGGCCGTCACGGCGCGGCTTGCCGCCGACCGCAGCTCGCTCGACAGCCAGCGCGCGACGCTCGAGTCGGTCGTCGACAACCTCGAGGACGCCGTGGCGCTCTTCAGCCCGGGCGGCACGCTGCTCTTCGCCAACCCCGCGATGGAGGCCACCTTCGCCGCGCCGCACGGCCAGCTCGAACAGCTGCTGCCCGCCGGCCACCCGTTCCGCACCGCGGTCACCCGCGCGCTGACCGATCCCGACCAGCGCCACGCGCCGGTGCACGTCGACCTGCCCGGCGGCGGCGAGCGTCTCGTAATGGCGCACCCGGTACACGGGCCCGACCGGCGCCTGCTCGGCGTGATGCTCGTCGTGCGCAACCTGACGTACCTGACGCAGGTCGAGTCGACACTCAACTACTCGCGCAAGCTCGCGGCGCTCGGCCGGCTGTCGGCCGGCATCGCGCACGAGGTGAAGAACCCGCTCAACGCGACGATGATTCACCTCGAGCTGCTCAAGATGCAGCTGGCCGACAACCCCACCGCGCTCGAGCACGTGGCGACGATCGTCACGCAGGTGCGCCGGCTCGACGAAGTCGTCCAGGGCTTCCTGAAGTTCACGCGCCCCGAGGACCTGCGGCTGCAGCCGGTCGATCTCGAGCGCCTCGTCCGCGACATGATGCCGGTAGTGGCCGCCGAGGCCGCGAAGGGCGGCATCGACGTGCGCATCGAGTTCCCGCGCGACCTGCCGCCGGCCTATGCCGATCCCGGCATGCTGCAGCAGGCCTTCCTGAACCTCGCGCTGAATGCCTGCCAGGCGATGCCCGACGGCGGGCGCCTGCGCATCGCGGGCTCGCTCACCACCAGCCGGCGGCTCGCCGTCGTCTTCGAAGACACCGGCGTGGGCATCTCGCCCGAGCACCTGTCGCGGATTTTCGACCTGTACTTCACGACGAAGGAACAGGGCAGCGGCATCGGGCTGTCGCTCGTCTACCGCACCGTGCAGCTGCACGACGGCGAAATCGAAGTCCAGTCGGTGCCCGGCCGCGGGACGACGTTCCGGATCCTGCTGCCGGAGGCGCCGATTCCCGACCCCAATCACACGCCGCCGCGCGGCATTCTCGGCCTCGACGTTCCGGCCGCACCGCGTGGGGTTTCTGCGTCATAATGGCCGGGTGGTAATGCGTCCCCTCCGGGCTCTGGCCATCCTCACCGTGGCCGGTGCCGCTGCGTGTGCGAAGACGCCGCCGGCCACGCCGCCCGTCGTCGCGCTCGCGCCGCCTGCGCCGCCGGCGCGGCTCATCATTCCCGTCGAACTGCCCGAATACGTGGCGCCGCTGCCCCAGCCGACGCCGCTGCCGGAAGCGCCGCCGGCCGCCGCGCGCTCGAGCTCGGCCAACCGTGCCACGGACAAGCCGACCGCGCCACCGTCACCGCAGGTCGAGCCGATCGGTCCCATCCTGCAGACGACGCCGGCCAACCCGAGCGCGCTCGAGCAGCGGATTGCCGGAATGATTGCCGCCGCCTCCGAGAAGCTCAACGCGGTCAACGTCCGCGAGCTCACCCGCAGCCAGCACGCGCACTGGAGCCAGGCCCGCGACTTCATCCGCATGGCCAACGACGCGCTGCGCGTCCGCAACTACGTGTACGCCGAACAGCTCGCCACCAAGGCCAACCAGGTGGCGAACCTGCTGACGCGCAGCTGACGCCCGTCAGGGCGCGCCGGCGCTCGACAGCGGCTCGCTGTCTTCTGCGTCTTCTTCCGCTTCCGGATTTTCCTGCTGATTCTGATCGGGGCTGGTCCCGCCCGATCCCGCCGGCCCGCTCGAGAGGCCCGGCCGCGAGACAGGCGTCTGCGGCAGGGCGTCCTCGACCGGCTCATCGCCCCACCGTTCCTTGACGGCCACCCACTGCGACTCGAGCAGCGCGAGCGTCGGACGCGGATCACCGTCGGGCACCATCTCGGCGGCACGTTCGGGCAGCAGGACCTGCCGCATCAGGCGATCGAGATCGATCTGCAGCGCTTCGCCGCGCCGCCCGAGCGACTCGGCGCGCACCCACCCGGCCACCGCCGCGCCAATCGCGCGCGTCAGGTCGCCGACGCCGCGCGCGGCGGCCGCCAGCCAGTACGCCGCGGCCGTCGACGACGGGCGCGCTTCGAGCTCGGCCTCGGCGCGCGCGAGGATGCGCTGGTAGATCGGGCGCCGCGCCGGCTCGCTGCCCTGCTGCGCCTGCCGATCGAGCGAGCCTGCCCACCAGTCGAACAGCTGGTCGCGCTCGGCCGCATCGAGCAAATCGACATACGCAAACGCGAGCTCGAACTGCTCGGCTGCCGCGCTGAACCGGTGGTCGAAGCCGTGGGTCTCGTCGATGTAGAGCGCCGTGCCGAGCGCGAGCAGCAGCTCGACGCGCTGCCGCTCGTCGAGCGACTCGACGTCGACGGCCTTCATCGCCTGCCGCGCCGCCTCCATGTCGGCACTCTGCGAGAGCTGCCGGTACTTCTCGAGGTGCGCGCGGGCGGAGATGACGAGCGCCGCGGCCTCCAGTTCGGGATGCTTACGCGCCTCGGACGCCACGCGGATGGCGTCGTCGTACCGCCCTTCGTTGTAGTGCGCGCGGGCCTCCGAAAGCAGGTCGGCGGGCTTCGCCTGCGCCATCAGCGCCAGCGACAGGCAGCACACGATCAGGGCACGAATAAGCGTCATGGCGGTCAGCTCTGCAGTGTAGCGCGGTGCGTCAAAAGTTCATCGTGCGCGTGAAGGTAATTTCTACACACCCCGGCTGACCATCGAATTCCTGCAGTTGGATTCGGTACGAACCCGGCCTGCGGATTGGCAAGAAAGTTGAACGAAAGGGGGTCGTGAAGCGACGCGCCATTTCCCTCCCGCTGGTGCTCGTCAGCCTCGTGCCGGCCCTCGCGGGCGGGCAGGACATGCCGACGTTCTCGGCCGCGACCGAACGCGTGACGCTGTCGGTCACGGTCCGCAACAGCCGCGGGCGCCTCGTCCCGGACATGACCGAAGACGAGTTCATGCTGTTTGCCGACGGGCGGCGCCGCGCCATCACCAACTTCCAGCACGACTCGACGCCGATCAGCCTCGGCTTTCTCGTCGACTTCAGCGGCACGATGGACGTCGGTTCGCGGCGCGCCGCCGCGCGCGAGAACGTCCAGCACATGCTCGACCTGCTGCAGCCGGGCGTCGACCGCGCCGGGCTGTTCGTCTTCGACCGCGAACTGCGCGTCATCCAGCCGCTCGCCCCTGCGCCCGGCGACATCCTCGCGCAGCTCGACTCGGTCGAGCGCCCCTTCGGCGTGACGTCGCTCTTCGACGCGATCGCCGAAACCGGCCGCCGGCTCGCCGAAGCGTCGGGCCCGCGTCGCGCGGTCGTGGCGCTGACCGACGGCGCCGACAACGCGAGCGCCCTGTCGCCCGAGGAAGTCTCGGGGATCGCGAGCAGCATCGACGTCCCCGTCTACATCGTCATCGTGGTGTCGCCGTTCGACCGCGACGGGCGACGTCCACATCAGAGCCTGAACATCGATCAGCTGATTTCCGGCCAGCTCGGCAACCTCGCGCGCTGGACGGGCGGCGAGATCTTCGTGAGCCTTGGCGCCGAGCAGGCCGCACGCACGGCGCGCGAGATCGTGGGCGAATTGCGGCAGCAGTACCTGATTGCCTTCGAGCCGGATCCGGCGCCGGGCTGGCACCCGATCGAGCTGCGGACGACGCGCCGCAACGTGAGCGTCCGCACGCGGAGCGGGTACTACGTCCGCGACTGACGGGCTCGATGGGCATCACCGTTCGAGGAGAGGAGTGGTTATGAGGAGAGCAGTCGTTACAGTAGCAGTCGCCGCGTTTGCGGTGGCGGGAACGTCGGCCTGTGCGACGCGCGGTTACGTGCGGACGCAGGTCGGCCAGGTCAACAGCAAGGTCGACTCGCTGAGCCAGGCGCTCGAGGAAACGCAGCAGCGGACGCAGGCCAACGAGCAGCGCATCAGCGAGGTCGACACGCGCGCCGGCGCCGCGCAGACGGCCGCCGACGCGGCCGGATCGGCGGCCAAGGAAGCCAACACCGTCGCGCTCGCCGCCGGCTCGCGCGCCGAGTCCGTCGAAAAGGCGGTCAACCGCATCGTCTACGAAGTCGTCCTGGCCGAAGACCAGGGCAACTTCCGCTTCGGCAGCGCCGAGCTGCCCGACGAGGCCAAGGCCCGCATCGACGAGCTGATCACCCAGATCAAGGCCGATCCGAAGGGACACTACTTCGAGATCGAGGGCCACACCGATAACGTCGGTCCGGCCGAGGTCAACAAGCGCATCGGGCTCGAGCGCGCCGAAGCGGTCAAGGCGTACCTCTACGAGCAGCACCAGATTCCGCTGCACCGGATGAACGTCATCAGCTACGGCGAGGAAAAGCCCGCGCAGCCGAACAACACGCGCGAGGGCCGCGCCGCGAACCGCCGCGTCGTGATCCGCGTGCTCGGCTGACCCGCGCGCGCACGCTGCCACGGGTCCGTCACGCGGACCCGCCCTGCCCAACGGCCCCTCTACGGGGCCGTTGGCTTTTCCGGCCGCTATCATTGGGCATGGTCACCTCGCGCCGCTGCGTCGCCCGATGATTACCGAAGATCAGTCGGCCGTCGTCGCCTTCCTGTCGGATCCGTCGACGCACGACGGCGCGCCCGTCGAGCGCATCGAGACGCACGCCTCGATTGTCTTCCTCGCCGGCGACCGCGCGCTGAAGCTCAAGCGCGCCGTCCGCTACGACTACCTCGACTTCTCCACCACCGAACGCCGCCGCCTGATGTGCGAGGCGGAAGTCCGCGTCAACCGACGGACGGCGCCGCAGCTGTACCGCGGCGTTATCGCCGTCACGCGCGAGGCCGACGGAACACTCGCGCTCGGGGGAACGGGCACGCCCGTCGAGTGGCTCGTCGAGATGGGCCGCTTCGATCAGGAGGCGCTGTTCGATCGACAGGCGGCGCAGCGGCAGCTCGACCTGGCGCTGATGCGTCCGCTCGGCGTCGCCATCGCCCGCTTCCACGCGGCGGCCGAGCGGAGGCGCGATCAGGGCGGCGCGGCCGGCCTCGCGTGGGTCGTCGACGGCAACGACGCCGGACTCGCCGAGGAAGGGCGCGACATCTTCGACGCCACCGAGCGCAGACGCGTGATGGCCGCAACGCGCGAGTCGCTCGAGCGGCACCACGACCTGCTTGAGTCGCGCCGCCTCGACGGCTTCGTCCGCGAGTGCCACGGCGACCTCCACCTGCGCAACATCGTCGTCATCGACGGGCAGCCGACGCTGTTCGACGCGATCGAGTTCAACGATGCGATCGCCTGCATCGACGTGCTCTACGATCTGGCGTTCCTGCTGATGGACCTCGAGCACCGGGAGCTGACCGCGCACGCCAACGCGGTGCTGAACGGCTATCTCGGCGTCGGCCACGACCTCGACGGCCTGGCGCTGCTGCCGCTGTTCCTTTCGTGCCGCGCGGCGGTCCGCGCCAAGACCGGCGCGACAGCTGCGCGCCTGGCGTCGGATCCCGCGCAGCGCGCCGACCAGCAGGACGCCGCGCGTGGCTACCTCGCGATGGCCGGACGGCTGATCGCACCGCCGCGCGCCTGCCTCGTGGCGGTCGGCGGCCTGTCGGGCACGGGCAAGTCGACGATTGCGCGCGCGCTTGCGCCGGTGCTGGGCCCGGTACCCGGAGCGGTAATCTTCCGCAGCGACGAGATCCGCAAGGAACTGTTCGGCGTCGATCCCCTGGAACGGCTGGGCCCCGAGGCGTACACGGCCGACGTCACCGAACGCGTCTACGCTGAAGCCCTCGCCCGCGCGCAGCGCGTCGTCCGCGCCGGGCATGCCGCCGTTGTCGATGCCGTCTTCGGTCGTCCCGAGCAGCGCGTATCCATCGAACGCGCCGCACGTGAGGCGGGCGTGCCGTTTGCGGGCATCTGGCTCGACGCGCCCGCCGCCGTGCTCGAAGCCCGCATCGGTGCGCGCCGCGGCGACGCGTCGGACGCCGACGTTGCGGTGGTGCGACAGCAGCTGGCGCGCGATCCGGGACCAGTCACGTGGGCGCGCGTCGACGCGTCGGGGCAGCCGGCCGACGTGGTGCGCGAGGCGCGGAATCGTCTCGCGTCCACGCTCGGCAACGCGGTGCGATGAACCATCGGCGACGCGGTCCGACGAACACCGGGGACGCGGTGCGCTGACCGCGCACTGTTGCGCAACTGGACGGCCTTCACGGCCCTCCCGTCTCCGGCGCGCAGCGTCGGGCCACAATAGAGAGCGAACGGACGCCCGGGCATCTCAGGACAGCGCGCGAAAGGAGCACGGCACGGTGCGACTCGCGGTCATGGCCGTCGACTTCGACGGCACCATCGCCCATCACGACGTGATGGATCCGGACATCCGGCCGGCCATCGCCGCGGCGCGGCATGCCGGCATCCGCGTCCTGCTCGTGACGGGCCGGATTCTCGGCGACCTGCGCCGCGTGGCCGGCAACCTGCACTTCGTCGATGCCGTCGTGGCCGAAAACGGCGCGGTGCTTCACTTCCCCGACACCGGCCACACGTCGCTGCTCGCGCCGCCGATTCACGAGGAGTTCGTCCGCGAGCTCGAACGGAGCCGCATCCACTTCGCGCGCGGACGGTCGATCATCGACGCCTCGGCCGAGGACGCGCATCGGCTGCTCGAGGTGATTCGCCGGCTCGAACTGCCGCTCGTGCTCGCCTTCAATGGGGGCCGCGTGATGGTGCTGCCGCAGGGCGTGAGCAAGGCGAGCGGCCTGCGCAGCACGCTCGACACGCTGCGGATCTCGCCGCGCAACATGCTCGCGCTTGGCGACGCCGAGAACGACCACGAGATGCTCCGCCTGGCCGAGGTCGGCGTAGCGGTCGCCTGGGGCAGCCAGGCCCTGTGTGATGCAGCCGACATCGTGCTCGAGGGCACGGGACCGGCCGCCGTGTCGGCCTACATCCGGCAGCTTGCCGACACGTGCCGGCTGCCCGCCCCCCGCCGCGCCCGCCGGCGCCTGATGCTCGGCTACACAGAGGATGGCGAGGAATTCTCGCTGGCCGTGCTCGGCCGCAACGTGCTCGTGGCGGGCGACGCGCGATCCGGCAAGTCGTGGACGGCGGGACTGCTCTGCGAGCAGCTCATCCTGTACGGCTACTGTGTGTGCGTCATCGATCCTGAGGGCGACTACCGTACGCTCGAGGCGCTGCCGGGCGTCATCGTGCTCGGCGGCGACGACCCGCCGCCGACGCCGCGCGAGCTGCTGCGGGCGCTGCGCTACCCCGATCGCAGCGTGGTCATCGACCTCTCGAAGCGCACGCACGACGAGAAGATGGACTTCATCCACGCCGTCCTGCCGGCGCTCAACGAAATCCGCCAGCGCACGGGCCTGCCGCACCGCATCGTGCTCGACGAGGCGCACTACTTCCTCGAGGGGCACAACGGCATGAACCTGCTCGACCTCGAGCAGAACGGCTACACCGTGGTCACCTACTGGGCGTCGCGGCTGCCCGAGGCGCTGCTCGACGCAACCGAGGTGATGATCGTCACGCGGCAGTCGAACCCGACCGAAATCGAGATGCTGCGCGAGCGCTGCACCCACTGCGACGGCGTCGATCCGGCGCGCTGGGCGATCCTCGAGAACCTGCGGTCGGGCCAGGCGGTGGCGCTGCCGGTCACCGCCGAGGCGGCCGGCGACCTGCGGCTGTTCACCGTGGCGCCGCGGCTCACGCCGCACGTCAGGCACCGCGAGAAGTACATCGACGTGCCGGTGGCCGAACGGCAGGCGTTCGTCTTCACGGACGGCCGCCGGGCGCGCACGCTCCGCCAGTTCGTCGAGGTGCTCGAAGCCGCGTCCGACACCTGCTTCGACGGGCATCTGCGGCGGAAGGACTTCTCGCGCTGGCTGGCCGACGTCTTCGGCGACTATCCGCTTGCCACGCAGGTCGGCGCCCTCGAGGCGCAGTACGCCGCAAAGCCGTCGCAGGACGCGATTCCCGAGATCGTGGCGGCGATCCGGAGCCGGTACGAGCTGATCGAGGAGGATCCGTTCGCCCGGCCCGGCCACGAGCGGGCGGGCGGCTGACTCCGGTCCGTCGCAACGCGCCGCCGCTTCGCGCGTCGCCCGAAGTGTGGTAGGATTGCCCGGTTGTCGCGTTGCGAATCGGCCCGACCGGTGCGCAACGGCCCGCCACAAGAGCCGGCGTAGCTCAGTCGGTAGAGCAGCTGATTCGTAATCAGCAGGTCACCAGTTCAAGTCTGGTCGCCGGCTCCAGTTTTTTCAGGGTCCATTCCGGAGACATGGGTGACACCCAGTGCCCGGCGGCCGCTTGGCGCCGCGTCGGAGGGACGGGACCGGCACAGTCGCCACGCGGCCGCCCTCAGTGCACGAACCCCAGCGTCTCGGTATCCGTCATCATCAGCCCGATGTTGTCGATGCGGACGATGCGACCGCCGATCACCTTGAAGATTTCGGACACGTACATCTGGCGCGGAGTCGGACCGGACAGATAGTGCAGCAGCGTCAGGCCGAAGACGATGCCTCGTTCGGGATCGATCACGGGAAAGCGGTGCTCGGTGGCCGGCCCCCAGGGAGGCGTGCCTTCGAGTGAGCTGGCACAGGTCAGGGCGGCGCCCTCCTCCACGGTATTCTCGCCGCTATTGGTAATCCGCTGACCGCTGTGGAACCGGTCGCAGCGCGGATCGAAGTCGGCCTGGACGGCCACGTGCGTCGACAGGCTGTGGAAGTAGCGACGGCCCAGCGTCTCCAGCTCCAGCCGGCTCATCCGCTGATCGGGCGGCAGCACGGACGACAGTTCGTCGCCCAGGTTCCAGACATACCCCGACACGACGCCGTCCGACCGATCGGCGCTGATTTCGACGTCGGTGATGCGGCCGTCCGGGCCGATCCGGAGGCGTGTGGAGACGTAGGCCGGCGCGCCGCCGTCGAGCTCGACGCCGGTACGCGCCACGACGTTCCCGGTGATCGGATCGGCGAACGTTGCCGTCGACCGAACGCGCTCGACGTCAGCCCACACCGTGGCCTCGAGCGCAACGCGGCGCGCATTCTCACGCACCTCGGCGCCCTCGGCGAGCGGCACGGACCCGGATCGACCCGACACCATCGTCGTCATGAACGCATCCATTGCGCCGTTCAGGCACACGGCATCACAGGTCGGCGGCTCCGGCGCCTGGGCCCGGGCGATGGTCGAGACCGCGAGGACGAGGGCCACGGCGCCAGTCAGCATGAATCGCAATGGCAGGTCCACCAGGAGCGACGACGCACCCGTCTCGATGGCTTTCAGTAGATCGACGACCTGTTGCCTTCTCGTGGACATGCGTCGAGGCTAGATCCCGCCGGACCGCTCGTCAATTACGCACATCGCAGTGACGTCGACACTGCGCAGCCTCGACACCGATGGATTGGTCAACAGGCTCGACGCTCGGGTGCGAGTGGACAAGCCGGATCGCTGACACGCGAATCGCCTGAACGACGATCGGTGCACAATCAGGCGGCGCTGGGTGCGAATCCTTCGGCACGCAGGCGGGCGATGTCGCGAGTGGGCGCGCTGCCGAACAGCCGGGTGTACTCGCGGCTGAACTGCGAGGCGCTGAGATACCCCACGCGGTAGGCCGCCCCGCCCGCATCCAGCCCGTGGAACAGCATCAGCCGCCTGGCTTCGTGCAGCCGCAGCGCCTTCTGGTACTGGAGCGGGCTCATCGTGGTCACCGCCTTGAACCGCTGATGGAACGACGACGCCCGCATGCCCGCGGCGGCGGCCATGTCCTCGACGGTGATGGGCTGCGCGAAGTGCTCGCGGATCCACGAGACGGCACGCCTGATCCGATGCACGCTCGATTCGGCTCGGCCGATCTGGGCAACACGGGCGCCGACCGGCGTCCGCAGGAGTCGGATCAGGATTTCGTCGACGACGAGCGGCCCGATCAGATCGAGGTCCTCCGGCTGCCCCATCAGTTCGATCAGGCGGGCGGCCGCCTCGACGATGGCGTCGGTGGTCTGTCCGACGAACAACCCGCAGCTCTCCGGCGACGCCGGCAGCCGATGCGGATAGACGCGCGCGGCCAGATCGGCCACCCGCTCGGCCGACAGATCCAGGCGGAAGCCGAGGAACGGATCGGTCCGGCTCGCGCGGGTGACCTGGCCGGCCACCGGCAGGTCCACGGTGAACACGAGCATCCGGGAAGGGTCGTACTCGAACACGTCGCGGCCGAGCATCAGCACTTTCGCGCCCTGGGCGACGATGCACAGCGACGGCCCGAGCGTCGCATGGACCGGTTCCGACGTGATCCGTCCGCGCCGCAGCGCGTAGGTCCCCGGCAGCCGGAGCGGGAACACGCCGTCGTGCGGGGCGTACCGCGCGATCAAACCCGCCAGCCGGCGCAGCCCGATCGGTCCGGGAGCGGCCAGGCTGATATCGCCCAGAGAGTGTCCGACGTTGCGTCCTCGTCGGCGTCGAGCAGCGGACTCGCGTCGTGTCGGCATCCTGACCCCTGATCGTACAACCGCAGGCCCGCCGCCTGCTTGCCTGAACCTCCGGCCCAGGGCCGCTGAAGACCATCGACGGGTGGAGGAACAGGCATGCGATCCGATCCCGATGCCGGTACACTCGGGAGTCGGCGTCGGACACACCGCGCCGGCACCCTGCCAGTCGAAGGAGAGTATCCGTGTTACGCCAGCTACATTCGGATTCGCTACGTCTGAGGCTTGCCACGTCGTTCGCCGTCATGACCCTGCTCGCCGCGGCCACCGGCGCGCAGGCGCAGCGCCTGGACGACGTCCAGGCTGCGGATACACCACTGGTGCTCCGGTCCCAGGGCAGCTTTTTCGTCGGAGGCGAGCGCGTCGAGCAGACGCGGAGCGAGCTGGGCGACCTCGCACCCGGCGGACATATCACGGTGAACCAGATGTACGTCCGCTTCATGGTGCCGCAGGAGGCCGACGGCCTTCCGGTCGTCATGGTCCACGGCGCCACGCTGACCGGCAAGTCCTGGGAAACGACGCCTGACGGCCGGATGGGCTGGGACGAGTATTTCGTGCGCCGCGGACATCCCGTGTACGTGCCCGATCAGGTCGGCCGGGGACGATCCGGCTTCAACCAGGCGGTATTCAACAACGTTCGCGCCGGTACCGTTCCGCCGGGCGAGCAGCCGGTCTGGCTCCGCTTCAGCGACGAGAACGTCTGGCTGAACTTCCGCTTCGGCCCCGAGCCGGGCCAGCCCTTCGCCGATAGCCAGTTCCCGCTCGACGCGGTCGACGAGCTCTCGAAGCAGGGCGTGCCCGACGTGCGCTTCGGCGGTATCCCGACGCCGACACCCACGATCAAGGCCCTGTCCGATCTCGCGCGTGATCTGGGCGGCGCCGTGCTGATGGGCCACTCGCAGTCGGGATCGTTCCCGCTCGAGGCGGCGCTGCTCGATCCCGCCGCGACCCGGGCGCTCGTGCTGATCGAACCCGGCAGTTGCCCGGCGCGCTACACGCCGGAGCAGATCGCCAGCCTGGCCACTGTACCGATCCTCGTGGTCTTCGGCGATCATCGCGACAATCCGACGGGCATCCCGACTCTGCCGACCTGGCAGGAACGCTACGAAGCCTGTGAGGCGCTCATCGATCGGCTCACGCAGGCCGGCGGTAGGGCCCGGATGGTCGGGCCATCGGAGCTCGGCCCCGGCAACAGCCACATGATCATGCAGGACCGGAACAACCTGCAGGTCGCCGACCTGATCCTCGACTGGATTGCCGCGCACACGGCGCCACGACGCGGAGCCGCACGATGAGCCGTTGGACGGCTGCCGCCATCGTCCTGCTCTGCGCGACGACTCTCGCCGGGCTGCTCGCCCGGCAGGAGGAGTCGCGCCTGGTCCTCGAGCTCGAGGACTACGCCGCGCTGCCGATCACGGCCGACAACACGAACGACAACACGCGCGCCCAGCTTGCCCGCGTGAACAACATGGTCGACGAGCCGGGCGGTGACCGCTTCTTCGTGAACGATTTGAACGGCCCCCTGTACCTGCTCGACAAGCAGACCAGGCGGGTCACCACCTATCTCGACTTCAACGGCAGGAGCGGTCGGCCGGGGCTCTTCCCGAAGTTCACCTTCGAACGGAACTTCGCCACGGGTCTCATCAACGTCGTCCTCGACCCCGACTATGCCCGCAACGGCGTGTTCTACACGCTGCACATGGAGGATCCGTCGTTGGAGGGACCCGTTGCGCCCAGGACTGGCGTGGTCCCCGGTCTCGACCTGAGCGGCTACACGACGACACCGGCCATTCCGACGCCGACCATTGACGGACGGATCGACCGCCACGTGGTGCTCGTCGAGTGGACGGATCGCAATCCATTGAACGACACCTTCGAAGGGACCGCGCGCGAACTGCTGCGCCTCGAACACCCGCTGGCGCCGCACCCGCTCGGCGAAATGACGTTCAATCCGGCGGCGCGGCCGGGAGATCCCGACTGGCGCGTGATGTACCTGGGCGCCGGCGATGCCCAGTCGGGCGAGCAGCGCGACAGCCGCCGCCTGAATCCGCAGCGGCTCGACACGCTGGTCGGCAAGATCCTCCGGATCATTCCAGACCTCGACGAGCACACGGACACCAGCACGATCAGTGACAACGGCCGCTACCGGATCCCGAACGACAACCCGTTCACGACCGTGGACGGCGCGCGCGGCGAAATCTGGGCCTACGGCCTGCGCAACCCGCATCGCCTGATCTGGGATGTCGACCCGGCGGGCTCGAGGCCGCCGGCGCTCCTCGCGTTCAACATCGGTCTCGTCACCTGGGAAACCGTCGTCGTCATCCACAAGGGCGCCAACTACGGGTATCCGCTGCGCGAGGGCACCAACAGCATGTCACCGGCCAACGGCACGGGGCCGCTGCCTGAGCGCGACGTCATTCCCATCCACGTCACGGATTCCGTCGTGGCCGGCGAGGTCACGCCGACGTATCCCGTCCTGCAGTACTCACACGACCGCCGCACCGGTGGGGACGCGATCGCGAACGGCTTCTTCTATCGCGGAAGCGAGGTGCCGGCCCTCCGAGGCAAACTCCTGTTCGGAGACATCACGACAGGCCGGCTGTGGTTCGCGACACGCGAGGATATCTTCGCTGCCGACGATGGGGTTCCGACGACGCTCGCGCCGATTCATGAAGTCCAGAGCGACTTGCGCCGCCTGGTCGAACGGACCTACCGCGAGCGCGGCGGCATGGGAGACACCCTGCCGGGCGCAGGCGCGGTAGCTGGCGACGGCCGCGTCGACCTCCGCTTCGCGGAGGACAGCACGGGAGAGCTCTACATCCTCACGAAGAGCGACGGGATGATCCGGAAAGTCGTTGGGGCACGCCTTGTCCAGGGCGCCGCTGGCGCAGGGGCGGTGACGTCACGGACAGCGGACAGCCTCGTGCCCGCCCGGAATCCGGTTGCCCCGACCGCCGCCTCGATCTCGGCCGGCAGCCGGACCTATGCGACGCACTGCGCGACGTGCCACGGCGATCGCGCGCAGGGGGCCGTGCGGGCCGGCACGACGATCTCGATCATCGACGAGCAGTCCGGCCGGCAGCCGCCGGATCTCACCGACGATCGGTTCGATCACGGCAGCAGCGATCCTGACGTCTTCCGCGTCATCAAGCGCGGCGTACCGTCGACCATGATGGCCGGCTACGACGGCCGCATCAGTGACGAAGACATCTGGCACGTCGTCAACTACCTGAACAGTCTGCGAATGGTCCAGCCGCGCCCGGCCGCGGCACAGTGAGGTCACGCCATGAAGCTCAGATCCGTCGTGCTCTTCTCGCTGCTGGTGGTTGCACCGTTGCCTGTCATGACCCAATCCCGGGCATCCGCACAGAATCAGCCCCTCACGACTCCCGAGCAGCAGGAGCTGCTCGAGCTCTCGCGCACGAAGTGGCACTGGATGGCGGAGCGGAACGTCGACGCGCTCGAGAATCTGTTCCATGCGGAGTCGATCTTCGTGCACATGGGCGGCAACATGACCCGGGAACAGGAGCTCGGCGTCATCCGCAGCGGCTCCATCCACTACAAGCACGCCGAAGTCCTGGACTCCTCCGTCCGCTTCGCCGGCTCGACAGCCATCGTCGTCAGCCGCATCCGGCTCGATGCGGTCGTCGGCGGTAACGAGGTGACGAATCCGTTCACCGCAACCGAGGTGTACGTACGAGAGGACAACCAGTGGAAGCTGGCGGTGCTCGCCTTCTCGCTGCGCCGGACGCCATGAGCGATCGAGACAGAGGGAGGCCCGAAGACTGCCGGAACATCGAGGGCAAGGTCGTGGTGATCACCGGCGCCAGCAGCGGCCTCGGCGCGGCCGCGGCGCGCCATCTCGCGGAGCGGGGCGCGCGAACCATCCTGGGCGCGAGGCGGCTCGAGCGACTGGACGCGGTGGTCGACGATATCGCCCGGGCCGGCGGGACGGCGGCGGCGCGCGCGACCGACGTCACCGACGCCGCGCAAGTGCAGGCTCTGGTGGACTTCGCCGTCGAGACGCACGGCCGAATCGACGTGCTGATCAACAACGCAGGCGTCATGCCGCACTCCCCGCTCGAGCGCCGGAAGATCGACGACTGGAATCGGACGATCGACGTCAACCTGAAGGGCGTCCTGTACGGCATCGCTGCCGCTCTGCCTCATATGCAGCGGCAGCGCTCAGGCCACATCATCAACGTCTCTTCGGTTGCCGGCCACCGCGTCGGCCCCGGCAGTGCGGTCTACGCCGCGACCAAGACCGCCGTTCGCGTGATTTCCGAGGGCCTCCGGCAGGAAGTGAAGCCGTGGAACCTGCGCACGACCGTCATCTCTCCGGGTGCGGTCGACAGCGAGCTGACGGCCAGCATCACGGAGCCCGACGTGGCCGCCGGCATCCTCCAGTTCTACGAGCGGCACAGAATTCCGAACGAGTCGTTCGCGCGCGCGGTGGCCTTCGCCATCAGCCAGCCAGCCGATGTCGACATCAACGAGATTCTCTTTCGTCCGACGACACAGGAACTCTGACGGTCGCAGACATCCGGGAGGTACACATGAAGTTCGCACAGCCAACACTCGTCCTGGCGCTGTTCGCTGGAGCATTCGGCGGAGGAGCCTCGGTGTCGACCCATCAGGCCGCCGATCCGCTGGCGCCGCTGCGGCTGCCACCGGGCTTCCACGCAGAGGTCTTCGCCGAGGGTGTCGAGAACGCCCGGACGATGGTCCGCGGCGCGGAGGGCACGATCTTCGTCGGGTCGCGCACCGCGGGCAAGCTGCACGCGGTGGTCGATGCCGACGGGGATCACCGCGCCGATCGGGTGGTACTGCTCGCGAGCGATCTCGATCAGCCGAACGGCCTGGCCCTGCGCGACGGCGCCCTGTACGTTGCCACGGCCAGCCGGCTCCTGCGCTACGACGACATCGAACGACATCTGGACGCGCCCCCCATGCCGGTCATCCTGCGTGATGACCTGCCGAATCCCGACCGGGGACATACCTGGAAGTTCATCGACTTCGGTCCCGACGACATGCTGTACATGTCCGTGGGCGCCCCGTGTAACGTGTGCTTGTCGCCGCCGATGGTGTCGGCGATCGTCCGGATGAGACCCGACGGGTCCGGCATGGAACCGTTCGCCGAGGGTGTGCGCAACAGCGTTGGATTCGACTGGCATCCGGTGACCGGCGAGCTCTGGTTCACCGACAACGGGCGCGACCTGCTCGGTGACGATGTCCCGGGCGACGAGCTGAATGTGGCGCCCCGGGCAGGACTGCACTTCGGCTTTCCCTTCTGCCATCAGGGCGACGTCGCGGACCCGGAGTTCGGCGCGCAGCGGGCCTGTGCGACAACCGAGCCTCCAGCCCGGACGCTTGGTGCTCATGTCGCGGCGCTGGGCATCACGTTCTACACGGGCAGCATGTTCCCGGCACGCTTCCGGAACGCGGCCATCATCGCGGAACACGGATCGTGGAACCGCAGTACGCCGAGCGGCTACCGGGTGATGGTCGCGTACACCGACGGACGTCGCGTCACCAGCTACGAGCCGCTCGTGGATGGCTTCCTGCCCGGCTCCGGCGCACGGGGAGGCCGCGGTGCCGCCGCGGCGGCCATCGGACGTCCGGTCGACGTTCTTCAGATGCCCGACGGGGCGATCCTGATCAGCGACGACGCCGGCCATCGGATTATCCGGGTTCACTACCGCCAGTAGCGGACTCCGTCGACTCACCACTGGAGATCATCATGAGCATTCATCGCCCGATCCTTCTCGGTTCCTGCCTCGCTCTCGCCACCGTCGTCACGATGGGCGCGTCACGGGTCGTGCAGGATGTGAGCGAGGTGACGATCAACGACACCGGCGTACAGGCCGAGAACCTGACGTCGAGCCGTGACGGCACGGTCTACTTCGGCAGCACGGCGAAGGGGACCATCTATCGGGCCGCGCCCGGCGCCTCGACCGCCGAGCCCTGGATCGAGGCCTCGTCAGCCGGACTGACCAACGTCCTCGGCGTGCTCGCCGACGACGAACGCAACACGCTGTGGGTGTGCCAGAACAACACGGGCGGGCGCGGCGGTGCACCGGTGGTCGGACAGACGGCGCTCCGGTCCTTCGATCTAGGCAGCGGCGCCGCGAAGGAGACGTACCCGTTCCCGACGAACGGCGGCGTGTGCAACGACATGGCGGTGGCCGCTGACGGGACGGTCTACGCCACCGAATCGTTCGGCAACCGCATCCACCGGCTGCGCCCCGGGGCGACCGCGCTCGACGTCTGGATCGAGGACGAACGGCTGGCGGGCGTCGACGGCATTGCCATCCTGGCCGATGGCGCCGTGTACGTGAACACCTTCTTCACCGGCCGGCTCTTCCGGATTCCCGTGAACCCGGATGGATCGGCCGGCGGACTGGTACCGATCGAGACCTCACTTCCGCTGACCCGCCCGGATGGCCTGAGGACAGTGGGGCCGAGGACCCTGATCCAGGCGGAGGGCCAGGGGCGGCTGACCGAGCTGACGATCGACGGCAATCGCGCGACCGTCCGCGTGCTGCGCGAAGGCCTGACCGCAGCAACCGGTGTGACGATGGTCGGTGACACCGCCCTCGTGCTCGTCGAGCGCGCCAGGGCCGTCGCCGTCCCCTACCGGGCGCAGTAGCCTTTCGACCGTCCACCGCCGAACCGACTGGAGCAGCCACATGATCCGAACCATTTCGCAGTACACGCTCCTGGTGCTCGTCGCCTCGAGCGCGGTCGACGCGCAGTCGGTCGACGTGTCACGCAGCGGGACTCGCGAGATCCGGCAGGCGCCGGCGGAGACGTTCACCGGCGACGCACGTGTCGAGATGCTGTTCGATGCACGTGAACCTTCGCACGCCAGCGGCGGAACGGTCAGCTTCGAGCCCGGCGCCCGCACGGCGTGGCACGCCCACCCTCGCGGGCAGATCCTGATCGTGACGACGGGAGAGGGCCGGGTGCAGCTCTGGGGTGAGCAAGCGGAGATCATCCGCGCGGGCGACGTCGTGAGAATTCCGGCCGGAGTGAAGCACTGGCACGGAGCAGCGCCGGACGCGGCGATGACGCATCTCGCCGTCAGCGAACACCGGAACGGCACGTCGGTCGAATGGATGGAACACGTGAGCGACGAGCAATACCGCGGCGCCACCGCCGCGAGCACGTCGCAGGCTCCCTCGCCAGCCGCACCCGCGGCGACCAATCAGGTGACCGAGACGCCGCGGCCGTCGGGTCCGGTCCAGCAGCGGCTGGCGCCGGGGCTCGCCGTGCTCACCGACGAGGTCCTCTACGGCGACGTCTGGGAACGGTCGGAGCTCTCGGCGCGCGACCGGAGCCTGGTGACGGTCTCGATCCTCGTCGCGACCGGCAAGACGGCACAACTGCCCGGGCACCTCCGTCGCGCACTGTCGAATGGTGTGCAACCCATCGAGGCCTCGGGTGTGCTCGCCCACCTGGCCATCTACTCCGGCTGGCCGAACGCCGTGTCGGCGCTTGCCGTATACGAGCAGGTCTTCGACGCGCTGCAGGTGGACACCACGACGCTGCACCAGGCGCGGCCGGCCTTGCCTGCCTGGACCGGCGACGCCGCACGGGCACATGCCCTGGCCACTCAGCTGGGCGGCGTCGCCCCGAAGTTCGTGGAGCTCACGAACGACGTCGTGTTCGACGATCTCTGGCGCCGATCCGATCTGAGCGTCCGGGATCGCAGCCTCGTCACGATCGTTGCGCTGGCTGCCATGGGCGAAGCCGCGCAGCTCGACACCTACCTGCGGCGCGGTCTCGAAGCCGGATTGACCCGCGGCGAGATCGCCGAAGCACTGATTCACCTGGGCTTCTACGCCGGCTGGCCCAGGGCCACCGAGGCGATCTCGGCGCTGGCGAGGACGGTGGGAGGCTGAGATCCGGGGCGCAGCGGCGCCGGTCGTCTAGTGCGCGGACGATGCCACGGGCCGCTCCACGTCATGCATTCGTGAATACACGCAGACGCCTGGCTTTCACGTAGACGGCATCACCGACGCCGACCTCCAGCTGCTCGAATTGCGGACGCCCCAGTTCCGCCTGGATCAGCGCTCCGAGGCCATCGACGAGCTCGACCTTCGCGAGTGCGCCGACGATACGCACGTCGCGCACGGTCACCCACACGCCGCCGCCGGTGTCGTCCCGGCCGATCTCCAGCTCGTGCGGGCGGGCATACGCCAGGTCGTCGTGTTCGTCGGGCGAAGGGCGCATCGATCGGGCGGCCGAGAGGCCCGCCAGCGTCGCCTGGCCTTCCGGGAGTCGGCCACGGAAGATGTTCACGTTCCCCACGAACGTCATGACGAAGGGCGTCGCTGGATGTTCGAGGACGGCGTCCGGCGTTCCGTCCTGCTCGATGCGGCCGTCGTTCATGATCACCACGCGATCGGCCAGTTCAAGGGCCTCCTCCTGGTCGTGCGTCACGAACACCGTCGTCACGTTGATTTGCTGGAGGAGACGCCGCAGCCAGCGCCGCAGCTCCTGCCGCACCTTGGCATCGAGCGCGCCGAACGGCTCGTCGAGCAGCAGGACCCGGGGCTCGACGGCCAGCGCCCGGGCGAGCGCCACGCGCTGACGCTGGCCGCCGGAGAGTTGGGACGGGTAGCGGCCGCCGAGATGGTCGAGCTGGACCAGTGCCAGCAGCTCATCGACTCGCCGGCGAATCTCGCCATCGGCCGGGCGGCTCGCCCGTGGCCGGACCCGCAGGCCGAAGGCAACGTTCTCGAACACCGTCATGTGCCGGAACAACGCGTAGTGCTGGAAGACGAATCCGATCCGTCGATCGGCCGTGCTGCGCCCGCTGGAGTCCTCGCCATCGAAGAAGACCGTACCGGCATCGGGCGCCTCGAGGCCCGCCACGACACGGAGCAAGGTCGTCTTGCCGGACCCGGACGGCCCGAGCAGCGCCAGCAGTTCTCCGGGCCCGATGGTCAGGCTCACGTCACGCAACGCCCTGTGCCGCCCGAACACTCTGGACACGCCACGCACTTCGATACTCATCGGACCGTCTCCCCCCTGACGTGGCGCGCGGCCACGCTCTTGATGACGAGGGTGACGAGCGCCAGACCGGTCAGGACGGAGGCCACCGCGAACGATGCCTGGAACTGGTACTCGTTGAACAGGATTTCGACGTGCAGCGGAAGGGTGTTGGTCGCGCCTCGAATGCGCCCCGACACCACCGAGCCCGCACCGAACTCCCCCAGCACGCGGGCGCTGCAGAGGATGGCGCCGTACAGCACGCCCCACCTGATGTTGGGCAGCGTCACCCGGCGAAAGGTCTGCCAGCCGCTGGCGCCGAGCACCCGCGCCGCCTCCTCTTCCTGCGAGCCGCCGGCCTCCATCACCGGAATGACCTCCCGGGCCACGAAGGGCACCGAGACGAAGATGCTCGCCAGCACGATGCCGGGCACCGCGAACACGATCTGAATGTCGTGCGCGGCTAACCGGACTGGTGGCCCGGACCGCGGTTGCACGGTTGCAGTGAATCCGAAGAGAGAGCCCCCCTCCCCACCCCGAGGCGCTGCAAGGAACGCCATGACGCCCCGACTGTCGGTTTGACCCACAATCTGACCCACAGAGCCATGGCCCCCAGGCGAAGGTCCGCAGACAGATGGACGAAAACATTGGCGTTTTCATCCATGTGAGTCCGCGACTTTCGCCTGCCAACAGTTCGTAATCAGCAGGTCACCAGTTCAAGTCTGGTCGCCGGCTCCAGTTTTACCCCCGCAACAATTCAGCTCTCATTGCCGGGCCGGAGGCAATCTTCTGGCTGCGGATGCTCTGCCGTTTCTGTCCTCGGCCAACCGATTGAACGCTTGAAGGCATCCAGTTTTCCGTCCCCTGCTGCCGGAACCTGTCGTATCTTTCGCGACCATGGTCTCCCGGCTGGTTTCAACGGGCAGCGCGCTCGTGCTGTTCGCCGGCGGCCTCGTCCTGCTCTTCGGGGCGGACGACGTGCTGCCTGCGGTGGCACCAGGCTTTCCTGCGTCGGCGGCGTGGATCGGTCAGCTGCTGGCCGCGGCCTGGCTCGGCGTCGCCGGCATGAACTGGCTCCAGCGCCGCTCCCGCATCGGCGGCATCTACGGCCGGCCCGTTGTCGTTGCGAACGTCGGGCTGTACTTCATCAGCGCGCTCACCCTGATCGGCACGGTCCGGCGCGGCGCGGGCGGCACCGCGCTCTGGATCGTCACCGGCGTCTTCGCCGCCTTCGCCATCGTCTACATGGCGCTGATGCTGCGCGGGCCGTTCGATCGCGAGGCGTCGCCGGACGACGGGCGACAGCGCCGGGCGGAATGACGCGCCCGGCACTGCGCACGGTACCGGGCACCGGTCCGCTCAGGCAGCCGACGCGCCATCCGCGTCGCCTTCGTACCACCGCAGCACGCGCAACGCGCGGAGCGTGATCCAGCGACTCGCGTCCCCGGTGCGCTCGCCGAGATCGACTGGCATCCGCCCGGCATGCTGCACGTCGAGCGTCCATCGCCCGTCGCGCCCGCGTTTCGACGCGACGAGATCGATCGCGTCGGCCGCACGTGTATCGGGAAGCCGGCCCGCGGCACGCAGGTAGTCGAGGCCGCGCAGCACGTCGTAGTGCCACCAGCACGGGAACGCGAACTGGCGCCAGTCGGCGCCGCCCGTCCGATCGACGGCAATCACCTCGCCGGTCGACCGCCGTCGGAACAGCCGCCGCTCAAGCAGGAACTCTTCGCCGAGACGCCGCGCCCGCGCCGCGTCAGTCGTCAAGGCGCCGTCCGGCGCCGCGCGCTCGTACTCGAGCAGTGCTTCGAGCACGCAGATCGTCGTGTTGAACGACGACCGCGTCGAGCCGCGCTCGCAGTTCCAGCCGCCGTCGGGCTGCTGCCCGGCCACGAGACGCGCGACGATGGCGTCGACGTCCTGCCGGAAGCAGGCCCCGGCAGCGGCAACCTGACCGTTGATGCATGGCTCGACTTCTCCGTCGAAGAACGCGTTCGCGTCGCACTCCGGCGGCCCGCACCCTTTCCAGGTCACGTGCTGACGCACGCGCTCGACCGCACGCACGACCGCTGGCGCGTCCGGCTCGATCCCCAGTTCCCGCAGCAGCCACAGCACGTGCATCGTGGAATCCCATCCGCGATTCCACGCCGCCCCTCCCCACCGCCCGTCGGCATCCTGCTGCCCGAGGAGCCGGGCGCCCACGCCTTCACCCGCGACGCGCGCCCGCTCGGCGGCCACCTCGGCAGCGGGCGCGTCCGACAGATCGCGGAACACCTGCCAGCGGATGGCGGGGTCCGCATCGAGCAGCCAGTCGAGGACCATCGCGTGCAAGGATAGTGGTTTCTCAGAAAGGAGGAACGATGGCGAAGAAGTCAGCGACCACCCTGCTTGACGTCCTGCAGGCGCGGTTCGAGAAACACGCGGAGCGCCATCGCGGCATCCACTGGGACGACGTGCGGCAGCGGATCGAGGCCAATCCCGCGAAGCTGAAGGTGCTGGCGGCGATGGAGGAGACGGGCGGCGAGCCCGACGTCATCGGGCGCGATGATGACACGGGCGAGTTGATCTTCGTCGACTGCGCGCCCGAGAGCCCGAAGGGGCGTCGCAGCGTCTGCTACGACCCCGAGGCGCTCGCCTCGCGCAAGGAGCACAAGCCGGCCGACAGTGCGCTCGGCATGGCGGCGAAGCTTGGCATCGAGATCCTGAACGAAGAGCAGTACCGCCACCTGCAGACGCTCGGCGAATTCGACACGAAGACGTCGAGCTGGATCCTGACGCCGCCCGACATCAGGGCGCGCGGCGGGGCGCTGTTCTGCGATCGGCGCTACGGCCACGTGTTCACGTATCACAACGGCGCCGAGTCGTATTACGCAGCGCGCGGGTTTCGTGGGCTGGTGAAGGTGTAGGTCGACTGCCGGCGGTGAAAAACCTACCGGTCGTTCCGGGCTTGATCACGTTTGTTCATTCGGCTACCGTGCCGACACCAGAATTATGGAATCGGTTCCGCAGGCAGTACTCCCGCCTCAGGAGGTCCCATGAGACGTACGCTTGCCTTCACCGTCCTCGCCATGCTGCTGGGTGCGCACGTCGCCCTGGCGCAGGCGCCGGATCCAGACTGCGTGCCCTCGCGCCTGAATGTGGCCGAGGCGCTCTATCCCTGCATTCATCCCGATAACCGCGTGACCGTCCGCGTCAACGCGCCCGACGCGAAGAGCGTACGGGTGAGCCTGGGCGGCGGCTACGATCTCGAGAAAGGGTCGGACGGCATCTGGCAGGTGACGACCGCCCCGCTCGCCGTCGGCTTCCACTACTACTGGCTCACCATCGACGGCGCCACGGTGGCCGATCCGCAGACGATGACGTTCTTCGGGAGCGGGTGGCAGAACAGCGCGCTCGAGATTCCCGATCCCGACGGCGACTTCTACCAGCAGCGCGACGTGCCGCGCGGCAAGGTCGCGCAGCAGTGGTACTTCTCGAAGGTCACCGGCAAGTGGCGCCGCGCCTACGTCTACACGCCGCCCGACTACGACACGAACACCAGCGCGCGCTATCCGGTGCTCTACCTGCTCCACGGCTGGGGTGAGGACGAGACCGGCTGGCACCGGCAGGGCCACGTCGACATCATCCTCGACAACCTGATCGCCGAGGGGAAGGCCGTCCCGATGATCGTCGTGATGGACAACCTGAACGCGACGAAGCCCGGCGAGAGCGGCGCCATCTTCGGCGCGCGCGGCCTCGTGCCGCCGCCCGGCGCGCAGCCGGCCCAGGCCGCGCCGGCTCGCGGCGCCGGTCCGGGCCGTGGTGGTCCACCCGCCGGTGGTCGCGGCCGCGGCGGCAGCCTCGCACGGTCGACCTACACCGAGATGATGTTCACCGACCTCGTGCCGACGATCGAGCGCCTCTACCGCGTGCGCACCGATCGCGAGAGCCGCGCGATGGCCGGCCTGTCGATGGGCGGCGCGCAGACGTTCGGCACGGTGCTTCCCAATCGCGACAAGTTCGCCTATGTTGCCGGCTTCAGCGGTAACTGCGCGGGCTTCGGCGGCGGGCAGCCGATCGACATCAAGACGGTGTGCGATGGCGCCTTTGCCGATGTCGAGAAGTGGAACCGCGAGATGAAGGTCCTCTTCCTGAGCATCGGCTCGACCGAGGGCCCCGGTACGAAGAACCTGAGCGAGGCGCTCACGAAGGCGGGCGTCAACCACGTCTTCTACGAATCGCCCGGCACGGGCCACGTGTGGCAGACGTGGCGGCGGTCGTTCCGTGAGTTCGCCCCGCTGCTGTTCAAGTAAGCGTTTGGAGGTCGTTTGATGAGCCCAGTCAGTCGACGCGCGTTTCTCGCCGGCCTCGGTGCGGCCGGCGCACTGGCCGCCGCCGAAACCTGGCTGCCGATCGGCTACGCCCAGACGAACGGCGGGCCGGTCCGTGCCTTCCTGCGGCGGGCGCCCGGCCGCGGCGACTTCGACCGCCGCCTGCTCGGCGCCTTCCTCGAGCACCTCGGCCGTGCCGTCTACACCGGCGTCTACGAGCCCGACTCGCCGCTGGCCGACGAGCACGGCTTCCGCAAGGACGTCGTGGCCGAGGTGCGTGAGCTCGGCGTGCCGATCATCCGGTATCCCGGCGGCAACTTCGTCTCGGGCTACAACTGGCTCGACGGCGTCGGCCCGAAGTCGGCGCGACCGACCGTGCTCGAACGCGCGTGGAACAGTCTCGAGACGAACCAGTTCGGTACGAACGAGTTCATCGACTGGTGCAGGCTCGTCGGCACCGAGCCGCTGCTCGGCATGAACTTCGGCACGGGCACGGTCGAGATGGCCGTCGCCTACGTCGAGTACTGCAACTACGAGCGCGGCACGAAGTGGAGCGAACTGCGCCGCGAGCACGGCTACGAGCAGCCGCACAGGGTGCGCTACTGGTGCCTCGGCAACGAGATGGACGGACCGTGGCAGATCGGCCAGCTCACGGCCCGCGAGTACGGCCGGAAGGCGCGCGACGCCGCGAAGCAGATGCGCGTCATCGATCCCGACCTCGAGCTGATCGCCTGCGGCTCGAGCGGCACCGGCATGCCCAACTACCTGGTGTGGGATCGCGAGGTGCTCGAGGAGTGCTACGACCAGGTCGACGGCATCTCGCTGCACGCCTACTACGGCAACACGCCGTCGCTCACCGGCAACCGCACCGAGCGCTACCTGGCGATGAACCTCGACATGGATCGCCACATCCAGGAGATTGCCGCGGTCTGCGACTACGTCCAGGCCCTGCAGCGCTCCAGCAAGCGGCTGTGGCTGTCGTTCGATGAGTGGAACGTCTGGTACCGCGCGCGCAGCGGCGAGCACACCGACGGCCGCGGCACGTTCGCGCCGCGGCTGCTCGAGGAGGTCTACAACCTCGAGGACGCGCTGCTCGTCGGCGGGCTGATCAACACGCTGCTCCGCAACTCGGATCGCGTGCGCGTCGGCTGCCTGGCACAGCTGGTCAACGTGATCGCCCCGCTCGTCACGAACGAAACGGGCGTCCTGCGGCAGAGCACCTACTACCCGTACGCCTGGGGCCTGCGCTACGCGCGCGGGCGCGTGCTCGACATGCGCGTCGAATCGGAGACCTACCCGATTCGCGCCGCCGGCCTGCAGGCCGACTACGCCCGCAACGCCGACGTGCCATTCGTCGACCTCGTCGCCACGGTGGACGACACCGAGGGGCAGGCGGCGGTCTTCATGCTCAACCGGGACCTCGAGCGCGAGCGCGAGGTCATCGTGGAGTGGAGCGACGTAGTGCCGTCGCGCGTCCTGGCGTGCGAGACGCTCACCGGCTCCGACCTCAAGGCGTTCAACACGTTCGAGGATCCGAAGCGCGTCGTCCCCGAAACACTGACGCCTCCGGCGGCCGGCACCCGCATGACGTTCAGACTGCCGCCGCGTTCGTACACCGTCGCGCACCTGGCCATCGAGCGCTGACGCGCGACGGACGTCCCTGCCGCCCCGTGGCCCCAACGGCCGCGGGGCGGCCTTTTCTGTACGGCGGCTTCTGAGGTGCGCATGCCGAAGCCGGCGTTGCGGGTGGTGATGAGCGGCCGCTACCGTGCTTCCAGACGCACGGCCCCCGTCGTCGCGGCGCCCGGTGAGCTGCCCTCGAAGATGCGCGTCTCGCGGCCCGTTTCGGTCGCGTAGCGACGGGCGATCTCGCGCACCACGTCGCCGGCACCGGCAGCGGCCAGCACGGCCACCGTGCCGCCGCTGCCGCCGCCGGTAATCTTGGCGCCGTAGATGCCGCGCTCGGGACCGGCGTCGCGCGCCAGCGCCACGAGCCGATCGGTCCCGTCCGATCCCAGCCCGCACGCCGAGTAGCTGTCGTGCGACTCGTACATCAGCGCCCCGAGCCGCACCGCGTCGTCACGCGATACCGACGCGGGGCGCGTCCGCAGGTACTCGGCCCACGTGGTCACGCGCTGGTGCTCGAAGATCGGGTGCGCGGTGGGCGCGCGGACGGCGTAGCGCCGCGCCGGATTGACCCGCGTCACGCGATCGGTCGTTCCTCCGTAGCGCGCGAGAAACGCCGCGCCGTCCATCTCGATCGGAATGTGCGCTTCGAACTGCCGGAACGTCTCCGGCCCGACGTTGGCGAGATAGCCACGCCACCGCGGATCGTCGACGCGCACGTGCCCCTCGCGCTCCCCGGCTTCGACCCGCAGGCCGGCAAGGTCGGCCAGAATCCGGTAGCCCATGAAGGCGCCCACGCGGACGCCCGTGTAGTCGCTGCCCGTCACCGCGTGGCGGATGCCCGAGTCGATGCCCCACACGCCGAGCCCTTCGGGCAGGCGCAGGGTGCCCTGGAACTCGGCCGGCTGGCACAGGAGCGCCATCAGGCTGCCCGCCTCGCCGCAGATCGAGGCCATCTGGTCCATCACGCCGCACGGCGCCCCGACGATAAGGTTCTCGACCTGCTGGCAGCGGATGGCACGGAGCTGAGGCGTGAGGTCGAGGTTCCAGGCGGCCAGCACGGCTTCCATCGTGGCCGCCTCGATGGCCGCCGACGAGCTGACGCCCTTCCCCTCGGGCACGTCCGATGCGACGAGAATCGCCGCGCCCGCATTGAACCCCACGCCGTGCTCGCGCGTGAGGACGTGGAAGACGCCGGCGACGTAGGCGGCCCAGTGACGGTCCGGGTCGGCGGCGAACCAGGCGCGCACCTCGTCGTAGGGGCGCACCGCGTCGGCGACCAGGTCGAGTGGCACCTCGCAGTGCCGCTCCCGTCCGCCGGTCCCGAGCGACGTGATCGACAGCCGGGGTTCGGACCACGGATGAAGCGCCACCCTCGTGGCTTCGTGCAGCGGCCACTGGAGGACGAGCGCGCCGGAGTAGTCGGCAATGCCGCCCATCACGTCGAGCCGGCCGGGCGCACGCGACACGAAGACGGGCGACACGGGACCGCCGCCGGCTCCTGTCGGCCAGCGGCCGGCTTCGACGCGTGCGGCGACATCGGCGGCAAAGCGCGCCAGATCGGGCACGTCGGGCGACACGGTCACGACGGGACGCAGGGTGCGAGCCATTACAGCAGTCCCCGCGCCTTCAGGAGCCGCTGCAGGTGTGGCTCGACCTGCGTCCTGAGTGTTTCGTTCGCATAGCCAACCCAGTTCACGTCAGCCGACACGTCGAGCGGCGCCCGCAGCGGCTGCCCGTGCTCGTCGGTCACCACGACGCCGAGCTCGCGCGCGATGAGCTCGGTGCACAGATCGTACGGATGGCAGCAGAGCGCCGCGCCACCGGGGCGCCGCTGCTCCACGAGCGCCCGCAGGTCGGCGACGAACCGATCGTGGCCGGCAACGAGCTCGTAGAGCTGTCCGCCGGTCGAAATGTACTGATCCTCGAACGCCTGCGCCTTCCCCGGCTGCGGCGGTCCCAGCAGCGCCGCCACCAGCTCGTCATCTATCGCGCCGAGCTCGCCGCGGTTGCCCGGGAAGAAGCGCGCGATGGTCGCGAAGCCGTGCGCGATGGTCGCCGACGTCGACGGCTGCAGCTCGAGCGGCGCGCTGCGGCCCGTCAGCCGGTCGACGCGCTGTGCCGCGGCCCCCTGCCTGCGGACGGCCCAGAGCTCGTCGCACAGGTGCTGCTTCACCAGCGGAATCTCGGTCTGCACGGCCACTTCGATGTCGGCCAGCGTATGCGGCCCGGGACCGGCGGCCGCACCGGTCAGGATCCACGCCGGCCGCTTCTGGTACATCAGCCCGCGCGTGCCGTCGATCGGATCGACGATCACCGTCCAGCGGACGCGGCGGTGGTCGGCGCCGGCCGGCACGATCGTCTCGCCGCCCGGCAGCCCCTCGGCGACCAGCCGCACCGGCGCCTCGGCGCTCGCGATCGATCGCTCGATTTCCTCGACGAGCGTCTCCTCGGCGACGCGATCGATGGCGTAAATCGTGTCGCCCTCGTCCTCGCGGGCGACGCCGGCCAGCGTCCGCACGGCGGCTTCCTCGCAGGCCCGGACGACATCCGCGCGGATGCGCCGGTGCAGGGCCTGAATGGGGGCGAGCAGGGGATGCATCGGCGACATCGCGAGCTCACGCCTCCCGCGTCCGGTAGTGCGGACCGCCCACCGCGATGAGCTCGGCCGCCTTCTCCTCGGGCGACGTGTCGCTCAGGAAGTTGCCGCCGCCGATCTCGGGCCCGGCGAGGTACTTCAGCAGGTTCGGCCGGCGCAGCGGCGGGTGGAACTCGATGTGGAAGTGGAACCCGCGCGCCTGCTCGCGGATCGGGGCCTGGTGCAGCGCCATGACGTAGGGAAACGGCATCTGCCACAGGTTGTCGAAGCGGATGACCATGTCGCGCAGCACGGTCGCCAGGTCGCGCCGTTCCTCGTCGTCGAGATCCGCGATGGTCCCCACGCTGCGCAGCGGCGCAACGTACGTCTCGTAGGCGTACCGCGCGAAGTACGGCACGAACGAGATCGCACGGCCGTGGCGGTAGACAATGCGCCGCCCGTCCTGCTCCTCAGCGGCCAGGATGTCCTGGAACAGGACGCGGCCGGTCTCGTCGAGGTGCCGCTCGCCGGCGCGCAGCTCGGTCTCGATGTACTTGAACGTGAAGTTCGTCGCGTAGATCTGGCAGTGCGGATGCGGGTTGCTGACACCGACCACCTCGCCCTTGTTCTCGAAGATCAGGACGAAGCGCACGTCGGGGTGCGTCGCCAGCTCGCGCATCTGCTCCTGCCAGGTGGCGAGCAGGGCGTCGACGCCGTCGACGTCGAGCTCGGCGAGCGTCACGTCGTGCCGCGGACTGTAGCAGACGACCCGCGCGATGCCGGTGGCCGGACGGTTGCGATAGATGCCGGGCGGCGCGGCCAGCTCCCGCGGCGCGTTCGGACCGACGCACGGATGATCATTGTCGAAGACGAAGGTCCCCGTGTACGGAGGGTTCTTCGCACCGCTGATGCGCGTGTTGCCCGGGCACAAGTAGCAGCCCGGATCGTAGGAAGGAGGCACGTCCCTCGAGCCACTCACTTCGGCACCCGACCAGGGACGCGATTGCCGGTGTGCCGCCACGATCACCCACTCCTCGCGGAGCGGGTGCCAGCGCTGTTCCCACATGGCGGCACATGGTATCAACGCCGGCCGGTCGGTCGGCGACTGGCCGCCCGACGGCCCCCAGGCACACCGATTTCCCGGCCGGCACCGGCCATCCGTGGTAGAGTCGAGATTCCCCTTGCGATGCTCTCCTGACTCAACCCGGTTCGCGGGCTGGACCATCAGAGTGTGGGTTGCCGCTCCCGATGCGGTATCGAGCTCTCGGATGGAAATCACCAGCCCCTGTCCCGAATGCCGGGCGCGGGACGTTCGGCAGCTCTCGAGTCCGTTCGCCGCGCGCGTCATCTATCTCCGCTGCAGCAACTGCGGCGGCGTCTGGATGGCCGACGTCAATCCGCCGCACGAGTTCCGCGGCATGGTCACCAACCGCGTGCCGCGCCACGGCACCGAACGCTCCGGCAACGCCACTCCGCACGAGCGCTGACGCGCCGGGCGGTTCCGGTATCCTCTCGGGGTGATCGTCCACCTCGTCGACGGTACCTACGAGCTGTTCCGCCATTTCTACGCCCTGCCGTCGGCAAGGAACCACCTCGGCGAGGAGATCGCTGCCGTGCGCGGCGTGATGTACTCGATCCGTGGCCTCGTCCAGGACGGGGCCACGCACATCGGTGTCGCGACCGATCACGTGATCGAGTCGTTCCGGAACGGGCTCTGGCCCGGCTACAAGACCGGCGAGGGTATCGATCCCGCCCTGCTCACGCAGTTCCCGATTCTCGAAGAAGGACTTCGCGCCTGGGGCCTGACGGTGTGGCCGATGGTCGAGTTCGAGGCCGACGATGCGCTGGCGTCCGCGGCGGCGAAGGCAGCGGACGATCCACGCGTCGAGCAGGTCGTCATCTGCACGCCCGACAAGGACCTCGCCCAGTGCGTCCGCGGCACGCGCGTCGTCCAGCTCGACCGCGTCCGAAAGACGGTGCGCGACGAGGCGGGCGTCGTGAGCCGCTTCGGCGTGCCGCCGACGTCGATTCCCGACTACCTCGCACTCGTGGGCGATTCGGCCGACGGCTTCCCCGGCCTGCCGGGCTGGGGGCCGAAGTCGGCGGCCACGCTCCTTTCGCGCTACGGTACGGTCGACGCGATTCCCGACGACCCGGCCGAGTGGGACGTGCGCGTGCCGCGCGCGGCGGCGCTCGCGCGGACCCTTGCCGAGCAGCGCGACCTCGCCCGGCTCTTCCGGACACTCGCGACGCTCCGGACCGACGTCCCGGTCTTCGAGACCGTCGACAAGCTCGAGTGGCGCGGCCCGACGTCGACACTGCCGGAGTCCCGCACGCGTCTCAGGCTCGATCGATGACCGCGGCAGCGGGTGTCGAGCAGCACCACGCGCCGCT
>ERZ777003.913-NODE-913-length-50922-cov-59.681719_pt1 | contig 50922 bp, 53 predicted proteins | sample MGYA00374956_ERZ777003 | MGnify/ENA primary metagenome ERZ777003 (study PRJEB29302, sample SAMN06268252) | bioreactor metagenome | isolation source: Joint BioEnergy Institute, California, USA | place: USA:Joint BioEnergy Institute, California, USA | collected...
CAAGCTCAAGCACCTGCCGGCCAGCCCATTCGCGCCGGCGATGCCCCAGTGACAGTGTTGCTTTCCACACGAAACGACATGGAGCCGAACCGGGAGCCCGAGTAGCAGAGATTCGATGAATCGGTCGCACTGCGGCTTGGTCCAAACGAACTCTCTCTGGAAGCCGACGGTTGTCTGCCCCGCATCCGCCTGCATGCTGAACAGGGGGACGACGATGTCTCCCTGGCCGAGTCTCTTGACAAGTCCATCTACTGGATAGTCCGCCCCGTAGGCCGTAATGGTGTATGCGGTTGGGATGACCTCGTTAACCTCGTCGAGGTCCTCGACATCCTCTTCAGGAGCAATCTGGGCAGATTCGTTGGTCATAGGCAAGTACCCTTGGTGGACTGTGATTCTGCTTCAGTTGAGCTTGGTCGCAGCTTCTGTGACGCCTAACACCTGAGTTAAGCCGTGCCGCGAAGCGGCATCGGCTTGAACGAATGGTTAGCCCTCACGCGATGGCCTTCCAAGCCTGCCGCCTTCCGGGAGTGATTGACTTTAGATAGTCCCGCACGGCGTTGTCGTTCTCCTTTGCTACTGCGTCAATAAGCGCAAGATACTCACGCAGTTTGGGAAGAGGTACATAGCTTGCACTTCTTCCTTGGTGAGCGATATCCCCACGTACGCCGACGAACGAATTGATTGTGCCGGAACCGCAGCTCCAGGAATCAGACAGCTTGTCCATGCCGAGGTACTTTTTGTACAGGACGTCCAATGGACCAGATTTCGGCGTGTTGAGACCTGCGCACTCCTGCTGCGCCTCAGAGATCAGAACGTCACGCCAGCCTGAGTTTGCGAGCGCAAGCGGACGAAGCTCGTGCTTCGCTTCGCGGACATGCTTGGCCAGTGTCTTCTGAACTACCAAGGGTAGCTGCGCCGGCGAATCACACTTGGCCGCAAGGTGCCGCAACGACTAGACGAGCAAAGACTCGACGTACAGCTCCCAACTCGCGCAAAGCATGACAACACCGCTCCGGGTGATGTGGCCGAGCCCCTTCTTTCCACGAGTTCCGGCGTGCAGCTTGCCATGGCTGTCAATGAGGCGAACTACATCCACTCGGTTCTTCTTGAATGCTTGGTAGGCAGAAGAGGGCATATGAGGGCTAACGTGCTAGCTCAGCCGACGGCAAAAAGCGCAGCTTTTTGACGGTCGGCTGGAGCGTAAAGTTGGGCGTCAATGTACCCCCTGCGAAGGAGGGCTTTTTTCGACACCGACAAGCAAAGGAAACGCGCCGTACAGGAAAGCATGTGAAAGCGCGAAAGGGTCGATGAAAGCCAATTTCTTTCGGTCGGTTGCCGCGCGCACATACGGTACAACAAGCGCGCCTTCCGCAATGACGGCTACGTTCTGCGGTAATTCTTCAAACCCAACGTCAAGCTTCTGGGCGTGGATTATTCGATTTAGTGCATCCCAAAGGTCGCGAACCATTTCACCATCGCTTTTTGGCGTCCACTGCCAACGCGGTTGAGTAAGCTGGAATTTCTGGGCTGGCGGTAGCACCTCCAATGCTCGGCGAGCATTGAGCGCGAATGCACTCACCGTTTCGATGATGCTGGCGGTAGCGACATCGAGAATCAAACCATGCCGTTTCGGGTATTGCGCGCTTGCCTAGGCCCAAAGCTTCACGGCTTCGTCTGCGGCGCGGGCTACTGAATGGTGGGTGATTGGTTCCATCATGATGCCCAACGCCTGAATTAAACCGACCCGCGAAGCGGGGTCGGCTTGAATGAATTGTTAGGCGCTACCTGCCGCCAAGTATGGCCGCCATGTCGTGCTCATAGTAGGCACGCTCGGCGCAGCGCGCATTGAATCTATCAACGACTGCGTTGAGCGCGTCCACTCGCGCATTGACACTTTGAAGCTTGGAATTGTAAGCCCCCACCAGTCGTTTGTGCTCATCGACAAGCGCGTTGAAGCTGTCAACGGACTGTTGGCTGTACACGTCAACGCGAGGCTCCATTGCTGTTATGCGGCTCTCAAGCGAGTTGATCCTTGTCTCATCCGCCTGCAGTGACGATTGAAGCCGTTCAACTGCATCCTCTAGGTCATTGATCTGATTCTGCTCAGTGACGCATTGTCTAAGCTGCTCTCTCGTCAGAACAGGGCCGCTATGCCTAGCTCCAGCAGCTAGTCCGCGTCCGCCAATTCTAACGCGCCGCCGCCGCGCCTCTGACTCGACCGGCAGCGCACATGAAATCGCCCCAAACAGTCCGAGAAGAACCATTCTTCTTCCTACAAGCATCGGATACTCCCCCTGTAGCGCCTAACGCCTGAATTAAGCCGCGCCGCGAAGCGGCGTCGGCTTGAATGATTTGTTAGCGCGCCAAGCGGCAAACCGCATAGCCTGCGAGCACCAGGCCGAAGACGAACTGCACGCCAAGCAATGTTCCGATTGCCACGGTGTAGCGCGATACCGCACTCCGCGAGGCTTTGTCTATGCGGAAAAGCTGAAATTTCTCTTGATACGAGGCTTCCATTTCAAGCAATGCATCAACAGAGAGCTTTAACAAATGCCTGCTTCGCGTATCAGCGAGCCAGAAGACAAATGAGAGAACGCACAGAAAAATCCCGAGCAACAGAAGAAGGGCCGGGCTAAGATTCTTATCAATAGCATTGATTACGCCGCCGTTGACGAATATGGCCACGAGCAAGAAGAAATTGAACGACTTCAACCTTTGCTCGGTGTTGAGTTTGAAGTGATCCCACACAAGTGTTTGCTCGTCCATGGCGCCTCCCCAGCGCTAACGTGTTATAGGGAGCAAAACTGCTGCATAACGTTGGAGTTAAGGCCGCAACCGACCGCGCAGCGGTTGGTTGCGGCCTTGAACGAGTTGTTAGGCTCTTAACAGATCACTGACGAGCCTAACAGCCTGCAGAGTTTCAGAAGGGAAGTAGCTGTTATCTCGGATTTTTGCGTACATCTCTTCCAGCTTTTGCTCAAATGCAGGAATAAATTCTGGATCTTTTTCGCCTATGGCTTGGGCAAGGCATGTTGCTAGAACAGCAATGGTTTGTGTTGCCTGATCTGGTAGGGGGGGGCGGACATGCGAATCTCCTTCTTAAAGCCCAGCGTCGGTCTTTACTGATTGATCTTTGCTATTTGTGCATTTGAATGTGCTGACACACCGATGCCAGCCGGCCTGGCAAGAAGTGGACTCATGTTTGACATTCTTGCCATAGGCGGCGCACTTCTGAACGGCAGTCTTCATTCCATCAGCGAACATATCAAAATTATGATCGACTGTTACTGACTGCTCATCACCATAAATAATTCGGCTCTTGTAGGAACAGCCAGAAATAGATAGCAGCAAGATAAGAGGGAGGAATGTATTTATTTTCACAGCTTATGCCTCCATATGCCTAACGTGTTATAGGGAGCAAAACTGCTGCATAACACCGACGGCTGTCTCCCTAACACCGGCGGCTCGATCGGGCGTAAAGCCGCGCCCAGCCTGCGTTTCCAGGCATTGACTGGATGTTTGTACAGTACTAAATTTCATGCAAATTGGCGCAACGTTCGTACCACGCACTTTGCCTGTGCGCGCGGGCGTGGGCAATCCCCCCCGAAAGGGGCTACCGCAGAGCCGGTGCAGCGTCTCGATCTTGATCGGGAACGGCTTGGCGTGGCTGGCGTAGAAGCCATGCAGCCACTGCGCGAGCTGGTGGCCGTCCAGCGCATGGCGCACGGCCCATTCCACCTGCGTGAACTGGTCGGCGGCGAACAGCGGGCGCAGCTTCTCGTCCAGCTCGATGACCCACTCCTGCGTTTCCTCGTCCTTCGCCGCGAAGCGAATCAGGCCGCCGATGTAGGTGTAGCGGCCCTGCTTGACGGTCACGGCATTGGCTACAAGCCGCTCGATGCGCGTTTGCAGGGTCGCCCGGTTCTTGCCGGTGTCGGTCTTGCCCATGAGCTTCAGTAGGGCGTAGGACGTGACGCGGCACCGACTGCCCAGCTCCTGAAGGCGCACGGCGTGCAGCACGCTTTCCCACACATCGAGGTCGCCTTGGTCGAGGCGTTCGCCCTTGTAGCGGATCGTCACGCCATCGACGGCGGCGAGATCCTCGCCGTTGATGTACCGCCGCCGCCCCTTGGCGATCGCGCCGAACAGGGCCGACCGCAGGAAGCCATTCGGCACCGCCCGGACAGTCTCCGGGCCAAGCCCGGCATTGCACCAGGTTGCAACAGCCGGTCGCTTTCCAGGTTTTGCGCAGCGGGACTGCACGACGGCGGCAACTGGGTCATCATCGGCGGCTTCCCCCGACGCGTGCCGACCATGTCCGCCATCATCTCCGTCTCCGGGCTGTGCAAGACCTATGCGTCGGGCCTGGCCGCACTGAAGCACATCGACCTCGAGATCCGCCGCGGCGAGATCTTCGCGCTGCTGGGCCCCAACGGCGCCGGCAAGACCACGCTGATCGGCACCATCTGCGGCATCGTGCGCCCCACCTCGGGCAGCGTGCGGGTGGGCGGGCACGACATCGTCAGCGACTTCCGCGCCGCGCGCGCGCTGATCGGGCTGGTGCCGCAGGAACTGACCACCGACGCCTTCGAGACGGTCTGGAACACGGTCTCGTTCAGCCGGGGCCTGTTCGGCAAGCCGCCCGACCCGGCCCACATCGAGCGGGTGCTGAAGGACCTGTCGCTGTGGGAGAAGAAGGACAGCCGGCTGATGACGCTGTCCGGCGGCATGAAGCGCCGCGTGCTGATCGCCAAGGCGCTGTCGCACGAGCCGCAGGTGCTGTTCCTCGACGAGCCCACCGCGGGCGTGGACGTGAGCCTGCGCCGCGACATGTGGGCGCTGGTGCGCCGGCTGCGCGAGACCGGCGTGACCGTCATCCTGACCACGCACTACATCGAGGAAGCCGAGCAGATGGCCGACCGCGTGGGCGTGATCAACCGCGGCGAGCTGATCCTGGTCGAGGACAAGGCCGAGCTGATGCGCAAGCTGGGCAAGAAGCAGCTGACGCTGCAGCTGGCCGAGCCGCTCGCGGCCCTGCCGCCGGGCCTCGAGGACTGGCCGCTCGCGCTCGGCAAGGGCGGCACCGAGCTGACCTACACCTACGACGCGAGGACGTCCGGCACCGGCGTGGTCGCGGTGCTGCAGCGGCTGGCCGCCGCCGGCATCGTGCCCACCGACCTGCACACCACCGAAAGCTCGCTGGAGGACATCTTCGTGAGCCTGGTCAAGGAGCCCCACGCATGAGCATGAACTGGCATGCCGTCCGCGCGATCTACCAGTTCGAGATGGCGCGCACGCGGCGCACGCTGCTGCAGAGCATCGTCTCGCCGGTGCTGTCGACCTCGCTGTACTTCGTGGTCTTCGGCGCGGCGATCGGCTCGCGCATCCCCGAGATCGATGGCGTGAACTACGGTGCCTTCATCGTCCCGGGCCTGATCATGCTGTCGCTGCTGACCCAGAGCATCTCCAACGCCTCGTTCGGCATCTACTTCCCGAAGTTCACCGGCACGATCTACGAGCTGCTGTCGGCACCGGTGTCGCACCTGGAGATCCTGCTCGGCTACGTGGGCGCGGCGGCCAGCAAGTCCATCCTGCTCGGCCTCGTCATCCTCGCGACGGCCGCGCTGTTCGTGCCGCTGCGCATCGAGCACCCGGTGTGGATGCTGTTCTACCTGGTGCTCACCGCGGTGACCTTCAGCCTGCTCGGCTTCGTGATCGGCATCTGGGCCGACGGCTTCGAGAAGCTGCAGCTGATCCCGCTGCTGGTGGTCACGCCGCTGACCTTCCTCGGCGGCAGCTTCTACTCGATCCACATGCTGCCGCCGGTCTGGCAGACCCTCTCGCTGTTCAACCCGGTGGTCTACCTGGTCAGCGGCTTCCGCTGGAGCTTCTACGGCGCCGGCGACGTGGGCATCGGCCTGAGCCTGGCGATGACGCTGGCCTTTGCCATGGCCTTCGTCGCGATCGCGGCGTGGATCCTGCGCACGGGGTACAAGCTGAAGGCCTGAGCGACCGCCACGCACGCGGCGTGCCGCCAGGGCGCCGCGGGAGGCGCCCCGACGCGGCACCCCGGGTTCAACGCCACGCGGACATGGCCTCTTCCGCGCTCACGTGGCCCCGGAATGCGCCGGTCGAGGTGGCCGGGGCCTGGCGTTCGACCGCATCGGCAAAGGCCACCGCCGGGTCGGCGCGCAGCTTGCGCAGGTGGGCCGCGACGTTCGGGTACTCGGCCCGGGTGTCGAACACGCGCAGGTAGTCCGCCCAGCGCGCCACGCCCGACAGGTAGGCGTCGGCCACGCTGCGGCGGTCGTCGACCAGCCAGGCGTGACCGGCCAGCAGGCCGTCGAGCACCCTGAACACCCTGTGCACGTCCTGCGTGCCGAGTTCGCGCAGCAAGCCCTTGGCGCCGTCGTCCAGGTCGTCGCGGTCGTAGGCCGTCCACAGCGGGCCGAACGCTCCGAAGAAGTCGGTGCTGAGGAAGGCCAGCCTCTCGTTGAGCCGGTCGTGCTCCGGCGTGCCCTGTGCACGGCCCAGGCCCTGCGGGCCGAGGTCCTGCGCCGCCAGGTGCTGCAGGATGGCCAGGCTCTCGGTCAGCATGCGGCCGTCGCCGGTCAGCAGCACCGGCGTCTGCATCTTGGGGTTGAGCCGTTCATAGCCGGCCGGCCAGGCCTCGAGCATCTCGACGCGGCACAGCCGGTAGGGCCGCCCCAGCCATTCGAGCGCGACGATCGAACCAAAGGAGCATCCCTGCGGGACGCCATAGAACAGGACGGGTTCCATCTCGGTCGTTCCTCCACGTTGCAAGCACGGCAACAGCGCCGCGGGAGGAACGTTAGGGCGGAAAGCGGCTAGATTCCGCCCTATATCGAACGCATGCCCAGGCCATGGCCCGCCCGACCACGCGCGTGCTCGCGCTGCTCGAACTGCTGCAGACCCATCGCCGCATGACCGGTGCGGAACTGGCCGCGCGGCTGGAGGTCGACGGCCGCACGCTGCGCCGCTATATCGCGGCGCTGGAGGACCTGGGCATCCCCATCCTGGCCGAGCGCGGCCGCTACGGCGGCTACATGCTGATGCCCGGCTACAAGGTGCCGCCGCTGATGTTCACCCAGGAGGAAACGCTGGCGGTGGGCCTCGGCCTGGTGGCGGCGCGCCGGCTCGGCCTGGGCGACCGCGCCGCGGCGATCGAAAGCGCCCAGGCCAAGCTGGAGCGCATCATGCCCGCGCCGCTGCAGAAGCGCCTGCGCGCGCTGGGCGAGACGGTGGCGCTGGACCTGCCCGCGCCTTCCGCACCGGTGGACGACGCAACGCTCGCGACGCTGGCCGAGGCAATCCGCTCGGCGCGACGCGTGCGGCTGGACTACCAGCCGGAGGCGGGCGCTGCGACCACGCGCGACGTCGATCCCTACGGGCTGGTGTACCGGCGCGGGCGCTGGTACGTGAGCGGGCATTGCCACCTGCGGCGCGACCTGCGTTCGTTCCGCCTCGACCGCATCCGGCAGGTGCAGCTGGTCGACGCCTACTTCGGGCGTCCCGCGCATTTCGACGCGGCCGCGCACCTGGCGCGCCGCATCACCGAGCTGCCGCGCGCCATCCCGGTGTCGGTGCTGCTGCACACCGACCTCGCCGACGCGATGTCCGACCTGGGCGAGTCGCTCGGCACGCTGGCGCCGGTCGAGGGCGGCGTGCTGCTGCAGGCACGCACCGACAGCCTGGCCTGGTTCGCGCGGCAGCTGGCGCGGCTGGGCTGCCGGTTCACCGTGCTCGCGCCGCCCGGGCTGCGCCAGGCGGTGCGCCGGCATGCGCGCCGGTTGCTGGCCGCGGCGGAGGCCCGCCGCGTTCAGGGCCGCCCGCGCGGCGGCACGCGGGTCTCCAGCGGGGACGGGGTGTAGGCGGCGCCGTGGTCGGCCTCCAGCGTGCGGCACCACGCGGCGATGTCGGCCGGCACGGGCTTGCGGCCATGCGCCACCCGGTCGAGCAGCGCGTGCATCAGCGCCGCACAGGTCACGTCGCTCCGGTCGCCGTGGGTGTCGTGGCGCGTGCAGGCCTGCACCAGGCGATCGGCGCTGCCGCCGCGCCATGGTCTGCCGGAAGCGGGCGTCCAGCTCGACGAAGGCGGTCGGGGCCCGATGCGCTTGACCGTCAGCACCGCCACCGGGAGGCGGCCGACCAGGTCGGTGTCCCCGGCCAGGCGGCGCACCGCGCGGATCGGCGCGCAGGCGCGGCACGCCGGCCTTGAGCGCCGCGTCGTCGTCCGGGCCGCGGTCGCGCACGCCGATGTGGCCGAACGGGCTGACCCCGCCGGTGCGGTGGTGCACGGTGTCCTGGAAGTGGCAGGTGGCCCAGGCCAGGTGCGCGGGGATGCCGCTTTCCGGGATGCGGATCACTTCCATGAGGGTGCGTACCTGGCGCTGCTGCCCGGGCGTGCGCCGCACTGCCGGCGTGTCCAGCCCCAGGCAGGCGTTGATGCGCGCGTTCAGCTCGCTCCGCGCGCGGCAGCGTCAAAGGTGCCGACCGCGGCCCCCGTCCGCCGTCGGCCCGGCCGGGCCGGGACGGGACGGCGTGCCGTCGCGTCCCGGCGGTCGCTGCTGCAGCGCCTGCCGGTACGCCGATTGCCCGTCCCACGGGACAGGAACACGCTGCGAGCAGGAGCCCCGATGACCCTCCGGGTGATGGACGTGATGACGCACGGTGCCCAGGCGATGGCCCCGGCCGACAGCCTGCGCCGCGCGGCCCAGGCGATGGACGACCTCAACGTGGGCGCACTGCCGGTGTGCCGGCGCAGCCGTGTGGTCGGCATCGTCACCGACCGCGACATCGTCGTGCGCGCCGTCGCGCAGGCCCGGCCGGCCGACGTCACCACGGTGCAGGACGTGATGACGACGGACGTGCGCTGCTGCTACGAGGACCAGTCGCTCGACGACGCGATCGAGGCCATGCGGCGCCACCAGGTACGACGCCTGCCGGTGCTCGACCGACAGCACCTGCTGGTCGGCATCGTCTCGCTGGGCGACATCGCCACCAAGGGCGGTCATGCGGCCGCCGCGGTCCTGCTCGCCGACGTCTCGCAGCCGTGCGAACCCGATCTGGACCACGCCGCCGTCCGCCCGGCGCACGCCCCGCGGCCACCCGGCGACCCCCTTGCCACCCCGACCAGGAGATGACCTCATGCCCGAACTCGACCCGCGCCCCAACGGCCCCGCCGCCTCCCCGCTCACCGGCCAGCCGGCTGCCGAACCGCTCGACGGCACGCACCAGGGCGACCCGTTGCATGCGCGGGCCGAGGCCCTGATGCAGCGTGGCAGCGCCCTGGCCGCCGCGGCCCAGGAGCAGCTGCACCACTGGCAGGCGCGGGACGCGCAGCGTGACAGCCTGCCCGGCGAACACTGGATCGCCCTCGGCGCCGGGCTGTGGCTGCTGACGCGTTGCCGGCCCTCGATGCTCGGCCAGCTGCTGTGCGTGGCCGCCGGTGCGGCGCTGGTGTACCGCTCGATGACCGGGCGCGACAGCCCGCTCCAGGGACGGCGCGAGCGCCAGCAGGCAGGCCCCGCGACTTCGTGGCCGTCGCAGCAGGACGCCGCGGGCAGGGTGGACGACCTGCTGTCGCCCGGCGAACCGTCGGGCCGCCCGCCGCTCTGACCGCGCGAAGGCCCGGCGACGCACCGACGGGCCGCCGGTGTGACCCGCCGCCGGCGGGCCGGACTCACGGCGCGCCGGCCGGCAGCAGGTCCGCAGGCTACAGCCCGACCGCGCCCACGCCCGCGTGCGTGAGCGTCTCCCACGACATCTGCAGGTCGGTCGTGGAGCCTCCCGCGCGCACCTTGGGCAGCAGCGCCGCGGTGGCCGGCATGGCGCGGCCACGGCGGTTGACGTAGTGGTTGTAGAGGATTTCCCAGGTCGGCAGGATCTGCACCTCGATCGTGTTGTTCGGCACCGGCTGCTTGTCCTTGTTCACGAATTCGCTGCGGCGCGCGCACAGCCAGGGATCGACACCGACCGTGGCCTTGCCGTTGCTGGCCGGCGCATGGGCTGCGAGGTACTTCGCCATGAACTCCGCCCCGGCGATGAGGCGCGCCTCTTCCTCGGCGTAGAGGTCCACGCCCTGCAGCAGCGCCGTCTCCGCCGCCTGCGACAGTGAGGCGATGGACATCGTCGCATGGCCGAAATCGCGGCACACCTCCTGCGAGATGCCGTTCGTGCGCGAGGAGAACTCGGTCTGCCCCCACCAGGCCTTCGCGAGCGAGCCCGACTTCCAGCGGCCGTCGGCGCCGCGCTGGTTCGGCGCGGGCACGGGTTCGGCGCCGTCGCTGGCCAGGTAGATGGTCTCGCGCACGCGCTGGCGCCACATGCCGAGCGCCTTCTCGAACAGCGCGCGGTCATCGGTGTAGACGGCGATGTTCATCACGCCGTTGGTCATCGAGTTGTTCCAGTTGCTGCCGCCGCTGGTCCAGCCGTCGACGATGCGCGGCAGCATGACGCGTCGCAGCATCTCGCCGAACCGCACGGCGCGCTCCTGCGGCCAGCCCGAGTTGCTGTGGCGCAGGATCTCGGCCGAGCGCGGGAACAGCTCGGCCAGCCACGCCGCCTGCAGCGGCCCGTTGTGCGTGTCGTAGTCCCCGTAGACGAAGGCGATGGACTGCAGCGTGTCCGCGTAGGCGTCGAGGATCCGGATCGCGCCGTCCGCGTAGCGCTGGTCGCGCGTGTGGTACCACAGCAGCGCGAGGGTGTAGGCGGCCAGCGCGTCCTGCCGGGCGTCGTAGCAGCCCTCGTCGACCTTGCTGCCGCCGTTGCCGCACCGCATGTGCGCCACCGGGCGCGGCACCCAGTTCGGGTTGCCGTGGCTCTTGCGCTGCGCGCGGCTGAACTCGATGCTCCAGGGTTGCGCGCCGGCGGCGATGCGCGCGCGCACGAAATCGAGCTGGGCCGCCGAGACGTGCAGCCCGGGGTGCACGAAGGCCGGCTCGTACTTCACGCTCAGGCGCGGCCGCTGGGCGGGGTCGGCCGCCTCGGAGGAGGCCAGCACCATCCCGTCCATGTTCGTGATCGCGTCCAGCACGAAGCCGTGGTTGGTCTGCGGCGCGTTCACCCAGCCCTGCACCACGGCCACGCCGGCGGCGTTGAGCGACACCGCGTACCGGCCGGTGGCGGTGGGCAGCAGCTGGCCGAGCACCGTGCTGCCGCGGTCGCCCGCGCCGCGGGCCCCGGGGACCTCCCAGGGCGTGGACGCGGCGGCCTGGTTCCACGTGGCCTGCGACTCGTTCCAGGCGCGGCGCGCGGCGTAGAGGACGAAAGGCTCGCCCGAGGTCCGGTTGGTCACCGTGAAGCTCAGCTCGGCCGCCTGCACCTTGGCCCCCCGCGGGATCGCGCTCAGGTCGAAGCGCAGCAGGGTGGTGGCGCGCTGGCCGCTGCCCGCCGGGGCGTCGCGGTCGGTGGTCAGCGCGGTGTCGGCACCCGCGTTGGCAGACGGCGCGGCCTGCTGCAGCCAGGTGTCAGCCACGCCCGCATAGCTTGCCGATGGCGACACGTCGCGCTGGAAGGACATCTCGGCCCACCCGGCCGCCGCCGCAGGCTGTCCGCGGCCGGTGCCCGACGCCTGCGACGCCGTGGGGGCGGAAGGCGCGTCCTGCGCCACCGCCTCCGACGGCGCGGGGCCGTCATCGTCCAGGGCGTCCCGGACCACCACGTCGGACGGCGCGGTGGTGCCGCCCGCCACGTCCGGGATGGCCTCCGTGGCGGCCTGGCCGGACGGCCCGCTGCCGCCTGCCGACGGGCCGGTGGCCGTCGTGCCGGATGGATCGCTGCCGCCGCAGGCGGCAAGGCCCAGGGCCACCAGCAGGGCGACCCCGTGACGCCAGGTCAGGGTGTGCTTGATCACCTCGTCCTCCCTCGGTTCTCGTGAAACCGCTGCCACGCCGGGCAACGGGCGCGACGCTAAACAGCCCGCGCCAAAAAAGCTGTAACGCGGTGCGCTGGATTGAAACGAGGTGTTGGCCTGTGGCCAGCGGCGAGGCCAGGCGGGCCCGCGAGCGACCCCGTGGTGGACGCGGCCGGCGCAGGCAGGGGCAGCGGGCCAGCGTGGCGGCGCAGGGCCTCGCGACGGGGACCGCGCACGGAAGGCGCGCCCGCCTGCCGGCGGGCAGCCGGCGCTAGCCCAGCGTCGCGCTGGCCAGCTTGGCGCCGAAGCCGAGGAACAGGCCGCCCACCGCGCCGGTGCCGGCCGCGGCCAGCCGGCGCCGCCGGCGGAACTGCTGCGCGAGGTAGGCCCCGCCGAAGATCAGCAACGACAGGTAGGCCGCGCTGCACAGCTGCACGATGGCGCCCAGCAGCAGGAAGGACAACCCCGGGTGCTCGTAGGCCGGGTCGACGAACTGGATGAAGAAGGACACGAAGAACAGGATCGCCTTCGGGTTCATCAGGCTGATCAGCAGCGCCGAGCGCAGCGGCCGGCGCGCGTCGGCAACCTCCATCGCGCGCGCCGGGCCGTCCTGCCCGCGCCAGGTGGCCAGCGCCGAGCGCAGCAGGTTGAAGCCCACCCAGGCCAGGTAGGCCGCCCCGGCGTACTTGATGGCCATGAACAGCGCCGGCATCGCCTTGAGCAGCGAGGCCGCGCCGCCGGCGGACAGCAGCATCAGGATCGCGTCGCCGATGAACACGCCGCAGGCTGCCTGGTAGCCGGCCTTGACGCCCCAGCGCGAGGCCACCGACATCACGTACAGCGAGTTGGGTCCGGGCAGCAGGATGATGAAGATCGTCCCGACGACGAAGGTGCCCAGGTCGGTGATGCCGTAGAACATGGTGGCCAGGCGCAGGAAAGGATCGCAGCGAAACCGCGATTCTTCCACGGGCGCCGGGTGCGCGCCTCAGGGGGCGCCGCGGCCGAGCAGCGCGCGGGCGCAGGCCAGCGCCTGGGCCGCGTAGCCGCCGCCGAACAGCAGCACGTGGTTGAGCAGGTGGTACAGCTGGTACAGCCCGCGCCGGCGCGCGTAGCCCTCGTGCAGGCCGGCGGTGGCGCGGTAGGCATGCCAGAAGCCGGCCGGCGGGCTGCCGAACAGTTCCATCATCGCCAGTTCGACCTCGGCGTCCGAGCACGACACCGCCGGGTCGTAGATCACCGGGGTGCCGTCGGCCTGCATGGCCCAGTTGCCGGACCACAGGTCGCCGTGGATCAGGCTGGCGCGCGGCAGGTAGCCGTCGTCGAACCATTGCGGCAGCCGGTCGATCACCTGCGCGACCGCCTCGACCAGCGGGGTGGCCCCGCCGCGGCGGGCCAGCTCGGCGTTCAGCGCGCCAAGGCGTGCCTCGGCGAGGAAGTCGATCCAGCCGGCGCGGCCGCCCTGGCGGCTCCAGCGGTTGCGCTGCGGCGTGCCGCCCAGCAGGTTGTCGCGCCGCCAGCCGTAGCGGCCTTCGCCGGCCGGCGGGATGCCGCGGTGCAGCTCGCCCAGCGCACGCCCGTAGCGCTCGCCGAAGCCGGCGTCGGGCGGACGCAGCTCCAGCCATTGCAGCGCCAGCAGCGCCAGGCCGTGTTCCCCGTCGCGCCAGCAGCCGGCCACCTCGGGCACCGCGATCGCGCGCATCGAGGCCAGCGCCTCCAGGCCGTCGGCCTCGGCTTCGAGCACGTCGGCGGCAGCCAGCGGCACGGACTTCACGAACAGCCGCTGCCCCCGCCCGCGCGCGCCCCAGGTGGCACAGAAGCTGCCTGCATGCAGCGGCTCGGCGGACCAGCGTCCGCCGAAGCGCCCGGCCAGCGACCGTTGCAGCAGGACCGTCTCGTTCGTCATGCGCGGCACCCGGTGATGCGCAAGGACGCCAAGCCTACTCCGATTCATCCCGGCACGGCGCGCCGGCGTGCCCTACAGTAGCCCCTTCCCCACCCGATGCCGAAAGCGGCGCGGCTGTCGCGCCCTCCCATGAAGACACCTGCCCTGCTGCTGCCCCCCGCCTCCCTCCCCGAGCCGTCCCGCGCGCGGCGCGTGCCCGCCGCCCCCGCCTCCGACGCGCGCCCGCCCGCGCGGCCGCGGCTGTCGCGCGAGGCCGAGCGCGCCCGCCTGGAGCACCTGGCGCGCGACCTGGGCTTCCACGGCTATCCGGACAGCTTCGCCGCCGCGCGGCGCCTGGGCCGCCAGGTGACGCTGTACGTGGGCCCGCCCAACAGCGGCAAGACGCACGCGGCCTTCGAGCGGCTCGCGCAGGCCACCGCGGGCGCCTACCTCGCGCCGCTGCGCCTGCTGGCGCTGGAAGGGCGCGACCGGCTGGAAACGCGCGGCGTGCCGTGCTCGCTGCTGACCGGCGAGGAGCACGTGCCGGTGCCCGATGCGCGCGTGGTCTCGAGCACCGTGGAGATGGTCAACACGCGCCAGGCCATCGACGTCGCGGTGATCGACGAGGCGCAGATGCTGTTCGACCCCGACCGCGGCTGGGCCTGGACCCAGGCCATCGTCGGCGTGCCGGCGCGCGAGCTGATCGTCATCTGCTCGGCCTACGCGGTGGAGGCGATCCGGCGCCTGCTCGCGGTGTGCGGCGAGGCGGCCGAGGTGCGCGAGTTCGAGCGCAAGCAGCACGTGCAGCTGCTCAAGGCCCCGGTGCCGCTGGAGGCGCTGCGGGCCGGCGACGCCGTGGTGGCGTTCAGCCGGCGCGAGGTGCTGATGTTGCGCGACCGCATCGCCCAGCAGGGCCACCGCGTCAGCGTGATCTACGGCGCGCTGCCGCCGGAGGTGCGCCGCGGCGAGGCCGAGCGCTTCGCCAGCGGCCAGACCCAGGTGCTGGTGGCCACCGACGCGATCGGCATGGGGCTGAACCTGCCGATCCGACGCGTGCTGTTCAGCAACGTCACCAAGTTCGACGGCGAGGCCGACCGCGACCTCACCGAAAGCGAGGCGCACCAGATCGCCGGCCGTGCCGGGCGCTACGGCCTCCACGACGAAGGCCATGCCGGGGTGCTGCGGGAGGCCGAGCAGGGCGCGCTGCGCGTGCTGCGCCAGCTGCTGCAGCGCCAGCCCGAGGCGCCGCCCGGCTTCAAGGCCCGGGTGGCGCCGACCGCCTGGCACGTGCAGACCATCGCGGAGCGCCTGGGCCGGCAGCGGCTGCGCCAGGTGCTGGGCGTGTTCATGGAGCAGCTCGAGCTGGACAACGAGCACTTCGAGGTGGCGGCGCTGGAGAACATGCTCGAGCTCGCCGACCTGCTGGACCGCAACGCCGGCGCGCTGGACCTGACCGACCGCTTCGTCTACGCGCAGGCGCCGGTGGACCCGGACGCCACCTACCAGCTGGAGCACTTCCTTGCCTGGGCCGCGAACCACGCGCGCAGCGGGCGCGCCGGCGCGCCCGGTTTCCTCGACGACGTCGACGGCCACAGCCGGCTGGACCGCATGGAGCAGGCGCTGCGGCTGTGCACGCTGTGGCTGTGGCTGGACCTGCGCTTCGAGGGCGTGTACGGCCACGTCGACGCGGTGACCGCGCTGCGCGACGAGCTCAACCGCGGCATCGAACGCCAGCTCAAGAGCCGCCGGCCGCTGTGGCAGCACCCCAGGCGCAGCCGGCGCGTCTGAGCCCGCCCCGCGGCGCGCCCGTGCGCTTTCCCTTCAGTAGTGCGGCGGCAGCTCCTCGCGCAGGCTGCGCAGCACCGCGCCGCTGCCGTCGTCGACCCGCTCGCGCAGCCGCGCGACCTCGCGGGCCAGGGTCTGCAGCTGCAGCTGCTGCCGCACGACCACCTCGTTGAGCCGGTCGATCGTGTCCTCGGCGTAGCTGAGCTTGATCTCGAGGTCGATCAGGCGTTGTTCGATCCGTTCGTCCATCGTCATCGTGTGTCCGTCGTGGCGGCAGGCCGCCTCAGGCCGGCGAGGAGCGCATGCCGTAGGTCCTGCCGCCGAGGAACAGGTATTCGGCGCGCAGCACCGCCTCGCCCTCTTCCTCGAAATACGTGTAGCCCAGCACGCCCACCTCGGTGCCGGGCTGGATCTCGGGCACCTGCCAGGCGTTCATGCGGGTCAGCGGCGCCAGCTCGATGGTCCAGCGCCGGTCGGCGCGTCGCGGCAGCTGCGCCGCGGCCAGCAGCGCCGGCCCGTCCACCGGGGCGGTCTGCGCCGGCAGGGCGCGCTGCTTCAGGTCCGCCGGCAGCTGCAGCTGCTCGGGGCGCTCCAGCACGAGCTCCGCATGCGGGTTGCGCCAGCGCACCTCGACGGCCCGGCCCTCCAGGTAGAGCGGGCGGTTCTGGTCGAAGCGGCTCCAGCCGTGGTGGGCCCAGGCCAGGCGCGCCCAGGCGGGCAACAGCAGCACCGCGCCGCCGGCGGCCAGCGCGGTGCGTCGGGACAGGGGACGGGTCATGGCAGCGCTCCTCGGTTCGCACGGTTCAGACATAGGCGATCCAGCGCCCGCACGCCAGCACGGCCAGCCACAGCGCCAGCGACAGCGCGGTCTGGGCGCGGGCGATGCCGTCGACGCGGCGCACCCCGCCGCGCGCATGGAACATCGCGGCGTTGGTGCCCGCCAGCATCAGCAGGCCCATTTTCCAGACAAAGGCGCGGTTGGCCAGCAGTTCCCCGGGCTGCGTCGCGAACATCGTCAGCCCGCTGGCGGCGGCGAGCAGGAAGCCGGCCACGCTCAGGCCCAGCGCCAGGCGCGCGAGCGCCGGCGGCGGCAGCTCCCGGCCCAGGCCCCAGACGCGCAGCTCGAACACCACCAGGCTGCCCAGCAGCAGTGCGATGCCGAGCAGGTGCAGCGTCTCCAGCACCGGGTAGGCGACCGGGTGGCCGGCGATCCAGGCCAGCCCGTCATAGGCGGCGAGTCGGTCAAGCGGGGAGGGCGTCATGGGACGCAACGGTAGCAAACCCGGCGCGGCCGGCATGCGCACGGTGCGTGCGGAAAGCGACCATTGCTATTTTTGCAATGGTTATTTGCTGTCTCCGCAACAGTGCCGCTTTTTGCATCAATCCCTAGGGGTTAACCCGGCTCCAGGCCGCGCCAGGGCTTGGATACAGCCCCCAGGGATGGTCCCCTGGACAGGCCCAAAAGGTTGTGGCATGGCGGATACATCCGAGCTTGACCCGGGGGTTTCTACCAAGAGTTGTAACAGGCGCGTGCTTCACTCCGGCATGCCTACCGCTGAAGAAGCAAGGGCTCGGCTGGTCACAGCCGACTCGTCAACACAACCCTGAGGTAGAACCCAATGAAAAAGACGCTTATCGCGATCGCCGCTTTCGGCGCGCTGGCTGGCGCCGCCCAAGCCCAGTCGCAAGTCACGCTGTACGGCCGTGTCGACCTGGGCCTGACCCGCAACATCGGCAATGACTTCTTCGAGCTGCAGCAGAACTCGGGCAGCCGCCTGGGCGTGCGTGGCGTCGAAGACCTCGGCGGCGGCCTGAAGGCCGTGTTCAACATCGAACACCGCTTCACGGCCGACGACGGTCAAGCCAACGACCCGTTCTGGGCCGGCCGCTCGGTCGTGGGCCTGCAAGGCAGCTTCGGTGAAGTGGTGCTGGGCCGCGAATACGTGCCGGCTCGCAACATCGCCAACAAGGCCGACCCGTGGGGTGGCGACACCGTCGCCAAGATGGAACCGATCCTGTTCGGCGGCATCCTGCCGACCCGTCAGGACAACTCCATCACCTACACCTCGCCGGTGTTCTCCGGCCTGCAAGCCCAGGCTCAAGTCACCGTGGACGAAGTGGCGGGCAACGACAACAAGGCGTTCTACAGCGTGAACGTCAGCTACGCCGCCGGTCCGGTGTGGGTCGGCTACGGCTACAGCAAGTCGGGCGTGGACGACGACAAGTGGCACATCCTGAGCGGCTCCTATGACTTCGGCGTCGCCAAGGTCATCGCCGCCTACGGCCAAGGCACCCCCGAAGGCGCGCTGGCTGCCGACAAGCACCGCAGCTACCTGATCGGCGCGACCGCCCCGCTGGCCGGCGGCGAACTGCGTGTCGCCTACGGCAAGCTGGAAGCCGTGGATCCGGACGAGGATCTGTCGAGCAAGTTCGGCATCGGCTACCACTACCCGCTGTCCAAGCGCACCACGGTCTACGTCGACGTGGCTCGCGACGGCGAAGTCAACGAGCACAAGACCGGTGTCGACTTCGGTCTGAAGCACAACTTCTGATGACCGCCGGGCCCTGGCGGCCCGGGACACAGCACCAGTTGCAACTATCTCCTGGGTGCAAGATTCACCCAGCGAGAATTTCGGCCTCCGCCCACCGGCGGAGGCCTTTTTTCTTTCAGGGTCGCGAAACGCCCCCCGGGACCTGTCGAAATCCCGTCCTGTCGTTCGTCATGCACGGGAAGCGCCGCGCGGTGGCGGCGCCGCAGCCAGGAGAGCAACGATGTACGTAGACGGTTTCGTGGTCGCCGTGCCGACGACCAACAAGGAGCTGTATCGCGAGCAGGCCGCCCGGGCCGCGGTCGTCTTCAGGGAACACGGGGCCCTGAGCGTCGTCGAGTGCTGGGGCGACGACGTGCCCGACGGGAAAGTCACCTCCTTCCCGATGGCCGTGAAGTACCGGCCCGACGAGACGGTGGTGTTCTCGTGGATCACCTGGCCGTCGCGGGCCGCGCGCGAGGAGGGCATGAAGAAGGTCATGGCCGACCCGCGCCTGGATCCCGAGACCACGCCCATGCCCTTCGACGGCAAGCGCATGATCTACGGCGGCTTCGAGGTCCTGCTCGAGGCCTGAGCGCCCGGCGTGCCGCCGGTTCAGGCGCTGCCGCAGCCGTGCTCGAGGGCGGGGTATTCCATCTCGAGCATCACCCATTCCTGCCGCATCGCGCCATGGCGCGCGCCGATCTCGCACAGCGTGCGGTCCAGCAGCGGCAACGGCCGCACCCCGTCGGGCAGCGGCAGCCGCGGCCAGGGCGCCGCCGCGGGGTGGGCGACCAGCTGCAGCCCGCTGCGCAGCCGCACCGTCGGGGTGGGCGCCGCGGCCTCGACGGTCATGCGGCCGGTGCGCGACCAGGCGTCGGCCACCAGGGCCAGCGCGACGTCGTCCATGCCGTCGCGCACGTCCACGGCCCGGCGCTCGCCGCGCCAGAACGCGGCCTTGTTGACCAGGTAGTTCCAGGCCCGCGCGCCGGTGAGGCGAAACGGCGTGCTGTCGTGCGCCGGCCCCCAGGCGGGCACGCCCAGTTCGTCGGCCAGCGCCCGGGCCCGTGCGTGCCCGCCGACCGCTTCGACCAGCGCCAGCATGGCCGGCACCGAGGCGGTGATGCCGGTGGTGGTGGCCACGCCGCGGTCGATCACGTAGCGCAGGTGCGGCACGTGGGTGCCCGCGGGGTGGCGGCGCTGCATCCGGCTGCGGTCGTACCAGTGGCCGGTGTAGCGCCGGCCGTCGAGCAGGCCGGCCTCGCCCACCACGCGCGTGCCCCGGCACACGCCGATCACGATCGCACCGCGGGCGGCCTGCCGGCGCAGCCAGGCCAGCAGGACCGGATCGTCGTCGCGCGCCAGGGCCGGCACGATGACGTAGTCCGCGCCGCCGGGATGGGCCCGGTCGAAGCCGGCGAGGTCCTGCTCGGCCTGCACCGCCAGCGCCGGAAACAGCTGGACCGTCCCGGGATGCCCGGCCACCACCTGCACGTCGAACAGGCCGGAGCGTTCCAGCACCGCGTGCGGCAACAGCAGGTCGGTGGTCTCGGTGCCGTCGTTCAGCGCCAGCACCGCGACCACCGGGCGGCCGGGACGGCGCGGGCGCAGGGCCTCGACGAAGGCCTGTCCCTCGCGCTGCACCGCCTCGGGCTGCGGGGGCGGGGGCAGCGGCGTGCGCGAGCCGCAGCCCGCCATCCACCCCGCCGCCAGCAGGGTGGCCGCCATCGTCCATGCGCGCATCGAGCCGAACATCTGCATTCCCTTTGCCTGATCCGTCTTTCCGAGCCTAGGTATGTCCGCCACGCCCCACAAGGACGCAAATGCCGCGCTTCCTGCCCTCGACGTCGTGCTGGTGGCCTTCGACGGGGGTCGAGCCGATCGACCTTGCCGGTCCGGCCAGCGTGTTCAGCAAGGCCGAGGCCCTGCGGCCCGGCCGCTACCGGCTGCACCTCGCCTCGCCGGACGGAGGCCCGGTGCGGTCCAACGCCGGGCTGTGCCTGGCGGTGGACGGGGCGCTGTCGCACGCGCCCACCCGCCCGACACCGTGATCGTGGCCGGCGGCGACGCGGCCGGGGTGCGCGCGGCGATCCATGCACGGCTCGCGCCGGACTGGCTGGCGGGCGTGGCCCCGCGCACCCGGCGGGTCGCGAGCGTGTGCACCGGGGCCTTCGTGCTGGCCGCCGCCGGCCTGCTCGACGGACGCGAGGCCACCACCCACTGGGCCGCCTGCGAGCAGCTGCAGGTGCTGTACCCGCGCGTCCAGGTGCGGCGCGAATGCATCTACGCGCGCGACGGCCCGGTCTGGACCTCGGCCGGCGTGACCACCGGCATCGAGCTGGCCCTGGTGGAGGACGACCTCGGCCGCGAGGTCTCGATGGACATCGCCCGCGCGCTGGCGCTGCCGCTGTTGCGCGACGGCGGGCAGGCGCAGCTGAGCCCGATGCTGCAGGCACAGGCCGCGGCCAGCCGCCGGCTGCGCGACCTGCCGGCCTGGATCGCGACCCACCTGCAGGACGACCTGTCGGTCGCGGCGCTGGCGCAACGCGTGTCGATGAGCCCGCGGCACTTCGCGCGCTCGTTCGCCGCCGAGATCGGCTGCACGCCGGCACGCTACGTCGCGCAGCAGCGCCTGCAGGCCGCCGAGCAGCTGCTGCGCCGCACGCAGTGGCCGCAGGAGCGCATCGCCGGGCACTGCGGCTACGGTTCGGTCGATGCGCTGCAGCGCGCCTTCGTGCGCCGGCATGGCGTGCCGCCGCAGGCATGGCGCCGTCGCAGCGGCCCCTGAAGCCGCCCCGCGCGAGGCGACCGGCTCAGGGGATCAGCACCGCCGCGCCCTGCAGCGCACCGGCGGCCAGGTCCGCCAGCGCCTCGTTGGCGCGCTCGAGCTGGTAGCGCGTCACCTCGACGCGCAGCGGCATGCCGGCGATCGCCGCGAGGAAGTCGCGACCGTCGGCGCGCGTGAGGTTGGCCACCGAGACCAGCTCGCGCTCCTCCCACAGCAGGCGGTACGGGAAGGACGGGATGTCGCTCATGTGGATGCCGCCGCACACGACGCGCCCGCCCTTGCGCACCGCCTGCAACGCCAGCGGCACCAGTTCGCCCACCGGGGCGAACAGGATGGCCGCGTCGAGCTCGCAGGGCGGCCGCTCGTCCGAACCGCCGGCCCAGACCGCGCCCAGCGAGCGCGCGAACGCCTGGCCGTCCCGGTCGCCCGGGCGCGTGAAGGCATGGACGCGCCGGCCCTGGTGACTGGCCACCTGGGCCAGCAGGTGGGCGGCGGCGCCGAAGCCGTACAGCCCGAGGTCCATCGCGTCGTCGCCGGCCGCGCGCAGCGAGCGGTACCCGATCAGCCCGGCGCACAGCAGCGGCGCGATGCGCGCCGCATCCGGCTCGGGCAGGCCGTCGAGCGGCAGGCAGTAGTCGGCCGCGGCGACCACGTGGGTCGCGTAGCCGCCGTCGCGCGTGTAGCCGGTGAACACCGGCGTGTCGCAGAGGTTCTCGCGCCCGGCGCCGCAATAGCGGCAGTGGCCGCAGGTCTGCCCGAGCCAGGGCACGCCGGCCCGCTGGCCGGGCCGCCACCCCGTCACGCCGGGGCCGAGCGCGTCGACCTCGCCGACGATCTCGTGGCCCGGGACGAGGGGCAGGCGCGGATGCGGCAGCTCGCCGTGCACCACGTGCAGGTCGGTGCGGCACACCGCGCAGGCGTGCACGCGCAGCCGCACCTCGCCGGATCCGGGGACCGGGTCCGGGCGCTCTTCCAGCCGCAGCGGCTGCCCGGGGGCATGCAGGACCATGGCTTTCATGGCAGTCGATGTTGTAGCGCGCTCAGGCACGGGATGCCAGTGGCGCCCGGCGCCAGCCGGGCCTCCCGCGCACGCGTCACCTGCGCAGGCCCACCAGCGCCGCGCCGACCAGCGCACCCACCGCGGCGGCCACGCCGATCACCTGCCAGGGGTGCTCGTGCACGTAGCCGTCGGTCGCGCGGCCGGCCGCACGCACCCGGCCGGCCAGGCGGTCTTCCACCTCGCCCAGCTGCTGCCGGGTCTCGGCAAGCCGGTCGAGCAGGCGCTCGTACTGTTCCTGCATCTCGCCGTTGGCCTGTCGTGCGGCCGAGCGCAGCAGCGATTCCATGTCGCGCGCCACGAGTTTCATGTCGGCCGTCAGTCGTTCCTTGCGCATCCGGGTGTCCATGGTTCAGCTCCATCGGGGCGTGCCCGCCGGCCTGCGGCGCAGGCAGCGGCACGTTCGTCCATCTTGAACCGCATCGCGCGCGCCGCTTTGCGCCAGCTCACGTCCGGCGTGCGCCGGCGACCCGCCTTGACCGGCCTCAATCCGCACGCCGGCCGTGCGCCGCAAGATGGTCCATCATCCTGCGGGAGGTCCCATGCCCGACCACGACGACCGCCGTTCCGGCAGCACCTTCCAGCCCCTCGACGTGCCCCTGAAGGTGGCGCTGGCCCGCATGACGCACGGGCTGTCGCCCTCGGCGCTGGCCAATGCGTTCAGCGACTGGTACTGGCACCTGGCGATGTCGCCCGGCAAGCAGCTGCAGCTCGCCGAAAGCGCCTGGAAGCAGCAGCTGCAGTGGCTGCTGTACGTGCAGGCCTGGGGCATGGGGCTGTGCCCGCCCTGCCAGGAACCGGGCCCGCCGGACAAGCGCTTCGCCCCGCCACAGTGGCAGCGCCCGCCCTACCACCTGCTCGCGCAGGCCTTTTTGCTCGCCCAGCAGTGGTGGCGCGAGGCCACCACCGGCGTGCGCGGTGTCTCGAAGCACCACGAGCACGTGGTGGAGTTCGTCGCGCGCCAGTGGCTGGACGTCTGGTCGCCGAGCAACTTCGTCGCCACCAACCCGCAGGTGCAGGAAGAGACCCTGCGCACGCTGGGCTACAACCTGCTGCGCGGCGGCGCCAACTGGTGGCGCGACGCGCTGGCGGTGCTGACCGACGGCCGGCCCGCCGGCGTCGAGCGCTTCCGGCCCGGCGAGACGGTGGCCGTCACGCCCGGGCAGGTGGTCTACCGCAACCGGCTGATCGAGCTGATCCGCTACGCCCCCGCGACCGACAAGGTGCACCCCGAGCCGGTGCTGGTCGTGCCGTCGTGGATCATGAAGTACTACATCCTCGACCTGTCGCCCGGGAACTCGATGGTGAAGTACCTCGTCGGGCGGGGCCACACGGTGTACATGATCTCCTGGAAGAACCCCGGCGGCGAGGACCGCGACCTCGGCATGGAGGACTACCTGGACCTGGGCGTGTTCGCCGCGCTGGACGCGATCACCCGGGCGCAGCCCGAGGTGCCGTTGCACGGCGTGGGCTATTGCCTGGGCGGCACGCTGATGGCGATCGCCGCGGCGGCGCTGGCGCGCGACCGCAAGCCGCTGCTGAAGACGCTGACCCTGCTGGCCGCGCAGACCGACTTCGAGGAGCCGGGCGAGCTGGGCCTGTTCATCGACGAGAGCCAGATCGCCTTCCTCGAGGACCTGATGGCCGAACAGGGCTACCTGGACGGCCGGCAGATGGCCGGCGCCTTCGCGCTGATCAACTCCAAGGACCTGGTGTGGTCCAAGCTCGTGCACGAGTACCTGATGGGCGCGCGCACGCCGCTGACCGACCTGCGCGCCTGGAACGCCGACGCCACGCGCATGCCGCAGCGCATGCACGGCGAGTACCTGCGCCGGCTCTACCTCGACAACGACCTGGCCGAAGGCCGCTACACCGTGCATGGCCGGCCGGTCGCGCTGAAGGACATCCGCGTGCCGATGTTCGTCGTCAGCACCGAGCGCGACCATGTCTCGCCCTGGCCCTCGGTCTACAAGATCCACCTGCTCAGCGACGCCGAGATCACCTTCGTGCTGACCAGCGGCGGGCACAACGTGGGCATCGTCAACCCGCCCGACGGCCCGGCCGCCTCGCCGCAAGCCCGCTACCGCATCGACGTGCGCGCCGCCGGCGGCCCCTACGTGGACGCGCCGACCTGGCAGGAGCTGGCCGAAGCGCGCGAGGGCTCCTGGTGGCCCGCCTGGCAGGCGTGGCTTGCCGCGCGCTCCGGCCGGCCGGTCAAGGCACCGGCAACGGGTGCCGGGCGCTGGCGCGCGCTGTGCGAGGCGCCGGGGACGTACGTGCACATGGGCTGACCGGCCCGCCCGCGGCGGCGCATCACTCGCCGATCGCCCCCCACCAGCAGGACTGCAGCGTCGCCTTCAGCACCGCCTCGTCGCCGCCATAGTCGTTGAAGTCCGCCACCAGCCCGCACGAGGCCTCGCGGTCGCGGCCTTCGACCGGGCAGTCGCCACCGGTGCTGTAGTAGTACTGCCCCTCGACCGGCGAATAGGCAGGCGGGCCGAGCAGGGCATCGAGCTGCGCCCGGGTCATGCCGGTGCGCACGCGCCGCGCCGCGGGCGGCATCAGGTCCTCCGGGCCCATGACGTCGCAGGCTGCGGGCGCCTGCGGCGGCCGGGCGTGCGTCAGGGCCACGGGCAAGGTGCCCACCAAGGCGGCCAGGGCAAGGCGCGTGAAGCTCGGGATCGGACGGGTCATCGGTCAGGAGTGCGGTCGATGCAGCTGCGGCACATTCTGACCGCATTCCGGCCCGGGACGGCCCGAGGCGGCACCAGGCCACGGGCCTGCGGCCGCGAGGCCCCCGCGGCACGGGGGCGCCGGCACAATCGCCGCCATGCGCATCACCGGCACCCTCACCACCTGGCACGACGACCGCGGCTTCGGCTTTCTCGCCCCGTCGCAAGGCGGGCCGGACGTGTTCGTGCACATCACCGCCTTTCCGCCCGGCAGCCCGAGACCGGGCGCGGGACAGGTGCTCGGCGTGGAGGTGGAGACTGCCGCGGACAGCCGCCGGCGCGCGCGCACCGTGTACCTGCCGGCGCAGGCGCAGCGTGCGGCCGCCCGGCCGGCCCGGCGCGCCGATCCACCGGCACCCTGGGCCCTGCCACGCGCGCTGGCGATCCCGGCGTTCGTCGCGATCCTCGCCGGCACCGCGTGGCGCTGGGGCATGTCGCCGGCGGTGCCGCTGGCCCTGCTGGGCCTGAGCCTCGTGACCTTCGGCGCCTACGTGTTCGACAAGTCCGCGGCCGTGGCCGGACCGTGGCGCACGCGCGAGCAGACGCTGCACCTGCTGGGCCTGCTCAGCGGCTGGCCCGGGGCGCTGGTGGCGCAGCAGCGGCTGCGCCACAAGACCCGCAAGACCGCCTTCGTCGTGACGTTCTGGATCACGGCGGTGCTGAACGTCGCGGCGCTGGTGGCCTGGCACGCGGGGCTGCTGCCGGCCTTGGCCGCCGGGTGGGGCCGCTGACGGCAACTCAGGCCGGCTCGGCCGCGGGGCGGCGGGCGCGCGAGGCCAGCGCCAGCGCGAGCCCCAGGGCCATCAGCGCCCACACCGCCGACAGCCACGGCAGCCCGGACAGCGGCAACCCGGCTTCCAGCGCCCACGACCCTGCCCACGCCGCGCCGGCGTTGCCGAGGTTGAAGGCGGCAATGTTCAGCGTGGAGCCGAGCGCCTGCGCATCGGCGGCTTCCTCGAGCACGCGGCTCTGCAGCCCGGGCGCGGTGGCGAAGGCCACCAAGCCCCAGAGGAAGATGCCGGCGGTCAGCAGCGGCGGCCAGGCGAGCAGCAGGCTCAGCGCCGCTTCCAGCACGGCCAGCGCCGCGAGGATCACGACCATCGAACGCCCCGGCCAGCGGTCGGCGGCCCAGCCGCCCAGCATGTTGCCGACCGTCAGCCCCAGGCCGAACAGCAGCAGCACGGCGCTGACCTGGCCGGCGCTGAAGCCGGCTTCGGACTGCAGCAGCGGCGAGAGGAAGGTCAGCGTCGTGAAGATGCCGCCGAAGCCCAGTGCGGTGAGGCCCAGCGCGCCGAGCAAGCGCGGGCGCCGCAGGATGCGCCAGCCGGCGCTGCGGGCCGCGCCACCTGCGTGCAGGTCCAGCGCGCGCGGCACCAGCAGCTGCAGCGCGACCAGCGCGACGGCCCCCAGCGCGCTGACGCACCAGAAGGTCGCGCGCCAGCCGACGTGCTGGCCGATCCAGGCCCCCGCCGGCACGCCCAGCACGTTGGCCAGCGTCAGGCCGCTGAACATCAGTGCGATCGCGGCCGAGCGGCGCTGCGGCGGCACCAGCGCGGCGGCCACCGTGGCGCCCAGGCCGAAGAAGGCGCCATGCGTCAGCGAGGCGACGATGCGACCGGCCATCAGCCAGCCGTAGCCGGGCGCCAGCGCGCACATCAGGTTGCCGACGATGAACAGCAGCATCAGCAGCGACAGCGCCCGGTGCGGCGTCGCGCGCGCGGTCAGCGCGGCCAGCGGCGGGGCGCCGAAGGCCACGCCGAGCGCATAGCCGGTCACCAGCAGCCCGGCACTCGGCAGGCTGACGCCGGTGTCGGCGGCCACTGCGGGCAGCAGGCCGACGATCACGAACTCGGTGGTGCCGATCGCGAACGCGGCCAGGGCCAGCGCCAGCAAGGGCCAGGGAAAGGCACGGGAAGCGGCGGTCGGGGTGGCAGGGTTCATCGTTGGTCCTCCACGGCGGCGCCGAGCAGGGTGGCAAGGTCGATGGCCTCGGCCATCGCGCGGTAACCGGTGTCGCCGGGATGCAGGTGGTCGCCCGAGTCATAGGCCGGATGCAGGCGGGCCGGGTCGGCGGGGTCGCGCAGCACGGCATCGAAGTCGACCACCGCATCGAACGCGGAGGTCGTGCGGATCCAGGCATTCAGCGCCTGGCGCAAGGCGTCCTTGGCGGCGCTGTAGTGGCCTTCGAGCGGCGTGCCCTGCAGCGCATCCTTGAAGGGCGGCAAGGTCGCCCCGATCACGCGCACGCCGCGGGCGCGGGCCTGCGCGGCCAGCCGCCGCAGCCCGTCGGCCAGGTGGTCGAGGGTCGGCAACGCTTCCCCGGGCGCGAACGGCCCGCCGGGCCAGCCGATGTCGTTGGTGCCCAGCAGCACGACCACGGCGCGCACGCCGGGATGGTCCAGCGCGTCGCGCCCGAAGCGGGCCAGCGCGCGCTCGCCCATGCCGTCGCGCAGCAGGCGGTTGCCGGAGATGCCGGCGTTGAGCACCGCCACCCCCAGCGGCGCGAGCCGGCGCGAGAGATGGTCGGGCCAGCGCTGGTCGGCGCCGGGCGTCGCGCCGTTGCCATCGGTGAGCGAATCGCCGATCGCCACCACCGCGACGGGCGGGCGCGCGGCCTGCACCTGCAAGGCGGTGACGAAGGCGCGCGCGGACAGCGGCGGCGCATCTGCCGGGGTCGGCCAGCCGGTCGCGTCACCGGGCAACAGCCAGGCCGGCTCGCGGGCATCCCAGTGGAACCCCGCCGGCGCGGCCACCCCGGGCAGGTACAGGTCCACTTCCAGGCGCTCGCCGGCACGCACGGGCAGTGCCATCGGATCGCTGAGCCGCTGCGCCCGCGGCGGCAGCAGCGTGCCGTCGGCGCCGCCAAAGCGCACCGGCACGGCCTCGGCGTGGCCCGGGCGACGGATCGTCATGCGCCCGACCCGCAAGGGACTGCGGCCGTAGGCATTGCTGATGGCCAGTCGCACGCGATCGCCGCCCAGGCTGGTGCGCAGCGTCTGGCGCAAGGTGACGTCGCGCAGCTGCGACGGCATGCCCGGTGGCAGCACGAAGCGCTCGTCCCACACGGGTTGCGGGGGAGCGATCCAGGTGGTCTGCCATGCAGGGGGCATCGCCTCGGCACGCACGGACGAGGCGACGCCGGCCAGCCACGCACAGGCCGCCAGGCCGCAGAGGAGGAAGGCATGTCGTGGTCTCATGCCGCCACTGTCCTTCATTCCATTCGGGATGAGAAGCTGCCAGAATGGAAGCCTCACCATTCCAGACTGGAATATCCCGATGGACCGGCTGCGTGCCATGCAATGCTTCGTCCGGGCCGTCGAGCTGGGCAGCCTCTCGGCCGCGGCACGCTCGCTTGCGACCACCCAGCCCACGGTCAGCAAGCAGATCGCCGCCCTGGAGGCGAGCCTGGGCGTGCGCCTGCTCGAGCGCGGCCCGGCGCGCGTGGTGCCGACCGACGAAGGCGCACGCTTCCTCGAGAGCGCCCGCCGGCTGCTGGAGGACTACGAGGACGCCGTCACCGCGCTGGACGAAGGCACGCGCCAGCCGCGCGGGCTGGTGCGCATCTCGGCGCCGGTGGCGCTGGGCGAGCTGCACCTGCACCGGCTGATGCTGCAGGCGCTGCAGCAATACCCGGAACTGCGCATCGACCTGATGCTGGAAGACCGCTACGTCGACCCGGTCGCCGAGCGCTACGACCTGATGGTGCGCATCGGCAGCGCCTTGCCGCCGGACATGGTGGCGCGCGAGCTGGCGCGCTGGCCGCGCTACATCGTCGCCTCGGCCGACTACGTGCGCCGGCATGGCCGCCCGCGCCGGCTGGAGGACCTGGCGCGCCATCCCTTCCTGCGCTATCCGCTCGGCGAGGACGACACCGTGACCCTCACCGGCCCCGACGGCACGCGCGAGGTGCCGGTGCAGACGCGCTACCGCCTCAACAACGCCGTCGCGCTGCTCGATGCGGTGCGCGAGGGCGCGGGCATCGCGTTCCAGCCCTGCTGGATGGTCAACGGGCTGCTGCGTCGCAAGGAGCTGGTGCGCCTGCTGCCGCAGTGGAGCGGGCCGACCCAGACCGTGCACCTGGTCTACCCGCCGCGGCGGCGCCAGCCGATGCGCGTGCAGGTGATGCTGGAGCTGCTCTCGACGACGATCCGCGCGCTGTAGGCCCGTGCGCCATGCCCTTCGGCACGGCAGGCCCTTCGCGCGGCACCGGCACCCCGGCCCGGGCTTGGTGCCGGCCGGGGTGCGGGGCCACAATCGGCCCACCCTTCGAGAGGCGCCGCGGGGCGCGCCGCAAGCACGCACGACATCCCATGTCCACACTGGTCTTCGTCTACGGCACCCTGAAGCAGGGCTTTCCCAACTTCCACCGCAACCCGGGCCGCCGCATCGGCGGCGTGTACCGCACGCGGCAGCGCCTGCCGCTGTACGTCGCCGGCCTGCCCGACGAGGCCTGCGCGCCGTGGCTGGTGCACCAGCCGGGGCAGGGCTTCCAGGTACCGGGCGAACTGTACGAGATGCCCGACGAGGCCATGCCCGCGCTGGACGCCTTCGAGGAAGCGGGCCTGCCCTGGGGCTACGAGCGCCTGCGCATCGAGGTGGAAGCGGTCGACGACCCGTCCGAGGTCGTGACGGCCTGGGCCTACCTGAAGCGCCCGCAGCAGCTCTCGGCCTGCCCCACGCTGCAGGGGCCGTTCGAGGCCTACACGCCGGCGCTGGCCGCCGGCTACTGGCTGCAGGGAGCGACACCATGACACTGGACGCTGCCGACCGCGAGCGCCTGCTGCGCACGCTCGCGCAACGTTTCGCGCAACACCCGCAGCGCCACCCGGGCGTGGCCTGGGCCGACGTGGCCGCGCGGCTGGAACGCCGCCCGCAGGCGCTGGAGGTGCTGCAACGGATGGAAGCCAGCGGCGGCGAGCCGGACGTGATCGGACTGCCCGCGCCATCGGGTGGCGTGGTGTTCTGCGACTGCGCCGCCGAAAGCCCTGCGGGCCGCCGCAGCCTCTGCTACGACGCCGAGGCCCGCCGGTCGCGCAGGGAGCATGCCCCCGCGCGCAGCGCGCTCGAGATGGCCGAGGAGATCGGCGTGCAGCTGCTCGACGAGGCGCAGTACCTCGCGCTGCAGACGTTCGGCGAATTCGACCTCAAGACCTCGAGCTGGCTGCTCACGCCGCCGGACATCCGGGCGCGGGGCGGCGCGCTGTACGGCGACCGCCGCTACGGCCGCGTGTTCGTCTACCACAACGGGGCACCGTCCTACTATGCGGCGCGCGGCTTCCGCGGCTGGCTGGAGGTCTGAGCACCACGGGCGGCCTCACCGCCCGGCCCTGACCCGCCGCGCCTGCAGCGGCCGGCTCGTGCGCCCGATGTGCGCCCCTGCCTGCGGCCTGCGCCTACAGGCGCTCGACGATGGTCACGTTGGCCATGCCGCCGCCTTCGCACATGGTCTGCAGGCCCCAGCGCTTGCCGGTCTGCCGCAGCGCGTGCACCAGCGTCGTCATCAGCTTGGTGCCCGAGGCGCCGAGCGGGTGGCCCAGCGCGATCGCGCCGCCGCGCGCGTTCATGCGCTCGGGGTCCGCATCCAGCGCCTGCAGCCAGGCCAGCGGCACCGACGCGAAGGCTTCGTTGACCTCGTAGAGGTCGATGTCCTGCAGGCGCATGCCGGCCTTGTGCAAGGCCCGCTGCGTGGCCGGGATCGGCGCTTCCAGCATGATCACCGGGTCGTGCCCCAGCACCGACATGTGGTGGATGCGCGCCAGCGGATCGACCCCCAGCTTCCTGAGGCCCTGCTCGTTGACCACCAGCACGCCCGAGGCCCCGTCGCAGATCTGGCTGGCATTGGCCGCGGTGATCACGCCGCCTTCCTGCAGCAGCTTGACCTGCGCGATCGCCTCCAGCGACGCATCGAAGCGGATGCCCTCGTCCACCTCGTGCAGCTGGCCGGTGTCGCGCCCGTCCGCATCGCGCACGGGCAGCGGCACGATCTCGTCGCGGAACAACCCGGCCTGCGTGGCGGCCGCGGCGCGCTGATGGCTTTGCAGCGCGTAGCGGTCCAGCGTGTCCTTCGACAGGCCGTACTTGCGCGCCACCATCTCGGCGCCGGTGAACTGGCTGAACACCGCCTCGCCATGGCGGCGGCAGATCTCGGGGCTCTGGTAGTGCCCCATGCCGGCCTTCTGGGCCAGGGTGCTCGGGCTGCCCATCGGCACCCGCGTCATCGACTCGACGCCCGCGGCGATCACCACGTCCATCGTGCCGGACATGACGGCCTGCGCCGCGAAGTGCAGCGCCTGCTGCGAGGAGCCGCACTGGCGGTCGATCGAGGTGCCCGGCACCGACTGCGGCAGGCGCGAGGCCAGCACCGCGTTGCGCGCCACGTTGGTCGACTGCTCGCCGACCTGGCTGACGCAGCCCATCAGCACGTCGTCCACCAGCGCCGGGTCCATGCCGGTGCGGTCCACCAGCGCGTCGATCACGCGCGCCGCGAGTTCCACCGGATGCCAGCCGGACAGCCGGCCCCCGCGCCGGCCACCGGCCGTGCGCACCGCCGCCACGATGTAGGCCTGGGTCATTGCTCGTCTCCTCTGTCGTCGGCGGCGCCGGGCCGGGCCGCCTGTCGTCTGTCGTGCGTGGGTCGTGCCCTACAGTCTAGACGCAGGCCGCGCCGCCCGGCCGGACCCGGCAGCGTCCTCGCCGATGCCCGGATGTCCCGGCGGGGATCCATCGGTTACCGTACCGGCATCGGCAACCGCACGCGGCCAAACAGGAGGTGACGGCATGAGCGACGCCCGCGAGCTGCCCCTGTCGGGGGTACAGGTGCTCGAGTTCACCCACATGGTCATGGGCCCGACCTGCGGGATGATCCTCGCCGACCTGGGCGCGGACGTGATCAAGGTCGAGCCGCTGCAGGGCGACTCGACGCGCCGGCTGCCGGGCTCCGGCACGGGCTTCTTCGCGACCTTCAACCGCAACAAGAAGAGCGTCGCGATCGACGTGTCCGACCCGCGCGGCCTGGAGATCGTGCGCCGGCTCGCGGCCCGCGTCGACATCTTCAGCGAGAACTTCAAGAGCGGCACGATGGCCCGGCTGGGGCTGGACTACGCCCGCCTGTCGCAGCTCAACGAGCGGCTCGTCTATGTCTCGCACAAGGGCTTCCTGCCCGGCCCCTACGAACACCGCACCGCGCTGGACGAGGTGGTGCAGATGATGGGCGGACTCGCCTACATGACCGGCCGCCCCGGCGACCCGCTGCGCGCCGGGGCGTCGGTCAACGACATCATGGGCGGCATGTTCGGCGCCATCGGCGCGATGGCGGCGCTGCGCGAGCGCGAGCGCACCGGCCGCGGCCAGGAAGTGCTGAGCTCGCTGTTCGAGAACAACGTCCTGCTGGTGGCCTCGCACATGATGCAGTACGCGCTGACGGGCCGGCCCGCCGCGCCGATGCCCGCGCGCGTCTCGGCCTGGGGCATCTACGACGTGTTCACGGTGGCCGGCGGCGAGCAGATCTTCCTCGCGGTGGTGTCGGACACGCAGTGGCAGGCGTTCTGCGATGCGCTCGGTTTTGCCGACCTGCGCGACGACGAGCGCCTGGCGACCAACAACCAGCGCGTCATGGCCCGGTCATGGCTGATGCCGCTGCTGCGCGAGCGCCTGGCCACGCGCCAGGCGGTCGACATCGCGCAGGCGTTCGAAAGCCGCGGGCTGCCGTACGCGCCCATCCGCGCGCCGCACGAGCTGCTGGAGGACCCGCACCTCGACGCCACCGGCGGGCTGGCGCCGATGCCGCTGCCCGACGGCCGCGAGGTGAAGACCGTGCTGCTGCCGCTGATGCTGGACGGCACCCGCCTGCCAGTGCGTGCAGGGCCGCCGTCCGTCGGCGCGCACACCGACGAGGTGCTGGCGACGCTGGGCTACACCGAGGCCGAGGTGCAGGCCCTGCGCGCCGCCGGGGTCGTGGCCTGAGCCCCGGAAAGGACCAGGACCCCGCCGGGGCGGGGTCCTGGTCCTGCCGGTTCAGGCACGTTCCCTCCCGCCCCGGCGCCAGGCGCCGGGGCGCGGAGCCTGCGCGCTCAGAAGCTGTGGCGCACGCCCACCGTGAACACGGTCTGGCTCTGGCCCGGCGCGCCCTCGCCGTAGAAGGCTTCGGCCGCGTCACCGCGGTTCTTCAGGTAGATCACGTTGGCCGTGAAGCCGGTGCGCTTGGACAGCGAGTAGTCGCCGACCAGGCGGATGAAGTGGCTGTCGTCGCCCGAGCCCTTCAGGTCGCGCGCGACATAGTCCAGCGACAGGCGGGTCGAGGGCAGGCCGAACCAGTCGATGCCCAGGTCGTAGGTCGCCGCTTCGTCCAGTCCCGAGGCCTCGAAGTCGCTGACCGCGTAGGCCAGGCGCGCGCGCAGCTCGCCGAAGCTGTAGCTGGCGCCCAGCGAGGTCAGCTTGTCCTTCTCGCTGCCCACCAGCGCCTTGGACTGGTGGTGCGTCAGGCCCACGCTCAGCGGACCGGCGCTGTAGGTGCCGGACAGCTCGAGCGTGCTGCCTGCCGAGGTGCTGCCCGGCTGCTCGCCGAAGCCGTAGAGCACGCCGAGCTGCACGCCGCCGAAGCTGGGCGAGTAGTACTTGACGCTGTTGTTGACGGTGTCGCTCAGCCAGCCGAACTCGGTGTAGCTGAACGCCGCGTAGCCACCGCAGATGAAGTAGCCGCACATCACGTCGTCGTTCAGGTTCCACTGGCGGCCGAACATGACCTGGCCGAAGTCACCCTTCAGGCCCACGTGCGAGCCGCGGTTCCAGAAGGTGCCGGCGGCCGCGCCGGTGTCGGGCGACAGGCCCGCTTCCAGGTTGAAGGTGGCGCTCAGGCCACCGCCCAGGTCCTCGCTGCCGCGCAGGCCGAAGCGCGACGGCGCCCAGCGGCCGCCGTCCAGCGAGGTGCGGCGGCTGGACTTGCCGTTCTCGTAGACGTTGCTGGCGCTGACGAAGTCGGTGCTGACGACGCCGTAGAGGTTCACCTGGCTTTCGGCCCGGGCCGCCGTGCCGAAGGTGGCGGCAGCGCAGGCGAGCGAAGCGATCAGGGGGCGGATCATGTGCATGTAAGTCCTCTTGCAGGGGTTGGGAAAAGGGAATCGGTCCGGGTGCCGGGCACAGCCCGCCCCGCGCCGCGGCGGCCCAGGCCACTGCGGCGTGCGGTCGGACGTGCGTGAAACGGGGAAGGCGGGCGCTCAGCTCATGCGCGTGCGGCCTGGGCGCGCTGCTGTTCCAGCGCGCGGCGGCGCTGCTCCAGGCGCGGGGCGATCACGGTGCCCAGCGTGTCCAGCGCGGCGGCGAACACCAGCGCCAGGCCGGAGGCAACCAGCTGCACGAAGGGCGTGACGTTGAGCAGGGTCAGGCCGTTGCTCAGCACGCCGAGGAAGATCCACGCGATGATCACGCCGGTCATGCGCCCGCGGCCGCCGGCGAAGGCCACGCCGCCCAGCAGGATGATGGTCAGCGCCTGCAGCTCCATCTGCAGGCCCATCGAGCCGGGCGAGGAGCCGTCGACCCGCGCGGCCAGCATCACGCCGGCCAGGCCCGCGGCGGCGCCGGTGATCACGTACAGCGCGAAGGGCAGCGCGCGCACCGGCAGCGCGGCGAGGAAGGCCGCGTGGGCGTTGATGCCGATCGCGTAGATGTAGCGGCCCCAGGTGGTCAGCGAGATGAACAGCGCCGAGGCGGCGAAGCAGGCCACGACGATCCACAGCAGCACCGGCACGCCGAGGAAGGCGCCGTTGCCCAGCGTGTTGAAGGCGTCGCCCAGGCCATAGACCTCGGTGTTGTTGATCAGCAGCGTCGCGCCGCGCAGGATGCCCAGCATCCCGAGCGTCACGATGATGGGGTTGAAGCGCAGCAGCGCGCACATCACGCCGTTGGCCGCGCCGGCCAGCGCGCCGGTGCCGATGCCCGCGGCGATGGCCACCGGCGCGGAGCATTCCCATTCGGTCATGCACAGCGCGGCGATCATCGACGACAGCGCGATGTTGGAGCCCACCGACAGGTCCACGTGGCCCGCGATGGCCAGCAGCGTCATCGCCGCGACCAGCACGCCGATGGCGGCGTTGTTGGTCAGGATGATCTCGGCGTTGGACCAGGTGAAGAACACCGGCGACTGCACGGCGAACACGGCGCACAGCAGGATCAGCGCCAGCAGCAGGATGTTGTTGAGCGCGAAGTCGATGTTGCCCAGGCGCTTGAACCAGGAGCCCAGGCGCGCAGGAGCAGGCGCGGGAGACGCGGAAGGAAGGGCGGAAGTCGAGGACATGGGAAGTCGCTTTCGTCGGGGGCCGGGTCGGTTCAGGAGGCCAGGGCCGGTTCGGGAGAGTGGTGCGCCAGCTCGAGCAGGTTGCTCTCGGTGATCTGCGCGCCGCGCAGCTCGCCGGCCACCTTGCCGTGGGCGAGCACGATCACGCGGTGCGCGAGCTGGATCAGTTCATCGGGTTCGGAGGAGGTCACGATCGCGGCGCGCTCGCCGCCGGCGACGAAGCGCTCCAGCCCGTCGTAGAGGTCGCGCCGCGCGCCGACGTCCACGCCCTGGGTCGGCTCGTCGAGCAGCAGCACGCGGCAGCCAGCGCGGTCCAGCCAGCGGCCCAGCACCAGCTTCTGCTGGTTGCCGCCGGAGAAGCGCCCCGCCTCCAGGTCGGCGCGGCGCGGGCGCAGGTCCAGCTGCTCGGCCATGCGGTCGAAGCCGGCACGCTCGGCGCCCGGGCGACGCAGGCCGAAGCGGCCGAGCACCGACAGGTTCGGCAGGCTCCAGTTTTCCTGCGCGGAAAGCGAGGCGAACACGCTGTTGCGCGGCCGGTCGGCCGGCACCAGCGCCACGCCGGCGGCCACGGCCTGCGCCGGGCCCTTGAGGCGCACCGGCCGGCCCTCGATGCGCAACTCGCCGGCATAGCTGGGCCGTGCGGCGAACAGCGCCTCGAGCAGCTCGGTGCGGCCTGAACCCACCAGGCCGAACACGCCGAGGATCTCGCCGGGGCGCACCTGCAGGTCCACCGGGCCGATGCCGCCGGCCAGCAGACCGCGGGCCTCGAGCAGCGGCGCGGCCTGCACGCCGGCCTGGGCCTCCGGCGGCGTGGCTGCCTGCATCTGGCGGCCGACGATGGCGCCGATGATCTCCTCGCGGTCGTGCGCGCGCACCTCGCCGGCCAGCGCGACCTGCCCGCCGCGCAGCACGGTGAAGCGGTCGGCCAGCTCGAACACTTCGTTCATGCGGTGCGTGACGTAGAGGATGGGCAGGTCCTGGCCCTTGAGCGCCAGCAGGTGCTGGCGCAGGCGCGCGGCCTCGCGCTCGCTGAGCGCCGCGGTCGGCTCGTCGAGGATCAGCAGGCGCGGGCGGGTGCGCAGCGACTTGATGATCTCGATGGCCTGCAGCTCGGCGTGGCCGATGCCGGTCAGCACCGTCGAGGGGTCGAGGTCGATGCCGAGCTTGTCCAGCCACACCGCGGTCTCGGCCTCCTGCGCACGGCGGCGCACGAAGGGGCCGACGCGCAGCTCCTGGCCGAGGAACACGTTGTCGGCCACCGTCAGGCTCGCGGCCAGCGAGAGGTCCTGGTAGATGACCGTGATGCCCGCCTGACGCGCCTCGCGCGGCGTGAGGCTGCGGAAGCGTTCGCGCCCGACGTGGATCTGGCCGTCGTCCGGCTGCACGGCACCGGCGATGCACTTGATCAGCGTGGACTTGCCCGCGCCGTTGGCACCCAGCAGCGCGTGGATCTCGCCGTCGGCGATCTTGAGGTCGATGCCCTTGAGGACCTCGACCCCGCCGTAGGACTTGCGCAGATTGATCACCTCGAAGGGCATGGCAGGATTTCCGTCAGGCGGGTTGCGGGACAGGCGTCAGAGGGCGCCCTGTTCGGCCAGGAACTCCTGGGCCTTGGGCGACTTGGGCGTCACCAGCTCCAGCGGCACGATGGTGTTGCCGGTCTTGTCGCCCTTGAGCAGGCGGTCGGCCGTGGTGACGATGGCATCCCCCACGGCACGCAGCGGGATGGCCATCGAGGCGCGGTAGACGTTGTTGCCTTCCTTGAGCAGCTGCAGCGCCGGCGCGGTGCCGTCCATGCCGCCGATGAAGCCCTTGGGATCGTCCTTGGCACGGCCGGCCGCGACCCAGGCCTTGTAGGCGCCTTCGGTGGCCGGGTCTTCCACGCCCAGGATCACGTTGACCTTGGGGTTGGCCTGCAGGATGGCGCGCGTGGCGCTCATGCCTTCGGTCGGGTTGATGGCGTCCTGGCGGGCCACAATGGTGAACTTGCTCGTCTTGGACTGCAGGCCGTCGGTGATGCCCTTGCCGCGCAGCTGGCCCCAGGTGAACTTCTCGTAGCCCAGGATGGCGACCTTGGCCGGTTCCTCGGCGGTGAAGTTCTTCTCGATCCATTCGCCGGCGGCTTCGCCCAGGCGCTTGCCGTCGTCGTACTGCGCGTAGCCGACGGTGGCGTCCTGGTTCTCGAGCTGCTCGCCGTAGGTGATCCACTTGATGCCGGCGGCGCGCGCCTGCTTGGCGATGGCCTCGAACACCTTGGGCTGCGGCACCACGCAGACGATCACCGGCACCTTGGCCTGGATCCAGGTCTTGAGCGTGTTGATCTGCTTGTTCATGTCCGAGCCCGGGTCGTCGACCACGACCTGGTAGCCCAGCTCGGCGCCCTTCTTCTTGGCCTGGTCCAGCGACACCTGCACGGCGCCGATGGTGGAGGCGTTGGGGAAGCTCACGGCGATCGTCTTGGGCGCATCGGCGGCCAGTGCCAGGCCGGAGGCCGACAGCGCGGCAGCAGCGAGGGCGCCCAGGGCGAGGCGGCGGGAGAAGAGGGGGCGCGAGTGGGACATGTGGGGCTCCTGTGAGGTGTGGGTAAGGGTTGGGAAGCGAATGAATCGGGTCGGTCAGGCGGTCAGCGCCACGGGGGCGGCCGCGGGTCGTGCGCGCAGGCGGCCGCCGTCGACGACCACCTCGGTGCCGTGCGGCGCGCTCAGGCGTTGCAGGCGCGCGGCAATGCGCTCGAAGTCGGCGCCGGTGGCGACCACCGGCAGGCGCTCGGCGTTCAGCGTGTGCGGGGTCAGCGTCAGCGCGCAGCTGCCGTCCGCGCCGACCTCGACCTGCGCGAGGTAACCGTCGGGCGACATGCCGGCCCACAGGGCCTGCACCGCGTCGGAGGCCGGCAGGAAGATCTGCTGGCCGAGGAAGGTGCCCAGGCTGTAGAGGATGGGCTTGCCGCGGTGATGGCCGATCGCATGCACCGCATGCGGGTGGTGGCCATGGATCAGGTCGGCGCCGGCGTCGATCAGCGCATGGGCCAGGGGCTGCTGGTACTCGGCGAGCTCCTCGCCCGAGCCGTAGCCCCAGTGGATGGTGACCACCAGCACGTCGGCGTGTTCGCGCCAGCGGCGCACGTCGGCCACGGCACGCGCCAGGTCGGCCTCGCGCACCCGGGTGCGGATGCGCACGCAGGACGGGTCGCCCGGCTCTTCCATCTGGTAGCAGGGATCGACCTCGTAGCCGGTCTCCACGTGCAGCGGCGCCAGGCCCGGGCGGCGCTCGCTCGCGGACATGCCGGTGGGCAGCAGGCACGAGTAGCCGAGGATCACCACGCGACGGCCCTGCACCTCGAGCTGCACCGGCGTCGAGGCCTCGGCCAGCGTGGCGCCCACGCCGACCGGCTGCACGCCGGCGGCCAGCAGCGCGTGCTTCGTGTCCTCAAGCCCCTCCCAGCCGTAGTCGACGGTGTGGTTGTTGGCGATGTTGAGCACGTCGAAGCCCATGGGCGCGAGGTCCTGCGCCACCGCGGCATCGGTGCGGATGTTCAGCAGCTTCTCCAGCGGCGTTCCGCGCTGCGACAGCGTGATCTCGAAGTTGCCCAGCGCCACGTCGGCGGCGCGCAGCATCTCGAACAGCGGCTCGGCGTGCGCGCGCGCTTCGGGCGAGGCGTGCGCCAGGCGGCGCACGGGGATCACGTCGCCGGTGAGGGCCAGGCTCAGGGCAGAGGTCATGACCGTCTCCGCGCTCAGGCCGCCATCGGCTGGACCGCCGGGGTGGTCTTGGTGGCCATCCACTTGCGGGTCCAGTGCTCGCCGAAGGTGATCGGGTCGTAGCGCTTCGGGCGGCCCGGGCCGTAGCACGAGGCCAGCGTGTCGATCACGGCGTCGTAGTTGGGCTGGTGGAAGAACACCAGCGACTGGCGGCGCGCGCTGCCGGCGTCGCCGGACAGCGCCGCGGGCGGGTTGACCACGCGGTGCAGCGTCGAGACCCAGCGGTCGTTGGTCCAGACCTGCATTGCGTCGCCGATGTTGATGACGAAGCAGCCCGGCTCGGGGATCACGTCGACCCAGTAGCCGTCGCGATGGCGTGCCTGCAGGCCGCCGACCGCGCGGTTGGAGGTCAGGATGGTCAGCGTGCCGTAGTCGGTGTGGGCGCCGCTGCGCAGCTGGCCGGGCACCGGCGGCTCCTTCTGCTCGGGGTAGCAGATCAGGCGCAGCGCGCTCAGGCTCTTGTCGATCTTGTCGAAGAAGAAGTCCTCGGGCAGGTCTAGCGCCAGCGCGAAGATGGCCATCAGGTCGTTGGCCAGGCGGTTCATGCGGCGGTAGTAGCGCTCCATGACCGGACGGAAGTTCTCCGGCTGCGCCGGCCACAGGTTGGGCTCGAAGTGGTTGGCCGCCTCGGGGCGCGAGTAGTACTCTCCGCCGGGCACGTCGATCGGGCCCATGTCGACCATTTCCTTCAGGTCGCCGGGGGCCTTCTCGCCCAGGCTGGCCGACAGGCTCTCGCCGGCCAGCGGGGTGTAGCCGCGGCTGATGTGCGGGGCCGGCTGGCGGATGGTGAGCTTTTCTTCCAGCGGCAGGTGGAAGAAGGCCTCGGCCGTGCGGTAGGTCTCGTCGATCAGGTCCTGGGCCACCCCGTGACCCTTGACCATGAAGAAGCCGATTTCCTCGCAGGCGCGGTTCATCTCGTGGGCCACCTGGCGCCGGCCTTCGGGGTCGCCCTGCAGGAAGGGCGCGATGTCGATCACGGGGATCTGGTGCATTTTCATGGCGTTGCTCTCGTTCGCTCGTGGTTCTCGATGCGTTGTGAGCGCCATGACCGCAAGGCCCGTGCCAGTTTGATGAACAAACCGGCCTTGACGTGAAAACAATGACTTAAGTCATTTTGTGCAAATCAAAGACCGATTGTGTACACTTTGCCCGCGGATTGTTCCGCCCCGCCGTGCAGCGTGCCGCACCGCCCTGGTGCGCGGCGTGCCGGGCGAGGCACCGAGGCGAGGAGCTCCAGCATGGATGACCAGGCTTTCGAAGCCGCGATGGCCGAACGGCTGCGCGTGACCATCCTCTCCGGCCTGCTGCCCCCGGGCACCAAGCTCCCGGAGGAGACGCTGGCCGAGACCTTCGGCGTCAGCCGCACCCGGGTGCGCCCGGTGCTGCAGCGCCTGGCCTATGAACAGCTCGTCGAGTTGCGCAAGAACCGCGGCGCCTACATCGCCAGCCCGACGCCGAAGGAGGCCCGCGACGTGTTCGAGGCGCGCCGGGTGATCGAGCGCGTGACCACCGGCATCGTGGCGCGCACCATCCTCACCCCGTCCATCCACAAGCTGCGCCAGTTCATCCACGACCAGGAGACCGCCGCGCTGCAGGGCGACCGGCAGGGCGCGATCCGCGCCTCGGGGGAGTTCCACCGCCACCTGGCCCAGCTCGCGCACAACGGCGCGCTGGTGTCGGCGCTGGAGTCGCTGATCCTGCGCACCTCGCTGATCGTGGCCCTCTACGGCGGGCCGCGCACGCTGGGCAGCGCGATCGAGCACCAGCGCGAGATCGTCGACCGGCTGGAAGAAGGCAACAGCGACGCGGCGGCGCTGGCGATGGAGCGCTGCCTGTACGCGATCGAAGGGGCGCTGGACCTGGTGCACGTCGACCCGCCCAAGGTGGACCTGGTGCGCGCGATCCAGCAGGTGCCGGTCGGCGCCGCGCCGGGCGTGCCGGCCGGCCGCCGCGCGCGCCTGACGCGGCCGTTCAGCGCGCCGGCTTGAAGGCCCGCGCCAGCGGGCTGTCGTCGCCGCGCCCGGGCTCGACCAGGTGCTGCTCGACGTGGGCGAGGTGCCCGTCCATCAGCTGCGCGGCCTGCGCGGCATCGCCGCGTTCGATGGCCTCGACCAGCGGCAGGTGCTCGTTGATCGAGCAGTCCAGGTCGGCCTGCAGCGGCGGCTGCGCGGCCAGTGCCAGCGACATGCGGCGCATGGTCTCGCGCAGCGTGCGCAGCATCTGCGCGTTGCCGTGCAGCGCCGCGAGCTTGAGGTGGAAGTCGCCCGACAGGCGGATCTGCAGGGCGCGGTCGCGCGCGGTGCCGGCGGCCTGCTCCTCCTGCACGTGGGCGTGCAGTGCCGCGGCCATCTGCCGACGCTCGGCCGGGGGCCGCGCGCACAGCGCGGTGACGATGTGGCGCTCCAGCAGCTGGCGCAGCTCGAAGGCCTCGCGCCGCTGCGCGGGCGTGGGCACCGCGACGAAGGCGCCGCGGTTCGGGGCGATGTCGAGGATGCCGTGCTGCGACAGCACCAGCAGCACGCGCCGGATGCGCTCCCGGCTGACGCCCAGCAGGCGCGACATCTCCTCCTCGGTCAGCCGCGTGCCCGGCATCAGGCGCCGCTCGGCGATGGCCGCGATGATCTGGCGCGCCACACCGGACTCGATCTCGTTCAGGCCGGTAAAGCGGTCGGCCTCGAGCTCGACGGGCGCGGGCGGCGCAGCGCGCGTCATGCCACGGCCTCCGCCAGCCGGCGCATGCGCTGCGCCAGCACGCCGGCCGGATCGGCCAGGGTCTCGAGCACCGAGAAATGGTCCGCGCCCGCCACCGGCAGCACCTCGACCCGGTGCCCCAGCGCCTGCAGCGCGGCGGCGTAGTCGGCGCTCTGACGGCGGATCTCGGGGCGCTCCTCGACGCCGAAGGCCAGCACCACCGGCGGCAGCTGCGGGGGAATCGCGTGCAGCGGCGAGTTGCGCCGCGCCGCGCCGGCGTCCATGCCGATCGCGTCATTGAGCGAGGACAGCCGGATCGGTTCCAGGTCGTAGATGCCGCTGATCAGCAGCGCGCCGCGCACGGCCGGGTGGTCCAGCGCGCAGGCCATCAGGTGTGCGCCGGTGGAGATGCCGCACAGCAGCAGCTGCGGCCGGCGGCCGCGCCGTTGCAGCTCGGCGGCGAGGAACGCCACCTGGGCGCGCGCCTCGGCGCAGATGTCGTCGATCGAGGCCTGCGGCGCCAGCGTGTACTCGCCCACCGCGACCGACAGCCCGCGGGGCAGCAGGCCCTCGGCCACGAAGGCCTGGCCTTCCTTGTCGTTCCACTGCCAGTAGCCGCCGTGCAGGAACAGCACGGTCGGCGCCTGCGGGTCGGGCGCCAGCAGCAGGTCCAGGCGCTGGCGCGGCGCCGGGCCGTAGGCCAGGTCGCGGGCGCTGGCCTGGCCGTAGACGACGTCGCTGCGGGCGCGCCAGCGGGCCAGGTAGCCCTCCCAGTCCGGCACCACGGCACGGTTGTTGTAAGCCACGTCGAGGGCGGCGCGGTCCATGCCGCGGTAGGTGGAAGAGGCGGGGTTGTGCATCGCGGTTGGCGTCGGGTGAGGATGTGCATTATATTAACCACAGATTGTGCACAATCAGCAAAGGAAATCATGCACACCCCACCCCGCGCCGCGCTGGACCACGTCCCGGTGGTCGACATCGCCCCTTTCCTCCACGGCACCCCGGCGCAGCGCCAGGCGGTGGCCGGGGAGGTGGACCGCATCAACCGCGAGATCGGCTTCCTGGTCGTCACCGGCCACGGGCTGGACCTGGCCCTGCTGGACCGCTGGTTCGAGGTCTCGCGCGAGTTCTTCGCCGCCCCCGCCGAGGTCAAGCAGGCGGTGCTCGCCGCCCCCGGCACGCACCACGGCTACCACGCGATGGCCGCCTCGGGCCTGGCCGCCAAGGAAGGCGAGACCGCGCCGCCCGACCTGCGCGAGTACTTCATGGTGGGGCACCTGGACGGCGAGCGCCTGGCCACCACGCCGTCGGCCGCGCGCTTCCACCGCGCCAACCGCTGGCCCTCGCAGCCGGCCGGGTTCGCGGCGGTCGCCCCCGCCTACTACCGCGCGATGGAGGCGCTCGGCGCGACGCTGATGCGCCTGTTCGCGATGGCGCTGGGGCTGCCCGAGCACTGGTTCGACGACAAGATCGACCGCCACTTCTCGGTGCTCAGCACCATCCATTACCCGGCGCAGAAGGTCGAGCCGCTGCCGGGCCAGCTGCGCGCCGGTGCCCACACCGATTACGGCAGCCTCACGATCCTGGCCCCGAGCGACGCACCGGGCGGCCTGCAGGTGCGCAGCCTGGCAGGCGAATGGATGGACGTGCCCTACCTGCGCGACGGCTTCGTGATCAACATCGGCGACATGATGCAGCGCTGGACCAACGACCGCTGGCGCTCCAACTTCCACCGCGTGGTCAACCCGCCGCCGGGCAGCCCGCTGCGCCCGCGCCAGTCGATCGCCTACTTCCTGCACCCCAACGACGACGCCCAGATCGCCTGCATCCCCACCTGCGTCGGCCGCGACGGCCCGCTGTTCGAGCCCATCCAGGCAGGGGACTACATGTGGGAGAAGGAACACGCCATCGCCGCGGCGCAGCCGGTGGCGGCGTGAAAACGGACAACCCCGCCGCAGCGGGGTTGTCGTCAGGCGGGAGGCCCCTCGGCCCGGGGCCTCAGGCACGCATCACTTCTTGCGCGCCGCGATCGCCTTCTCGGCGGCTTCCACCAGGTCGGCGCCGATCTGTTTCTTCCACTTGTCGTAGACGCTGCGCGTGGCCTTCACGAAGGCCGCGCGCTCCTGCTCGGTCAGCTGCGTGACGGTCACGCCGTTGGCTTCCAGCTCCTTGAGCAGCGGCTTGTCGGCTTCCACCATGCCCTTGCGCGCGATGGCGATCTCCTCCTGGCCGGCCTCGATGGCGGCCTGGCGCACGATCTCGCGGTCTTCCGGCGTCCAGGAGTTCCAGACGTCCTTGTTGACGACGAAGATCAGCGGGTCGTTGATGTAGCCCCACATCGTGATGTACTTCTGATTCACGGTGTGCAGCTTGGCGGCCTGGTAGACGGAGATCGGGTTCTCCTGGCCGTCCACGGCGCCGCTGGCGAACGCGGGCTGCGCGTCGGCCCAGCTCATCTGGGTGGGGTTGGCGCCCAGCGCGGTGAAGGTGTCGAGGAACAGCGGCGAGCCCACCACGCGGATCTTCAGGCCCTTCAGGTCGTCGGGCGTGCGGATCGGGCGCTTGGAGTTGGAGATCTCGCGGTAGCCGTTCTCGCCCCAGGCCAGCGGCACCACGCCGGACTTCTCCAGCGTCTGGAAGATGCGCTTGCCGACCTCGCCCTGCGTCACGGCATCCACCGCGGCGTAGTCGGGGAACAGGAACGGCAGCGAGAACAGGTTCAGCTGCTTGACCTGCGGCGACCAGTTGATGGTCGAGCCCACGGCCATGTCGATCACGCCCTGGCGCAGCGCCGAGAACTCGCGGGTCTGGTCGCCCTGCAGCAGCGACACGCCGGGGTAGAGCTTGATGTTGATGCGGCCGTTGGTGCGCTCGCGGACCTTGTTGGCCCAGATCTCGCCGCCCTTGCCCCACGGGAAGGCCGTGCCCAGCACCAGCGACATGCGGTACTCGCTCTTGTAGTTCTGGGCCAGCGCCGGGGCGCTGAAGGCCACCGCCGCCACGGCGGCGAGCAGGGAAGCGGTGAAAGTGCGTTTCTTCATGGGACGAGTCTCCTGGTTGGGATGAAATCCTGGCCGACGTGCGGCCCGGGGGTGGTTGTCTCTGTCATCAATAGCCGAGGGCGGTCGGCAGCCACAAGGCGACCTGCGGGAACGCGATCACCGCGATCATCACGATGATCATCGCGACGATCATCGGGATCACCCAGCGCGTGGTCGATTCCATCGGCACGCCGGCGATGCGGCACGAGACCATCAGGTTCACCGCCAGCGGCGGGGTGAACTGGCCCAGCGCGACGTTGAGCGTCAGCAGCACGCCGAACCAGACCGGGTCCCACTGGTAGTGCTGCATGATGGGCGCCAGCAGCGGCACGAAGATCAGGAAGATCGAGATGCCGTCGAGGAACATGCCCAGCACCACCAGCATCAGGATCAGCAGCGCCAGCACGCCGTACTCGCCCACGCCCGAGTTCACGATGGCACGGGTGATCGGGTCGATCACGCCGAGCGTCGACAGCGAGAACGCGAAGATGCCCGCCAGCGAGACCACCAGCAGGATCACCGCGGAGAGCTCCCCCGCCTCGCGCAGGATCACGAACAGGTCGCGCACGCCGATCGTGCGGTGGATCACCATGCCGACGAACAGCCCGTAGAACACCGCGACCACCGCGGCCTCGGTGGGCGTGAACCAGCCGGCGCGCATGCCGCCCAGGATCAGCACCGGCGCGGCCAGCCCCCAGGAGGCTTCGCGCAGGCTCTTCCAGAACGGCGGCTTGGGCAGGTCGGCTTCCAGCGCGCCCATGCCGTGGCGGCGCGCCATCCACACCGCCGGCACGATCAGCGCCAGGCCGGCCAGCACGCCCGGCACCATGCCGGCGGCGAACAGCGCGGGCACCGAGGCGCCCGGCACCAGCACCGAGTAGATGATGAAGGCCACCGAGGGCGGGATCAGGATGTCGGTCGACGCCGCCGCGCCCACCACGCTGGCCGAGAACGAACCGGGATAGCCGGCGCGGCTCATCGCCGCGATCATCACGCCGCCCACGGCCGCCGCGTTGGCCGGGCCCGAGCCCGAGATGCCGCCGAGGAACATCGCCACGGCGATCGCCACCAGCGGCAGCATGCCGGGCCCGCGCCCGACGATGGACACCGCGAAGTTCACCAGGCGTGCGGCCACGCCCGAGCGGTCGAAGATCGAGCCGACCAACACGAACATCGGGATGGCCAGCAGCGGGTACTTGCCCAGGCCCGCGTAGAAGTTCTGCGGCACGGCCAGCAGGCCGAACCACTGCACCTCCGAGTTGGCCAGCGCGATCGCCGCCGCGCCGGCCAGGCCCAGGGCGGCCCCGATGGGCACGCCCACGAACATCATGATGAAGAAGGCCGCAAACAGCAGGGTGGCGATCATGCGTCACCCTCCGCGGCCTGCGCGGCCCGGCGCTGGCGCAGGAACAGGCCGATGGCGCGCAGCGTGATCAACGTGCAGCACACCGGCAGCCAGATCGAGTACCACCACTGCGGCACGCCGATGCCGGGAGACGTCTCCTCGAAGCGGTAGTCGTCCCACACGACGCGCACGCTGAGTGCGGCGATCAGCGCGAACAGCAGGGCCACCATCAGCGCGCCGAACTGCGCCAGGCGCCGGCGGCGACGCTCGGAGCCGCGCTCGACGAACCACTCGATGCGGATGTGGGCGTCGCGGGCCACGGCGGCGGATCCCGCCACCATGGCCAGCAGGATCATCAGGAAGATGGAGAACTCCTCGGTCCAGGCGAACGAGGAGTCGGTGAAGTAGCGGACCAGCACGTTGGCGAACGTGATGAGCGCCAGCAGCGCCATCACGATCACCGTGAGCCAGTCTTCAATGAACAGGGCGCGCGGCTCGGCCACCGGGGCGCGCGCAGCCGCGTCGGCGGCCGACCCGGAGGGTTGGGACTGGGACATGGGGATGGACGGTCGGGAACAGGGTCATGACGTACTTCCAGCCACGCCGACCGCCGGCGTCGTGCACCGGGGGGGCGATGATGAGTTGCTCGCTTTGGCTCGCAAAAAGCCGCGCTGTGGGTGGGCGCGGCGCCCGTCATGATACGCGCGCGATGCCCCAAGAACAGGCGTGAAAACGCGGTCTGCGCACCGTTCTGGCCACTTCCTGCTGGGTTCCGGGGCGACCGGGCGCCAGGCTTTCATCTGGCTTTCAGCTTCGGCGCCCTGCGCACAAGGCCCCAGCGCAGCGCAGGCGGCCGCGCACAGCTATCGTGGCGGCTGCGTTCCCGGAGTTGCCATGCCCTTCATCGTCACCGACGCCTGCATCCAGTGCAAGTACACCGACTGCGTGAGCGTCTGCCCCATGGACTGCTTCGTCGAGGGGCCCAACTTCGTGGTGATCGACCCCGAGGGCTGCATCGACTGCTCGGTGTGCGTGCCGCAATGCCCGGTGGACGCGATCGTCAACGCCGCCGAGGTGAGCCCGCAGCAGGCCGAGTTCGTCGAACTGAACGCGCGCCTGGCCCGCGCCCCGGGCTGGCGCCCGCTCACGCAGGCCAAGGCCCCGATGGACGGCCACGAGCAATGGGCCGGCGTGGCCGGCAAGCGCGCCCACCTGCGGCTCACCTGGTGACCGCCCGCGCCCTTTGGCGCACGCCCACCGTGCGCCGCGCGCCATCGCGGGGCGCGCGCGCCGCTGCATGCCGCGCATGCGCACCGCCACCGTGCACGCCGATGATGCGCAGGGCTTGCATACAAGGCTGAAGGACCACGGCACGGTTCTCGCATGACGGGGTGCGACCGTCCGATCGCACCTCATGAACTCCAGCGACATCGCGAACCGCATCGTCGAGGCCATCCTGGCGCAGAAGCTCGCCCCCGGCAGCCGCCTGGGCGAGCAGGCGCTGTCGCTGCTCTTCGGCTGCAGCCGCACCCTGGTGCGCGAGGCGCTGATGCAGCTGGCCGCACGCGGCATCGTCACCGTCAGTGCCCGCCGCGGCTGGTTCGTCATGCAGCCCACCGAGAGCGAGGCGCGCGAAGCCTTCGAGGCCCGGCGCGTGATCGAGACCGGGCTGATCCGCCACGCCGCGCCGATGGACCGCGCCAAGCTCGACAAGCTCAAGCGCCACCTGCGCGAGGAAAAGCGCTCGCTCAGGGGCGACGTGGGCCTGCGCAGCTACCTGCTGGGCGACTTCCACGTCTGCCTCGCCGAGTGCCTGGGCAACCGCCTGCTGGCCGAGACGCTGCGCGACTACACCGCGCGCACGACGCTGATCGCGATGCTCTACCAGTCCACCCACGACGCGCACCAGTCGTGCCAGGAACACGTGGAGATCGTCAGTGCGCTCGAGGCCGGCGACATCGCCCGCGCCGAGGCGCTGATGGCCGACCACATCGGCCACGTGCAGCAGGCGCTGCGCCCGCAGCGCGCCGCGACCGATCCGCTGGACCAGCTGCGCGCCGCGCTCGCGCCGGTGGCGCCGGCACCTTTCCGTCCCCTTCCACTCACCCAGGAGCCGCTCCCATGAACACTTCCAAGCGTCATCTCCTCGCCACGGCCGCCGGCCTGGCCCTGGCCTGTGTCTTCGGCAGCGCGCACGCGCAGTCGGCATTGCAGGCCATCGAGAAGAACAAGCTGATCCGCATCGCGATCCCGACCGACTTCCCGCCCTACGGCTTCGTCGGCGTGGACCTGAAGCCTCAGGGCCTGGACGTGGACATGGCCGCGCTCATCGCGCAGAAGATGGGCGTGCGCCTCGAGCTCGTGCCGGTGACCAGCGCCAACCGCATCCCGTACCTGCAGAGCCGCAAGGCCGACCTGGTGATCTCGACGCTGGGCAAGAACCCCGAGCGCGAGAAGGTGATCGACTTCACCGCCGCGTACTCGCCGTTCTTCCAGGCGGTGTTCGGCCCGACCTCGATCACCGTGAAGTCGCCTGCGGACCTGGCCGGCAAGTCCATCGCCGTCACGCGCGGCGCGATCGAGGACCAGGAGCTGACCAAGGTCGCCCCGGCCGGCACCGACATCCGCCGCTTCGAGGACAACAACGCCACCGTCTCGGCCTACGTCTCGGGCCAGACGCAGCTGGTGGCCACCGGCGTGTCGGTGGCCGAGAACATGATGCAGCGCAACCCCGGCCTGCGCACCGAATACAAGCTGCTGCTCAAGGACAGCCCGAACTACATCGGCGTGGCCAAGGGCGAGGACGCGCTGCGCGCGAAGGTCAACGCGATCATCGCCGAGGCCAAGGCCGCCGGCGAACTCGACCAGCTGGCGCAGAAGTGGCTCAAGCGTCCGGCCGGCAACCTGCCGGAGTGAGCCCCGTCGGCCATCCCCACGGCGGCGCGCCACGCACGCGGGCGCTGCCGCCGACCTGAGCGGTGTTTCGCATGTCCATCGAACTCGATTTCCTCGCGGTGCTCGCCGAATGGCCGCTGCTGCTGACCGGCGCAGCGTGGACGCTCGCGCTGACCGCGGTGTCGGCCGTGTTCGGCATGGTGCTCGGCATCGCCTGCGCCTGGGCGCGCACCGAAGGCGCCGCGCCGCTGCGCTGGCTGGTCGCGGCCTACGTGGAGCTGATCCGCAACACGCCCTTCATCGTGCAGCTGTTCTTCATCTTCTTCGGCCTGCCGGCGCTGGGCTTCCGGCTCACGCCCGAGAGCTCGAGCGTGATCGCGATGGTGGTCAACCTGGGCGCCTACGCCGCCGAGATCGTGCGCGCCGGCGTGCAGGCCACGCCGCGCGGGCAGTTCGAGGCGGCCGCGAGCCTGGCGCTCACGCGCGCGCAGACCTTCCTGCACGTGGTGCTGCCACCCGCGCTGCGGCGCGTGTGGCCGGCGCTGGTGTCGCAGATCATCATCGTGATGCTGGGCTCGGCAGTGTGCGGCCAGATCGCCACCGAGGAACTGAGCTACGCGGCCAACCTGATCCAGAGCCGCAACTTCCGCGCCTTCGAGGCCTTCATCGTCGCCACCGCGATGTACCTGGTGCTGGCCGTGGCCGTGCGCCACGCGCTGAACTGGCTGGGCGGCCGGCTGCTGTACGGAGGCCGCCGTGGTTGAGTTCACCCTGTGGGACATCCTGCGCAACCTGCTGCTGGCCGCGCGCTGGACGGTGGTGCTGTCGCTGATCGCCTTCGTCGGCGGCGGCCTGGTGGGCCTGGTGCTCCTGCTGCTGCGCACGCTGGAGCGGCCCTGGCTGCAGCGGGCCATCGCTGCCTACGTGCAGCTGTTCCAGGGCACGCCGCTGCTGATGCAGCTGTTCCTGGCCTACTTCGGGCTGGCGCTGTTCGGCGTGGAGACCTCCTCCTGGTTCGCCGCGTCGCTGGCGCTGACGCTCTACACCAGCGCCTTCCTGTGCGAGATCTGGCACGGCTGCGTGCGCGCGGTGCCGCGCGGCCAGTGGGAAGCGGCGCAGAGCCTGGCGCTCGGCTACATGGAGCAGATGCGCCACGTGGTGCTGCCGCAGGCCATGCGCCTGGCGGTCGCGCCCACCGTGGGCTTTTTGGTGCAGGTCATCAAGGGCACGGCGCTGGCCTCGGTCATCGGCTTCGTCGAGCTGACCAAGGCCGGCACGATGATCACCAACGCGACCTTCCAGCCCTTCCTGGTCTACGGCTGCGTGGCGCTGATGTACTTCACGCTGTGCTTCCCGATCAGCCACTACTCGCGCGTACTCGAGAGCAAACTGCATGTCCACAGACACTGATCCGAAGGGCGCTGCCGCCGTCCGCATCCGGGGGCTGCGCAAGTCGTACGGCACCAACGAGGTGCTCAAGGGCATCGACCTGACGGTCGCGCCGGGCGAGGTGATCGCCATCATCGGCAGGAGCGGCTCGGGCAAGAGCACGCTGCTGCGCTGCGTCAACGGGCTGGAGACCTTCGACCACGGCGAGCTGGAAGTGCAGGGCCGCCCGCTGGTGCATGGCGATGCCGCCGCGATGCGCGCGCTGCGCCAGCAGGTCGGCATGATCTTCCAGCAATTCAACCTGTTCCCGCACCTGACCGTGGGCCGCAACGTGATGCTGGCGCCGCGCCTGGTGAAGAAGGAGTCCGACGCGGCGCTGGAACGCAAGGCGCGCAAGCTGCTCGATCGCGTCGGCCTGGGCGAGAAGTTCGATGCTTACCCCGACCAGCTCTCGGGCGGCCAGCAGCAGCGCGTCGCGATCGCCCGCGCGCTGGCGATGGACCCGGGCATCCTGCTGTGCGACGAGATCACCTCGGCGCTGGACCCGGAACTGGTCGGCGAGGTGCTCGGCGTAGTGGAATCGCTGGCTGCCGACGGCATGACGCTGCTGATGGTCACGCACGAGATGAACTTCGCGCGCAAGGTCAGCGACCGCGTGATCTTCATGCACCAGGGCAAGGTGCACGAGATGGGCCCGCCGGAATCGCTGTTTGCCGCACCGCAGACACCCGAGCTGAAGCAGTTCCTCGCCTCGGTGGCCTGAGCGCCCCGCGCGATGCGCGCGCTGCCCGTGGGGAATAGGGGTCGCGCCTAAGAGCGGCTAACAAAACGGTGCGAGGCTACGCAGGCAGATGACGCAACAGGCCAG
>ERZ777003.914-NODE-914-length-50886-cov-5.937991_pt1 | contig 50886 bp, 42 predicted proteins | sample MGYA00374956_ERZ777003 | MGnify/ENA primary metagenome ERZ777003 (study PRJEB29302, sample SAMN06268252) | bioreactor metagenome | isolation source: Joint BioEnergy Institute, California, USA | place: USA:Joint BioEnergy Institute, California, USA | collected...
GGCGACTGATTCACAAGATCACCTCTTGAGGCAGTACAAGATCGACCGCGACATTGTGCCATTGCTGGGGCGATTGCGCCCAATCGCAGTCCAAAACAAAACTGCCGCCAGTGCGCTGGCGGCAGGTTGCATTCACTCTTGCAATGCGCGCGTATAAGACGCCGCGCCGTCTTCCGGCTAGAGTTCGCCGTAAGAATGCAAGCCAGACAAGAACATGTTAACGCCCAGAAATGCGAAGCCGGTTATTAATAAACCGATGAGCGCCCAATATGCGCCAATCGCCCCGCGCAGGCCCTTGACCAGCCGCATGTGTAGCCATGCAGCATAATTAAGCCAAACGATCAGCGCCCAGGTCTCTTTTGGGTCCCACTGCCAATACGCCCCCCAGGCTTCAGCCGCCCACAACGCGCCCAGGATGGTCGCGACGGTGAAAAAGGCGAAACCCACGGCGATCGCCTTATACATAATGTCATCAAGCACCTCGAGCGATGGCAGCCGCTCGGCCAACGGACGCCGGGCGGCAAGAATACCACCAGTGAGCAACGCGCCAACTCCGAAGTACATCATCCAGTAAGCAGACAGCCCTTCCGTGCGAAAGACCATGGGTTCTGCCACCAGCAACACCCCAAGCACGAACAGGGGAATCAGCTTCTTCCACGACCGGGTATTACCGTGACTTTTAACCAGGTAGGCGAAAGCAACCATGGCCGCAAGCGAAAATGTGCCATAACCGATGAAGTTGGCCGGCACGTGCAGCTTCATCCACCAGCTTTTCAACGCCGGCACCAACGGCATGATCTGGTAGGCTTCGCGCGCGAACGTGTACCACAGCAGGAAGCCCACCGCAGCGGTGACGACCAGCAGGACGAAGCCCCCCAACGCCCGCGTGGCGTAACGCTGCTCGTAGTACAGGTAGAACACCGCGGTGACCAGCGCGAACAGGATGATGACTTCATACAAGTTGCTGACCGGGATGTAGCCGATGTCAGGCCCAAGCAAATGGCTTTCGTGCCAGCGCACCAGCAGGCCCGTAAACCCCGCGAACACCGCGGCCCAGGTGAGCGACGTACCGAGCCAGAGCGCCGTGTCGCTACGCGCGATCAGCCCGATCCAGTAACACACCGTGGCCAGCACGAAAAGCGCGCACATCCACATGATGGCCGACTGCGACGAAAGCAGGTAGCGCAGCAGAAAGGCCTGGTCGGCATTCGCCAGATCGCCCGCGTACAAGGTCAGCGCCAGACCCGCACTGCAGGCAAGCGCGATCATCAGCCGCCGCAGGGGACGCCACAACCACGCCAGCCACGCGAGCACGGGCACCGCGCCGATGAGGATCGCGCGGTCGTAGAAGTCCATCACAGCGCTGCCACGCATCAGCGCATAGCCAGCACCGATGATCAGGGCCACCAGGAAGACCGCATCCGTCCAGTCAAAGCGGCGACGCGGCGCGATGACGTCTGCGTCGGTCCACGCTTCATCGTTCGAGGTTGCTTGCATGGCTCTCTTCCTTTGCTGGGGACGACCGCCTGTCCCGAGTACTGAACAGTTGCTCGAACTGCTGCCTGAGGCGCTCGAACTCGCGGTTGAAGTCGAGCGTCCGGCGCGGCGAGGTCATGGCCATCAGGGCCTCCCCGTCATCATCACCGGTGCGCCGCAGCCATACCCAGACGCGGCGTTCGCGGATGTAGAACATGGCAAACACGCCCAGCGCCAGCAACAGGCAGCCCAGATAAACGGCATTCTTGCCGGGCGAGCGCGTCAACTGGAACACGCTGGCTTCGACCTGGTCGAACCCGGACAGCATGAAGAACACCGGGGCAGGATACAGAGAAAGGTCGGAGAGGGCTGCGACAGCCAGGCGCAGCCACATGTCCTCACGTTCGAGACGCGCCGGATCATCCAGCGAAATGGGCTCAAGTCCGCCCTGCTCCCGCGCCACGGCACGCAAATCGGACATCGTTCCCATCAGCAGGCGGACGATGACCTCGGCGGCACGCTGCAGTTCGTCGCCGGGCACGTTGCTTTCCAGGAAGCGCGTGATCCCCGGCAGTCCCTCGCTGGCGAAAACTTCCAGGGCCCGCTGGGCGGAAGCTTCGACGGCCTGCATCGCTTCGGCGGCTTGCGGGCTGAACGGCTGTCCATCCACGCCACCCTGGCGCAGGTAGCTACGCTGCGCGAACTCACGCGCGGCTCGCGCCCGCATCTCGGGATCGCCCAGTGCCGCCCGCAACATCATGAATTCGTCCAGGCCCTGTTGCGCATCGGCCGGGATTCTCAGGTAACGGTAAGGTTCGGCCGGGCTGGGCCGCACCCCGAGCAGGAACACCGGATAGCCATCCAGCGTGATCGGCAGCATGTAATTATGGAAGTCGGTGGCCTGCCCTGCAGCATCGATCAGCCGATACTCCAGACTGGGCCCTACATTGCGAAACTCGCCGCTGCGGTCGCGCGCCGCACTTCCGGTGACGGCAGCAACGTGCTCGCCAAGCTTGCGCGGGGCCGCAGCCCCGGCGTCGGAAAGGTTCTCAACATTGATCGGCCGCAGGGCGGTGAACGTCAGAGCGCCGGCAGGCTGGCCATTGACCCCGGGGATGTCGATGGTCTGGCCCACGATGCCCCGCAGGATGAAGTCGTCACGGCGTACACCGTCCAGCCCGTAACCTTTCACCGTCACCGAGCTGCCACCGTCGTCGAAGCTCGACTGATATACCGTCACGCCTTTGTAGGTGAGCGGCTCGTTGACCCGGATGGTGCGCACAAAGGTTTCGCCGGTTTCGCGATCGGTAATCTCGACCTCGCTGGCGAAATCGCTGGGCATGCCGGTGGAGTAGTAGTCGACCGAAAAGTCCTTGAGCTTCAGCGAGAACGGCAAGGGCTGCACCAGCGCGCCATCGTTCACCACCACCACGGCATTCGCGGTTTGCCCACCCTCAGGCAGCAGGGCGGTAGCACGAAAACTGGGGTTATTGATGGACAGCCTGCCGCTGGGAGGCACCTCAGCGATGCGCATGTTCTCGACGATGGGCTGCTTGCCGCCAAACCAGATCTGCAGCCTGATCGGCAGGTTGCTGTCGAGCAATCCGCCGAGACAGATGATCACGATGGCTGCGTGCGCAAAGATGTAACCCCAGCGATTGCCGCCTCCGGCCCTGGCCGCCACCAGCACGGTCTGATCCTTGGGCACCACCCGCACGCGGAACCCGGTCTGCCCCAGCCACTGCGCCACCCGGCGGGCGGCCGCATCGGCCGGGCCGCTGAACCGCACCTGCGCCCGATGTGGAAACGCGCGCCAGCTGCCCTCGCGGATGTGTTCACGAAACGAGCGGGCATCGCGGATCATGCCCGGGGCGTTGCGAATGAGGCAGATTCCGGTCGACACGACCAGGAACGCCATGATGACCAGGAACCACCAGGCGTTATAGACGTTGAACAGCGCCAGCGTATCGAACAACTCGGCCCAGAACGGCCCGAACTGGTCGATGTAATTGTTGATCGGCTGGTTCTGGGGAAGTACGGTACCCACCACGCTGGCAATGCAGATGATCACCAGCAGGCTGATGGCGAACCGCATGGACCCGATCAGCTCGAAGAATTCACGCCAGCGGCTGGTGAGGTGATGAGGAGAAGAAACAGCGGCGTCCGTCATGGATGAGGTCAATGCGGCAACGGCACGGGATCAGACTCCCGGATGCCCCTGCGTATACGAGGACCGCGGCGGAAACGACGGCGGAACCTGCCTGCGACCGGGATTGCAGCAAACCCGGCGGTTGGTCGGTGAAACATGTGCTAGGTTCCGCACCGGTGCATGCCCTCTGATATGGCATGAGGCCCGGACTGGCGGCGAGCGCCTGAACCGGGCCGACAGATGCCTGAACCCGGATGACCGGTTCAGGCATTGAAAACTGGAGAAAGGCTTAACGCAAGCCGGCAGCGTAATCGGCAACCGCTTCGATTTCGGCGTCGGACAGCCGCTCGGCGATATTGTACATCTCGGTATTGTTGCCGCGGGCGCCGCTACGGAAGGCAATCAGCTGATCACGAATGTAGCTGGCGTACTGGCCCCCGAGATAGGGATAGCGCCCGGGCACGCCGGCGCCGTGTGCTCCGTGACAGGAGGCGCAGGCCGGAACCTGCTTGCTGGCGATGCCACCGCGCCAGATCTTCTGCCCTAGCTCGACCAGCTGCGGATTGGACGCCGCCGCCGGATTCTTCAACTGCTGCTGTTCGAGGTAGAAGGTGATGTCGAGGATATCCTGTTCGGTGAGCGGCGTCGCTATCGGGTTCATGATGGGGCTGACGCGCGCAGGCGGCTTGCCTTCGCCCTCCGGACGGAAGTCGATCAGTTGCTTGCGGATATACCCGCCCACCTGCCCAGCCAATTTGGGGTTGGCCTCCAGGGTGCCATCTCCGCCGGCACCGTGGCAGCTGGCACAGGCAATAATGCCGCGCGCCGCATCTCCCTGCTCAAACAAAGTGGCGCCACGCGCTGCATCCGGCTTGGCAGGCCCTTCGGCAGCAAAAGACGGCATCGCAATCGACACTCCGAGCATCAGGCTGCTTGCCACAAGCATCCGAGACAGCACACGCTTCATGAAAACCTCGATTGATCAGGGCGCAACAAACTTTTCGATTTTACCTCGAAAAGCGCTCATGCCGGAACGGCGGGCAAGCGAGGCGATCCCCCGGCCCGCCACGCGGCGTCAGTGACCTGGATTCAGGCCGGCAAACCCACCTGGGGCAACGGAGCCCGTCCGTTCTCGATGCGTTCGAACAGGTATTTCACCTCAGGCAGAATGTAACGGAAGAAATAGGCTGCATTGTCACATTTTGCTGCCAGGAAGCCGTCATCGTTGCCCGCCTGGAGTTGTTTTCGTGCCACAACTTCGGCACGCAGCCACATGTAGCCAAACAGTACCAGCGCCGCGGCGCGCAGGAAGTCGTCGGCCACCCGATAAGGCAGTTCGTGGTCGTGCGGCACGCCGGTGAGCAGCATGTCGACACGCGCACGCAGTCCCTCGACGTATTGCTGCAGGGCAGCGGCGTGTTCGGCCACCGCCTCGTGTGCGGCCCGGCTGTGCGCGAATCCGGCAACTTCATCGAGCAACAGGCCGAACGCGGCACCGCCGTCGGCGAGCACCTTGCGCTGGATCAGGTCGATGGCCTGGATCTCGTTGGTGCCCTCGTAGATCATGGCGATACGGATGTCGCGCACGTTCTGCTCGGCACCGTACTCGTGGATGTAGCCGTAGCCGCCGAAAATCTGCAGGGCATCGCTGGCGACGCTCCAGCCCATGTCGGTGAGGAACGACTTGAGAATGGGGGTAAGGATGGACACGCGCTTCTCGGCAACCGCGCGCTGTTCAGGCGTCGGGCCGTGCTCGGCCATGTCGAGGGTAGCGCCCGCCCAGTACGCCAGTGCCCGCCCGCCCTCGACCATGCAGCGCTGATACAGCAGCTTGCGGCGGATCGCGGGGTGCAGCACGATGGGATCGGCCGGCTGGGTAGTGCCCTCCGGCCGTACAGGCGCGCGCGACTGCACACGCTCGTGTGCATAACGCAGCGCACGCGCATGTGCCGCCTCGGCATGCGCTACACCCTGCATGGCCACCTGCAGCCGCGCCGCATTCATCATGACGAACATGGCGTTGAGCCCCCGGTTCGGCTCGCCCACCAGCCAGCCACGCGCCTTGTCAAAACGCATCGCACAGGTGGCACTGCCCTTGATGCCCATTTTCTTTTCGATGCCGTCGCAATACACGGCGTTGCGGCCACCGCCCTCCTCTTCGGGCAGGAACTTGGGCACGAGGAACAGCGAGATCCCGCGCGTGCCCGCAGGCGCATCGGGCAGACGCGCCAGGACCAGGTGAACGATATTGGGCGTGAGGTCGTGTTCACCGCCCGAGATGAAGATCTTGTTGCCCGTGATGGCATAGGTACCATCGCCGTTCGGCTCGGCGCGCGTACGCAGCAGACCGAGGTCGGATCCGGCATGGGGCTCGGTGAGGCACATGGTGCTGAGCCACTCGCCCGAGACGATCTTGGGCAGGTAACGCGCCTTGAGCTCGTCACTGGCGTGCGTCAGCAGGCAGGCGTAAGCTCCGTGCAGCAACGCGGGATACATGGTCCACGCATGGTTGGCCGCGCACAGCATCTCGAGGACGGCGCAGTTGAGCGCGTTCGGCAGCCCCTGCCCGCCGTACTCGGGTACGCAGGCCAGCGCGGGCCAGCCGCCTTCCACGAAACTGCGATAGGCGTCAACATAGCCGTCGGGACAGCGCACCTCGCCGGCGTCGTAGGTGCACCCCTGCAAGTCGCCCGAGCTGTTGATCGGGGCCAGCACCTCAGCGGCAAACCGGCCGGCCTCCTCGATGATCTGGCTGGCGGTTTCGCGATCGAGCCCTTCATAATGGCCCATGTCGGCCCAGACGGAAGGCAACTCGAGCATGTCCTCGAGCACGAACCGGATATCGCGCAGCGGTGGAACGTAGGTATTCATGATGTCTCGAAGCGAAAGGTCGGGCAGTTGCCAGCAGGATGAGGGCCGACGGGTGCACACCCGCGGCGACTGCCGTGGTGATACGGATCACGCGCGGGAAATGATGATGTGGAAGCACTGCGTCACCCCCTCGCGTACATTTTCGGATTTATTGTTCAGGGGCATCATACACCGAGCCAAAACCCGCGTCACATCTGGGTTTGTGCAGCAATTTCCTCCATACATCAATGTATTGGAGCATACAGTGATGTATGGGCCACACCCGCTTGCCGCCGGTTTCTGCCGCCACCACCGCAACACATCGTTACGGGCGGCCTACAATGATGCCATTTCTCGAGGCCTGAACGTGTCCCTGCTTACCCGAGCCCGCTTTCACGCATCCGCCGCCCGTCTGGAGCAGTTGCCGCCGCCAGGCGCGCCCGAGGTCTGTTTCGTCGGCCGGTCGAACGCCGGCAAGTCATCGGCCATCAACGTGCTCACCGGCCAGCGGCGTCTCGCCTTCTCCAGCAAGACGCCGGGGCGCACGCGCCTGATCAACATGTTCAGCCTGCCCGACCCGCTCGATCCCGACCACCCCATCGGTTTTCTTGTCGACCTCCCCGGTTACGGCTATGCTGCCGTTCCCGAGCGGGAACGCGCCGACTGGGGCAGCGTACTGGGGCGATACATGCGCGAGCGCAGCTCGCTGCGGGCGGTCGTACTCATTCTCGACATCCGCCGTGGCGTCACCGATCTCGACCGCCAGCTGATCGACTGGATCGCCCCGCGCGGCCTGCCCACGCTCGCCCTGCTGTCCAAAGCCGACAAACTCGGCTTTGGCCAACGCATGCAGGCCGCCAACGCCACCCGCAAAGAGCTGGCCCCGCTGGGCACCCTGCACGTCGTGCCGTTCTCCGCCACGCACCGCATCGGCGTAGAGGAAGCCACCCAGCACATCGAGTCCTGGATTTCCCCGAGCGTCGCCCCCTGACGCCCGGGACTACCCATCGGCCATCCAACGCGAAGGAGCGCCCATGCCATTTCACGTTTTCGCATCGTTTCCGCAATATCGGCCGCGCCGCCTGCGTGTCGACGAGGCCACCCGCCGCCTTGTGCGCGAATCCCACCTCAGCAGCAGCGATTTCATCTACCCCGTGTTCATCGTCGAAGGCCAGGGCGTACGTCAGCCGGTACCTTCCATGCCAGGGGTATGCCGCTATTCCATCGATACGCTGTTGCCCGTAGCGGCTGAGTGCGTGGAGCTGGGCATTCCCGTGCTCGCCCTGTTTCCGGCGATCGAGCCCGCGCTCAAGACCCCTGACGGCATCGAGGCCACCAATCCGGAGGGACTGATTCCGCGGGCCGTCGCCGAGCTCAAGAAGAATTTCCCGGAGCTGGCCGTACTCACCGACGTCGCACTCGATCCCTACACCAGCCACGGGCAGGATGGGGTCATCGACGAGCGCGGTTACGTACTTAACGAGCCCACTGTGGAAATCCTCGTGCAGCAGGCACTGGTGCAGGCACGCGCCGGCGTCGACTTCGTCGCCCCCAGCGACATGATGGACGGCCGCATCGGCGCCATCCGGCAGGCACTCGAGGCGGAAGGCTTCATCCACACGCGCATCATGGCGTATTCCGCGAAGTACGCCAGCGCCTTCTATGGCCCCTTCCGCGATGCCGTCGGCTCTGCGGCCAACCTGGGCAAATCGAACAAGACGACCTATCAGATGGATCCGGCCAACACCAACGAGGCCCTGCGCGAAGTGGCGCTGGACCTGCACGAAGGCGCCGACATGGTCATGGTCAAGCCGGGCATGCCCTACCTGGACGTCGTGCGGCGCGTGAAAGACGAATTCGGCGTGCCCACCTTCGTCTATCAGGTCAGCGGCGAATACGCGATGCTGGTGGCCGCAGCCCAGAACGGCTGGCTCGACCGTGAGAAGGTCGTGCTCGAATCGCTGCTGGCGTTCAAGCGCGCGGGAGCAGACGGCATCCTGACCTACTTCGCGATCGAGGCTGCCCGCCTGCTGCGGGCGCAACGCCAGGGCGGGCAATAGCTCAGCCGGCGCTGGCCTGCCGGCGCCCCGCGGTCCACAACAGCGGAATCAGAACCACGACGACCGCGGGGAAGACCAGCATGTTGACGAGGTCCCATCCGCCAGCGTTGAGCAGAATGCCCGACAGGAACGACGATGCGGCCACCGAGCCGAACACCAGGAAATCGTTCACGGCCTGGATGCGCGTGCGCTCGGCATCGGTACACAGGGAAGCCACCATGGCCGTGGCGCCGATGAAACCGAAGTTCCAGCCCAGACCAATCAGCACCAGGGCGCCGTAGAAATTCCCCAGGCCGATTCCGGCCAGACCCACTGCGGCCGCGGACGCGCTGGCGACGAGACCCACCGCGGTGATGCGTTCGGCACCGAAACGGCTGATGAGGCGCCCTGTAAAGAAGCTGGGGCCGAACATGGCCAGCACATGCCACTGGATGCCCAGAGTCGCCTGGCCGATACTGTGGCCGCATCCCACCATCGCCAGCGGTGCCGCCGTCATGACCAGGGTCATCAGGCTGAACGAGACCACCCCAGCGGCCACTCCCAGCACGAACCGGGGGTTATGGAACAGGCTGCGAACGGAGCGCCCACTGGAACCATGCGCGGACGGAGCCGGCAGCGGAACATCGCGCAGCCACCACAGTATGGGCAACGACAGCAGCACCAGTACCGCCTGCGCTACGAAACTGCCCGCGAAGGGGAAAGCCGGCCAGGCCTCGCGTGTATGTATGACCGACTGCGGACCGATGATGGCCCCCACCAGGCCACCGGCCATCACCCATGAGATGGCACGCGGCCGGAACGTCAGTGAAGTGCCGTCGGTTGCGGCGAAACGATAACTCTGCACATAAGACGAATACCACCCGGCGATGAGGGTACCCATGCAAAACAGCAGGAACGAGCCGATGACGATGGCATAGGCTGCGGTGAGGCCCGCGATCACCCCGATCAGCGACGCCGACAAGTAGCCCCGCCGCCGGCCGTACCGGCGCATGATGAAAGCGGCGGGCAAGGTTCCCAGCGCCATGCCCAGGTTGAACATGCTCACGGGCAGCGTCGCCAGCGCCGGAAACTCGGTGAGCATCTGTCCGACCACGCCTCCCAGCGACACCACGATAGGGGCGTTCGCCCCACCCAGCGCCTGGGCACATGCCAGCACGGCAGCATTGCGGCGCGCATGCTGCTCGGGAAAGTCATCAGCCATGGAAAATCGTCAATCCACGCAACGTAAGGATCCAGACGGCTGCGTTGCTGCCCTGCAGGCCAGGCAGACTGGGCGCAGGGCATGCCCGAACACTGGCCCGGGCAGCACGCATCGTCTTGTGAGACATAACTATATCAATTGCGGTCATATGCGCGGGCGCCCGCATGCACCCTGGCGTACCCTGACGCACAATTGCAGTACCATGGGAACGAACGAAAGCCAGCCCGCACCAGCTGCCGGGCCACATGCTCGCACCAGTATCCATCGACCTCCAGGGGGAAGCCATCATGACCACTCGCCGTGAAGTCGACACTTTCGGCCCCATCGATGTACCTGACGCCCGCCTGTGGGGCGCGCAGACACAGCGCTCGCTGCATTTCTTCGCGATCTCCACCGAGAAGATGCCGGCCCCGCTCATTGATGCGCTCGCCCGGGTGAAGCGCGCTGCCGCCCGCGTCAATGCCGAACTGGGGCAGCTCGACCCCACCATCGCGGAGGCCATCGTTCAGGCAGCCGACGAGGTCATTGAGGGCCGCTGGCCCGATGAGTTCCCCCTGTCGGTCTGGCAGACCGGGTCGGGTACGCAGTCGAACATGAACATGAACGAGGTACTGGCCAACCGCGCCTCGGAGATCCTGGGCGGACCACGCGGCGAAGGCCGCAAGGTGCACCCCAACGACCACGTCAATCGCGGCCAGTCTTCCAACGACGTGTTCCCTACCGCCATGCATGTGGCCACGGCGCTGCAGGTCGAGCGCAATCTCCTGCCCGCACTGCGGCACCTGCACCATACGCTCGCCGAAAAGAGCCGGCAGTTCCGCGATATCGTCAAGATCGGGCGTACTCACCTCCAGGATGCCACCCCGCTCACGCTGGGGCAGGAAATGTCGGGCTGGGTAGCGCAGCTCGCCATCTGCGAGCGCCAGACCCGTGCGGCGCTGGCGGGCGTGTACGAGCTTGCCATCGGCGGTACCGCCGTGGGCACGGGCCTGAACGCGCACCCCGAATTCGGCCAGCGCGTGGCGGCCGAACTGGCAGAGTCCACCGGCATTCCGTTCGTGTCGGCGCCGAACAAGTTCCAGGCCCTGGCGGGGCACGAGCCGTTGCTGTTCCTGCATGGCGCCCTGAAAACGTTGGCAGCAGCCCTCATGAAAATCGCCAACGATGTGCGCTGGCTGGCCAGCGGACCGCGCTCCGGCCTGGGAGAAATCCGCATTCCGGAAAACGAACCTGGCAGCTCCATCATGCCGGGCAAGGTGAATCCGACGCAATGCGAAGCCCTCACCATGCTGGCTGCTCAGGTCATGGGCAACGACGTCGCCATCAACGTGGGAGGCGCGCTGGGTAACTTTGAACTCAACGTGTTCAAACCCCTCATCATCCATAACGTGCTGCAGTCTATCCGGCTGCTGGCCGACGGCATGCGCAGCTTCGACCAGCACTGCGCCGCCGGCATCGAGGCCAACCGCGATCGCATCGCCGAACTGGTCGACCGCTCTCTCATGCTCGTGACGGCACTCAATCCGCACATCGGTTACGACAAGGCTGCGCAGATCGCCAAGAAAGCGCACCATGAGGGACTTTCGCTCAAGGAAGCAGCCCTCGCCCTGGGTCATGTCACCGAAGACGAGTTTGCACGATGGGTCGTCCCTGCCCGAATGACCAACCAGGAGCAGAGCTGAACACGTCGATCTCCTCATTGCCCAAGACGCCTGCGCGTTTTGTCTGGCATTTTTTCTGGCAACTGCGAGGCTGGTACGCCCTCATTGTTCTGTTCGAGATGGCCGCCGCTACCAGCAGTGTCATGCTGCCCTATGCCATGGGCCAGGTCGTGGGCGTAGTCAGCGACGCGCTGAACCCGCAGACAGCCAGTGCGAGCCTGCCCAGCCTGGTCATGACGCCCATGCTGCTCTTCGTGGCGCTCAGCCTCGGAGAGCTCGTGTTCAACCGTGCCAGCGGCGCCTGCCGCGTCATGGCCGCGCCGCGCCAGCGCACCACCGTGGCCCGCGAACTGTTTGCCTACCTGCAACACCACTCGCATCGCTACATCACGAACCATTTCGCCGGCGCGCTGGCATCTCGCATCAGCGAAACCGCGGTGGGCGTGAACATGACGATCGCCGCCTTCCTTTTCGATTTCCTGCCTCTGGTGGTCACGCTGGGCGTTGCGATCGTCTTGCTCTACCACGCCAGCATCAGTCTCGCGCTTTTCACGCTGGTGTGGTCGGCCGCGTTCGTGGCCATTTCTTACTGGTTCGCGCGGCGCGCCCGGCCGCTGGCGCACCAACACGCTGCTGCACGGGCGGTGACCACCGGGCAGATCGTCGACGCGGTCACCAACCTCAGCACGGTCCGCCTCTTCGGAGAGTCCCGCTACGAACATGACCGGCTGAAGCAGATCCAGGAGAACGAAATCCGCCAGGCCCACCGGTCGATGTGGTTCAACGAAAAGATGCAGCTATTCCAGCAGGGTGCCGCGCTGGTGCTCAAGGTGGGAACCCTGTACTTCGCCTTCACGCTGTGGCGCAACGGCAGCATCGGTGTTGCCGAGTTCGTGATGAGCATCAGTCTTGCACTCATGATCATCGGCGAAGCCCGCAACATCGGCCGGCGTTTCATCGAGATCTTCGAATACACCGGCAACATCAGCAACGGCGTGCAGACCCTGCTGCAGCCGCACGAAATCACCGACGCCCCCGACGCACGCGATGTCACCATCGAGCGCGGCGGCATCGAGCTATGTGATGTCACGTTCGGCTACGACCCTGCCCATCCGGTCTTCACCCATCTCAATCTCACGATTCCCGCCGGGCAACGCGTGGGGCTGGTCGGGTTCTCCGGTTCCGGCAAGTCAACGCTCGTCAACCTCATCCTGCGCCTGTACGAACCGCAGGCGGGCAGCATCCGGATCGACGGAGTCGACATCCGGGAAATGACCCAACAATCACTGCATCGGCAGATCGCGTACATTCCTCAGGAGCCGGGGCTGTTCCATCGCAGTCTGCTCGACAACATCCGCTACGGTCGGCTCGACGCCACCGAAGCCGAGGTCATCGAAGCGGCCATGAAGGCCAGCGCGGACGATTTCATCCAGGAGCTGCCGACCGGTTACGAATCGCTGGTGGGTGAACGGGGGGTAAAACTCTCGGGCGGCCAGCGCCAGCGTATCGCGATTGCGCGCGTTGCTCTGAAACAGGCGCCGATCCTGATCATGGACGAAGCCACCTCAAGCCTCGACTCGCTCACCGAACGCGCCATCCAGAACAGCCTGGACCTGCTCATGTCCGGCAAGACGGTCATCGTTATTGCACACCGGCTATCCACGATCGCCCACCTGGATCGCATCCTGGTGTTCGACCAGGGCCGCATTGTGGAAGATGGCTCACACGCGGAACTGCTGGCCCGGCGGGGTACCTACTGGCGCCTCTGGACGCAGCAGTCGGACGGTTTTCTTCCAGACGTCGAGACGACCGATGGCATCGCTCCGTCGGCGGGACACGCGCGCACGTGACCGGGGCTTGCCCGCACGTGCGTCACGAGCGGTTCCGACCCGACACTTCGGCCCCGGCATCGTGATCGAGCTTCATGAAAAACCAGGCCGACAGCGCCACGAGCCCCCCCACGACCACAAAACCCATGCCGACGTCGAAACGCGAGAGCTGGTCGACCCCACGCGCCAGCATGCTCAGATTGAGGGTGACCGCCGCCACCCCCACACCGAAACTCATGCCCACCTGCTGCGCCATGGCTGCGAACGTGCTCGCGCGGCTCATCAGCTCGTGCGGCACATCCGCGTAGGTCAGCGTATTCACGGCGGTCAACTGCAGCGACCGGAAGAAACCGCCCACCAGCAGCACGCCCAGCATCAGCCAGGACGGTGTGGATGGGGTAAACAGCGCGCACACGGCCAGGAAGAAGCCCGTAGTAATGGCGTTTATGATGAGCGCCGTACGGAACCCCAGCGCGCGCAACACCGGTACGGCCACGATCTTGAGCACGAGGGCGCCCACCGCACCCACGAAGGTGATCATGCCCGCAGCCAGCGCAGTCATTCCGAACACTTCCTGCAAGAGCATCACCAGCAGAAAGGGCGTCGCGCCGATGGCAAAACGCGAGAGATTGCCGCCCACCGTACAGATGCGGAAGGTGGGAATGGACAGCAGATGCAGGTCGATGATGGGATGGGGCGAGCGCCGTGCATGATATACGTACAGCGCGCCCAGCAGGATGCCGGCGGCCAGTATGCCGAATGCCCATGCATTCGACGCCGAATTGTGGCCGATTGCATCTACCCCGTACACGATGCCTGCAAGGCTCAGCCCGGTCAGGACGAATCCAACGAGATCTAGCGGCCGGTCGGGCTCGGTCGCTGCCACATCGGGAATGTACTTGAAAATGAGGTACAACCCTGCCAGTCCGATGGGCACATTCACGACGAAAATCCAGTGCCATGACGCGTAGGTGACCAGGAACCCCCCCAGTGGCGGACCCAGCATGGGCCCCAGCAGGGCCGGCATGGTCAGGAACGACATGGCTCGTACCAGTTCTGACTTGGGCACTGCACGCAACAGAATGACCCGGCCAACCGGAACCATCATGGCGCCAGCCATGCCCTGGACCACCCGCCCGATGACCAGGTGTACCAGCGACTGCGCGAGCGCGCAGAATACCGACGACAGCGTGAATAGCAGCACGGCGGCAGCAAATACGCGCCGAGCACCGAAGCGGTCGGAGGCCCAGCCGCTCAACGGTACGAAAATGGCAACCGCCAGCAAGTAGGACGTGATGGCCACGTTCATGCGTACCGCAGAGGTACCGAAGGCCTCGCCCATGGCGGGCAGTGCCGTCGCCACCACGGTGGAATCCAGCATTTGCATCAGCAGGGCGCAACCGATGATGCCGGGGATGACGTAACGCGTGATGAAGCTGGATCCGGTCATGTAGGGGTATTCCTACCTGTGATTTCTGACAGGTTACATATGTTAACGACTATGGAACAATCCCGACTGTTCTTGTTAGCGCCGTCATAAGATGAACTCAGTCCATCCATCACCTCGAACCGCGCTGACACCGCGCGAACGGGAGATCCTCGAATTCATCCTGGCTGGCAGCTCGAACAAGCTGACTGCATACGAGCTGGGCATTTCGCAGCGTACCGTGGAAGTCCACCGGTCACGGATTTTTCAGAAGATGGGGGTACGCAATGCTGTCGAACTGGTAGCGCTCATGTACCGCCAGTCGGTGTCCGAGCCGGCGTCCAGCCATCCGTCCGCCTCCGACGCCGCCCGGCCCACCCTGCTCAATGATCCGGCCAGCCGCGTTGCACATGCGTATTCGCACACTCCACGCTGTACCACCTGTGGAGCACCCTTGTCGGGCAGGCCGTCGAACAGCTCACTCCAGTCAGGCGAACCGCGCACATGAGGGTTGGCCTCACGCGTGGCGTGCATCGCGTGCGGCCCATGGCCCTGGCGATCGCAACCGAACCGCCATCGACCGCCCGCCCACCACAGCGCACAGGCCCTGTGGCCACCGTGCCCGGCCTTCCGTTTCAGGAAGAACCTGGCACGTCCCCGTACGCGGCTGGTTACAGCTGGGCTCCGGAGATCGAGACGATCTCGCGGTACTTCCCGAGTTCCTCCTTCACCATGGCGGCAAACTCTTCCGGCGTATTGGGTTCGGTGGTAGAGCCCATGGCCTTCAGGCGTTCGCGCACCTTGGGTGAGCGCAGCGCGTCGGCATACACCTTGTGCAGACGCTGCACCACATCGGGCGGGGTGCCAGCGGGCGCGAACACGCCAAACCAGGTTCCAAGGTCAAAATCCGGAATGGTCTCGGCCATGGCTGGAACGTCCGGCAGAATCGGCGAGCGCTCTTTGGATGTCACGGCCAGCGGAATCAGCTTGCCAGCCTCGATTTGCCCGACCGCCGAAGCAAGGTTGTCGAACATGTAATGCGTCTGGCCCCCCAGCAATGCGGTCTGGGCCGGCGCCGCGCCAGGATACGGGATGTGCGCCGTGACGATGCCGGCACGGGCGTTCAGCAGTTCACCAGCCAGGTGCCCCGCACTGCCGTTGCCGCCCGACCCGTAATTCAGCTTGTCGGGATTGCGCTTGGCGTAATCGATCAGATCCTGGACTGACTTGATGCCATTCGACTCGGCGAACTCGGGGTTGACGACCAGCACGTTCGGCACGGACGCCACCAGCGTGATGGGCGCAAAATCAGTCAGCGGGTTATAGGGCAGCGACTTGAACAGCCAGGGGTTGATGGCAAACGTGGCCACGGCGCCCATTACCAGCGTATGGCCATCGGGTTCCGCCGTGGCCACATGTGCCACACCGATGTTCCCGCCTGCACCGGGACGGTTTTCGACGATGACCGGCTGCCCCAGCGGCTCCCGCACTTCTTCGGCCAGCATGCGTGCCATGATATCGAGCGGACCCCCGGGCGGATACGGAACGACGAACCGGATGGGCTTGCTTGGCCATTCTGTGGCCACAGCGGTGTTGGCGGTGGTCGATGCGGCCAGGCTGGCGCCCGAACACAACATGACCACTGCGGTTACCCCAACAGACACTGCGGTCTGCAGCAGACGGCGTCGAGACGGAAATGTAGAGTTCATATCTGGATTTCACCGAAGTGGTTGGCCGATGAATCAAAAAGCAATACCCCAATCACTTGCCCGAGTCAACGAGCAGGCTGGCGAACTGCTTCCTGAACTTGAGAACTTTAGGCGCAATGATGGCCTGGCAGTACCCTTGGAAGGGATGGTTGCGGAAAAAGTCGTGGTGATACTTCTCGGCTGGCCAGAAGCGGTCGGCACCGTACAGGTGGGTGACGATGGGCGCACCGAAAACCCCGTCGCGCTCGAGTTCCTGCATGACCTGTTCTGCCGCCCTGCGCTGCTCGTCGTTCTGGCAGAAAATGGCCGAACGATATTGCGGCCCGATGTCGTTGCCCTGGCGGTCGGGTGTGGTGGGGTCGTGGGTAGCAAAGAACACCCGCAGGATGTCCACATAGGAGATTCTTGCAGGGTCGAACACCACCTGCACCACCTCGACATGGCCCGTGCCTCCCTGGCACACCTGCTCGTACGACGGGTTGTCGAGGTGGCCACCCGCATATCCGGGCTGCACGCTGACCACGCCACGCAATTGTTGGAACACGGCTTCCGTACACCAGAAACAGCCGGCCCCGAGCACGGCAACTTCGTATTGTTCAGACATTTTTGCATCTCCGATGTTACCCACGAGCGTTGCGGCAGACGCCCGAAACCTTGCCCTCGGGTCGATCCGCGCACCTTTTCAGGCCGCGGCCGGCCCTGCACGGACACCCGCGCGGGCATCAGCGCACATCGTCCTGCCCCAGCAACAGCACCCATTGCGCAAGCTTGATTGCCTCGTTATGGGTAACCCGTGGCTGCGCCGGCATGGGAATGGCCCCCCAGCGGCCCTTGCCGCCCTTGCGTATGGCGTCAGCAAGATAAACCACGGCGGCATCCACCGAGCCCGTACCGTAGCGCCTTCCAATCTCGCGGAACGGCGGTCCTACGCGCTTCCTGTCGATCTGATGGCACGCCAGGCAGGCGTGGCGCTGGGCAATTTCGGCCCCTTGCTCCAGGGTGATCCGCGCCATCCGTTCTGCCGCGGCAGCATCGGCTGTTGCCGCCGCGGGCTGCGCAGGTTCCGCGCTGGCAGATGCCACGCCACCCAGCGCGGCTGCACCTGCCACGAGCAACACACTCGCCCACGCCAGCCACCCACGCCACGGTGGCGACAGCGACAGCGCCAGCACGGAAGCCACTCCGCACCCAGGCTGCTCCCGGCGCGCAGGATCAGCATGGCGTGACCATCGGGCGACCGATGCCCCTCGCAAAGCCATGTACTGCTGACTTGATGGATGCGCTCCTTGCCTGTTCATTGGTCTATCACCACCCTCTCACCCTGTGGCCTGGCGCTGCGACACTTTCCCCGGCACCCTGCCCTGCCGCTGGCAGCATCGAAGCTTCGGGACGGGGAATGTCAAGGCGTGATGCCATGGCCATCGTGCAAAACCGGCACGTCTTGCGTAACCTATGCGGTTATTATCGGTCATTTTGGAATCTGGTCCGTCGCGGCCCGTTCAGGAGATGGCGTCATCGTGTTGACACACCCTCAGTTCGACCCCGTTGCGGTGCAGATAGGCCCGCTGGCCATCCATTGGTACGGCCTGATGTACCTGCTGGCGTTCGCGCTGGCGTGGCTGGTGGGCCGCCGCCTGATCGCGCGCGGCGTCACCCGCCTCACGCATCGCGACCACGAAGACATTCTCTTTTACGGCATCCTGGGGGTGGTCGTTGGAGGCCGTCTCGGCTATGTGCTGTTCTACAAACCTGCCTATTATCTTGCACATCCCCTGCAAATATTTGCGGTGTGGGAAGGGGGCATGTCGTTTCACGGCGGGCTGATCGGCGTCATGCTCACGCTGATCTGGATTGCCCGCCGACGCGGCATGAATTTCTTCGAAGTCACCGACTTCGTCGCGCCGCAGGTGCCACTGGGTCTCGCGGCAGGACGCATGGGGAACTTCATCAATGGGGAGCTCTGGGGCCGGCCGACCGACGTGCCCTGGGCCATGGTGTTTCCGGCAGCTGGCGACGGGCTGGCGCGCCATCCTTCCCAGTTGTACCAGTTGGCGCTCGAAGGCCTGCTGCTGTTCGTGATCGTCTGGCTGGTTGCCCGCACCCCACGACCGCGCGGGCTGGTCAGCGGGGTTTTTCTCGTGGGTTACGGCATCCTGCGCTTCACCGTAGAATACACGCGCGAACCCGACCGTTTCCTGGGGCTGCTGGCCGGCGGGCTCTCCATGGGGCAATGGCTGTCACTGCCCATGGCCGTCGCCGGCGCCGCGATCATCGTCTGGTCTCTAAGACAACCTCGCCGCGAACTTCCACGGTAACGGTGGCTGGCCGGGTTCAAGCTGGGGTGCCGGCATGGCATCCGCATAGCTGGCGCGCAACATGGCCATTTCCGGACGTCGGGTATGGACGGCGCCGCTTCCACCCAGGTCGAGTTTCAGGATGCGGTAGCCGCTGAACCCGAAAGCCTTCGCCGCATCTTCGGCGCGCTGTGCAAAGGCATCGGCCGCCTGCTTGAGCAGACGCTTCTCTTCTTCGGCACGCGCCCTGGGCGACAGCGAGAAACTCACGCTGGCAATCGACAGCGTATTGCCCAGCCGCGCGGCAAGCTCCACGGCACGCGCAATGTCCTGAGACTCGATGATGAGTTCCGCGCGCCCTCGCCAGCCCGTGATCCTGCCGTCACGATCGGTGTTGGGCCAGACACGGAAGCCTCCACTGTGCACGGTCACTCCGCTTGCCTTGCGTGCATCTTCCATACCCGGGTTCAGCCTTTCGGCAAGCCGCCGATTCACTTCGGACTGGTCCGCGCCCTCGATCTCGGCGGCCAGGACGATTTCAACCGTATCTTCCGCCACCTCGGACACGGCCTGCGCCTGCAGCGACATGCGGGGGTAGGAGGATTCGCGCCGGTCGCGCGCGCGGTTTTCATCAGCCGTCGCCATGTGCAGGGGAGCAAGCGCCACCGCGCACACGGCGGCTAGGGTCAGGCGCAGGACAGAACTCTTGAGCATGCAGGCCTCCAGGAGGTAACCGTCATCGGTACGATGCCATCTCCTGTTCATGATACTGCCTGAGCCATCCTTCCGTCACATGCCGTCGCGCATCGCCCGCCGGATGCAGCACACGACAGTCGATGGCAGGCTTCACCTCCTGCCCAGCAGCACCGGGAGAGTCACATAGTCACCTGGGGCTTCGCCGGGAATCCCCTCACACATGAAAATGCATCAACATTCTCAGGCAGGCGGACGATTTCCGGTGAGCATGTCAGCCCGCATGTCCCGTCTTGCTTCCGCCCAGCCCCAGGTAGACCTCAACCACGCGCGGATCCTGCGCAACCTCGTGTGCGGGACCGTGCAGGGTGATGTTGCCCGTTTCCAGCACATAGGCGTAATCAGCGATCTGGAGGGCTGCCCGGGCATTCTGTTCGACCAGCAAGATGGAAACCCCGCGACTGCGCAGCTCGCCGATGATGCGAAAGATCTCACGTACGATGCGCGGCGCGAGCCCCAGACTGGGCTCATCGAGCATGAGCAGCCGCGGCCGCGCCATGAGCGCACGTCCCACGGCCAACATCTGGCGCTCACCCCCCGACAACGTGCCGGCGTGCTGCTTGCGCCGCTCGCGCAGGCGCGGGAAGATGCCGTACACCTCCTCGAGGGTTTGCTTCCAGTCGTGCTTGCCCGTGCTGTAACGGTAGAACGCGCCCAGCTGCAGATTGTCTTCCACCGTCATTTCGGCGAACAGGGCACGGCTTTCCGGCACCAGCGTCATGCCACGCGCGACCAGGTCCTCGACCTCGCTGCCATCCTGCGCGGCACCATCGAACGTGATGCCGCCCTGCCAGGGCAGCAAACCCATGATGGCCGACAGCATGGTGGTCTTGCCTGCGCCGTTGGGGCCGATCACGGTGACGATGTTGCCTTCCGGCACGTCGAGGTTGACGCCAAACAACGCCGTCACCCGGCCATATGCTACGGTCAGGTTGCGCACTTCAAGCAGGTTGCCACTCATTCGTCGACTCCCCCGAGATAGGCCTCAAGCACGGCGGGATTGTGCTGGATTTCTTCCGGCAGGCCTTCGGCGATCTTCTCGCCGAAGTCCATGACCACGACACGGTCAACCAGTCCCATGACGAACTCCATGTCGTGCTCGACCAGCAGGATCCCCATGCCTTCTGCGCGCAGCCGATCCAGCAATTGTGCCAATGCCTGCTTCTCGTGATAGCGCAGGCCAGCCGCTGGCTCGTCGAGCAGGAGCAGGCAAGGATCGGACGCCAGGGCGCGCGCGATTTCGAGCAGACGCTGCTGGCCCAGCGCCAGTGAACCAGCCTCATCGTGCATGTATTGCTTCAGCCCCACGCGCTCGACCTGTCGTGCCGCCTCGGCCAGCAGACGGGCCTCTTCGGTGCGGTCGAGTCGGGCCGCTGCAGCAAGAATGCCTCGCTCGCCACGCAAATGGGCACCGATTGCCACGTTCTCGAGCACGGACATGCGCGGCAACAACCGTACGTGCTGGAATGTCCGGCTCATGCCCAGTCTGGCCACCTCACGCGCCGGACGCCCGGCGATGGAGTGCCCGAGGAAGGTAATCTTGCCCGCCGTGGGCGTATCGACCCCGGACAACTGGTTGAACATGGTGGACTTGCCCGCTCCGTTCGGACCAATCAGCGCCAGGATTTCACCCGCCCGCACCTCGAGGCTCATGGCATTGTTGGCGACAAGCCCGCCAAAACGCCGGGTGACGCCTTCAGCCCTCAGGATGACCTCGCCGCGCGGCGGCATGGAGCGGCGCGGCAGAGGCTCCGCGGAAAGGTCGATCTCGTGATGCCGCCGTGACGCGGGAAACAGGCGGCGCAGGACCGGCCATAGGCCACCCCGGGCGCGGTGCAGGACCAGGATCATGAGGACGCCGAATACGACGATCTCGAAGTTGCCTGACTGCCCGAGCAGGTGGGGAAGAATGTCCTGCAGCCACTCACCAAGCACGGTGAATACCGCCGCACCCGCAACCGCACCCCACAGGTAGCTTGCCCCGCCCACCACGGTCATGAACAGGTACTCGATGCCCATGTTCAGGCCGAAGGGGTTGGGGTTGACGAAGCGCTGCATGTGCGCATACAGCCACCCCGAAACGCAGGCCAGCAGCGCTGCGATGACGAAGGCGACCATGCGCGACCGCGCGGTATTGATGCCCATGGCCTCGGCCATCAGCATGCCACCACGCAGCGTACGGATCGCGCGCCCCTCGCGCGAGTCGAGCAGGTTGCGGATGCCGAGCATGGCCAGCAGCAGCACGGCCCAGATCAGGTAGAAGATCTGTCCTCCTTCGTGCAGGCGATAGCCGAAGATGGAGATCGAAGGAATATCGGTAATGCCGGTGTGCCCCCCCAGGCCCTCGACGCTGCCGAACACGTAATAAATGCTCAGCCCCCAGGCAATGGTTCCGAGCGGCAGATAATGGCCCGACAGACGCAGCGTCAGCCCGCCCAGGACAAGCGCCACCGCCAGCGTGATGATGAGACCGATGACCAGCGAAAGCCAGGGCGACCCCTGGGCCCAGGAGATCCACTGGGGCAGCGTCTGAGGCGATGTGAGCATGGCAGTGGTATAGGCGCCCAGCCCCACGAATGCCGCCTGGCCGAAACTGGTGAGGCCGGCCACGCCGGTCAGCAGCACCAGGCCAAGCGCCACCATCGCATATAGGCCGATGTAATTGAGCAGCGTAATGTAGAAGGGCGAAAGGAACAGCGGCCCCACCAGCAGGAATGCGATGAACACTGCAAGCAGTACGCGCGAGCTCGCATTCGATGCACGCAGTTTCATTCCTCGTCCTCCTCCTCGATGTGGTGGCTGGTCAGCGACCGCCACAAAAGGAAAGGAATAATCAGCGTGAATACGATGATCTCCTTGTACGTGCTGGCCCAGAACGACGAGAACGATTCAAGCAGTCCGACCAGCAGCGCGCCGGCCGCGGCCACGGGGTAGCTGGCAAGCCCTCCGATGATGGAACCGACAAACCCTTTCAGGCTGATGACGAATCCCGAGTCGTAATACAGCGTGGTGATCGGGGAAATCAGGATGCCCGACACGGTGCCGATGAGCGCGGCCAGGAAGAACGTGAGCTTGCCGGCGTACGCGGGGCGGATACCCATCAGGCGCGCACCCACGCGATTGAACGCCACCGCGCGCAGGGCCTTGCCGTACAGAGTGCGCTCGAAGAAGATGAACAGGAAAACGATGAGAATGATCGAAACCACCAGCACCCAGATGGTCTGGCTGTTCAGCATCATGGGGCCGATCTGGAATACTGCGTCGGTAAACGGCGGGTTGCGTACGCCCTGCGGACCAAATATGAGCAGGCCCAGCCCGACCAGCGCCAGATGCACCGCCAGCGAAATGATCAGCAGCACCAGGGTCGATGCCGAAGCAATGGGCTGATAGAACAGCCGATAGATCTGCGGCCCCATGGGGACGATCAAGGCGATCGTAAGCAGCGCCTGTACCACCATGGGCAACTCGGCCAACGGCAGCGTATACAGCAGAACGGCCACCACCAGCGGACACACCAGCTTCAGCGCAGCGCGACACAATACCTGGCGGGACGGCCGCTTGCGCACGAACGCGACGGCATCGAGAACGGCCTCGGCAACGGCCATGGCCACCACCAGCCAGATCAGGGTGGTCGGCTTGCCAGCCTGAATGGCACCCATCGCCAGCGCGCCGAAGGTTACGAACTCTCCCTGGGGGATGAACAGCACCCGGGTCACCGCGAATACCAGCACGATCGACAGCGCCAGCAATGCATACACAGCGCCGTTCGTGATGCCATCCTGCCCCAGGAGCAAGAGAATCTGGGCATTCATGAATGAATGGTCCTGAAAGGGCCAGAAAACGAAGGGCCAAATAACCACAAAAAATGCGCGCCCCATGCAACCATGGGGCGCGCCCGCGTTCCCAACCCGCGGAACTGCGCCCTGAATCAGCCGTGAGCGCTTACTTCAGCAGCCTCCACTGACCGTCCTTCACGGTGATGAGCTCGCGCCCGCGCTTGTCGAAGCCGCTGTGATCCTCGGGCGTCATGTTGTAGACCCCCTGGGTGGCCACCACTTCCCTGGTGTTCTCGAGCGCGTCACGCAGGGCGACGCGGAACTCGCGCGTACCGGGCTTGCCCGCCTTGGCCGCGATGGGGATGGCCTTCTCGAGCAGGATGCCAGCATCGTATACGTTCGCGCCAAACGTCGCCGGAATTTCACCGTACATTGCCTTGTAGCGGTCGATGTACTCCTTGGCCACCTTCTTTGACGGGTGATCGTCGGACACTTCATCAAGCACCAGCATCAGGCTGGCCGCGAGCACCGTACCCTCGACCTTCTTGCCGCCCAGCTTGAGAAAGTCGGGCAACGCGGCACCGTGCGTCTGGTAGATGGTGCCCTTGTAGCCCTGGTCGACCAGGGTGGTGTGCGGCAGCACGGCAGGACCACCGGCCGCGGCGACCAGCACGGCATCCGGACGGGCGGCGATGACCTTCAGGCTCTGGCCGGTAACCGAGCTGTCACCCCGCTGGAAGCGCTCCACCGCCACCAGCTCGATGCCCTTGGCCTTGGCCATTTCGGAGACCACGCGCAACCAGTTCTCGCCGTAGGGGTCGTTCAGGCCGATGAAGCCGAGCCGCTTGACCCCGTTCTTGACCATGTGGTCGATGAGCGCCTCGGCGATGATCTCGTCGTTCTGGGTCGTCTTGAATACCCATTTTTTCTGGTCGGTCATGGGCAGCACGACCGCCGCCGTGCCCACCGGCGCCAGCATGGGCACCTCGGCCTCGGCCACAAACTGGATCACCCCCATGGCGTTGGGCGAGCCGGACGGGCCAATGATGGCATCGACCTTTTCTTCACTGATCAGCTTCTTGAACGCCGTAACCGTGGCAGTGGAATTGCTGGCATCGTCCAGCGGGATGTATTCCACCGTGAGATCACCCACCTTTGTGGGCAACAAAGCAACGGTGTTCTTCTGCGGAATTCCCACCAGCGCCGTGGGCCCGGTGGAAGAGCTGACGACACCGACCTTGACTTGCGCCATGACCGGCGCGGCCGATACGGCCATGGCAAGTGCACATGCCGCGAGAGTGAATTTCCTGGACAACATTACGTGCCTCCTTGGTGTTAACCCAAACAACCAGAACGTACCGCTAAACCAGCATCACGTCCAACCAGACGTGATCGGTGCACCTGCATCATATGACGATACTGCCGATGCTTGCGCCCCCGCACACGTATAACGTCTGGCCGGTAACGAAGGAACTGGCCGGATCACAGAAGAACATGACTGCCCGGGCAACGTCTTCGGGCAACCCGACCCGCCCGACCGGGATACCCTCCGCCACCTGGCGCTCGCGCTCGCTGCCCGCCGGGATCACTTCGTGGAACATGTCGGTCTTGATGGGTCCGGGCGCCACCACGTTCACCGTGATGCCCTGGGGTGCAAGCTCAAGGGCCCAGGTACGGGCCATCCCCACCATGCCGGCCTTGGTCGCCGCGTACGCGGTGCGGGTCTGCAGCCCGAGCGCCCCTCGCGACGAAAGCAGCACGATGCGTCCGAACCGGCGCGCCTGCATGGCGGGCAATACCGCCTGGGTGATGGTAATGGCCGCTCCGAGGTGCAGCTGGGTCAACCCGTGCAGCTCTTCGAGCTTCACATCGGGCAAAAGATTGGGCCAAATGACGCCCGCATTGTGAATGAAATGCGAAACGTCGAATTTCCCCGCCACCTCGGCGGCGGCCTGCTGCGTAGCCTGAGCGTCGAACAGATCGACCTGCACCGAATGCAGTCTTGGGTGCTGCCAGGCCGGCTCACGCCGCGCCATGGATACTACCTCGTATCCGGCCTCCAGCAGCTGCCGGCAGATTTCGGCGCCAATCCCCGCGCTGCCCCCGGTCACCACTGCTACGTGCGTTGGCTCCATTGTTCTCTCCTTATTGCGTGGGCGCCAGGGCCAGCACCCGCAATGGACTGCCCGAACCCCGGCGGATTTTCAGCGGAGCCGCGACGATGACGGCGCCCGTGGGCGGCAACAGATGCAGGTTGGTCAGACATTGCAGCCCATACCGGTTGTTTCCATGCATGAAGTAGTGGCAGGGATATGGCGGATCGAGGTGCTGCGCCTGCCCGGCATCCGTGCCTACCGACTCGGTACCGAAACCGTGCACGTCGCGCTCCTTGATCAGCCAGGGTACGACCTCGGCGTCGGGCCCGGGAGAATGCGCCCCGTCGTCCTTCATGTTGAGATAATCACGGGGTTTCTGCCGCTGCGACCAGTCGGTGCGCATCAGCACCCAGGAGCGCGGCGGTATGCGCCCATGCTGCTCCTCCCAGCGCTTCACGAAATCGATGGTGAGCAGGAAGTCGGGATTCTCGCGCGCCTCGGCCGAACAGTCGATGACGCAGGCACTGGCGATGAAAGCCTCGAGTGGAATGGTATCGACTGTATTGTTGGGCAGATCGCGGCCGCTGATCCAGTGAACCGGCGCATCGAAGTGCGTGCCGGTATGTTCCGACATCGAAAAGTTGTTCCAGTACCAGGCCGGACCGCGCTCGTCATAGCGCGAAATCTCTTCGATGCGAAAGGGCCATGCCTGCCCGAACTCGGGGGGCAGGACGATCGTAGGAAATTCGGGTGTCAGCGTTTCTGTCAGGTCGATGATGCGAATCTGCCCGGCGAGCAGTGCGCTCATGAACTGGGCGAGAATGTTGTTACTCACAATGTGCCTCCTTTTTGCCCTGCGGTGCTGCTCGCTCATGGGCAGGCGGTGTCTGGCACCAGCAGGCATGCCACCGGGTCAGCCGCGCCCAAGTTCATGTTCCACCGCTTTGGGATTGTCGGCAAGCCGATCGCGCAGCTCCGCCGCGACATCGCCCACGTAAACGTCTTCCGTGCCCTGTTGCAGCGCCTGTACCACCGCCCGCGCCACATTGGCCGGCGGAACACGCGGCGGCGGCGTACGCTGCTCCCATTCCTGGTCGACGGGCCCGACAAACACGTTCACTACCCGGAGCCCGGAGGGACGCATTTCCGCCCGCAGACACTGGGTAACCGACAATGCTGCCGCGTTGGCAGCCGACCACATGCCCCGGGGCGGCAGGCTCGCACGGGCATATATCGACATGATGTTCACCCAGGCCGCTGCGTTGTTCACGCCGTCGGCGGTTCGCGAGCACATGGCAGGGCCGAAGGCCTGTGCCAGACGCATCAGCCCGAAGCAGTTCACATCGAAGATTTCACGCGCCACATTGACGTCGCGCTGGTACATGATGCCGCCATCGCGCTGCATGTCGGCGGTGTTGATCAGGATATCGACCTTGCCACCGATCTGCCCGGCCAGGCGATCGACTGAATCAGTGTCAGTTACGTCGAGCAGCACCGGTTGCACGCGCGGATCCCGCAGCAGGGCCTCGTAGCCCGCATTGTGCCGCCACGCCTGCGGGTCGCCGGCAAACACCAGCGACGCCTCGGCTGCCAGCAGGGCTCGCACCATCGCCTGTCCGACCTCGCTCTTGGCGTCGGTCACCAGGACCCGGCGAAACTTGGGATCACATGTCAGTTCGCGCATCAGGGGAGTTTCCATCATGTGCGGTGTCTCGCGCCCAGGCATGGCCACCATGACCGCCTGGCCCGCACGGTCGAGCCGGAGACTGAGCCTGACCCGTTCGCCTTCGGCACAGGCCTCGTGCACGTGCGTCACAACCACCGGACCAGCTTCCATGCGCACCAAGCCCACGCGCCACGGCAGGCGTTCACGAAAGTACAGGTCGTTGCTGTGGTGCAGCGTGGTGATGGCCTGCAGCTCTCCCCACGGCGAGACATCCTGCCAGGGCAGATGTTCGGACAGGCAGTTGCAGCACGCGTCGCGCGGCGGGTATTGCACCGTGCCGCACTCGACGCAGACCTGCAGGGCAAAGCGACCTTCCGCCGCCGCTGCGGTGAGCCCGAAACTGGTGCGGCTGCGCTGGGCAGGCGGCAGAGTGGGCTGGCGCGTACGTGCAACCGGGTTCTTTCTTCTGGGCGGTTTCAACGGTTCGATCATGCGTCGCTCCTTGCCAGGATCGCCGCGCCAGTGCACAGGCCGCGATCGAAGTTGATCATGCCGAACCCGCTGACCATGCCGAACCGCGCCTGCTCGACCTGCGTCTTGCCGGCCGTGCCTGTGAGCTGCCGGATGGCTTCGACCATGCCCAGATACCCCCCCGCGGCACCGGCCTGCCCGACCGACAGCTGGCCGCCATTGGTATTGAACGGGAAGCTGCCGTCCACCGTGAACGTATTGCGCCGGATGAATTCGGGGCCTTCACCCTTCGCGCAGAAACCCAGGTCTTCGATTTGCATCACATTGATGACGGGGTAATCGTCGTAGGCCTGCATGAAGCTGATGTCTTCAGGACCCACCTGCGCGAGGGCGTACAGGTCGTCACGATCGACGGCCCAGCCAGCGCGCCACTGGATGGCATCTTCAATGAACGCGTTGTGCCGCTCGATCGTGGACAGGACACGCACGTAGGGCAGTCCCAGCTGCCTCGCGCGCTCGACGCTCATCACCAGGAAGCCGTCAGCGCCGGCACATGGCATCACACAGTCGAACAGGTGGATGGGCTCGGCGATGACCCTGGCGTTGAGGTACTGCTCGAGCGTCAGTGGCTTCTTCATGAGCGCGTGCGGGTTGCGCAGGGCATTCTCGCGCTGGGCCACGCACAGCTTGCCGAAATCCTCGCGGGTAGCTCCGGTAGTACGCATGTAATGCGACGTCAGCAAGGCAAAACTGGCGTTGGGCCCACCCGCTCCATAGGGGTAGACCGCATCCTGCGCGAACCTGGAAAACTGGCTGAGGGTATGCCGAAACGAGTCGACGTGATTGGTGTCGCCCGCGACACAGGCCACGATGCTGGCGTCACCCGCCTGCACGGCACGCGCCGCGCGGCGCAAGGCTACGACGCCGCTCGCGCCGCCCATGGGGATGTGGTCGAGCCAGCGCGGACTCAGCCCGAAATGCTGGGTGGCGCCCACCGCGGTGTCGGGTGCCAGCGTGAAGCTGGACAGGCACAGGCCATCGACCTCGCTCCTGGACACGCCAGCCGTACGAATCAGTTCGCGCAGGGCCTTGCCGATCCACCAGTGTGCGCTACGAATGGAATAGCGCACATAGGGCACGGTAACCGGAACGGTGACCGCGACCCCCTCGTAGCCTGCCCGCGAGGCCGTGGTTGCGTTACTCACGAAGCATCCTCCTGACGCTTCTTCATGGAGCGAGTGTCGACGTACTGCCTGGCTTCCATTAGCCGGCTGGCCAGGTTCCTCATCTCGCCACGCTGGATCTTGTTGGTGGGCGTGAGAGGCAGCTCGTTCACGTAAGCCACATACCCGGGCACCTTGTAATAGGCAAGCTGGGTGAGCGCCCAATGCACGAGTTCACGCGCCGCAGCTTCCTGCTCTTCAGGTTTGGGCATGCTGGCGGGCACGATGCAGGCCATGACCTCATCGCCCCGGATTTCGTCGGGTACGGCCGTCACCGCGACCGATCTGACCGACGGATGCTGCTGCAGGACACTTTCGACCTCGACCGCCGAGATGTTCTCGCCGCTGCGCCGGATCACATTCTTCTTGCGATCGACGAAGCGCAGCGCGCCGTCGGCCTCGCGGCGGACGATGTCGCCCGTATGGAACCAGCCGCCCTCCCAGGCTGCGCGGGTAGCTGCTTCGTCCTTAAGATAGCCGGAGAAGAACCCGTAGCGCGGGTTGCTGCCTGCATGACGCACGAGCAGCTCGCCGGGTTCGCCGATGGCGGCCGGTTCGCCATTGTCAGCCACGATGCGCACCTCGACATCGGAACTCTCGATACCGAAGCAGCTGCTGCCCACATGGCGCGGTTCGCGATTGGCAATGATGGTGGCGCCGGCACCCGTCTCCGTCATGGCCCACGCCTCGAGCAGCGGAAAACCGAAACGCTCTTCAAAGGCGGCGTGCAGGGTACGATCGACCCCTGCACCAAACCCGAAGCGCACGTTGTGCTGGCGATCGAGCTCGCTCGCCGGCAGCTTCATGAGAATGGCCGGCATCACTCCGAGATAGTGCACGATGGTGGCCCGCGAGTCGCGCACGCTCTGCCACCACGAGCGCGGATGGAAGCGGTCAAGCATGATCAGGCAGCCCCCGGTGGTTACCATGGCCATGGTGGAACAGGCCATGGCGTTCATGTGCACCAGCGGCAGGGGCGTGAGCATGCGCTCGCGCCCTTCATGCAAAGTTGCCAGGCCGCCCACGCGCGCATACCATTCGCCCGCTTCCAGGTAGTAGCGGTTCGACAGGATGCAGCCTTTCGGCCGTCCGGTGGTTCCGGAGGTGTAGAGCAGCGCGCACTCGGTAGCGTCGGTGATCGGCTCGTGCTGCAGCGGCGCTGCGGTGACCGCAACGGGCGGAGCGTCGTCGACTGCCATCACCTTCAGCGGGCTGTCCGCACGCTGTGCGGCGGCCAGTAGGTCGGCGTGCCGATGAGGCAGCGCCACGGCCAGGATGATTTCAGAGTGTCCGATGAGGTACTCGAGTTCTGCCGCGCGCAGATCCGCATTGATGGGTACTACCGAAACACCGAGACGGTTCAGGGCGAACCAGTGCAGAAAGAAGGTGGGCCGGTTTTCGAGCAGCAGGCCGACCCGGTGTCCATGTCCGTAGCCGGCCGCGCGGTAGTTCTCGGCCAGCTGGTGAATGCGCCTCTGGAAGTCGGCGTAGGTTGCTTCACCAGCCTCGATGCCATAGATTTCGGCGGTTTCGGGCAGGATGCAAAGAAAGGGGTTGTCGGGCCAGCGTTCCGCCGCACGATCGAATGCCTGAGCAACAGTCAAGACCACGGATACGTCCTTACATGAACAGCTGGATGTTGCCGAAGGCAGCATCACAATTGATCAGATCCACCCGCTTCAGCTGGATGCGCAGCCCATCAGCCGTTTCACGCAGGGTGTGGGTGGTCCAGCCGGCGTAAAGCGACTGTTCGTCGCCGCGCGCTTCGACATAGTGAAACGCGGTACGCACCACGTACTTCCCTGCCGCCGGGTTAGCGTCGGGGTGATCACGCAGGATCTCCGGACGCTGCAGCAAATGATGGCAACGCGAGCGGGGATGCTGCGAGTACGTACGCTGGCCCGAGAGGCGTTCGATGCGCACCTGCAGCAGCAGCTTGTCTTCGTACATCAGCGACCCCTGCAGCACGGGGTCGGACTGGTCGTGCAGCAAAGGCATCCAATAGTAACCGTCGTCGGCAAAAAGTTGTAACCACTCTTCGAATCGCTGCTCGTCGAGCAGCCGGGCTTCCCGGTACACGAATTCGATCAGGTCGTTATCGGTGACCGCGCTCATTTTGCTGTCTCCATGCTGGACGTCATGAACTGTGCCCAAGTGCGGTACTGACTGCGCATCAGACCCTCGCTGGTGCCATTGACCACCAGGTTGGTGCCCTGCTTCTCGGCCGGGTCGTACAGACGCGCCACATTGACCCACTCGAGCGCACGTGTTTCCAGCCCACGCTGGGCGCGCTCGTACATTTCGAGGTCGTCGTGGCCAACCACCGAGGTGGGGGCGTTGATGAGGCGGTTGTACATGAGCGTACGCTCGAGCAGCTTGTCCGGCGCGCCCACCAGGCGGAACGCCCACGATTCCACCAGCGTGAGGTTCGCCGCGAGCGGCTTGAAGACGCGCAGCGTCTGGATGGGCCCCTTCACCATGATGTTGGGGTAGTAGCAGGTGTTGTGGCGTACGTCGCCGAGGATCTCTCGCGCACGCTGCTCGCCATAGGCCCGCTCCATGGCTTCCCAGTATCCTGGGATGTCGGAATAGGCAGCGTGGATCGAATCGCTGACCCCGGTATGCCCGTGCCCGTTCTTCCAGATGCGGATGCCCATTTTCTCGAAGAACTCGTACGGACTGACGAACGGCGCGAACAGCTCGACCGCCATGGGCTTGGGCGTGGGTGAACCCGCCTCTTCCCACACCTTCACCGCGGTACCAGCGGACGACTCGTGCGCAACCATGGGGTGGCAGGTATCCGACTGGTTGTCGACCAGCATTTTCCAGTTGCACCGGTGCAGGTAGCGCAATACGCCGGGCACCACTTCCAGCTTGCCTTCGGGCGAGCGGTCGATCATGTTGTCGAGCGTGGACATGGAGTCGCCGAAGTACTCTTCGAATGACATGCCTTGCGGATTGAGCCGACAAAACACGAAACCGCGATGGTTATGCACCGCACCCACGGGCTGCATGCCCTTCATGGCCTCGGTGCTTTCGAAGCCGGTGTTTTCGTAGCCCTTGCGCAGCGGAACACCCAGCAGGCTGCCGTCGGTCTTGAACGTCCATGCATGATAGGGGCAGCGGAAGAACCTGCCGGTATTGCCATACATGTCGGTAACGACCTGGGTGCCTTTGTGCGAACATCGATTATGCAGCACGCGCACGGTGTTGTCGGTGTGGCGCACCATGACCACCGGCTGGTCGCCCACGGTAGTGGTGAAGTAGTCGCCAGGATTCGGCACCTGGCTGTCGTGCCCCACGTACACCCACGCGTTACTGAAGAGATACTCCATTTCGAGCTCAAAGATCTCCTGGCTGACGAAGAGATCCTTGTGCACCTCGTTGTCGCGCACCAGCGCCCGAATCGCGTCGGGGTTGTTGCGGTACTTGCCCGTGTTGCTCATGACGGCCTCCTGAGCGTTTCGGGCCTGTCATCCGGTTGGCAATCGTCCACAGGCCCGGGATCGATGTTGCAACCTGAATGCAGGCTACGTGCCATTGCAATTCAAATTGACGTGTTGCGTGCCCAGCGCTTGCGCCAGCCCACTTTGCGTGACACAGACGACACACCGGGACGGCACCAGCCATGGCGTGATTCGCCCCAGGATGGTGCAGCCCGCCCAAGAGAATGCCTGTCGTGCCGGCTCGCACCATTTTCGTGCCAAACCGTCTCAGGCAGGCTGGCGATGGCGCGCCACCCCAAGCTGATACCTACATTTTCAACGAATGGTCGACATGCGCGCCGGAGACTTCTTGGCTGCAGATTCAATGCAACGTTGATGCAGACCCGGGTTGCGCCTGCGATCCTTTAGTCGTAAAAATATGAAATTTCATATATGACAAAAAATTAGCACGCGTCCCGGAAAGCTGCATATACGGGTTTACGAGCATGCATCAGCCCCGCGCGCATGTTCCGGATTCGGAATTGCGATGCCCGTTTGCATGGCTGATACGATGAAAATGACGAGGTGGCCGCCGTGCATGCGCCGATGGCCTGCTCAATTCCGGAGGAGATATCCGTTGGACACGTTCGAAACCGGCCCCGCCCATCACCGGCAGTCTGCCCACAAGGATGGATCCCACGCACCGAAGCCTGGCCCGACGCAGGAAAACGCCGCGGCCAGCGAACCTCGATTCATCGACAACTATCTCGCCTACCTGCTGGCGCAGGCAAGCCACCGCATCTCGCGGGAGTTCCATGAACGCGTACGCGCCGCCGGCCTCTCAGTACCCGAGTGGCGGGTTCTGGCCAGCCTGGTGGGCACCAATGGGGAGACCATCGGCGAGCTGTCGTACTGGGCGATCATCAAGCAGCCCACATTAAGCAAGATCGTCCACCGCATGGAACTCGACGGACTGGTGGAACGCTGTCGCCGCCAGGCTGATCGTCGCCAGACACGGGTTCGCATCACGGCCAAAGGGCGGGCGCTGGTGGAAGATCTTTGCCGGCAGGCGCTGGCGCACCAGAAAAGCGTGCTGGCACCATTACCCCCCGGGCATGCACAAGCCCTCATCGAAACCCTGAAGCTGCTGATCGAACAGGAACTGCCCATGACGGCACTGCCCGCCGGTGCCACCGCCGAGGCTGCGGAAACCCACAACAAGGCAGGCAGCAGGAAGTCCAGCGCGTGACGCCGGCAAGGGGCCGTGTCGCCGCACTACGCCCCATGCACCCGCTGACGATGGAAGAAGAAAAGGAAAAACGGCCCGGCGCTCTTGCTGCCGGGCCGTCGCGCAAGGATCCCCGCCTGTGCCGTTTGGCCGGCATCCTGAACCCCCAAGGTTCAAGTGGTCGCAGTCGTTCGCGCTTCGGGTTCACCTGCAATGAGGCGATCGCGCCCACGCGAAAATTTCCGCAACCTATGCCAATGCATTGGAACAGGAATATTGGCCAGTCACGAACACCGCAGGGAAATCTGATCTGTCCTGGCAAACGGACAAGCGTCCGTCTGCGCCGCAGCAACCGCAACGAAGATGGATGAACGTACGATTGCTGCCCGTGCTCATATTGTACCGCGCATCGCCGACGCTTGCCGGAGACGGGGCAAGCACGGCGTTACGCCTGTCTATTATTAATTAGATAGCGACACTGGAACCATGACCGCGCGGCCAGCAGCCTCACACGCCTGGCGCGCCCGCACCCGCCAGCGCGTCGTCCACCAGACGCTGCATCTCTTCGATCTTGCGCTTGTAGTCGCCTAGCGCGAACGACCCCTGATTGCCTGCAGTGACGGGCGTACGCAGCAGGTCGGCCGCCACCTGCAATGCAGCCAGGATGGCGATGCGCTCGGGGCTGGTGCCGGCTTTCACGCTGTCGCGCACCTTCTCCATGGTGCGGTGCACATGCTCGGCCGCTGCCAAGACGACGTCCTTCTCTTCCGGCGCACACGCCAGGCTGTAGGTTCGGTCGAGGATGGTGACGTCAAGCCGTTCCATTGGCACTTTGCTCCGGTTCGGTGTGCGCACGCAGGGCGTCGGGATCGGGGATGCGGGCGAGAACATCATCGACCCGCTCACGCGCGGCCTCGAGCATGGCACGCAGGCGCTGGTTCTCGGCTTCGGTCAGGGCAAGCCGATGTGCAAGGCTGTTGTTCTCGGCGCGCAGCGCATGGGTGAACTCCACCAGCTGCTTCAGGCGCGCCGCCAGATGATCCAGGTCTTCAAGCATGACGTAATCGTAAACCAATCGCGCAGGATGCGGAGCGACCAAATGCATCGCGCCGTTTCCGGCCGAACCGCCGGAGATGGAGCCATGAACGCCCGCATCGATCATGGTGAGGTCGCGCCCCGATATTAACGCAAGCTCTGCTTTGAAAGGAAAACGAAACGAAACCTTTCACTCTCCTTTCAAATTGGGGGAAAACCCCGACCGTCCACACCGCGTATCTTATTTTCACAGAAGGTCAGATCCTCTACCATTGCGCCTTCCCGAACGGCACGGGTTCCCCGGCGCCGCTGCAGCCCTACGGGGCAGGGAGTTGATTACCACATAGGAGTATCACGCATCATGCGAATACAAGGTCAACAGAACTTCTGGTCTGGCGTGATGTTCATCGTCGTGGGCCTGTTGTTTTCATGGTTCGCGACCGATTACCAGATGGGAACCGCCGCCCGCATGGGCCCGGGTTACTTCCCGTTCTGGCTGGGCATCATCATGGCCATTCTGGGTGCCTCGCTCTCGCTGGGGGCGCTGTCACACAAGGCCGAAGAAACCAAGGTCGATCGGTTCGACTGGAAAAGCATCATCCTGGTGCTGGGCGGCGTCGCCCTGTTTGCCCTGCTGCTGAAGCCGCTGGGTCTGTACGTCTCGCTGTTCCTGCTGGTGATGATTACCAGCTACGCCAGCCACGACTTCAACTGGAAGGTTGCCCTGGCCACCGCCATTTTCCTGGTCGTCTTCTCGTACGTCGCGTTCGTGAAGGGACTGGGCCTGATCTTCCCGCTGTACCCGTGGTTCATCGGTAACTAAGGAGCCGTTCGTGGAACTCTTTGACAACATCATGCTGGGCCTCTCGGTGGCGGTAACCCCCGAGAACCTGGCTTATGCATTCCTGGGCGCATTCTTGGGAACCATCATCGGCGTGCTGCCGGGCATCGGGCCTCTGGCAACCATCGCCATGTTGCTGCCCATTACCTACGTTCTGCCCCCCGTTGCCGGTCTGATCATGCTGGCCGGTATTTACTACGGTTCGCAGTACGGTGGTTCAACCACTGCAATTCTGGTGAACCTCCCTGGGGAGATTTCAGCGGTTGTCACCGTGCTTGACGGTCACCAGATGGCCAAGAACGGACGTGCCGGCGCGGCACTGGCACTCGCCGCCCTCGGTTCGTTCTTCGCCGGCTGCGTGGCCACCCTGCTGATCGCCGGCTTCGCGCCCCCGCTGGCCGAAATCGCGTTCAAGTTCGGTCCTGCCGAGTACTTCTCGCTCATGGTGCTGGGTCTCATCGGCGCCGTGGTTCTGGGCTCGGGCTCGCTCATCAAGGCCATCTGCATGATCCTGCTGGGTCTGCTGCTGGGCATGGTGGGTACCGACGTGAACTCGGGTGTGGCGCGTTATGCGTTCAACATCCCCGAACTGCAGGACGGTATCGACTTCGCCGCCGTGGCCATGGGCGTGTTCGGTTTTGCCGAAGTGATGCGTAACCTCGAGCAAGGCGAGAAAGCACAGCACACCACCTCCACCATCGGCTCCCTGTACCCCAACATGCAGGAAATCAAGGAATCCTGGGGTGCCGTGGTTCGTGGTACCGCGATCGGTTCGGTGTTGGGCGTTCTGCCGGGCGGCGGTTCGGTGCTGGCAGCATTCGCTTCCTACACCGTCGAGAAGAAGCTGTCGAAGACCCCCGAGCGCTTCGGTAAGGGTCACCCCGCCGGTGTGGCAGGCCCCGAGTCGGCCAACAACGCAGGTGCGCAGACTTCGTTCATCCCGATGCTGACCCTGGGTATTCCCAGTAACGCTGTGATGGCGCTCATGATCGGCGCGATGACCATCCACAACATCCAGCCTGGTCCCCAGGTCATCAGCAGCCACCCCGAGCTGTTCTGGGGCCTGATCGCCTCGATGTGGGTGGGCAACCTGATGCTGGTCGTTCTGAACCTGCCGCTGGTGGGCCTGTGGGTGAAACTGCTGAAGATCCCCTACCGCATCCTGTTCCCGGCCATTCTGGTGTTCTGCTCGATCGGCGTGTACTCGCTGAACTACAACGTCTTCGACATCTATGTCACCGTGGCGTTCGGGTTCATCGGCTACCTGTGGGGCAAACTGGGCTGCGAAGGCGCTCCCCTGCTGCTCGGCCTGGTACTGGGCCCGATGATGGAAGAAAACTTCCGTCGTGCCCTGCTGCTGTCGCGTGGCGACTTCATGACCTTCATCGAGCGTCCGCTATCGGCCACCCTTCTTTTCCTCGCAGTTGCCCTGGTGCTGCTCATCGCGGTTCCGGCGATTCGCAAGAAGCGCGACGAAACCTTCGAGGAAGAAACCTGAGCACCTGCCCAGGCACGCTGCAACCTGCATAACATGAGCCGGCTTCGGCCGGCCCTCAACGGGCGCCCTTCGTGACGCCCGTTTTTCTTTGTCGGGTGCAGGGGTACACGTCCCACGGGGCAGACCCCGACCAACCCCTGCCGCCCAATGCCGCACCCGGCTTTGGACGAAACGCAGTTTTGAGTTAACCTTAGGGTTTACCCCAAAACATGTGAATGCTATATGGGCCAGGGAAGGCCCGTATCGCGCGACTCACACTCATGCGTTTTCAAGACTGGTCAAACCCCTACGCGTCTACGCGTCTGCCAGTATTCGCGCGCAACATCGTCGCGACCTCGCAACCGCTAGCTGCACAAGCAGGATTGCGCATTCTGGCCCAGGGTGGGAATGCCGTCGACGCGGCTATTGCCTGCGCCGCCACTGCAGCCATTGTCGAGCCTGTCAGCAACGGGCTTGGGTCTGATTGCTTCGCCATCGTCTGGGACGGTGCGCGTCTGCACGGGCTGAATGCCTCGGGCCCCGCCCCGGCGGCATGGACTCCGGACTACTTTCGCAGGAAGCACGGCGGCCAGATCCCCCGTTACGGCTGGGACAGCGTTACGGTACCGGGTGCGGTCGGCGGCTGGGCCGAGCTTCATGCCCGGCTTGGCAAGTTGCCTTTTGCCGAGGTGCTCGCGCCCGCCATCGAATACGCCGAGAGGGGTTTCGCGGTGGCACCCATCGTGCAGCGCAAGTGGGCCATCCAGGCCGATCTTCTGCGCGACGTGCCGGGTTTTGCCGAGCACTTCCTGCCTCATGGCCGGGTTCCCCAGGTGGGCGAACACTTCGTGCTCAAGGACGCCGCCGCCACCTTGCGACGCATCGCTGAAACCGAGGGTCGCGACTTTTACGAAGGCGCAACCGCGCACAAACTGGTGGCGCACGCGCAGGCGCACGATGCCGCGCTCACGCTGGCCGACCTGCGCAGCTACCAGCCCGAATGGGTGCCACTTCTGTCCCGCGAATTTCGCGGCTATTGCCTGCATGAGATTCCGCCCAACGGTCAGGGCATCACGGCCCTCATTGCATTGGGCATCCTCGATCAGCTCGACATCACGCATCGCCCGGTCGACCATCCCGCCACCCAGCATCTCATCATCGAAGCGGTCAAGCTGGCTTTCGCCGACGTCTATGCGCACGTCGCCGACCCGAACCACATGCGCATTACGCCCGAAGAAATGCTCTCGGATGCGTACCTAGCGGAGCGGGCCCGCCTGATCGATCCGCAGCGGGCCCAGACTTACACCACGGGGCACGCCCCCCCGGGCGGCACGGTCTACCTTGCCACGGCCGACCAGAACGGCATGATGGTGAGCTTCATCCAGTCCAACTACCTGGGTTTCGGCTCCGGCGTTACCGTTCCGGGCACCGGGGTCAGCCTGCAGAACCGCGGATACGGCTTCGCGGCCGACCCGCGGCACCCGAACGCGGTCGGTGGGGGCAAGCGGCCTTTCCATACCATCATCCCGGCCTTCCTTACCCAGAATGGCGCACCCCTCATGAGCTTCGGCGTGATGGGCGCCAACATGCAGCCCCAGGGGCACGTGCAGACCCTCGTGCGCATGATCGTGTTCGGGCAGCAGCCGCAAACCGCATGCGACGCACCGCGCTGGAAATGGACCCGCGCGCTCGACGTCGAAGTGGAAGCCTCCATGCCCGCACGCACCATCGAAGGGCTGGAAGCACGCGGGCACCACATGATCGTGCCCACGGCGCAGGATGGCGCCGACTTTGGCTCAGGCCAGTTCATCTGGCGCCTTGGCGATCCGGCCGTCGACGGTTATGTGGCCGCGTCCGACAGCCGGCGCGATGGTATGGCGGCAGGCTTCTGAACACGCGATAATCGGAGTGTACTTTCTCCGGTTATCGCCATGACTTCGATTACTGCAAAGAACTATCCTGCTGTCACCCCGCGGTCGGTTGCCTTCATCGGGCTGGGCGTCATGGGTTATCCCATGGCCGGCCATCTGGCGCGCGCCGGCCATCAGGTCTGTGTCTACAACCGCACCGCCAGCCGGGCCGAAGCATGGACCCGCGAGTTTGCGGGCCACCGCACGGCTTCTACCCCGCGCGAGGCGGCGCAAGACGCCGATATCGTCTTTGCGTGTGTCGGCAACGATGACGACGTGCGCGCGATAACTCTGGGTGAGAACGGCGCATTCGCCGGCATGAAGCCTGGCGCCGTGTTCGTCGACCACACCACGGCCTCTGCCACCTTGGCACGCGAACTTTACCGCGAAGCAAGGGCACGCAGCCTCGCATTCCTGGACGCCCCGGTCTCGGGCGGTCAATCCGGCGCCATCGAAGGCATTCTCTCGGTCATGTGCGGTGGCGACGCGTCCACCTACGAGCAGGTCGAGCCGGTCATGACGGCCTACGCCCGCGCCATCACGCTCATCGGCGAGGCCGGCGCCGGACAGCTCGCCAAGATGGTGAACCAGATCTGCATCGCCGGGCTGGTGCAGGGGCTCGCCGAAGGGCTGGCTTTCGGCCGCGCCGCGGGCCTGGACATGCAGAAGGTACTGTCGGTCATCAGCAAGGGCGCGGCGCAAAGCTGGCAAATGGAGAACCGCAGTGCCACCATGCTGGCCGACAAGTTCGATTTCGGCTTCGCCGTCGACTGGATGCGCAAGGATCTTTCGCTGGTACTCGACGAGGCGCGCCGCAACGGTGCCAGCCTGCCCGTCACCGCCCTGGTCGACCAGTTCTATGGCGAGATCCAGAAGATGGGCGGTGGCCGCTGGGATACTTCCAGCCTCATCAAACGGCTGTAACCGCGTCTGCGCGGGCGGTTACCTGCCGCTGCCCGGCGCATGTTCGTCCGGGTGAGAAATGAACACCCCCTGCACCTGCGCAAGCCGTTTCAGGATGCCCTCGAACCGCTCCGGCCGGTGCAGGCCGTACCCCTGCGCGTAGTCGATCTGCAGCGAACGCACGATCTCCAGCGTGGTGGCGTCTTCCACCGCCTCGGCGACGGTGCGCGCGCCCATTACCTGGGCAATGCTCTGGATCGACTGCGCGATCCGGCGGTCGACCACGCTGTGCGCGATGTTGTGGATGAACATGCCGTCGATTTTCACCATGTCGACGGGGAACGTGCGCAGGTAGTTGAACGAGCTCAGGCCGGTGCCGAAGTCGTCCAGTGCCACCGAACACCCCATGTGGCGCAACACGCCGATCATGCGCGCGGCGTGTGACATGCTGCTGACCAGCGCCGTCTCGGTAATTTCGAAGGTAATGCGTTCGCCCGGCAGCGGCGATGCCCGCAGCAGCGGAACGATTTCCTCCAGGAAGCGGATATCGTTGAGCGAGTTGGCCGACAGGTTGATGTGCACGTACAGGTTCGGAATGGCCGCAATGGCAGGTGCGAGCCTCTCCAGCGACTGCTTGAGCACCCAGCGATCCAGCTGCGACATCATCTCGTAGCTCTCGGCAGCCGGCACGAAATGATCGGGCGGAATGAACCCATTGTGCGGGTCTTTCATGCGCAGCAGCAGCTCGTAACGCAATTCGTCCGGGTTATTGCAGGCAATGACGCGCTGGGCGTACAGGGCGAAGCGGTCTTCATTGAGTGCCCTCCGCAGGTCGGCTACCACGTGCAGCTCGCGTTGCCGCTCCAGCGCCTCCCCCTGGTCGTTCTGGTACTGCGCCACCCGGTTCCCGCCCGCGCGCTTGGCCACATACGATGCGATATCGGCCTCACTCATGAGAATGCTGGGAGAATCGGCCGCGGGTGATATCTCGGTGACCCCCGCGCTCATGGTCAGCTGGTAGGTGCGGTCTTCCCAGGGAAAATCCGAGTCCGACAGCGCCTGAAGCATGCGCTCGACGATGGGCTGTGCCTGCTCCCGCGAGCAGCCGTGCAGGATGACGCCAAATTCGTCGCTGCCCAGCCGTGCCAGCACATCTTCTTCACGCAGGCCAGTGCGCAGGGTAGCAGCCACCTGCCGCAGCGCTGCATCGCCGGCAGCACTGCCCGCAGTGTCATTGATGATCTTGAAGCGGTCGAGGTCCAGGTGCACCAGCGCATGCGTCCGGCCGGTTTCCCGCGCATCACGCAGCTTGGCCTCCAAACGCACCTGGAACGCGCTGCGGTTGGGCAGATTGGTCAGCGCATCGTGTGCAGCGTAGTGCAGCAGCTCGCGCACCAGGCGGCGCGCTTCGGTGACGTCCTGGTACACCAGCACCACCTCGGTCACGCTGTCGCCGTCGCGAATGGGCGCTACCCGCGCCTCCACCTCGCGCCTTGCACCATCGTGCCCGCGCAGGATGGCCGTCTGATGCACCAGCCCGCCATGCGCGAGGCACTGCTCGACCAGGTCCGGCAGATGCAGCCCGCTCTCCAGATCGTGCAGGCGCACCACCTCGTCGAGCGAATGGCCACGTGCCGTGGCCAGCGGCCACCCCGTCGTCGATTCGGCCGTGGGGTTCATGAACCGCACCTTGCCGCGCACGTCGGTCGTGATGACGGCGTCCTCGATGTTGGCCAGGGTAACCTGCAGCAGAGTTTTCTCTTCGTTCAGCGCCCGCGTCGTCTCGTTGAGTCGCTCGACCAGCTCGGCACGCTGGTTCTCGGTATTCATCTGTTCGTCGATGTCCTGCACCTGGGCAATCAATACCGGCCCGGGTTCGGCGGTATGGTCGGCCGAGAGCGACACCAGCGCCCAGAAGATGGAACCGTCTTTCCGCACCAGGCGCTGCTTCACCTGGAAGAAGTCGATTTCGCCCCGCAGCAGCCGTTCGCGCATCTGCGGCTCTGGCTGGGGCGGGTCATGATAGGCATAGCTGAGCAGGCGGGTACCTACCAGTTCCGCTTCCTCGTATCCGAGCATTCGGCAGGCGGCCGGGTTGATATGTTTTATGAGCCCGTCCGGGTCGTACAGCACGGTACCAATCCCCGCGCCTCGCAGTGCGCCACGGAACATGGCCTCGTTGCGCATCGATTCACGGTGCAATTGCTGGTGCCGCAGCAGGTCGCGCCGGTACAGGAAACCCAGGGCAATCAGCGCGACCAGCAGCAGGACCGCGAAACTGCCCAACAGGATCGCCTTGCCTTTCCAGGGCGCCAGCACCCGTGACACGTCGCGTGCGAACAGCACCACCAGCGGGAAATTCGGCAGCTGACTGTAGGCGTGCAATCGCTCGACGCCGTCGATGATCGACGGCCCGTCGTAGATGCCCTTGGCTGTCTTCGTGTAGCGCTGCCGCAGCAGAAGCTGCTGTTCGGGGGTGTTTGCAGTGCGCCCCATCGGAACGCGCATCAGCACCTCACCGTCGTCGCGCATCAGCAACCAGGCGTCGTGCTCGGCAAATATCAGCTTCTGCAGGGCCGACACCAGCACGGAGGGATCGAAGATGCCAACGACGACGCCTGCAAGCGAGCCGTCCCGGCGCAACACGGGCCTGCTGAACCGGAATACCCGCGTGCCATCGACCTCGGCAACACTGACATGGGGGCGGACCATCACGTGCTCGCGGTGTTGCTCGAGGGTTTCCGGCAAGAGGGCGGGCGGCTCGACGCCGGCCTTGTAGGCCAGGTATTGCACCGGCTGGCCGTTGGCATCGAGCACGGCGAGCATGCGCATGCTTTCGCCAGCCATCCCCCATTCTGGTGGCGCGGCATACCGGATCCAGTCGTCGGGAAGGGTGAGGCGGTCGGGATCCACCTGTTCGACAACATGGTCGAGCAGATGATCGACGGATTGCAGCTGCGCCGCCAGGTCACTCGCCAGCACGCTGACCAGCGCCGAAGCGTGCTCGGCCGCCTGGTGCCGGATCTCACGATGAGCTTCCGCTATCGTGTTGATCGTGATGATCGTAAGCACCAATCCGACCAGGACGAACGCCGCAAACAGAAACGTGGTGGACCGGATCAGCTTCCGCCAGTACTGAGCCAGGGAGCGGTTCGGCATCGATTCCCCGTATCACCGAATTTCGTGGTCTTCTCAGGTTGAACCCGCGTTACTGGGCATAGTTTGCCGCACTGGCTCATCAATAGGTTCATCCGCAAACATCATACCAGCGAGACGCCGCTTGATGCGACTCCCCGGCGCTTGCACACTGCCGCCTTATACTTATGTCTCGCGCGCCTTCAGGGCGCAGACACGCAGGGGCCCTCGTCGCCAGGCACAGCGGCGGGGTGAGATCAGACCCTTTGTACCTGTACGGATAATGCCGATGCAGGGAGCGACCTCAGCACCCTCGTCACGTCGGCTTCCCGCCATCGGCTCTCTTTTGCTGCTCGGCAGCGTTCACGGTTCCTCTGGACTCCTTATGACCGACCAACTCACCATCGCCGGCAAGACCTACCAGTCACGACTGCTCGTAGGCACCGGCAAGTATCGCGATTTTGAAGAGACCCGCGCGGCCATCGAGGCAAGCGGCGCTGAAATCATCACGGTCGCCATCCGCCGCACGAATATCGGACAGAATCCCGGCGAGCCCAACCTGCTCGACTATCTTCCGCCCGACCGCTTTACCCTGTTGCCCAACACCGCGGGCTGCTACACCGCCCAGGATGCCGTCCGCACGCTGCGTCTCGCACGCGAGCTGCTGGATGGACACAAGCTGGTGAAGCTGGAAGTGCTGGGCGATTCGCACACGCTGTTTCCCAACATGCCGGAAACGCTGGCGGCAGCAAAGACCCTGGTAGCCGAAGGGTTCGACGTCATGGTGTATTGCACCGATGACCCGGTGCAGTGCCGCATGCTCGAAGACATCGGCTGCGTCGCGATCATGCCGCTGGCGTCACTCATCGGTTCGGGCATGGGTATCCTCAACCCCTGGAACCTGCGACTCATCATCGACCAGGTGCGCGTTCCCGTGCTGGTGGATGCCGGCGTCGGCACGGCCAGCGACGCCGCCATCGCCATGGAACTGGGCTGTGATGGCGTGCTCATGAATACGGCCATTGCGGCCGCGCAGAACCCCGTGCTCATGGCAGAAGCCATGAAGCTGGCCGTCGAAGCCGGACGCAAGGCATACCTGGCCGGCAGAATGCCGCGCAAACTGTACAGCGCATCGCCCAGCTCACCCATGGAAGGGCTGATCTCCAGCGCGGCCCGGCCATGAGTACGCTGCCGCTGACAGGTCGCCCCCACGATGCCCGCGCTGAGGACGCGACCCCCACCATCTGGGCGGTGGGCGACCTGCAAGGCTGCCACGAGGCCCTCGAACGGCTGCTCGCCCACCCTGAAATCGCCGCCGACCCGTCCGCCAGGTTCTGGTTCGTGGGCGACCTGGTGAATCGGGGTCCCGCCTCGCTGGCTACACTGCGCCGTGTCGTCGCGCTCGGCGATCGTGCCGTTACGGTCCTCGGGAACCATGACCTGCATCTGCTGGCCATTGTCGCCGGAGCGCACCATCCCCGACCCGACGACACCCTCAGCGACATTCTCGACGCACCCGACCGCGACGACCTCGTCGACTGGCTGCGGCAGCGCCCCCTGGCCCACCAGGCGTACGACCACCTGATGGTGCACGCAGGCGTCGTGCCCCAATGGACCACGCAGCGAACACTCGAACTTGCGCGCACGGTCGAGATGGTCCTGGCCGGTGACGACTGGAAAACCTTTCTCAAACGCCTGTGGGGCAACGAGCCCGCGCGCTGGAGCGACGACCTCACCGGCATCGCACGCATGCGTGTCGTGGTGAACGCACTCACACGCATCCGGTTCTGCGCAGCCGATGGCACCATGGATTTCAGCGCGAAGGAAGGGCTGGACCGCGCCCCTGCCGGTTACATGCCCTGGTTCGACGTCCCGGATCGGAATACCGCAGACACGACCCTCGTGACCGGGCACTGGTCGGCTCTGGGCCTGGTGCTACGCCCGAACCTGATTGCGCTGGACACCGGCTGCATCTGGGGCGGCCAGCTCACCGCCGTGCGCCTGCACGACCGCCACGTGGTGCAGGTAGATTGCGGCTGCATGGCCGGCACCCGCATTCCTGGCAACTAGGCACGGTGCTAAGCGCGGCCAGGCCACACGGGTTTGGCCCCCGGACCATCTGCACCTAAGGTCTTGACGCTGCCAGCCGGGGCGCCTCCTGCACGGCTGCTGCATCATGTGGCGCTCGCGCCCCCGGCGCCTGGTCGCTTTCCGGTTCCCCGCTGGCCTGATCGCCGCCGGGAGGATCCTCCCGCGCTGCATCCAGGGCAACCTCTGCCTGGCCCGCCTCTGCATCAGTCGGGACAGTACTGCCCACCGGGTGGGGCGGGCCTCCGACCACACGCTCTGCGGGAAAACGCAGGGTGAACGTGCTGCCGCGCCCCGGCTCGCTTTCGATATCAAGGTCGGCCTCGTGCCGGATGGCTACGTGCTTCGTGATGGCCAATCCCAGGCCTGTGCCGCCGGATGCGCGCGAACGGCCGCGGTCGACCCGATAGAACCGCTGGGTGATGCGAGGGATGTGCTTGGCCTCGAGCCCGATACCCGTATCGGTCACGCTGAATTCGGCAGTCCCGTCGCGGCCCGGGCGCCAGCGCACGATGATCCGCCCGCCCGCGGGCGTATAGCGCACCGCGTTCGACAACAGGTTGGACACGGCTGATGACAACTCGGACGCCACGCCCAGCACATCCAGCGACGGGTCGATCTCCCATTCGATCCGGTGCTTGCCGGCCGACAGCGCTTCGATTTCCGGCCGGGATCCCGCAATCACGCTGACCATGCCTGCCGGCCCCGGGTTTTCGGGAGCCTGGGTAGACTCGAGCGCGGACAGCGTCAGCAGGTCGCCCACGATGTTCTGCATCCGCTGCGCCTGCTCACGCATCAGCGCGAGGTAATGTGCCTTCTGTTCATCACTGAGCGTTCCCGGTGCGGCTTCTGCAAGCGTCTCCAGGAAGCCGACCAGCACCGTGAGCGGCGTGCGCAACTCGTGCGACACGTTCGCCACGAAGTCGCGCCGTGTGGTTTCAATGCGTTGCAGCTGCGTGACATCGCGTGCCACCAGCAGCTTGCGCCGGCGCGAGTATTCGATGATCTGCACCATCAGGATGCGGTCGGGATGACGCGGTGCCGGTACCAGCGCCGGCTCCGGCCAGGTTTCCTGTTGCGCATAACGTACGAACTCGGGACTGCGCACCAGGTTCAGCAGATACTGGCCGCGATCGGAAGGAAACCGCAGGCCCAGGCTGCGCCGCGCTTCGCGGTTGCACCATTCGATGTGGAAGTTTTCATCAAGCACCACAACTCCGTCGGGCAGCGCCTGCGACGCCGCAAGCCAGCTCTGCAGGGTTTCCCGCCCCTCGGCAATTTCGCGCTCAAGTTTGCGCAGGTGGCGGTGCAGCCGCACTACGGCCACCCCCCAGCTGCCCGGCGCATCGCGCGGAGACTCGCGCAGGTTCTGCGTCCAGCGGACCAGCTGGTCGAGCTGGAACAGATGCCATATCAACAATGCCAGCACGCCCAGGCTGAATACCATCCAGCCGGTGTCGATGCCTGCGGCGAAGCGAACGACCAGCGCGACCAGGCCCCACAGGACCAGAAGGATCAGATTGCGCAGCCAGACCATTTCTCGAGCGATGTATCGATTGAGGAGATTGAGGAAAAATCGTGGGCAAACTAGCGTAGCATGGCCTCAGGCCGCGCTGGACGGCTGGCTGGTGAATCGATAGCCGGCCCCGCGCACGGTCTCGACATGCACGTGATGGCCAGTCGGCTCCAGCGCCTTGCGCAGGCGGCGGATGTGCACATCGACCGTCCGCTCCTCCACAAATACATGATCGCCCCACACGCGATCCAGCAGCTGACTGCGCGTGAATACCCGTTCAGGATGCGTCATGAAAAACTGCAGCAGGCGGAATTCAGTGGGCCCCAGGGCGATGGACTGCCCGTGTCCCGACACGCGACGGGTAGCAGGGTCGAGTGTCAGCCCTGCCACCGTCACACTCTCGCCGGCATGCTCCGGAGCCCGCCGGCGCAACACCGCCTTGATCCGGGCCAGCAGCTCGCGCGGCGAGAACGGTTTGGTGACGTAGTCATCCGCGCCAGCTTCCAGCCCCTCCACCTTGTCGTGCTCGGCACCGCGCGCGGTCAGCATGATGAGCGGAATTTCGCGCGTGCGCGCGTCGCCACGCAGTTTGCGCGCGAATTCCAGGCCAGAAGTTCCGGGCAGCATCCAGTCCAGGATGACGACATCCGGAAGTTCCGACCTGATCATGCCGTCGGCCTGCTCCGCATCGTCGGCACACAGCACGCGATGGCCCGCCATTTCAAGGTTGACGGCAATGAGCTCCTGGATGGAGGGCTCGTCTTCGACGACCAGTATCGTATTCGCCATGAATTTCCGACGTTCACAGGTTCAGCGATGCATCATAGGCGGGAAATGTTGCAATGTTATGAAAGACATGTTCATCTGGATCCAACCGACATATCCCTTGCGTGAGAAACACTAACCATGGCTGGTCTGAACAAAGACACTCCGATTCCCGTGCGACTGGTACTGCACAAGCAGTCGCGCGTGCTGGAAGTCGAATTCGAGAACGGTGAAACCTACCGGCTGCCGTTCGAGCTGCTGCGCGTCTACAGTCCTTCCGCGGAGGTCCGCGGTCACGGCCCCGGGCAGGAAGTACTGCAGACTGGCAAACGCAATGTCGACATCGTCGAGCTCGAACCCGTGGGCAACTACGCCGTGCGGCCACGGTTCTCCGACGGCCATGCCACGGGGATTTATTCGTGGGACGTCCTGTACGAGCTGGGCGCCAACCAGCAAGCCCTCTGGCAGGCTTACCTCGATAAACTGCAGGCGGCCGGCGCCTCGCGCGATGCCTAGGCGCGGAGCCGCGTGAACGCACCCGCCGCGCGGTGCGGGCACTGCGCCGAAATACAGTAAAGTAACAGGTTCGAGTACGGGATCCCCACAGCACAATCCGGTACCGCAATTTTTTCGGGATACCCCGCTACAGCACGCCATGACCACCGATCACGCCACCGACCGCAGCAGTTCCTCCCAGGATCAGGCCAACGCGCGCCTCACGCATTTCGGCTTCCAGTCGGTCACCGAAAGCGAGAAGCAGCAGCGCGTCGCACAGGTCTTTCACTCCGTGGCCGAACGCTACGATCTCATGAACGACCTGATGTCGGTCGGCATGCACCGGCTCTGGAAGGACTTCACCATTCGCCGCGCAGCCGTCCGTCCAGGCATGAAGGTGCTGGACATCGCCGGCGGCACCGGCGACCTCGCCAAGGCATTCGCGCGCCGGGTCGGTGCCACGGGCGAAGTCTGGCTCACCGACATCAACGAATCCATGCTGCGCGTGGGGCGTGACCGCCTGCTCGACCAGGGCATCCTGCTGCCCGTGGTAGCGTGTGACGCCGAGCAGCTGCCCTTCCCCGACGATTATTTCGACCGCGTCACGGTCGCGTTCGGCTTGCGCAACATGACGCGCAAGGAACGCGCGCTGGCGTCCATGCAGCGTGTACTCAAGCCGGGCGGCAAGCTGCTGGTGCTCGAGTTCTCGCATATCGCAAAACCCCTGGCGCCCCTGTACGACTGGTATTCGTTCAACGTGCTGCCCTGGCTGGGGCGCAAGGTCGCCAACGACGAAGCCAGCTACCGCTACCTTGCCGAATCCATCCGCGTGCATCCCGACCAGGAAACCCTCGCCGGGATGCTGCGTAGCGCCGGGCTCGAGCGCGTCCAGTACTTCAACCTCGCCGCCGGCGCGGTTGCCCTGCACGAAGGCGTCAAGCTCTGACCGGCGGTAATCCGGGCCTGCGTGCCGCACGCCGGAGGAGCCGACCCCCGGGATTTCCCGCGATTCACGGAACTTTTTCGGGTTTTCGGGAACTTTCCTTGCTTTCTGATCTCTTTAACCGACCATGGCGCCGGGACGGCGCCTCACCGAGAAGGAAAACGGAGATACACATGTCACGAAGCCTATCCTCACGTCTTTGCGCGATCGCACTCGCCATCGTCAGTGCGATTGCCCTGCTGGGCGTGTCGTTCGAGGCCGAGGCGCAGCGTCGCCTGGGAGGCGGCAACTTTGGCCGGCAATCCACCAATGCCATGCAGGCGCGTCCCGCCACGCCGCCACCCGCTACCGCGCAATCGCGTGCTGCAACGCAGCAACCTGGCGCCACCAGTACCGCACGCACCAACGCCGGCGCGGCCGCCAGTCAACCGGCGCGCAGTGGGCTGTCGCGCTGGCTGGGCCCCATCGCTGGCATCGCGGCCGGGCTGGGGCTGGCCGCCCTGCTCTCACACCTGGGCCTTGGCGCCGCCGCCGCCGAGTTCATCGGCAGCCTGCTGCTGATCGCCATCGTGGTCTTTGCCGTGATGTTCCTGTTCCGCCGGTTGCGCCAGGGCAGCCGTCAGGCAGCGCTGCAGAGTGCAGCCTCCGGTGCAGGCATGCAGCGTACCGTTTACAGCCCGCCACCCGCGCAGCCGCAAGAGCCCCACACCTCCGTAGCTTCGGCACCGACTGCCTCCACCGAGGCGCCTGCCCAGGAAGGCAGCTGGTACATCCCGGCCGGGTTCAACACGCAACAGTTCCTCGACAATGCCAAGAAGCATTTCATCGCGCTTCAGGATGCCTGGGACCGCAAGGATCTCGAGCGCATGCGTGAATACATGACCGATGAGCTGCTCGAGGCCGTCCAGGAACCGCTGTCGAAGCGGGAAGACAACGGCACCACGGAAGTCGTGCTGCTGACTGCCGAGCTGCTGGGCGTCGAGAATGTCTCCGACGGCCACCTCGCCAGCGTGCGGTTCTCTGGCATGCTGCGTGACGGCTCGCAACCCGAGGCCTACCGCTTCGAAGAGATCTGGAACTTCCTCAAGCCCACCCAAGGCGGCTGGCTGCTGGCTGGCATCCAGCAGGTTCCGGTGCAATACGCCCGGTAAGGCTCCCAGGCACCGCGTTCGCGCGCGGTGCTCGCCGATGCGGCCCTCGTACGCAATGAGTACGAGGGCCTTTGTTTTTCCGGCTTCTCATCTCCGGCCGTTTCTTTACAATGGACGTCCATGTTGCCACCGTTCATGTCCCAGGCGCTGATTCGCGCCTTCAACACGTTGCTCGACCGCGAGCCCTGGGCTCAGGACCGCCTGCGTGCGCACGCCGGGAAATCGATGCGCCTGCTGGCCGGAGCGCTTGACCTCAGCCTGCGCATCGACACCAATGGCAAGATCAGCGAAACATCGACCGGATCACCCAACGTCACGGTCACCGTGCACGCGGCCGACCTGCCCCGCCTCGTGCGAGCCACCGAGAGCGAACGGCTGGAGTACATCCGCATCGACGGCGAAGCCGCGCTCGCGCATGTCGTGGCCGACCTTGCCCGCCACTTGCGCTGGGACATCGAAGACGAGCTGGCAGCCCTCATCGGCGATATTCCCGCCCGGCGGGTGGTTGGCGCCCTGAAGTCGCTGGTTGCTGGAGCGCGCACGGGTGCAGCCCGAATGGCAGAAAACGTGGCCGAATACATTGCGCATGAAGCCCGGATGGTGGTCGACCGTCCCTCATTCGAAGCATTTGCCCGCCACCTCCAGCAGCTGGAGCACCGGCTCGACCAGCTGGAAGTGCGTGCGCGCGCGACACTGCGTAGCAAAGGCCCGGCATGAAGTCACTGGCCAGCCTCCCCCGGCTGCTTCGAATCCTGTTCGTGATGCTGCGCTACGGGCTCGACGAGCTCGTGCTGTCGTCTCTCCACCACCCGGTGGCCAGCCGGCTGCTGGTGTTCGTGCGATTCGGGCGGAAGTTCGACGTACCCCGCGGAGTCCGCATCCGGCTCGCGCTGGAAGAGCTTGGTCCCATTTTCGTCAAGTTCGGCCAGATGCTGTCAACCCGGCGCGACCTGCTGCCGGCCGATATCGCTGACGAACTCACTCTGCTGCAGGACCGCGTACCCCCTTTCCCGTCGGAACAGGCCATCGCGACCATCGAGACAGCACTGGGCAGGCACCCGGCGCAGCTGTTCGCGCAATTCAACGCCGAACCCGTAGCCTCGGCCTCCATCGCCCAGGTACATTTCGCCGTGCTGCACGACGGCCGCGAAGTGGCGGTGAAGGTGCTGCGTCCCGGCATGGCGGAGATCATCACCAAGGACCTCCGCCTGCTCGACACGATGGCACGCCTGGTCGAGCGCCTCGTACCCGACAGCAAACGGCTGAAACCGCGCGCCGTCGTCGCCGAGTTCAACAAGTACCTGCACGATGAACTCGACCTCAGATCGGAAGAG
>ERZ777003.916-NODE-916-length-50830-cov-22.028597_pt1 | contig 50830 bp, 53 predicted proteins | sample MGYA00374956_ERZ777003 | MGnify/ENA primary metagenome ERZ777003 (study PRJEB29302, sample SAMN06268252) | bioreactor metagenome | isolation source: Joint BioEnergy Institute, California, USA | place: USA:Joint BioEnergy Institute, California, USA | collected...
CCTAGCGTCGAGGGCGACACCGAAGACCAAGGAGGCCGCGATGGCGGAAACGATGAAGGCGTTCCGGCTGATCGAGTGGGAGGCCGGCTGAGGACCGCCTCCCACCCCGAGTGAGGCGGATTTGTACGGCTATATCGAACAAATCCGCCTCACTCGGGTGGCGGTGCGCCTGCGCGCGTCCGGTTGGAGGCACACGGCGGCGGGGATGCCGAGGCAGAGCGCCGGAAGAGCCGGGGCGGCGGCGAGGACCGCCGCCGTCACGAGGGCCCGGTTGGTGAAGACTGCCGCGCTGGCGGCGGCCAGCGCCGCCAGCGCGGCGAGGAGGAGGGCAAGCCTGGGGGCACCCCTTCGCAGCATCTCTTCCGCCACCTTCAGATCACCCCCCATCCCACTCGCGCGGGACGATCAGGACGGGGCAAGGCGCGGTGCGCGCAACGGCGGCGGAGACGCTGCCGAGCAGGGCGCGGCGGATCGGCCCGTAGCCACGCGAGCCCAAGACGAGCAGGTCGAGCTCGACGCCGCGCGCGGCGAGCGCCGCGGCGGGATCGCCCTCGAGCAGCGCGGTGGTCACCTCGAACTCGCAGTCGATCTCCTCGGCGGCCTCGGTGAGCGCCTCCCGCAGGCGCTCGCGCAGCGCGGCCTCCACCTGGGCAGCGCCCCCGGCCGCCACCACCGGTGAGGCCGGCGCGAGCGGGCGCACGACCCCGATCAGCTCGAGCTCGGCGTCCAGCGACTTGGCGAAGCGCTTGGCTGCGGCGAGCGCCGCCCGGCTCTCGGGCGAGCCGTCGTAGCCCACGCCGACGAGGCCGAGGCCCGGCCGGTCCGGCGAGTACCCGCGCGGCACGACCACCACCGGGCAGGGCGCTCCGTTCAGCAGGCGCTCGGCCACGCTCCCGGGGTAGACGCGGCCGAGCGGGCCGTGGTGGGTCGAGCCCAGGACGATCAGGTCCGCCCCCTCGTGCTCGGCGCGGTCGTTGAGCGCCCGCGCGGGCGAGGAGTCGCGGACCGGACGGGGCTCGAAGGGGGCGCCGTCGAGCACCGACGCGGCGCGCGCGAAGACCTCCTCGAAGCGTTCGTGCACGGCGCGCTCGTAGGCGTCGACGGCGATCGGCGGGGGCGCGTAGTCGAGCGCCGCCACGACGTGGATCTCGGCGCCCTCGATCGCCGCGAGCGAGCGGGCGAAGCGCAGGGCCTCGTCAGCGTGCTCGCTCCCGTCGTAGCCCACGAGGATCTTCATCTCAGGCTCCCGCCCGCGGCCTGCGCCGCTGCGGCGCCGCGGGGCTCGAGCGCCGGCGGCGCCACCCCAGCTCGATCGCGGCCCGCTGCAGCTCCACGACGCGCGCCCGCGCGAGCGCCTTGCCGCAGCTCGCGCACCGGTCCAGGTCGGCCCAGCCGGCGATCGTGAACGTGTCCTCTCCGCAGTGGGGGCACCGAACGAGAGGCATGGCAACCCTCAGCTACGTCCACCACCGGCCGGGCCGCCCGGACCTGTCCTTGGACATGTCTCGGGGCATCCCAAGCTCATAGACCGCGGATCCTCCGCCGCGGGCCGCGGCGCCCGTGCGGCGGGATCGCGAAACCGAGCGCGATCAGAACGGCGGCGAGGCCGACTGCGATCTGCGTCATCGACAAGATCTCCATGACGGGGCCGAGCCTCGCAGGGGGCGCCACACGCTCCATCCGTGCGGGACCCGCGACCAGCCTCCGTGGTGGCTACGGGGTCCGATCGGGAGCCGCCGCACGAGGCGGCCGGCCTTCCCCGCGCGTAGCTTCGGGGTGAACCCCGAACCGAAGGAGCGAAGGAGCGCCACCGATGACGGACTCGACACTCAAGGCCCGCGGGAGCAGTCCCGCCCCGCCCTACGAGCGCGCGACCGTTGGCGACGCGATGCGGGTCGGCGTGGTCTCGTGCCCCGCGGAGACCCCGTTGCGCCAGGTGGCGCGCATGATGGCCGCCGAGCGCATCCACTGCGTGGTGGTCATGCAGGAGGCCGGCTGGGGCGTGGTCACCGACAGCGACCTGATCCGGGCAGCCGAGGGGGACGTGGATCGGACCACGGCGGGACAGGTGGCGGGCAGCGCGATCCCGAAGGTGACCCCGGGGGATCCGCTTGACCGCGCGGCGCGGCTCATGGTCGAGCACGAGGTATCGCACGTGCTCGTCGTCGAAGAACCAACCGGGCACGCCGTGGGCGTGCTCTCGACGCTCGATGTTGCGCGCGTGCTGGGGGAATCGTGAAAGCCAGTCGCCGGCTCAGACGACCGGCGACCGGCGACCCCCTTCGCATCCGTAGCCACTACGGATGAGCGCTACGGAGGGACTTACGAAACGAGACATGGCCGCTGCGACTAACTTGAAGCCTCATGGTGCGTGCGCTGCAGGTGGAGAGGTTCTGATGGCGGCCATGGCTGCCGACGGCGAGCGGACGATCACGGTCATCCTCGCCGACGATCACGCGATCGTCCGCGACGGGATCCGCATGATCCTCGAGTCCGAGCCCGACATCGAGGTCGTCGCCGAGGTGGGCGACGCCGAGAGCGCGCGCCGGCGCACGTCGGGGCTCAAGCCGGACGTGCTCGTCCTCGACCTCAACATGCCGGACGGCTCGAGCCTGCCGATGATCCCCGCGATCCGCGAGGGGTCGCCGGACACCGCGATCATCGCACTCACCATGCAGGAGGACCCGTCCTTCGCCCGCGAGGCGTTCCGCCTGGGCGCGAAGGGCTACGTCGTGAAGCGCTCGGCGGGCAAGGAGCTGATCCAGGCGATCCGCGAGGTGCTGAACGGCGGCAGCTACATCAACCCGCAACTCGGCGCCAAGGTGGCAGCCGAGCCGGAGGGCCCGCCCGGCGGCCTCACCCGCCGCGAGGCCGAGGTCCTCGCGCTGATCGCGCAGGGCTACACCAACCCCGAGATCGCGGAGCGCCTCGTGCTCAGCGTACGCACCGTCGAGACGCACCGGTCGGCGATCCACCGCAAGGTCGGGACGACCAACCGCGCGGCGCTCGTGCGCTTCGCCCGCGAGCACGGACTCGTCGAGGACGTCTGAGGCTCAGACCCAGCGCGAGCCCAGGCGTACCTCGACGCGGGGCGTCTCGGTGCTCGCCGCGCGCCGCGCGGGCAGCCGGGCACGCAGCTCCGTGCCGCCCCCGGGCGCGGGGCCGATCTTCAGGCTGCCGTCGACGAGCGCCACGCGCTCGCGCATCCCCAGAAGGCCGAAGCCGCCGTCCGTGCGCTCGGGGTCGAAGCCCTTGCCGTCGTCGCGGACCACGACCTCGACGGCGCCGTCGGCCTCCGTGACGCGCAGCCTGACCGTCTCGGCCTCGGCGTGCTTGACGACGTTGTTGAGCCCCTCCTGCACGAGGCGGTAGATCGTCGACTCGATCTCCGGGTCGAGCCGGTCGTCGCCGGCGCCGTCGAGGTCGATGTCGGCGTCGACGCGCAGCCCCGAGATCCCTGCGATGCGCTCGACCAGCGCCTCGATCGCGGGCTCCACGCCGAGCTCGTCGAGCGCCGCCGGGCGCAGCTCGGTGATCAGCCCCTGCAGGTTGCCGATGCCGCGGTCGATGTGCTCGGCCGCGCGCCGCAGGAGCTCCTTCGCGCGATCGATGTCGTCGGCGAGGTCGATCGCCTCGATCAGCATCTGCAGCGCGCCGAGCTCCTGCAGCGTCTCGTCGTGCAGCTCGCGCGCCCAGCGGCGGCGCTCGCGCTCCGACGCGTCGAGCGCGAGCCGCAGCTTTTCCTCCTCGGCGGCCTTCGCGGTGGCGAGCGTGGTCACCGCGGAGGCGACGAACGAGGTGAACAGGCGCTCGTCCTCGTCGTCGAAGCGCTTGCCCGGCTCGGTGTGCATCGCGACCAGGAGCCCCACCTCACCGCTGCGGAAGTCGAGCCTGGCGACGAGGGCGGCGGTCGCGTCGACGGCGAGGCCCTTGTTGCCGAGCGTGGCGTGCTCGCCGGCGGCGAGGCTGCGCGGCAGCGAGTGGCTCAGGCCCTCGGCGACGATCGGGGCGTCGCTGGGGATCTTCGCGCCGACCAGATCGGCGGCCCCCTCGCCGGCGGCGGCGGTGACCACGAGCTCGTCGCCCGCCGAGAACAGAAGCGCGACCCGCTGCGCGCTCACGAGGTCGCGGCCGCGCTTGCAGATCAGCTCGGAGAGGCGGTCCACCCCCATCCCGGCGGCGCCCGCGCGCGCGAGCGCAGCGCTCGCCTCGAGCGTGCGCAGGGCGCGCTCGAGCTCCGCCTGGCGGCGCTCCACGCTGCCGTGGAGCCGGGCGTTGTAGACGGCGATCGCGGCCCACTCGGCGAGCACCGTGACCATGCGCTCGTCGTTCTCGTCGAACGGCTGGCCGCCGGCCTTCTCGGTCAGGTACAGGTTCCCCCAAGCCTCGCCGCGGATCAGGATCGGGACGCCGAGGAACGTCTTCATCTCCGGGTGGTGGGCCGGGAACCCGAAGGAGTACGGGTGCGCGCTCAAGTCGTCGATGCGCAGCGGCTTCGGGTTCTTGATGAGCTCGCCGAGGACGCCGCGGCCGCGCGGCAGCGGGCCGATGCGCCGGCGCGTCTCCTCGTCGACGCCCAGGTACACGAAGCGCTCGAGGCCCTTCTTCTGCGCGTCGAGCACGCCGAGGGCGACATAGCGGGCCCCGGTGAGGTCGCGGGCCTCCTGGATGACACGCTGCAGGACCGCGTCGAGGTCCAGCTCGGAGACGAGCGCCCGCCCCACCTCGAGGAGGCGCTCGACCTGCTCCTTCGACAGCGTGGCGCCGCTTGTGGTCAGTGCCGCGTGTTCGGGCTCGTCCACCGATCCGAACGGTACCGCCCACGCACGCGAGCGGCCAACACGGCGAGGCGGCGCGGGAGGGGTTGGTCGCCGGCGGCCGCGGGGCCGCCGGCGTTTGCGCGCCTAGTCGAGGACGAAGGTGACCTTCAGGTCGACGCGGAAGCCGGTGATCCGGCCGTCCTCGACTAGCACCTTCTGCTCCTTGACCCAGGCGCCCTTGATCCCGCGGACCGTCTCCGACGCCTTGGCGATTCCCTGCTTGACCGCGTCCTCGAAGCTCTCCTCCGAGGTCGCCGTGAGCTCTATGACCTTTGCGACCGCCATCGCGATCCTCCTTCGTAGGGATTGATGCCGCCGCCACCGAAGCCTCGGTGCGCGGATGATCGAGCCGAGTACCCGCGCGGAGCGCTCGCAAGCGGGCGCCTCCGTAGTGGCGACGGAGCGGAACCACCGGGCCGCAACGGATGGAGCGGCGCGCCCGCGGGCATACCGTCGGGGCTGCGTAAGGAAGCGATCAGAGGAGGTGCCGAGATGGCAGCGACCCTCACGCCCGTAAGCCCCTTCGCCGAGCTCGGGGAGCTGCGCGAGCGCATCGACCGGGCGTTCGGCGACCTGTTCCAGGATCTCACCGACGGCGCTCGGCGCACGTGGCGGCTCTCGGTCGACGTGGTCGATGAGGACGACCGGTACGTGGTGCTGGCCGACGTGCCGGGCATGGACCCCGACGACGTCAAGATCGAGGTCAAGGACAACGTCCTCACGGTCTCCGGCGAGCACAGCGAGAGCGAGGAGGAGAAGAAGCGCAACTTCGTCCGCCGCGAGCGGCGCTGGGGCGCGTTCTCGCGCTCGATGACGCTGCCGCCCGGCGTCGAGGCCGACGACGTCAAGGCGACTTTCTCCGACGGCGTCCTCGAGATCTCGATCCCGAAGCCCAAGGCGGAGGAGCCCGAGACGAAGCGGATCGAGATCAGCCGCAAGTGAAGAGCTGACCTCTGGGCCACACACAGACGCCGCCGGGCATCCGCGAGCGCCCGGCGGCCCACAACAGACACAGGCACGCGCTCCGCAAGCGCGCACCAGAAGGCCGGGCGTCCCCGTGGCGCCCGGCTTTCGCTTGGGCGGGCGTCAGGGCCGCGAGACCTTGACGCGCGCCTTGCCGCTGCCGCGCACGGCCCGGACCTCCACCCGGAGCTTGGCCTCGCCGCACACGGTGTAGGAGACGCGCTCGCGGCTGCGGGGCTTGGTGGAGCGCGCGACGCGCTTTCGGCCCGCGTACAGGAAGAGGTCGAAGTCGGCGCGGCGCGGGCCCCGCAGCTTCACGATGAGCCTGCCGTCGAGCGGGGTCTTCACGTTGATGGACGCGGCCCGGCCGCTGCGGATGCGGCCCGCGTACGCGGTCTTGCGGTTGGAGCGCCAGGGGTTTCGCACGTCGGTCGCCAGCCGCGCGCGCGATGTGGCGTCGGGCTTGAAGAAGTTGTCCCACTCCCAGGCGACGGTGTTCGGGGGGAAGTGGTACTCGGCGTAGGACTCGGCGTACGCCTCGCCGGGGTGCTGGAAGTAGTCGTCCGGGTCGATCCGGCCGGTGCGCGTCCCGCGGCAGACGCCGATGTAGCTCGCCCAGCGCTTCGTGCCCCAGTCCAGCGCCCCGCCGGCGAACGGCGGGTTGCGCCGGTGGTTGGCGACGTGGTGGCCGTACTCGTGGGCGAGCACGTAGTCGGTGGGCAGGCCGCCGTACTGCGGCTCGCCGACGACGACGATCAGGTCCTGGGACGGGTAGTAGCAGGCGGCCGCGCCCTCCCCGCACCTGACGGGCATCTCGGGCGGGCCCACCACCTCGACCAGCAGGCCGTCCAGCTCGCGTCCGTGCAGCAGCCCGTCGAGAAAGTCGACGAGCTCCTGGTCCGCCTGCGGGTTGGGCCCGTAGTAGCCGGACCTGTCGACGTACACGGTGTCCCCCGCCGGCGTCGTGTAGGCGTTGATCGCGCGCCTGCGCGGGAGCGGGTGCGACGTCCCGGGGATGACCCTGTCGACGAGCGGGGGCGCGTCGGCCGGGGGCGGGGTGACGATGCCCGGCACGAGCGAGGGCTCCCGCCCCACCGGCTCGGCTGCGCCCGCCGGGCCGCTCGCTGCGATCCCCACGAGCAGGGCGACCATCCCCGTCACGATCGCGCTCCTTCGCATCTCTCCCCTCCCCTGGTCGGGCTCTTCCGTGGATAAACGAACCGCCGGGCCCCGCGGGCCCGGCGGGAGAGTCGGGGCGACTGGATTTGAACCAGCGACCTTTCGGCCCCCAGCCGAATGCGCTACCAGACTGCGCCACGCCCCGAGATTCGGTTGTTGCGGGTGCCGTGTGAGCGGCGCCCGTTGACACTCATGATGCCGTATTCCGGCCCCTTTGTGTCAAGCGGGCGACGGGGCTCGAACCCGCTACTTTCAGCTTGGAAGGCTGACGTGCAACCAGTTACACCTCGCCCGCTGAACGGCTCCGATTATAGGTCTGCCGGACGAGGAACTCAGCCTCGGCGCCAGGCGAGCAGGACCGTGTAGGTCGCGAAGCGCGAGTCGGGCTTGCCGCGGCGCGCAGCCCCCTTCGCCACGCCGATGCCGACGTGCGTGAAGCGACGGCCGAGGATGTTCTTGCGCACCCCGTTGCGCGGGTTGAGCCAGGTCTCGATCATCGCCAGCGGGGTCGTGCTGAACCCGATCGCCTCCGCGTACCCGTAGCGCTGCCCCGGGCGCAGGTAGCCGGACTTCTCGAGGCGCTGGTCGATCGGGGACTCGCCCGGGCAGCGATGGCGCAGGCAGTCCTTGCGGACCATGACCTTGGTGTGCTTGCGCGCGATGCGCGTCAGCGCCGGGTGCGCCTTGACCGTGCCGGCCTTGCGCTTCTTGCGCACCTCCCGGAGCAGGCAGCGCATCGCGCGCTTGAGCTGGGCGGGGGTCGCCTCGGCGGCCGCGGCCTTCGCCTTCGGGCAGTTCGTCTCGAGCGCCGCGGCCGGCGCCGGGCTCGGCGCGAGCAGCGCGGCCACGAGCAGCAGGCAGGCGAGCGCGGCCGGCTGGATGTGCGTGCGCGCGAGCATCTCTCTCAAAGGAACAACAGCGCCAGCCCCCGCTTTGTTGCGGCCGGCGCCAGACGGGGCAGCCAGGACTCGAACCTGGAATCGCCGGTTTTGGAGACCGGTGCCTTACCAATTTGGCCACTGCCCCAGGCTGTGTGGGCCCATCAGGGTACCGGGACGACGGGCGAGAGTGCGGGCGGAGGGACTTGAACCCCCACGCTCTTACGAGCACCGGCACCTAAAGCCGGCGTGTCTACCAATTCCACCACGCCCGCGCGCCCTCGATCATAGGCGCAGGGGCGCCCTCGGTTGCGCCCATATGTCGCGTGCGCCGGGGCGCGGAATTACACTGCGCTCGATGGAGGCGACGCGCGTCCGCCCGGGGTACGAGGTCTGGCGTCCGAACCGCGAGAGCGCCCGCAACAAGGCGACGAAGGCGCTCGTCGCGCTCGTTCTGCTGATCTCCGCAGCGCTGATCGCGATCATCGTGTTCGGCGGCTGGGAGCGCCTGCAGGACACGACGATGGCGGTCATCGCGCTCGCCTGGGCGGCTCTGTACGTGCTCTTCGCCTATCTGGTCTCGCGCTGGAGCCGAGGCGTGCTGCCGGTCGCGGCATCGCTCGCCGTGATCCTCGCGATCTTCGCCGGGGTCGCGGCGCCCGCGTGGTTCGACCGCGCCAAGGACGGGCTGAGCTCGCCGGCGCTCCCCGAGGAGATGCTCGGCCTGCTCACGCTGCTCTTGATCCCGGTGCAGATCATGCTGATCGTGATCGCGATGGTCGCGTTCAACCAGGAATGGCACATCGAGGAGGAGCGCCCCGTCGAGGGCGGGCACGCTCCTCCCCTCGACGACGAGGACGCCGCAGCGGACTCGGCGTAGGCGCGGCGCCCGCTCGCCGCTACTTCTTGCGGCCGACCACGACCGTGTAGAGCGCCCTGCCGTTGCGCACCGAGACGCCTACGCCGAGGTGGCGGTAGGTGCCGTTCAAGAGCGTCTGGCGGTGGGGCGGGCTGTTCATCCACTGCTTGAGGATGTCGCGCGGCGTGGCGCGGGCGACGTTCTTGGCGATGACCTCGCCCAGCGCGTAGCTGCGCGCGCCCTTCATGTACCCCGTGCGCCGCACGCGCGCCTCGAGCGAGCCCTCGCCGGGGCACTGATGGGCGAAGCAGTTGTGCTTGCGCATGTAGCGCGTGTGGCCCTGCGCAGCCTGCTGGAGGTTCTTGTTGGGGCGCAGGTTCTTGGCGCTGCGCTTCTTGTTCACAAGGCACTGGATCGCCTTGCGCGCCTCCTTCTTCGAGAGCCTCTTGGACGCGGTGTTCGCGTTTTTGCAGCTGCGCGCCTGCGCGTCCTGGGGCGCGGTCGCGGCGGGCAGGGCGGCGATGAGTGCCGCGGCGATGGCGATCGTCAGTGTCTGTCGGAGTGAGAGCATCATCAACCCCCCTAACTGCTCGTCCCTGCCCCCCACTAACACGCCCAGACGCTCAGAAGAGCGTCGCGTCCGCTTCGCGGGGGGCGATCAGCTCGGGGCCATCTTTGCGCACGTCGTTGACCAGATCGCCCACTTCCCTGGCGACGAGCGCGTCCTCCGGCGCCGGGCGCAGGACCTCGAGTAGGGCCTCGGTGTCGTTCGTGTCGGAGACCCAGAGGGCCTCGGCGTCGGGGTCGAGGACGACCGGCATGCGGTCGTGGATGGGGCGCATGAGCTCGTTGGGGGCGCAGGTGATGAGCGCGCAGCTCGTGATCGGGTCCCCGTCGCGCGGCTCGTAGCGCGCCCAAATCCCGGCGAAGGCGAACAGGTCGCCGTCGGGGCGGCTGAACCAGATCGGCACCTTGCCGCGCTCGTCGCGACGCCACTCGTAGAACCCGTCGGCAGGGAGCAGGCAGCGGCGCAGCCGGAAGGACTCGGCGAACGCGGGCTGGCGGTCGAGGGTCTCCGCGCGCGCGTTGATCAGCGGCGGGCCCTTCTTCTCGAGCGCCCACTTGCCGGGGATCAAGCCCCAGCGCAGGGAGCCCAGCTCGCGCCGCTGGGCGCGCTCGCGCACGGCGAGCACCGGGTCGGTGGGCGCGATGTTGAAGCGCGGCTGCTCGTCGATCTCGGTCCCGTCGGGGAGCTCGAAGCGCAGCTTGATCCGCTTGGGATCGGGGTTGGCGAGCGTGTAGCGGCCGCACATCGCCCTGCCGAGGTTAGTTGCCCGGACGTCACGGAGTTGGCGCAGAGCGCCGGTTTCTCGTCACACGACCGCTGCCAGAGTCGGCAGAATGGAGCTCTCCACGCGGCGGTGGAGGAATGGGCAGACTCGCGGCTCTCAAAAAGCCGTGTCCGCAAGGACGTGTGGGTTCGAATCCCACCCGCCGCATCGCTCATGACCCGCCCGGCCCGCGAGGTCGAGGCGGTGCTCTACCTGGCGGAGCTGGGCCTCAACCGCCGCCAGATCTCGCGCGCGACCGGCGTTCCCCGGAGCACGGTCGGGCACTGGCTCGCGGGCAAGGTCCCGGGCGCCGGCGATCCTCGGGACCGCCGGGGGGAGGACTGCCGCGGGTGCTCGCGGCCGCTCGACCTGCCTGAGACGGCGTTTCGTGCGTACGCGTACCTGCTCGGGATCTACCTCGGCGACGGCGCGCTCGCGCGGCACCCGCGCGGCGTCTTCCGGCTCAGCGTCTTCCTGGACCGCGCCTATCCAGGGATCGTCCGGGCCAGCGCGGATGCGGTACGGACGGTCCTGCCCGAAAGCCGGGTGCGCGTCGTCTCGCACCCCAACGCGCGCATGGAGGAGGTCGTCTCCTACTCCAAGCACTGGCCCTGCCTGCTCCCCCAGCACGGCGCGGGGGCGAAGCACACGCGCAGGATCGAGCTCGCGGCCTGGCAGCGGGAGATCCTCGACCGGCGCCCGTGGTCGTTCCTGCGGGGGCTCGTCCACTCCGACGGCTCGCGGTTCATGAACCCCGCGGTCCACCCGCACCGCACCTACCGGTATCCGCGCTACGAGTTCTCGAACCGCTCCGCGGACATCCGCGCGCTCTTCTGCGAGTACTGTGAGAAGGTCGGCGTCGAGTGGCGCCGGGCCAACCGCTGGAACATCTCGGTGGCGCGCCGTGCCTCGGTCGAGCTCATGGACCGCCACATCGGGCCGAAGCGCTGAACGCGCGAGCCGCCGGCGGGCCCGGGGGATAATCCTGCGCGTGAGCGAGGAGAGCCCAACCGCGGAGCGCATGGTCGCCGACGTCGAGGCGCTCTGCGGGTTCGAGGGGCGCAGGCCGGGCACGGACGCAGAGCGCCGCGCAGCCAACCACCTCGCCGGCCGCCTGCGGGAGCTCGGCTGGCGAGCCCGCGTCGAGGCGACCTACGTCCACCCGCAGGCCGCGCTCATCTGGGCCGCGCACTGCGCGCTCGGGTTCGCGGCGAGCGTCGTCGCCCTCCCCTTCCCCCCTGCGGGCTTCGCGCTCGCGCTGCTGGCCGCCGCCTCGCTCTACCTCGACATGAACACGCGCCTGTACGCGTTGCGCACGCTGTTCTTCCGCCGCGGCTCCCAGAACGTGGTCGCCCGCGGCCCCAGGCGCGAGGCCCCGGCGCGCCTGCTGATCGTCGCCCACTACGACGTCGCCCGCACCGGCCAGCTCTTCGGCCGCCTGGAGCGCGTCACGCGCGCCACCCGCCTGCTCGGCTTCGACCCGCCGCGCATCCCGTTCTGGTCGCTCGCGCTGCTCATCCCCGTCCTCGGCGCCCGCATGGCGGGCCTCGACTCGGCCGCGCTCGGCGCCCTCCAGCTCCTCCCCACGCTGGCGCTGCTCGTCGCGGGCTTCGCCCTGCTCGACATCGAGTACTCGCCCGCCTCGCCCGGCGCCAACGACAACGCCTCGGGGGTCGCGGTCGCGCTCGCCCTCGCGCAGGAGCTGCGCTCGGACCCGCCGGAGAACCTCGACGCGTGGGTCGTCTTCACCGGCGGCGGGGAGTCCCCGATGGAGGGCATGCGCGCGTTCCTGCGCGCGCACCGCGACGAGCTCGACCGGCGCAGCACCTTCGTGCTCGCGCTCGACGCCGTGGGCCGCGGCGAGCTGCGCTGCGTCGCCTCGGAGGGCCTCGCCGTCGCCTACCCGGCCGACGCGCGCCTGCTCGAGCTCGCCGAGGCGGCCGCGGAGGCGAGCGGGATCACCGCAGGCACGGAGCGGACCGGCTTCGCGGGCGAGGCGCTCGCCGCGCGCATCCGCGGCCTGCGCTCGCTCGAGCTGACCGCGATCGAGCCCGGCGACGCGCTGCCCGCGCACTACCACCGGCCAACGGACACGCCCGAGAACGTCGATCCCGAGGCGCTCGCGAGGGCGCGCGAGTTCGCGCTCGCCTTGATCCGCGCGCTCGACCGCGACGTCGCCCGCGAGCGCCCCTAGCGGGTCGGCGCGGCTGATAGAACCCGCGCCATGAGCACCACACAGGCGGGATCGGGAGGAGAGTTGCTGTGGAGGCCGAGCCCGGAAGCGATCGCGGGCTCCAACCTGACGGCGTACATGGACTGGCTGCGCGACGAGCGCGGGCTTGACTTCGGCGGGGACTACCACGAGCTCTGGCGCTGGTCGGTCACCGAGCTCGAGGGCTTCTGGCGGTCGATCTGGGACTACTTCCAGGTGCGCGCCGACGGCGACCCCACCACGGTGCTCGCCGAGCGCAAGATGCCGGGCGCGAAGTGGTTCCCGGACACGAAGCTCAACTACGCCGAGCACATCCTGCGCGAGCGCGACGCCTCACAGATGGCCGTCCTGCACCTCGCCGAGGGCGGCGAGCTCGGCGAGCTGACCTGGGGCGAGCTGCGCGAGCGCGTCGCCGCCTTCGCGCAGGGCCTGCGCGCGCTCGGCGTCGAGCGCGGCGACCGCGTCGTCGCGTACCTGCCCAACTCGCCGCAGGCGCTCATCGCCTTCCTCGCGGCCTCCTCGATCGGCGCGATCTGGTCCAGCTGCTCGCCGGACTTCGGCGTGCGCTCGGTCGTCGACCGCTTCGCGCAGATCGAGCCCAAGGTGCTGATCGCGGTCGACGGCTACCGCTACGGCGGGCGCGAGTTCGACCGGATGGACGTCGTCGCGGCGCTCGAGCGCGACCTGCCGACGGTCGAGCACACCGTGCTCGTCCCCTACCTCGACCCCGGCGCCGACCCCGCCCGCCTCGCGCACGGCGTCGCGTGGCGGAGCGTCGAGGAGCGCGGCGCGGGGGCCGAGCTCGCCTTCGAGCGCGTCCCCTTCGACCACCCGCTCTGGGTTCTGTACTCCTCGGGCACGACGGGGCTACCCAAGGCGATCGTCCAGGGCCACGGCGGCATCCTGCTCGAGCACCTCAAGAAGCTGAACCTGCACGTCGACGCGAAGCCCGGCGACCGCATCTTCTGGTTCACCACGACCGGCTGGATGATGTGGAACTTCCTGGTGGGCGCGCTGCTCACCGACGCCTCGATCGTCCTCTACGACGGCAACCCGGGCTACCCGGACATGAACGCCCTCTGGGACCTCGCCGAGCGGACGGGGATGACCTGCTTCGGCACCTCGGCGAGCTACATCTCCGCCTGCATGAAGGCGGGCGTCGAGCCGTCCCAGGGCCGCGACCTCTCGCGGCTCCGTGCGGTGGGCTCCACCGGCTCCCCGCTCGCCCCCGAGGGCTTCGAGTGGATCTACGAGCACGTCGGGCGCGACACCTGGCTGTTCTCCACGTCAGGCGGCACCGACGTCTGCACGGCGTTCGTCGGCGGCGTGCCCACCCTGCCCGTCTACCGCGGGGAGCTGCAGGCGCGCTCGCTCGGCGCCAAGATCGAGGCCTTCGACGAGGACGGGAACCCGCTGATCGGCGAGGTCGGCGAGCTCGTCATCACCGAGCCGATGCCCTCGATGCCGCTCTTCTTCTGGGGCGACGAGGACGGGTCGCGCTACCGCTCCAGCTACTTCGAGATGTACCCGGGCGTCTGGCGCCACGGCGACTGGATCGAGATCACCGAGCGCGGCACGGCGATCATCTACGGCCGCTCCGACTCGACCATCAACCGCTCCGGCATCCGCATGGGGACGGCGGAGATCTACCGCGCCGTGCTCGCCGTCGACGACGTCACCGATGCGCTCGTCGTGGACATCCCCAAGCCGGGCACCGAGGGCTGGATGCCGCTGTTCGTCGTCCTGCGGGAGGGCGCCGAGCTCACCGACGAGCTCAAGCGCGAGATCGCGCAGCGCATCCGCTCGGACTGCTCGCCGCGCCACGTGCCTGACGCGATCTACCGGATCAAGGAGGTGCCGCGCACGCTCTCGGGCAAGGTGCTCGAGATCCCGGTGAAGCGCATCCTCACCGGCACCCCGCCGGAGCGCGCCGCGAGCCGCGACTCGCTCGCCAACCCGGCGGCGCTCGACTTCTTCATCGAGCTCGCCGGACGGCTCGAGCGCGGCGACGCCTAGCGCAGCCCGAGGCGCGCCGCGCGCTCCCGGGCGCGCGCCACGACCTCGTCGGCGCCCTCGATTCGCCCCGCGCGCATGAGCGCGCGCCCGGCGACGACCGTCGTGTCGACGACGGCGCCCGACGCCGCGTAGATCAGCCCGGCGTCGAGCGCGCCCAGCGCGAGCTCGGGCGCGTCGGTGCGCACCAGCAGAAAGTCGGCGGGCGCCCCCACCTCGAGCGCGGGGCGGCGCAGAAGCGGCGAGCGCCGGCCGGTGGCGACCGCCAGGGTCTCCGCCGCGGTGACCGCGGCCGCGTCGTGCGCCTCGTTCTTCTGCAGGAGCGCGAACGTCTTCGCGTCGCTCAGCAGGTCGAGCGAGTTGTTCGAGCCGGCGCCGTCGGTGCCGAGGCCCACGTGCACGCCGCGCTCGCGCGCCGCCACGTACGGGAAGACGCGGCCCACCGCGAGCTTGAGGTTCGCGACGGGGTTCGTGACGATGGTCGCCCCGCGCTCCGCGATCAGCTCGAGCTCGCCCTCGTCGAGCCACACGCCGTGCGCGAGGACCGTCTCGGGGCCCAAGAGCCCGCAGCGGTCGAGCAGCTCCGCAGGGCGCACGCCGTGCTCGGCGAGGCAGCGCTCCACCTCCTCGCGGGTCTCGGAGAGGTGGATCTGCACCGGCACCCCACGCTCGCGCGCCCGCTCGGCGACCCAGGCGAGCGACTCGGGCGAGACCGTGTAGATCGCGTGCGGCGCGAACCCCGCCCGCACGCGCCCGGACTCCGACGCCGCCATCTCGTCGAGCGCCGCGTCCGCGCGCTCGCGCGCCGCCGCCGCGTCGGGGCCGTCGATCAGCGGCGCCGCGCAGACGGCGCGCAGCCCCGCGTCCTCGACCGCGCGCGCCGCCGCGGCCGGGTGCCAGTACATGTCCCAGAACTCGACCGTGCCCGTGCGGATCATCTCCACGCAGGCGAGCCGCGTCCCCCAGTAGACGTCCTCGGGCTCGAGCTTGGCCTCGACCGGCCAGATGTGCTTCTCGAGCCACTCCATGAGCGGCAGGTCGTCGGCGTACCCGCGAAACAGCGTCATCGCGGCGTGCGTGTGGCCGTTGACGAGCCCGGGCACGAGCGCCATCCCGCGCGCGTCGAGTACCTCGTCGCCGGCCGCGGGCCCGACCTCGGGCCCGAGCGCGACGATGGCCCCGCCCTCGGCGCGCAGGCCGACCTCGCGGCCGTCGAGGAGGGCGTTGGTGACGGCGAGAGCCATGGGTGAGCAGCCTACGCGCTCGTGCGGCACAAACCCAACGTTCAGCCCTGGTCGCCGGAAAACGAACACCAGGGCTGAACGTGCGGGGTGCGCGGCCGTACGTTCAGCCGTAGTCGCCGAAAAACGGCTACCAGGGCTGAACGTCGGGGTGCGGCGCCCGCGCGACGCGGCCGGTCCCGCGCGATGCCGACCGGGAGACGGCCCCTAAACGAGCCCCGGCACCGCCAGCGCCAATACCCGCTCGAGCGCCGCACGGTGCTCCCGCTGGCCCGCCTCCACCTCCTCGAGCGTGAGCTCGGTCGCGGCGACCCCGTTCGCGTAGTTGTCCACCATGCAGATCGCCGCGTAGGCGAGCCCGAGCTCGCCCGCGATCACGCACTCCGACGCCACCGTCATCCCGACCACCTCGGCGTGCGCCGCGGCGAAGCGCACTTCCGCGCGCGTCTCGAGGCGCGGCCCGGCGACCTGCCAGTACACCCCGCCGTCGCGCACCTCCGCGTGCTCCCGCAGGGCCCCGATCACGCGCGCCCGCCAGCCGGGGTCGAAGCCCGGCACGCGGTGCGCCTCGCGCCCGCTGAGCGTCGTGAGCGGCCCGGTGTCGAGCGCGATGAAGTCGTCGGGGCAGACCAGCGTCCCCGGCACAAGCTCGGGCCGCAGCGAACCGACGGAGGCCACGCCGAGCACCCGGTCGCACCCGGCGTCGGCGAGCCGGCGCAGGTTCGCGCCGTGGTCGATCAGGTGCGGGAGCACGTACTCCTGGTCGCCGTGGCGGTTGATCGCGACCACGCCGGGCACGTCCATGCCCGCGGCCCCGCTGCCCAGGATCAGGCCGACCTTGCCCAACTCAGGCCGCCTAGACGGGCGTGATCGGGTTGCGCCGCTCGGAGAACTCGCGCCGCCTGCCCTCCGCGTGCGCGAAGCGCAGGATGAGCTCCTCGCGCAGGGAGTCCGGCTCGACGACGGCGTCGACCACGAGCTCGGAGGCGAGGCGCAACAGGTCGATGTCCGCCGCGTATTCCTCGCGCTTTCGGCGCACGAACGCCTCGCGCTCCTCGGGGTCCTCGATCGCCTGGATCTGGTTGGCGAACACCGCGTTCACGGCAGCCTCGGGGCCCATCACCGCGATCGACGCGCCCGGCAGCGCCAACGTGCAGTCCGGCTCGAACGCGGGCCCGGCCATCGCGTAGAGGCCCGCGCCGTACGCCTTGCGCACGATCACCGAGATCTTCGGCACGGTCGCCTCGGAGACCGCCGAGATCATCTTCGCCCCGTGGCGGATGATCCCCTGGCGCTCCACCTCGGTGCCGATCATGAAACCGGGCACGTCGGCGAGGAAGAGCAGCGGCACGTTGAAGGCGTTGCAGGTGTTGATGAACCGCGCCGCCTTGTCCGCGGAGTCGACGAACAGCACGCCGCCCTTGAACTTGGGCTGGTTGGCGACCACGCCGATCGTCCGCCCGTCGAGCCGCGCGTAGCCCACGACGACCTCCTTCGCCCAGCGCGCGTGCACCTCGAGGAACGTGTCCGCGTCCACGAGCGCCGCGATCAGCTCCTTGATGTCGAACGGCGCCTTCTCGTTTTCGGGGACGATCTCCGAGAGCGGCCGCTCGCCCGCCGGCGCCGCGGGGGGCGCGCCCGGCGCGGGCTCGCGCCAGTTCTGCGGCATGTACGAGAGGTAGCGGCGCGCGAGGTCGATCGCCTCCTCGTCGGAGCCGACGAGGAAATGCCCGCACCCCGAGACCCCGGTGTGCATCCTCGCGCCGCCCATCTCCTCGAGCGTGACCCGCTCGCCGATCACCATCTCCGCCATCCGCGGCGAGCCCAGGTACATCGACGCGTTCCCGTCGCGCATGATCACGACGTCGCAGAACGCCGGGATGTAGGCGCCGCCCGCCGCCGACGGGCCGAACAGCATGCAGACCTGCGGCACCCGGCCGGAGAGCTTGACCTCGTTGTAGAAGATCCGCCCCGCCCCGCGGCGCCCCGGGAACATCCGCACCTGATCGGTGATCCGCGCGCCCGCGGAGTCGACGAGGTAGAGGATCGGGATCTCGAGCTCGAGCGCGCGCTCCTGGATCCGCAGGATCTTCTCCACCGTCTTCGGCCCCCACGAGCCCGCCTTCACCGTCGGGTCGTTCGCCATCAGCGCGACCGGCCGACCCCCGACCGCGCCGATCCCGGTCACCACGCCGTCGGCGCCGAGCCCCTCCTGCTCCCAGTTGGCGAGCAGGCCCTCCTCAGCGAAGGAGCCGGGGTCGACCAGGCGCGCCACGCGCTCGCGGACGGGCAGCTTGCCCTGCGCCGCCGTCTTCTCGCGATGGCGCTCAGGGCCGCCGGCGAGGGCCGCCGCGAGCGCCTCCTGCAGGCGCTCGCCGTGCTTGATCTCGCTCATCGTCGGCCAGTCTAAGCCTCGGCGGCCGCCCACCCCGCCACCGGCGACCACCGGAACCAGGCGCCCGCTTCCCCGCCGCCTGCGCTGCGGATTAGGCTCCGGGCAGAGAACGCGACCACGCGGGAGGAAAGCGCGGTGGACGACAGGATGCGGGCAGACGTTGCGATCGTGGGCGCCGGGCTCTCCGGGCTCGCCGCGGCCTGGGAGCTGCGCCAGCTCGGCCACTCGGCGGTCGTGCTCGAGGCCCGCGACCGCGTCGGCGGCCGGGTGCTCAACCACGAGCTCGAGGGCGGCGGCGTCGTGGAGGTCGGCGGGCAGTGGGTCGGCCCCACCCAGGACGCGGCGCTCGGGCTCGCCGCGGAGCTCGGGCTGGAGACGTACCCGACCCACACGGAGGGCGACGCGGTGATCGAGTACCGCGGCCGCGTGCGCCGCTACCGCGGCGAGATCCCCCGCATCAACCCCGTCGTGCTGATCGAGATCGAGCGCGCCCGGCGCAAGCTGGACCGGATGGCCGCGCAGGTGCCGCTCGCGGCCCCCTGGGAGGCGCCCCGCGCGCCCGTCTGGGACCGGCTCACCTTCGCCCAATGGCTGCGCCGCAACGCGTTCACGGACGGCTCACGGATGCTCCTGCGACTCGCGGTCCGCAGCGTGTTCGGCACGGAGCCCGAGGACGTCTCCCTGCTGCACGTCCTCTTCTACGTCCACTCCGCGGGCGGCTTCAACCCGCTCATCAACACCGCGGGCGGCGCCCAGGACTCGCGCATCAAGGGCGGCTCGCAGCTGCTCGCGATCAAGTCCGCGGAGCGACTGGGCGACGCCGTGCGCCTGAACGCGCCGGTGCGGCGCATCGCGGACACGGGCTCCGGCCTGGAGCTCCACACCGACGCCGGCGCGGTCGAGGCCCAGCGCGCGATCGTCGCCGTCTCCCCCACGCTCTCCGCCCGCATCGAGTACGACCCGCCCCTGCCCGGCCACCGCGACCAGATGACCCAGCGCATGCCGCAGGGGACGATCATCAAGTGCATGGCGGTCTACGACGAGCCCTTCTGGCACGCGCAGGGCTTGAGCGGGATCGGCCTCAGCGACGGCGGCTCGATCAACGCGATCTTCGACAACACCCCGCACTCCGGCTCGCCGGGCGTCCTGCTCGGGTTCCTCGACGGGCGCGCCGCGCGCATCTGGGGCCAGCGCACGGCCGAGGAGCGCCGCGCCGAGGTGACGCACGTGTTCGCGCGGCTTTTCGGCAAGCGGGCCGCGAAGCCCATCGACTACATCGAGCGTGCCTGGGCGGAGGAGCCGTGGTCGCGCGGGTGCTACTCGGGCGCGTTCGGGCCCTCGGGCTGGACCGACTTCGGGCCCGTGCTGCGCGCCCCGGTGGGGCGCATCCACTGGGCCGGGACGGAGACGGCGACCGTCTGGAACGGCTACATGGACGGCGCGATCAGGGCCGGGCGGCGCGCCGCCGCCGAGGCGGCCGCCGCCCTCGAGGCGAGCTCCTAGCGCCGCCAGTCCGGCGTCGCGCGGTGCACCGCGGTGTCGGCGTCCTCGACCGCGTAGAGCCGCGTGGGCGCCGAGCTGCGGTCCGGCCCCTCCTCGACGGGCTCCGCGGCGTCCGCGGCGTCGTCGACGTCGGCGCCGTCCTCCACGGCCGCGTCCTCGCCCTCCTCGACCGCGTCAGGCTCCGGCTCGCCGACCTCCGCGAACGTGCGCGTCGCCTCCGGGTCGTCGGGCGCCGCGTCCTCGGCGCCCGCGTCGAGGTCGAGCGCGGTCCCCTCCGCGTCCTCGCCCTCGCCCGCGTCGGTCGAGCGCAGCGCGTCCGCGGCCGTCATCAGCTCCTCCGCCAGCCTGGCGATCTCCTCGGCGACCTCGTCGCGCCGCTGGGCGAGCGCATCGAGGCGCGCTGCGAGCTTGCGGCGCCGCGCGATCGCCTCGTCGATGATCCGCTCGGCGCGGGCCTCCGCCTCGTTCACGATCTCCTCGGCCTTGCGGGACGCCTCGAGCCGGGTCGCGCGCGCCTCCTCGTCGGCCTCGCGGCGGACCTTCTCCGCGTACTCGCGCGCCTCCTCGCGCAGCTTCTCGGCGGCCTCCTCGGCGGCCGTCAGGATGCCGGCGGTCCGCTCGCCGATCCGCTCGAGCTCGCGTCGCACGTCCGGCTCGCGGTCGGCGACCGCGCCCGGCGGGTGCTCCAGGTAGTCCGCGACGTAGTCGAGCAGCTCGTGGACCGCGTTGCGGTCATAGCCCCGGATCGCCTGCGGGAACTTGGCCCTGCGCAGCTCCTGGGCGTCGATCTTCCTCGGACGGTCCCTGTGGTTAGCCATGCGTCTCGCTCCGATCTGTCGCTCCTCGCAGTAGCTACCCGTTCGCCGTCCGCGGAGACCCTCCCCCCTATGTCGACGCGGCTGGACGGCCGGTTGCAGACGCCCAGCGCACGGGGCCCGCGGTGAGCACGTGCGCGCCCAGCGGGCGGCCGAGGACCTCCTGCACGCGGCGCGAGGCCTCGAGCAGGCGCTCGAGGTCGATCCCGGTCGCGATCCCCATCTCCTCGAGCATCGAGACCAGGTCCTCGCTCGCGATGTTGCCGGTCGACCCGGGCGGGACGGGGCACCCGCCGAGCTCGCCGAACGCCGACTCGAACGAGTCGATGCCCTGCTCGAGCGCCGCGAGCACGTTCGCGAGGCCCTGCCCGCGGGTGTTGTGGAAGTGGGCGGTGAGCTCCACCCCGGCGAGGCGCTCGCGGGCCACCGCGAAGAACTCGCCCACCTGCCGCGGGTTCGCCATCCCGGTGGTGTCGCCGAACCCGACCTCCTCGCAGCCCGCCTCGGCGAGCCGCTCGGCGATCCCCATCACCCGGTCGACGGGCACCTCGCCCTCGTACGGGCAGCCGAAGCTCGTCGAGATCACGCCCTCGCAGCGCAGCCCCTCCGCCCGGGCGCGCCCGATCACGCGCTCCAGCCCGGCGAGCGACTCCGCGATCGAGCGGTTGACGTTGCGCTGGTTGTGGGTCTCCGAGGCCGACAGGAACACGTTGATCTCGTCGAAGCGCTCGCGGCGGGCGAGCGCCCGGTCCAGCCCGCGCTCGTTGGGGATCAGGACCGAGTAGGCGACGCCGGGCCGCTTCTCGTAGGCGTCCAGGAGCTCCTCGGCGTCGGCGAGCTGCGGGATCACGTCCGGGCGGACGAACGAGGTCAGCTCGATTCGCCTGAAGCCGGCGTCGGCCAGCATCCCGGCGAGCCGCGCCTTCTCGGCGGTGGGAACCGTCTCCGGCTCGTTCTGAAAGCCGTCGCGCAGTCCCACCTCGCGGAGGCGAACGGCTGACGGATAGGAAGGCATTACCGGAGAGCATAAGCGCCGCGCCCCATACACTCACCGGCCGTGAAGAACGGCGCGATCCCGATCATCGGCGGCACCGGCGCCCTCGGCTGGGGGCTCGGCCTGCGCTGGGCGCTCGCCGGCCGCCCCGTGGTGATCGGCTCGCGGGACGCGGGCCGCGCCCAGGAGGCCGCGCGGCGCATCAGCGAGCAGGCGCCCGACGCCGAGGTCGAGGGCATGACCAACGAGCAGGCCGCCAAGCAGGGGCCGATCGTGGTGCTCGCGGTGCCGTTCCGAGCCCAGTCGGAGAACCTGAACAACCTGCGGCCCGTCCTCCAGCCCGGGCAGATCCTGGTCGACTGCACCGTGCCGCTGGCCGCCGCGGTCAGCGGCAAGGCCACCCGCACGCTCGGCGTGTGGCAGGGCTCCGCCGCCCAGCAGGCGCAGGAGATGGTCCCCGAGGGCGTCACCGTCGTCGCGGCCTTCCACACGGTCGGCGCCCCGGACCTCGCCAACCGGGAGAAGGAGCTCGACGAGGACGTGCTGATCTGCGGCGACCGCAAGGCGGACAAGGCGCGCGTCGCGGAGCTCGTCCAGGCGATCCCCGGCCTGCGCGCGGTCAACGCCGGGCCGCTCGAGATCGCGCGGATCGTCGAGCAGCTCACCCCGCTGCTGATCTCGATCAACGTCCGCTACAAGACGCACGCGGGGATCCGCATCACCGGCCTGCCGGACACCGACCACTGGAGCTAGGGCAGGTGCGCGTCGTCGTCCTCGCCGGGGGCACGGGCGGCGCCAAGCTGGCCGCCGGGTTCCAGGACGTGATCGGGGCGGACCTGACCGTGATCGCCAACACCGGCGACGACACGGAGGTCCACGGCCTGCGCGTCTGCCCGGACCCCGACCTGGTCACCTACTGGCTCGCCGGGCGGATCGACGAGGAGCGCGGCTGGGGCATCCGCGGCGACGGGTTCGTCGTCCACGAGCAGCTCGAGGAGCTGGGAGCGCCCGGCTGGTTCCGGCTCTCGGACCGCGACCTCGCCACCTGCCTCTACCGCACCCACTTCCTCGCCGAGGGCGGCACGCTGACCGCGGCGCAGGCGCAGATCGCGCGCGCCCTCGGCGCGTCCGCGACGGTGCTGCCCGCCTGCGAGGAGCCGATTCGCACCAAGATCCACACCCCAGCGGGCGAGCGCGGCCTGCAGGAGTTCCTGATCGTCGACGGCGCCGCCGCCCCGATCGAGGGCGTCACCGTCGACGGCCTGCCGGAGGCGCGGCCGACGCCGGAGGTGCGCGCGGCGCTCGCCGAGGCGGACGCGGTGGTGATCGGCCCGTCCAACCCGGTGATCTCGATCGGCCCGATCCTGGCCATCCCCGGGATGCGCGAGGCGATCGCCGACGCGCCCGGCCCCGTGGTCGCCGTCAGCCCGTTCGTCGCCGGCCGGGCGGTGAAGGGGCCCACCGAGGCGTTCATGGCGGCCGTCGGGCGGCCGGTGAGCGCCGCCGGCGTGGCCTCGCTCTACACGGGGCTGCTCGACGGCATGGTGGTCGACTCGGGCGACCCGGACCCGCCGCCCGCCGACCTGCGCACCCTGAGCTGCCCCACGCTGATGGAGGGCGCCGCGGGGCGCCGCGCGCTCGCCGAGCGCGTGCTCGAGTTCGCGCAGGAGCTGCGATGAGGGCGACCGCGATCCTCCCGGTGAAGAGCTTCCCGCGCGCCAAGACCAGGCTCGCGGACGCGATCGGCAAGCCCCAGCGCGCCGCGCTGCTCAAGGCCATGCTGAGCGACGTGCTCGCCGCGCTCGACCGCGCTCGCGAGGTGGAGCGCGTGATCGTCGTCACCGCCGAGGGGCGCGCCGAGCGGGTCGCGATGGAGCAGGCGAAGCGCCTCACCACCCCGATCGAGGTGATCCGCGAGGGCGAGGACCAGGGGCACTCGGAGGCCGCGGTGCTCGCGATCATGCGCGCCAAGGCGCTCGGCGCGCAGGCCGCCGCGCTCGTCCCCGGCGACTGCCCGCTGCTCGACCCCGGCGAGCTCGACGCGGCGCTGGGCGAGCTCGCGCCGGGCCACGTGGGCGTCGTGCCCGACCGCCACGGCACCGGCACGAACGCGCTCCTGCTCGCGCCCGCGGACGCGATCCGCCCCGCGTTCGGCGAGGGCAGCTGCGCCCGCCACCTCGACCGCGCCGAACGGGCGGGCATGAACGCGAGCCGCTTGGAGCTCGCCTCGCTCGCCCTCGATCTCGACACCCCCGAGGACCTCGCGGCGCTGCGCGAGCGCCTCGAGGCGGAACCCGAGCTGGCGCCGGCGACCGCGCGCGCCCTGAGCGAGCTGTGATCTCCGCCCGCCCGGTCCAGGGCCTCCCCGAGATCGCCCCGGGCGCGCCGCTCGGGGAGCTGCTCGCGGAGGCGGCCCGGCCGCGCGACGACGAGGTGCTGGTCGTCTCGCAGAAGGTCGTCTCGAAGGCGGAGGGGCGCCTGCGCCGGCTCGCGGACGTCGAGCCGTCGGAGCGGGCGCGCGAGCTGGCGGCGCGGCTCGGCAAGGACCCGCGCCTGGTCGAGCTGATCCTCGGCGAGAGCCGCGCCGTGATCCGCGCCGAGCGCAGCGTGCTCATCGTCGAGACCAACAGCGGCCTGATCTGCGCGAACGCCGGGATCGACTCGTCGAACGTGCCCGGCGACGACACCGTCGCGCTCCTCCCCGCCGACCCGGACGCCTCGGCGCGCCGGCTGCGCGAGGAGGTCGGCGCGGTATGCGGGCGGCGGCCCGCGGTCGTGATCGCCGACAGCTTCGGGCGCCCTTGGCGGGTCGGCCAGACCGACGTGGCGATCGGCTGCGCGGGCCTCGCCGTGCTCGACGACTGGCGCGGCCGCACCGACCGCGACGGGCGCACGCTCACAGCGTCGGCGATCGCGATCGCCGACGAGGCCGCGGCCGCCGCGAGCCTCGCGCGGGACAAGGCCTCGGGCGAGCCCGCCGCCGTGATCGCGGGGCTAGGGCGGTTCGTGGTGCCGGGCGACGGGCCGGGCGCGAGCGCGCTGCAGCGACCTGAGGCGGACGACCTCTTCCGCTAGGCGACGCGGAGCACCGCCGAGCCGTTCACGCGGCCCGCGCGGAGATCGTCGAGCGCCTCGTTGGCGAGGGCGAGCGGGTACTCCGTGACCGTCGTGCGCACCGGGACCTGCGGCGCGAGCGCGAGGAACTCCTCCCCGTCGCGGCGCGTGAGGTTCGCGACCGAGCGCACCACCCGCTCGCGCCACAGAAGCTCGTACGGGAACGACGGGATGTCGCTCATGTGGATGCCGGCGCACACAACGACGCCGCCCGGCACGAGCGCGCGCAGCGCGGCGGGCACGAGCTCGCCGACCGGGGCGAAGATGATCGCCGCGTCGAGGGGCTCGGGCCCGGGCTCGTCGGAGGGGCCCGTCCACTCCGCCCCCAGGCTGCGGGCGAGCGCCGCGCCCTCGTCGTCGCCGCGGCGCAGGAACGCGAACACGCGGCGGCCCTGGTGGCGCGCGACCTGGCAGATCATGTGGGCGGCGGAGCCGAACCCGTACAGGCCGAGGCGCTCGGCGTCGCCGCAGAAGCGCAGCGCCCGGTAGCCGATCAGCCCGCCGCAGAGAAGCGGTGCGAGCTCGAGGGCGTCGGGCCCCTCGGGCAGCTCGAAGCAGAAGCGCTCGTCGGCGACGGCGAGCTCCGCGTAGCCTCCGTCGATGTCGTAGCCGGTGAAGCGCGCCTTCGGGCAGAGGTTCTCGCGCCCGGCGCGGCACTGCTCGCACTCCCCGCACGTCCACCCCAGCCAGGGCACGCCCACGCGCGTCCCCGGCTCGAGGCTCTCCGCGCCCGGCCCCCCGCAGACCACCTCGCCGACGATCTGGTGCCCGGGGATCAGCGGCAGCTTGGGCTCGGTGAGCTCGCCGTCGACGATGTGCAGGTCGGTCCGGCAGACCCCGCACGCCTCGACGCGGATCAGCACCTCGCGCCCCCCCGGCACGGGGTCCACGACGATCGTCTCCCGCAGCGGCTCGCCGGCACGATCAAGGACCATCGCCCGCATGGACCCGGTTTACCACGCGCGCGGGCCGGGTTGCCACGCCCGCCAGCGAACGTTCGACCCTGCCCCCGGGCCGCAGCGCCACCCGAGCGAGGCGGGTTTATTCGGCTATGTCGTACGAATCCGCCTCACCCCCCGACGTGAGGCGGATATGTGCGGCTATATCGAACAAATCCGCCTCGCTCGGGCTGGCGGGCGGCCTCGGGCCGGCTCGCAGCCGGGGCACGCGCGCGCCCTCCGCCGGCATCGCCCCCTCAGTAGGTCTCGATGATCTCGTAGAGGGTCGTGCGCTGCGCAGGCGTGCGGCCCGCGCGGCGCGCCGCCTCGATGAGCTGCTCCGGGGTGAGGCGCACCCCGTGGCGCGAGCCCGCCATCCGCGAGATGTTCTCCTCCATCAGCGTGCCCCCGAGGTCGTTCACGCCCCAGCGCAGCGCCTCGGTCGCGGCGTCGAGGCCCATCTTCACCCAGCTCGCCTGCAGGTTCCTCACCGTCCTCCCGAGGGCGAGCCGGAAGGCCGCCGTGTGCTTGAGGTTCTCGGCGACCGGCAGCTCCTCCACCCCGTGCGTGCGCCCGAGCAGCGTCTGGTACGGGATGAAGCTGAGCGGGACGAACTCGGTGATCCCGCCGGTGCGCTCCTGCAGCTCGCGCACGATCCGCATGTGCCGCGCCAGGTCGCGCGGCTCCTCGATGTGGCCGAACATCACCGTCGACGTCGAGCGCAGGCCGACCCGGTGGCAGGCCTCGATGATCTCGACCCAGCGCGCCACCGGCAGCTTGTTCGGCGAGATCCGCTGGCGCACCCCGTCGTCAAGCACCTCCGCCGCCGTGCCCGGGGTCGAGCCCAGGCCGCACTCGCGCAGGTACTCGAACACGCTCTCCGGCGAGCGGCCCGAGCGCTCGCACATGTAGTGAACCTCCATCGGCGAGTACGCGTGCAGGTGCAGCTGCGGCGCCACCTCCTTGGCGAGCCGCAGCCAGCGGCCGTAGTCCTCGAGCTTGTAGTCCGGGTGGATGCCGCCCTGCATGCAGAGCTCGGTCGCGCCGAACTCGACCGCCTCGGCGACCCGCTGCTGGAAGTCGTCCGGCGTCAGGTGGTAGGCGTCCGGCGAGCGCCGCCCCTGCCCGAACCCGCAGAACGCGCAGCCCACCACGCAGACGTTCGTGAAGTTGATGTTGCGGTTGACGACGAACGTCGCGACGTCGCCGGCCAGCTCCGCCCGCAGCTCGTCGGCCGCGCGCCGCATGTCCTCGATCACCTCGGGCCGGGTCTCGGCGAACAGCGCCGTGAGCTCGTCCTCGGTCAGCGGCTCGCCGGCGCGCCCCTTCTCGATCGCCCGGGGCGCGAGGTCGGGGTCGAGCTGCTCCTCCCGCCGGCGCCCGGAGCTCCCGCGCGGGATGAAGCTCCAGTACTTGAGCTTGACCACGTCGAGCACGCCCTGGGCCATCCAGTCCGGGTCGAGGTACTGCGGGTAGGCGCACAGGCGCTCGCTCAGCGCGTACCCGCGCGGGCGCAGCCTCTTGCGCACCTCGTTGGGGCTCGGGAACGCGTGCTCGGGCGAGATGTGGTCGCCGTTCGCGGAGAGCCCGCCCAGGTCGGTGGCGCCCTCCTCGACCAGGTCCACCCACCAGTCCGAGAGGTTCGGCGGGATCTGGATGCCGACGTCGGGCATGAGCCGGCGGCACTCGCGCACGAGCAGGCGCATGTCGTCGAGCGTGATCTCCTCGGCCCAGTCCGGAAGCGGCGCGGTCGCCGCCCGCCCGGCGCCGTTCTCCGCGCCCCAGCGCCGCGCCGCCGCCTCCGCCGCGATGTCGGCCACCTCCTGGCCGTAGTAGCGGGGGTGCGGCACGAAGTTCTGGATGATCACCTCCTGGATGTGCCCGTAGCGCTCGTGCGCCCGCGCGATCGCCTCGAGCGAGGCGATCCGCTCCTCCACCGTCTCGCCGATCCCGACCAGGATCCCCGTCGTGAACGGGATCCGCAGCTCGCCGGCGGCCTCGATCGTCGCCATCCGCACCGCCGGGTGCTTCGACGGCGAGCCCGCGTGCACCGTCTCCATGAGCCGCTCCGAGATCGACTCCAGCATGAGGCCCTGCGAGGCCGTGACCTCCCGCAGGCGGGCCAGGTCGCGCTCGTCGAGCGCGCCCAGGTTGGTGTGCGGGAGGATGCCGCGCTCGAGCGCCCGCTCGCAGACCCAGATCACGTACGAGACGAAGTCCTCGTGCCCGTACTCGGCGAGCCGCGCCCGCACCTCGGCGTTCACCTCGGGCTGCTCGCCGGTGAGGATCAGCAGCTCCTTGGCGCGGCGGCGCTCGGCCTCGTCGAGGCGGGCCAGCACCTCATCCGGCGTGTACAGGTGCGCCTTGCGGGTGGCGAACGCGCAGTACTTGCAGACGCAGCGACACGTGCGCGAAAGAGAGATCGTGTAGTTCCGCGAGAAGGTGACCCTGCGCACGCTGGGCAAGCTACCTTAGCGCGCCCTCGGGGCGGGCAGACCGGGGCCGCACCCCCGCAAACGAGCGGCGCCCGCCACCTCGCGGTGACGGGCGCCCAACACGCTTTCTGCGGCCGGCCTCGGCCGGCCGGGACCGGCGGCCCTTAGGCGTTCGCGCCCTCGGACGCCGACGTGGGGGGCTCGGGGCCGGCGGCGTACTGCGGGCCGGCGATCACCACCCGGTAGACCACGAAGGCGATCAGGGCGCCCACGATCGGGCCGAGGACGTACGGCACGAGCGCCGAGGCCTCGAGCGAGTCACCGATCAGGGCCGGGCCGAACCAGCGGGCCGGGTTGACCGACGCGCCGGTGAGCGGGCCGAGGACCATGACGATCAGGCCGAGCGCCGTGCCGATCGCGAGCGGCGCCCACTCCTGACGGGCACGCGGGTTGAGAGCCACCGCCAGGATCACGAGCACCAGGATGAACGTGCCCAGCGCCTCGACGATGAACCCCTGGAAGTTGCCGCCCAGAAGCGAGCTGACGGCCGGGGTGCCGTAGTCCGAGGCGCGACCCTCGTCGAGCAGCAGGCCCTTGACGAGCAGCGCGCCGAGGACGCCGCCCGAGAGCTGGGCCAGGATGTACACGATCGCGTCGACCGGATCGATGCGCCGCAGCGCCGCGGCTGCGATCGTGACGGCCGGGTTGAAGTGCCCGCCGCTGACGGCACCGAACGTGATGATCAGCCCGAAGAGCACGAAGGCGTGGACCAATCCGACGACGGCGAAGTCGGAGCCGGTCTGGGCATCGGGTGCCGTCTGCACATACAAAGTGACGACAGCGCCAATGAAGAAGACCAGGAAGAGAGTTCCCAGAAGCTCACTCACATAGGCCGCCAGGCCTCGATCCTGCACGTGCATACCTCCTCGGTGGTTGCTCACTCAGCGCACGCCAACGCGGGCGCTTGCGCGGCGGGCAGTCTATAGGCACGGACGGCAGGACGACGAGCCGGACCCGGAGGGCTAGCGCTCGCGCCTTCCGTCGAGGCGATCGACGCCCGGCCCGCCGACGAGGCGGTCGCGCCCCGGGCCGCCCCAGAGCCGGTCGGCACCCGGGCCCCCGTGCACCACGTCGCGGCCCGCCCCCGCGCAGACGAGGTCATTCCCACCCAGGGCGCGGATGCGGTCGTTGCCGCCGCGGGCGGCGATCACGTCGCGCCCCGGGGTGCCCCGGATCACGTCGCCCTTGCGGGTGCCGACGATCGTCGCCGCCACGCCGCGGCAGCGCACCTTGGGCAGCGGCCCCGGCGGCTCAGGCTGCTCGGCCTCCTCGCCGGCGAAGTCGCGCGCGAGCTCGTGGCCCGGCGGCAGGAACCGGGGCGCGGGCTCGCCCACCGCGCCGCCCGCCGAGCCCGGCGGCTCGAGCACCGGCAGCCGCACGTCGACGTCGGCGACCGCGACCGGGAGCTGGAGGTTCGACACCCGCCCGTACGGCAGGTCGGCGGGCAGCAGCTCGAGCTTCGCGACGTGCCCCTCCTCGAACCGCCAGCCGTTCGGATGGAGCTGGAAGACCTGGCGCAGGGGCGCGGTGCCGACCGCCGGGCGCCACAGCCCGCGGGCGACCAGCGTCTGCGTGCCGTCGGGCGCAACGTCGAGCAGGCGCGCGGCCACCTGCGAGGTCGGCCCGGGGTTGGTGAAGTCGGCGATCACCGTCGGCGAGCCCATCAGCGTGTAACCGCCCGCGGGCGCCGGCGGGAAGCGGTACGTCGCGGCGCCGAGCTGGTCCGCGCCGCTCGCGGTCGCGCAGGCGCCCGGGCCCGCGATCGGGTCGAAGGCGGTGCCGACGAGCGCGTCGGTGGCGACCACGGGCAGGATCGTCCGCGGGCCGGGCTCCTGCAACCGCACCTCCCCGGGCGCGAGCTCCGCCCAGCTCGCCGCGTGGTAGGGCCCCTGCGAGGGCGCCGCCTTCGGGCAGGTCTGCGTGAGCGCGGTCACGCCGCTCGGCGGCTCCACCGGCTCGCCCCGCAGGTAGTGGGCGAACCAGCGGTCCTGCGCCTCTTCGAGGAGGTCCACGTCCGCGTCCTTGCCCTGGCCGCGCTGGTCGCCGTAGTCGAGGAGGAAGAGCGCGATCTCGGCCTCCGGGTGCCGCGTGCGCGTGCGGTTGTAGAAGCGCAGGGCCTCGTCGACCGGGAACACGTCGTCGGTCCAGCCGTTCGAGATCAGAAGCGGCGCGGGCGGCGTGGAGTCGTCGATCGCGTACGAGGAGTGGAACGCGGAGAGCTCCGCGCGCACCCGCTCGACGACCGGGTTGCCGTCGTAGGGCTCGCCCGCGGTGATCGCCGCGTACCACGTGACGAGGTCGGCCTGCGGGTCGACGAGCGGCAGCGCGTAGTGGCCCGTGGCCGCGCCCGCGGCGAACAGGGCGCTCACGAAGGTGAGCTTCATCACGCCGATCCGCCCGGAGTAGCGGGCGTCGGCGACATAGTCGAGCGTGCTGCCGTTCGGCACGAGCGCGTAGGCCAAGTCCGTCCAGGGGATCTCGGGCGCAGCCGCGGCGATCCGCATGGGGGTGCCCGCGGGACTCCTCCAGGGGACCAGCGAGCCGTCGGGGAGCATCGTGCGGTCGCGCAGCGCGGCGAGCGCCATCGACATGCCGCCGCCGTAGGAGCCGCCCGTCGCGCCGATCGCGCCCGGGTCGGCGATCCCCTCGTCGGCCAGGAGCCCGGCCAGATGCTGCGCGTCGCGCACCTCGAAGCGCGTGTCCATGAGGTGCGTCCAGCCGCGCTCCGCGCAGACGCCGATGAGCCGCTGGTCGAGGGCGCCGCACGAGCGTCCGAACCCGCGCGCGCTCATCGAGAACGCGGCGTAGCCCTAGTCGGTCCAGCGCCGCAGCGCGCCGAGCCCGAGCTCCGAGCCGCCCCAGCCGTGGAAGGCCATGATCAGCGGGTAGGGGCCGTCGGGGCCGCCGCCCGCGGGCGCCGGGGGCAGCGCCAGGTTGACGTCGATCGGGATGCCGTCCCAGCTCGGCACCAGCGTGCCCGACCCACCGCACCAGCGCGTGCCGTCCTCGAGCGTCTGGCAGGGGACGCGCCCCCGAAGACGGAGGCGATCTCGGCGCGCGCCTGATCCGGGACCGGGGCGAGCCAGAGCACGACGGCGCCGAGCGTGGTCAGCGTCGCGCTCCACGCCCGGCGCCGTATCCCGATCAGAGTGGACAACCCCGTTTCCCCCTTCCGTCCGAACCGTAACGCGGCGCGCCGTCCGAAGCGCCGGTTCGCGTCGCCCGCGGGCTATGCTCGCCCGCGATGACGTGGGTCGTCGCGCTGCTGGCGGCCGTCGTCGCGCTCGTGGCCGGCGGCTGCGGCGACGACGGTGCTGAACCGGGCGCCTCCAGGGAGGCGACCCTCGTCCTCGATTTCGCGCCCAACGCCGCCCACGCACCGCTCTACCTGGCGCGCGAGCGCGGCCTGTTCGAGCGCCGCGGCGCCCGGGTCGAGATCCGCGCCCCCGGGGCGTCCACCGACGCGCCGAAGCTGCTCTCCGCCGGGCGGGCCGACTTCGCGATCCTCGACATCCAGGACCTCGCGATCGCGCGCGAGCGCGGGCTTGACCTGGTCGCCGTCGCGCCGCTCGTGAACCGGCCGCTCGCGGCCGTGCTCAGCCGGGTGCCCCCGGCCGCACTCGCCGGCGCGCGCGTCGGCGTCACGGGCCTGCCCTCCGACGACGCCGTCCTCGACACCGTGCTGCGCGGCGCCGGCGTCGACCCCGGCGCCCCCGAGCGGGTCACGATCGGCTTCCAGAGCGTCGCCGCGCTCGCCGCGGGCCGCGTGGACGCGGCGACCGCCTTCCGCAACGCGGAGGCCGTCGAGCTGCGCCGCCGCGGCGTGCCCCTGCGGGTGCTGGGCGTCGAGCGCTTCGGCGCGCCGCCCTACCCCGAGCTCGTGGTCGTGACGCGCGGCGAGACCGCGCGCTCCGAGCCCGAGCTGGTCGAGGCCGTCGCCGCCGCCATCGAGGAGGGCGCGGCGGCGGTGCGCTCAGAGCCCGAGGCGGGCCTCGACGCGCTGCTCGCCGCGAGCGCCGGGCTCGACCGCGAGACGCAGGCCGCCCAGCTCGAGGTCGTGCGCGACGCGCTCGGCGGCGAGTTCGACCGCGAGGTGCTCGAGCGCTGGGCGCGCTGGGCCGCCGAACGCGGGATCGTCACGGATCCCCCCGACGTGGCCGCCGCGTTCCCCCGGTGATCGGCTTGTTCCCGTCCCGCGCGACCGGGAAGGTCGGTCGCCGCTAGAGCCGGCGGCTGCGCCGGAACTCCTGGCGGACCGACTCCGGGCGCCCCCAGAACTGGCGGATCTCGGCGCGGCCCTCGCGGAAGTCGCGGAGCACCAGCTCCCCGTCGATCCGCTCGCCGTCGAGCAGGCGCAGCGTGCCGAGCACGGCGGGCGCGGCAGCGGCCTTGCCGAACTTGTTCGCGACGTTGATCCGGAAGTGCCAGTCGGCCTTCGAGTAGGGCTGCGCGTTGATCTGCGCCAGCAGCACGGCCGCGTCCCTGAACTGGTTCTCGTCGGCCAGGCGCAGGTCGAGGGCCATGTCCGTCCAGTCGTCTGGAAGCGACTCGACGATCTCTTCGAATTGCTCCGCGAGGCTCATCGGCGGAGAGCCTAGTTGACGGCGATGAGCATCCGCTTCGCGAGCTCGGCGCCGATGGTGTGATCCTCGCCCTCGACCTCGATCGAGACCGAGCCCCCGAACGGCTCGCGCTCGCCCACGGTGAGGCTGGTCCCGGGCAGGATGCCGCGCTCGGCGAGGTAGCGGAGCATCTCGGGATCGGAGTCGGAGACCCGCTCGAACACGCCGGTGCGGCCCGCGTCGAGCTCGGCGAGCGGCGTGCCGGCGCGCGTCGCGACCGCCAGGTCGCGGTCGGGGATCGGGTCGCCGTGCGGGTCGCGGTCCGGGTGCCCGAGCGCCGCCGCGATGCGCTCCTCGAGCTCCTCGGAGATGTAGTGCTCGAGCACCTCGGCCTCGTCGTGCACCCGGTCCCAGGGCATGCCGAGCACCTCGGCCAAGTACGCCTCCAGCAGCCGGTGGTGCCGGGTGACCTCGAGCGCGACGCGCTCGCCCGCCTCCGTCAGGCGCGCGCCCCGGTAGGGCACGTGTTCGACGAGCCCCATCGCCGCCATGCGCTTGAGCATCGCTGTCACCGAGCCAGGCGAGACGCCCAGCCGCTCGGCGAGCGCCGAGGTCGAGACCGGGCCCTCCTCGCGCTCCTGGAGCGAGAGCAGGGCCTTCGCGTAGTCCTCGACGGCCTCGCTGTTCGCGGCTGCGGGGTCGCGTCTGAATCCGGAGTGAGCCATGCGCTAGACGGAGATGAGAAGGCCGGTCAAGTAGAACACGAGCGCGCCGGCGGCCATCGCAGCGGCCGTCCCCGCGTCGAGCACGCGGCCGTCCGCGCCGCGCATCGACGGCGCGATCTGCGTGATCACCTGAGCGATCGCGCCGACGCCCACGCCCAGAAGCATTGCGGACAGCTCGGCGTTCGTCACCGACACCCCGATCACCGCACCCGCGATCGCGGGCGCCCCGGCGATCAGGCCGAGCAGCGCAAGGCGCCGCAGCGACGGCCGCGCCCGCGTAAGCGGCGCGACGATCGCGAAGCCCTCGGTGGTGTTGTGGACCGCGAAGCCGACGACGAGCGCCGCGCCCAGGGCGAGCTCGCCCACCGCGTACGCGGAGCCGATCGCAAGCCCCTCCCCCATGTTGTGCAGGCCGATGCCGACCGCGACGAGCAGCGCCAGGCGAAAGCCGCTCGCGCCCGGGCCCGCCGCCGCGCGCCGCGCGCGCAGGTGCCCGTCGACGCCGGCGAGCGCGAGGTAGGCGAGGATCGCGCCCAGCGCGACGAGCTCGGCGCCGCCGAACGCCCCGCCGGAGGCGGCAGCGAGCTCGAGTCCCTCGAGCGCCGCGTCCACGCCCAGGAAGGCGAGCAGGCCGACCGTGACCGCGAGCACGACGCGGATCCAGCGCTCGCGAAAGCGGCGCATCGCGGGCAAGAGCAGCATGCCGAGCGCCACCGGGATCACGCCTACGTAGAGGCCGAGGAGCACCATGAGCGCGAGCAGCCCTCCGTCGGTGCGCGGCGTCTCCACCGCTGCCGCGACCTCGTGCTCCAGCACGGCGCCGGTCTCGGTAACGAGCGACACCCGGTAGGGCTGGCCCTCCTGCCACGGATAGGTGAGCCGGAGCGTCTCGGCGCCGAGCCTCCCGATCGCCCGCTCGCCGCCCTCGAAGTCGACGTAGGAGTCGTTCACGAAGACCTGCGCGACGCGCACCGGGTCGGGCCCCGTGTTGCGCACGTCGAGCACGATCCGGTTGGGCTCGAACTCGGTCCGCTCGACCGCGAGCTCCTCGACGGGCGGCCCCGTGCGTTCCGGCAGCGTGTCGCCCCCGACGAGCGCGATCGCGCCCAGGACCACGGCGATCAGCGCGGCGACGCCCGCGGTCAGCGCCCAGACGGGGAACCGGGCGAGCGGCGAGCGGCCCGCGCGCTGCGCTCCCGCCTCCATCAGCCCTCCACCTCGAAGAAGCCCATCCAGCCGAGGTCCGCGAACTCGGTCTTGTGCGCGTGGAACATGAACGGGCCCGCGTACGGGAAGCGCAGCTCGCAGATCCCCCGCTGGCCCTGGCCCTGGATCACCGTGTCGGTGAACTCCGTCGGCTGCAGCGACGTGCCCGTCGGGTAGTAGTGGAAGAAGTTCCCGTGGATGTGGAACGAGTTGATCGGGTCGTACTCGAGCGTGTTGACGAGGTAGATCCGCACCAGCTCGTCGCGCCGCACCCGGACCGGCTCGTGCATGTAGTGGAACGGGATGCCGTTGACCGCGTAGAACTGGTTGCCCTCGCCGTCGAACGTGGTGTTGTAGCCGTGCTGGACCATCACCAGCTCGTCGGCCTCCGGGCGCCCCTGCTGCGGGTCGACGATGAACGTGCCGTACATGCCGCGCGCGATGTGCTCGGCGAGCGGCGCGACGTGGCAGTGGTAGAGGTGCAGGCCGAACGGCCGGGCGTCGAACTCGTACACGGTCGACTTGCCGGGCGGGATGATCCCCGCGCCGATCCCCGGCACCCCGTCCATCTCCGCCGGGTGGATGCCGTGGAAGTGGATCGTGTGCGGGTGCGCGGAGCTGTTGTGGAAGCGGACCCGCAGGCGCTCGCCCTCGCGGCAGCGTAGGGTCGGGCCGGGGATCCGCCCGTTGAAGGTCCACGCCGGGAACCGCACCCCGGGCGCGATCTCGATCTCCTTCTCGAGCGCGACCACCTCCCACTCGCGCAGGACGCGGCCGCTCGGCAGGCGGCGGGTCTTGCCGTAGTCGAAGTCGCGCAGGATCTCGGTCGGGTTGAAGCCGTTCGCGGCGTGGTCGACCCGGCCGCCCGCCTTGAACGTCGCCCCGGCGTGGCCCGTGTCGTCGGCGTGGCCCGGGACGCCCCCGGAGGCGCCCGCGTGGTCGTGCGTGGCCTCGGCGCCGGCGTCGTGCCCGCCCAGCGCGGCGTGCAGCCCCTCATGCGGGACGGCCTCGTGCAAAAGGGCCAGCGCCGGCCCGGCCGCGAGCCCGCCTGCCAGCAGTCCGCGGCGGCTCACCTTGAGCGCGTCGCGGCGGAAATTTCGTTCCTCCATAACTTTGATTTTGGCAAATCAAAAACCTGCCTGGCAAGCGTGCCTAGAATCGGCTTTGTGAGCGGCACGGGCACGATCGAGCTCGACGGGCAGTACCGGCTGCTGCGCGAGGAGGCCGGCGCCGTCCCGCGCGCGGACGCCGCGACGCTCGCCGTCACGGGCCCCGACGCGATCGACTACCTGCAGAGCCAGCTCACCCAGGACGTCGCGGCGCTCGCCGACGGCGAGGGCGCCTACGCCGCCCTACTCGACCGCAAGGGCCACATGCGCTCGGACATGCGCGTGCTGCGCGTCTCCGCCGAGGAGGTCCTGCTTCTGCTTGAGGAGGCGGGCCGCGAGGCCGTGATCGGGCACCTGCGCATGTACTCGATCGGCCGCGAGGTCGCGGCCGAGGACCGCACCGGCGCGCACGCGCTCGTCTCGGTCGTCGGCCCGGCGGCGTTCCAGCTCACCGGGGCCCCGCCGCTCGCGGCCGAGCACGCGCACGCCGCGGTCCGCGTCGGCGAGGTGGAGGCGCGCGCGGTGCGCACCGACCTCGGCCTGGACCTCCTCTGCGCGGCCGGCGCCGCCGACGCGCTGCTCGCCGCGCTCGCCGAGCGGGGCGTCCAGCGCGCCGACGAGGAGGCGCTCGAGATCCTGCGCGTCGAGTCGGGACGGCCGCGCTTCGGGCGCGAGATGACGACCAGGACGATCCCTCAGGAGGCGGGCATCAACGAGCGCGCCGTGAGCTTCACGAAGGGCTGCTACATCGGCCAGGAGACGGTCGCGCGCCTCCACTACAAGGGCAAGCCGAACCGGCACCTCCGCGGCCTGCGGCTGAGCGGGCCCGCCGCCGCGGGCGACCCCGTGCGGCTCGGCGACCGCGAGCTCGGCACGGTCGGCACGGCCGCCCTCTCCCCGGCGCTCGGCCACATCGCGCTCGCGATCCTGCGGCGCGAGGCGGAGCCCGGCGACGTCGTCACGGTCGGCGAGGGCACCGAGGCGACGGTCGTCGAGCTGCCGTTCACCGGCGCGCCGGACAGCGCGGCCGCTTAGGCTTGCCCCCGGTATGAGGTTCCGGGAGGACGTCACCGGCGCGTGGCGCCGCGGCGCCGCATCGCTCGCCGTCCTGGGCTGCCTCGCGCTCGCCGCCTGCGGTGGCGGCGAGGACTTCGCGAACGAGCCCCGGCCCGCCGCCCCCGTCAACCTGAGCGCGGCGATCACCGAGCGCGGGCTGCTGGTCTCGCCGCGCAGGGTGGGCGCCGGCGTGGTCGAGATCACGATCACGAACCAGACCGCCGAGAACGCCACCGTCGAGCTCGAGGGCCCCTCCCCCGCGCCCGCCGCCGAGGTGCCCGCGGGCGGCACCGGCAGCCTCAGGGCGAACCTCGAGCAGGGCGAGTACCGGGTCTCGGCCGAGCCCGCCACCGACCGCACCGTGCGCCTGCGCGTGGGCCCGCCGCGGCCCAGCTCCTCGAGCGAGCTGCTGTTGCCCTGAGCGACTCCGGGGCCGCCGGGGCGCCTCTGCCGCCCGCGCTACTCGGCGCTCTCGGCCTGCGCTGCGGCGGCGACCAGCGACTCGATGCGGGCCAGGCAGCGCTCGACGTCGGCGACCATCGAGTCGAGCTCGTCGCGCGCGGACTCGGCGCTCTTCGTGACGCCGGTGAGCGACTTGCGGATGCGGTTCGCGCGCTTGAGCGTCGCCTCGGCCTCCTCGGCGGCGTCGCGCACGCCGGCGGCGTCGACCTCGAGGGTCTCGGCGGCGGCCGCCAGCACGCGGGCGCGCACGTAGCGGTACACCAGCCGCAGCGCCAGCGGGTCGGGCTCCTCGCGGTCGAGGACGGCGATGATCTTGTTGCCCTGGTACTCGGTGAGCTCGTCGAGCCCCGAGGGCACCTTGTCCTCGCCCGCGACCACGAGCACCGCGTAGGCGGCGTCGCGCTCGGCCATGCAGCCGTTGAGCTCGGACCAGGCGTCGTTGCGCGAGAGCCGCTTGTTCTTCGCCTCGAAGACGACCGTGGCCAGGGGCGTGCCCACCGCGCCGCCGATCTCGACCACGGTGTCGCCCTTCTTGCCGCCGGCCTCGCTGGAGGCGTCGCCGGTGTGGTGCGCGGCGTCGCCGTGCCCCGCGGCGATCTCCTCGACGGTCGCGTGCACGAGCTCCTCGAAGCTACGGCCCTTGGCCGTGCCGCGCTCGGCCTCCTCGGCGACGCGCTGGTCGGCCTCCTGGCGCTCGAGCACGCGCGCGAGCTTCTCGTTGAGCTCGGCGACGCGCTGCTGCATCGCGCGCGACTCGCTCGCGTAGTGCTCGCGCAGGCGCTCCACCTCGCGCCGGTGGCGCTCCTCGGCATCGAGCATCGCCTTGCCGAGGCGCGCCTGGATCGCGACCAGCGGGTTGGACCCGTCCTCGGCGGTGAGCGTGCGCAGGAGCTGCTCGCGGTGCTCGCGGGTCTCGTTGGCGATGATCTGCTTGATCTGGGCCTGCACCGAGTCGCTGCGCTCGATGCCGAAGGTCGTCTCGAGGTGCTTGGCGAGCGCCTCGGCGCCCTCGTCGAGCGTGCTGTTCAGGCGCTTCTCGAGCTCGCCGATGCTCGCCTCGACCTCGCGGCGCACGTAGTCGACGTTCGCCGCGGTCTCCTCGCTGTCGAGCACCCGCGCGCCGATCTCGATCGCCTTGCGGACGGTGTCGGTGGCGGGCTTGCCGAGCTGCTGGCGTTCGCGCACCAGGTGCGCGGCACGCTCGTCCTCGACGGTCAGCGACTCGATGACGATCCGGCCGTCGAGCGCGCGGACGGTGCCGTCGGCGCGGTCCTCGCTGAAGCTGAGCTGTGGGCGTTCGGAGGCTTCCATCGGTGATTGGGTCGGCGCACGGGGCGCGGATCTGACGAGCGCGCGCCCGCGAGAAGACGGGCCTTCGAAGGTAGACCCGGGCCCGGACGGGAAGTGGGAGCGACGCGGCGCTGGCCGGTTTACGATCGGGTTTCCACGAACGAGAGAGGAGCACCGTGGCAACTGATCTGTCCGAGATCTCGACGCTCGACGTCGAGCCAGGCACGCTGCCCGCGACCATGCCGGCGTGGGTGATCCGTCCGGAGCGCGAAGGGGAGCCGAAGGACGCGTTCCAGCTCGAGGAGATCGAGGTGCCCGAGCCGGGCCCGTTCGAGGTGATCGTCCGCGTGATGGCGGCGGGCGTGAACTTCAACAACGTCTGGGCCGCGCTGGGCAAGCCCGTGTCCGTGTTCGGCTACGGCGACCACCCGCAGTACGGCCACCACATCGGCGGCTCGGACGCGTCGGGCATCGTCTGGAAGGTCGGCGAGGGCGTGACCCGCTGGCAGCCCGGCGACGAGGTCGTCATCCACTGCAACCAGGCGTCGTACGAGGACGTCGAGGTGCACGGGCTCGACCCGCTCGCCGCGCCCAGCCAGCGCATCTGGGGATACGAGACCACCTGGGGCTCGTTCGCCCAGTTCACGAAGGTGCAGGCGCAGCAGCTGCTGCCCAAGCCGCGGAACCTGTCGTGGGTCGAGTCCTCGGCCTACGGCCTCACGTACTTCACCGCGTACCGCATGCTGATCAACCGGGCCAAGCTCCAGGCCGGGCACAACGTCCTGATCTGGGGCGCGGCGGGCGGCCTCGGCGTGTTCGCCACCCAGATCTGCAAGGCGGCCGGGGCGAACGCAGTGGGCGTGGTCTCCTCGCCCGAGAAGGGCGAGCTCGTCAAGCAGCTCGGCGCCGTCGACTACATCGACCGCAACGAGTTCGCGGGCATGATGCGCCGCGGCGGCGAGACCCCCGAGGAGGAGAAGGAGCGCTTCAAGGTCTCGCGGGCCTTCGCCAAGCGCGTCAAGGAGATCCTCGGCGACGCGCCCGACATCGTCTTCGAGCACGTCGGCAAGGCGACGTTCCCGACGTCCGTGTTCACGGTCAAGCCGTTCGGCAAGGTCGTGATCTGCGGCGCCACCTCGGGGTACGAGCTCGACTTCGACGTGCGGTACCTGTGGATGCGCCAGAAGGAGATCCTCGGCTCGCACTTCGCGAACGCGTACGAGTGCCAGCAGGCCAACCAGCTCATGGCCGAGGGCAAGATCCGCCCCGTGCTGTGGAGGGCGATGGGCTTCGACGGCGTCCCTGAGGCCCACCAGCTCCTGCACGAGAACAAGCACCTGGGCAAGATCGCGATCCTCGCCGGCGCCACCGACAACGACGAGGGCAGGCACGAGGACGGCCCGGGCGCGATCTGGGCGGAAGTCGGCGCCTGACCGGCCCGCTGCGCGGGGCGCGGGCCGCCCTGCGGGCGCCGGTGAGCGGCCCTCGCCCCGCCAGTGGATAGGATGCGCGCGCGATGCACGTCAACTACATCGACTGGCACGTGATCCCGTTCCGCGCCGACCGGTTCCTCGAGACCTGGCGCCCGGCACTCGACCGCGCCCTCGCCGCCGGCGCGAGCGCCTGCTACATCACGCGCGACATCGACGACCCCCTGCACTTCCGCCAGGTCTCCGTTTGGGAGAACAAGGAGGACTTCGAGGCGTACTGGGCGTCGGACGAGATCGCCGCGCTCCGCGAGAAGGCGGTCTCGCTGTTCCACAAGCCCGTCCTGCCGAGCTGGCACTCGCTGGCGGCGATCGCCACCGTCGACGAGGACTAGCCCGGCCACCGCGCCGACCCGGACGCGCCCGCGCCGACGGGCTCACCCACGCACGCCAACGTTCAGCCCTGGTCGTCGAAAAACGCACACCAGGGCTGAACGTCCGGGCAGCCCGCGCGCACGTTCAGCCGTAGTCGTCGAAAAACGAAGGCCAGGGCTGAACGTTCGGTTGGCTATCGCCCGCCCCGCCGGGTAACCCGCAGTGACATGACCACCGTCGCAGGGCGCCGCGCGGGCGCGATCGACTGGCGGGTCGCCGGTGTCGCGGTGGCGGTCGTGATCGTCGTGTCGCTGGTCGGCGGCCTCGCGACCGACACCGATTCGGACTGGTACCGCGGCCTCGACCGCCCCTCGTTCCAGCCTCCCGGGGCGGCCTTCGGGATCGTCTGGACGGCCCTGTACGCGCTGATCGCCGTCTCGATCACGCTCACCGTCTCGCGCGCCACCGGCGCCGAGCGCCGCGCGCTGATCGGCCTGTGGGCGGCCAACCTGCTGGTGAACGTGGCGTGGACCTGGATCTTCTTCCAGGCCCACAGCCCCGTGGCCGCCGGCATCGAGATCCTCGTGCTCCTCGGCAGCACGCTGGCGCTGATCGCCCGCTCCGCGCCGTGGTCGCGAACCGGGGCGCTGCTGCTCGTGCCCTACGCGCTCTGGGGCGCGTTCGCGACCGTCCTCACCTGGACGATCGCGCTCTCCAACTGAGCGCCGCCTCGCGCCCTACGCCGCGCGCGCCAGCACGCCCTGCGAGCGCGCGAACGCGTCGCCCACCTCGACGAGGATCTCGCGCATCGCGTCCGTGGCGGCCGACCGCGCGCCCGCGGGGCGGGTCGTCGCCCACACGCGCCGCACGGCGGCCGGCGGGTCCGTGGGGCGCACGACGATGTCGTCGCGCAGCGTCGGCAGCGCCAGGTCCGGCAGGAGGGTCACGCCCAGGTTCGCCGCGACGAAGCCCTGGAGCACGTGGTAGTCGTCCGACTGGAAGGCGATCCGCGGCTCGAACCCCGCCGCGCGGCACGCCTCCTTGATCGCGTCGGCGCACGAGCTCGGGCACTGGCCGCAGAGCCACGCCTCGTCGCGCAGCGCCGCCAAGTCGACCTTCTCCTCCGCCGCCAGCGGGTGGTCCACCGGCAGCGCGACGTGCATCGACTCGGTCAGAAGCAGCGTGCTCTCGACGTCGCGGTCGTCGGCGAACGGCACGCTCGGGTAGTCGAACGTGAGCGCGAGGTCGAGCTCGCCCGCGCGGATCTTCGGCACCGACTCCTCCGGCTCGGCCTCGGCGACGCTGAGCCGCACCCGCGGGTAACGGTTCACGAACTCAGACACGGCCTTGGTGAGCAGGGTCGCGCTCGCGCTCGGGAAGCTCGCCAGCCGCAGCTCCCCGCCCTCGAGGCCGGCGATCGCGGCCAGCTCGCGCTCGGCCTGCTCCAGGCGCGCGATCGCGGCGTTGGCGTGGAAGACGAGCACCTCGCCCGCGGGCGTGAGCTTCGGCCCCTGACGCGTGCGCTCGACCAGGGTCATGCCGACCTCGCGCTCGAGCGTCGCGATGTGCTGGCTGACGGCGGACTGCGAGAGGAAGAGCGCCTCGGCCGCCGCCGAGAACGACCCGCGCGCCGCGACCTCGCGCAGGATTCGCAGCCGCTTCACATCGAGCATAAGTGGACCTTATCAAGACCTACAGAGTTTTCTGTTGCGCTTATGCAACGCCGCCGCGATGCTCCCCCATGTCACGCCCGCGGCCCCGCGAGCGTTGACTTCATGGAGGTAGCGATGACGAAGACGACCAACGCCAAGACCCCCCTCGCGGGCGTCACCATCCGGAGGCTCGGCCCCGAGGACCGGCCGGCCGTGCAGCGCCTCGCCGACCTCGACGGCGCCCACGTCCCCGACGGCCCCCTGCTCGGCGCCGAGGTCGAGGGCAGGCTGCTCGCCGCGACCTCGCTGAGCGGCGGCGGCACGATCGCCGACCCCTTCAGCCGCACCGCCGAGCTGCGCGCCCTGCTCGAGCTGCGCGCCGGCCAGCTTCGCGCCCGCGCGGCGAGCGCCCCCGAGCGCGCCCGGCCGTTCCGCCGCGGCCGGGCCCGGCCAGGCCTGACCGGCTCCCCCGGCCCCGGCGGCGGGCTCCTCACCCAGCCCGCGCGCCCGTCCTGACCCCGACGTTCAGCCCACGTCGCCGCAAAACGACGACCAGGGCTGAACGTCCGGGGCCGGGACGCGCTCGTTCAGCCCTCGTAGTCGAAATTCGACGACCAGGGCTGAACGTCTGCGTTTCGGGCGGCGCTAGTGCTGCTCCAGGGGCGCCATCGTGAGGCCCGCGGACTTGAGCTGCTCCCAGTAGAGCTCCGCGGGCTCCTTGGGCCCCGACCACACCACGGCCTGCCCGGTGTTGTGGATCTCGTCTGCGAACGCGTACCCGCGCGCGAGGTCGACGCCCGGGATCACGCGGGCGAGCGTCTTCGCGACGTGGTCGAAGGTGTTGTGGTCGTCGTTCAGGACGATCACCTGCCAGTTGCCGCCGATCCCCGAGCCGGGGCCGGCCACGCGCGGGCGTTCGATCGTCTCCGTCGACACGGTCCTACCTCACACTCCTCGCCGGCTCTGCGGCGCGTGGTTCACGGATTACCGATCTACGGATCGGGAACGCGGACGTTCACGCTCTTGAAGACCGCGAGCGGGCCGCCCTTGACGTCCTTCAGGCTGCCCACGCCGAAGGCGATCCGGCGGCCGTCGACCTGGCCGGGATCCGCATCGGTCACGTCCGCCAGGCGCGTGCCGTTCACGAACGCCTCGATCCGCGCCCCGAACGCGCGCAGCCGCACCTTGTTGGTCGCGTCGATGCCCTTGACCGCGTCGCTCTTCCCGGTCACGGGAAAGCCCCCGCCACCGCCGTTCGGCACGCGCAGGAGCTCGTAGCGGCCGCTGTGCGGGAAGACCCTGAACTGGTAGTGCGAGTTCTTGTCGACCCGGAGCAGCACCGCCACGTAGGACTTGCGGCGCACCGCGCGCGGCGTCTGCTTCTTGGCGAGACGCACGGCGACGTTGATCTCGTGGTCGGGCACGGCGCTGTCGGCGACCACAGGCGGGCGGTACGCGCACAGCACGTCGCGGCGCAGCACCCTCACGCGCAGCGTCCGCGACTTGCGATGGTGTGCGATCGCGCAGCGCTTCCCGCCGGAGAACTGGCTGAGCGCACGCACGGAGCCCTTCCGGGCGAACGACTCCTTGTAGATGGTGACGGTCGCGAACGCCAGGGAGGCCACGGCCAGCGCGGCCACCACCGCCAGCGCTCCGGCGAGCGCGCCAGTTCCCTTTCGCTTGGATCGCATGCGTCCCAGCCTAGTCACTAAAGACACAGGCGACCGCCGAAAGGTGCGGTCCCGCAAGCGATCCGCCGCGCCCCTAGCCCTCGCGCTCGCGGCGCTTGCGCCAGTAGCGCTCGAGCCCGAGCCAGAGGTGCTGCGGGAACATCGCCTGGCCCGTGCGCTTCAGGATCTCCTCGTCCTCCCCCTCGAACTGGGCGGCCATCCACGCCTCGAACGCCTCCCGGTCGCCCGCCTGCGAGAGCCGCCAGGCCTCCTGGAGCCAGCTCTCGACCGCGGCGAGCTGCGCGGCGGGCTCGTCCACCGCGCCGAAGTGCGTGAGGCAGAGGCGCCTGGGCGCGAGCGCCGCGACGCGCCGCAGGCTCTCCAGCCAGGCCTCGACGTCGATGTCGGGCGGCGGCGTCGGCGCGAACACGAGGTCGCTGGGCGGGATGCGGATGCCGGCCACGTCGCCCACGAACGCGTCGCCTGTGTCGGCGCGGAAGTACACGACGTGGTGCGAGGCGTGGCCGGGCGCGTACTCGACCCGGCACCCGTCGACCTCCTCCCCGCCCCGCAGCGCGGTCACCCGCTCCGCGGGCACGGGCGCGATCTCGCCCCACAGGCGCTCCATCTCGTCCCCGTAGAGGCGCGAGGCGCTCGCGATCAGCCGGCTCGGGTCGACCATGTGCGGCGCGCCGATCTCGTGGACGTACACCCGGAGCCCGGGGAACCGCCGCGCGAGCACGCCGGTCGCGCCGGCGTGGTCCAGGTGGATGTGGGTGAGCAGCAGGACGCGAGGCTCGGCCTCAAGCTGCGCGAGCAGGTTCTCGACGGTGGACGCGGGCCCGGGGTCGACGATCACGCCGGGCTCCACCTCCCAAGCGCAGATCACGCGGTCGAGGCCCCGGTGCCGGATGTCTATGGGTGTCGCCATGGGCCTCAGAATCTAGGATCATCTGGGGCATGACCGAGCACCGCCTGCCGGAGCCGGATCGCCCCTGGGTGATCCGGACCTACGCCGGCCACTCCGACGCGCGCCGCTCGAACGAGCTCTACCGCCGCAACCTGGCGAAGGGCCAAACCGGGCTCTCGATCGCCTTCGACCTGCCCACGCAGACCGGGTACGACCCCGACCACGTGCTCGCCCGCGGCGAGGTCGGCAAGGTCGGCGTCTCGATCGCGCACAAGGGCGACATGCACACCCTGCTCGAGGACATCCCGCTCGGCGAGATGAACACCTCGATGACGATCAACGCCACCGCGGCCTGGCTGCTCGCCCTCTACGTGACGGTCGCCGAGGAGAACGGGGTGCCCCGCGCCCGGCTCCAGGGCACGACCCAGAACGACATCATCAAGGAGTACCTCTCGCGCGGGACCTACGCCTTCCCGCCCGGCCCGTCCATGCGGCTGATCGCGGACACGGTCTCGTTCACCGTGAACGAGATCCCGAAGTGGAACCCGATCAACGTCTGCAGCTACCACCTGCAGGAGGCGGGCGCGACGCCGGTGCAGGAGATCGCCTACGCGCTCTCCACGGCGATCGCCGTGCTCGACGAGGTTCGCGCCCGCGGCCAGGTCTCCGAGTCCGACTTCCCGCGCGTGTTCGGGCGGATCTCGTTCTTCGTGAACGCCGGGGTGCGCTTCATCGAGGAGCACGCGAAGCTCCGCGCGATGGCCGAGCTGTGGCGCAAGATCGGCCGCGAGCGCTACGGCGTCACCGACGAGAAGCTGCTGCGCATGCGCTACGGCGTGCAGGTCAACTCGCTTGGCCTAACCGAGGCGCAGCCCGAGAACAACGTGCCCCGCATCGTGCTCGAGGCGCTCGCCGTGACGCTCGGCCGCAACGCGCGCGCCCGCGCGATCCAGCTCCCCGCCTGGAACGAGGCGCTCGGCCTGCCGCGCCCCTGGGACCAGCAGTGGAGCCTGCGGATCCAGCAGATCCTCGCCTACGAGACCGACCTGCTCGAGTACCCGGACATCTTCGAGGGCTCGAAGGTCATGGACGGCCTCGTCGCCGAGCTGCGCGAGGGCGCCGAGGAGGAGATGGCGGTGGTCGCCGAGCACGGCGGCGCCGTCGAGGCGGTCCCCTACATGAAGGCCCGCCTGGTGGAATCGCACCGCGAGCGGATCGCGCGCATCGAGCGCGGCGAGATCAAGGTGGTGGGCCAGAACATCTTCACCGAGACGGAGCCGTCCCCGCTCACCGCGGGCGCCGACGGCGGCATCCTCACCCCGGACCCGGCGGTCGAGGAGGAGTGCCGGGAGGCGCTCGAGCGGTGGCGCGAGCTGCGCGACGAGGACGCCGTGCGGCGCGCGCTGGACGAGCTGGCCGAGGCCGCGCGCGACGAGAGCCGCAACATCATGCCGGCGACGATCAACGCCGCGCAGGCCGGGGCGACCACGGGCGAGTGGGCCCAGACGCTGCGCGAGGTCTTCGGCGACTACCGGGGCCCCACGGGCGTCGGCGGGGCCGCGGCGGGCGGCTCGGACGACGAGGTGCGCGCCGTGCGCGAGCGGGTCGAGGAGGTCTCCGAGCTCCTCGGCCACCGCATCCGCATCCTGGTCGGCAAGCCGGGCCTGGACGGGCACTCCAACGGCGCCGAGCAGATCGCCGTCCGCGCCCGCGACGTCGGCATGGAGGTCGTCTACCAGGGCATCCGGCTCACGCCCGAGCAGATCGCCGCCTCCGCCGCCGACGAGGACGTGGACGTTGTCGGCCTCTCGATCCTGTCGGGGTCGCACATGGAGCTGGTCCCCGAGACCGTGCGCCTGCTCCGCGAGCGGGGCGTCGACGCCCCGGTGGTCGTCGGCGGGATCATCCCGCCCGCCCACGCCGAGCGCCTGCGCGAGCAGGGCGTCGCCCGGGTATACACCCCGAAGGACTTCGAGATCAACCGGATCATGGGCGAGATCGTTGAGCTGGTTGCTGAGCGGAGCTCGGCGGCTGCGCCGGCCTCGTAGTCGGCCGGTGAGCCCGCGTCCCATCGCCTTCCCGGTCGAGGGCCTCACCGACGGCGTGGTGCGCCTGCGCCTGCCCGCCGACAGCGACGTCGAGGCGATCGTCGAGATGTGCCGCGACCCCGCCATCCAGCGCTACACGACGGTCCCGCCCGACTACCGCCCGAGCCACGCGCTCGAGTGGATCCAGCGCGGCCAGGCCGGCGTCGCGGCGGGCACGGACCTGCACGTCGTGATCACCGACTCAAACGACGACTCGCCGCTCGGCACGATCAGCCTGCACGAGATCAACCGGCCGGCGAGCCGCTGCGTCTCGGGGTACTTCGTCGCGCCGTGGGCGCGCGGCCGCGGCGTGGCGACGCGCGCGCTGATCCTGATCACGGCGTTCGCGTTCGACGAGCTGCGCCTCGCCCGGGTCGAGGTCACGATCGAGCCCGAGAACGAGGCTTCGCACCGCGTCGCGCAGGCCGCCGGCTTCACCAGGGAGGGCCTGCTGCGCTCGTACATGCCCGTCGCCGGGAAGCGGCGCGACATGGTCATGTACTCGCTCCTCCCCCACGAGCATCCCCACCGCCGGGGCGGCTGAGCGCCGCCGCCGCGACCGGATGGCGCAACCTCCCTTCCAACGCGGGCGCGCTCGCTAGGCTCAGTAGCGTGAACGAGGAGCTGGAAGGCGAGCGAGGCGCCTGGCTTCGCTGCTACCGGTGCTGGTCACAGCGTCTGGAGGCCCAGGTCCACTACGACGCGATCCTCCGCGTCGACCCTGAGACCGGCGAGGCCGCCGAACGTGTGGAGGAGGTACAGGAGGCGGTCGTGCAGTGCCTTGACTGCATGCACGACCAGCCGCACCTGACCATCGAGGAGGGCCGCGTGGTCGCGGTCGAGGATCGCTGGGAGCGCATGGTCGCCGGCAAGCCGTTCGTGGCCTCGTGCACGGTGACCGTCGACCAGGACCTCGTCGAGAGCTGCTCCGGCCCCGAGGCCGCCGACGCGCTCACCTACGCGGCGTTCGGCGACTCCGGCACGCGCGAGTTCTTCACCCACGTGCGCTTCCACAAGCACGACGACGAGCGGATCATCATCCACCTGCTCGTCGAGCTCTACGCGCGTCACGAGGAGGAGGCCGTGGAGGTCCTCGAGCAGGCCGCCCGCGGCGTCCTCGAGATCACCTCGCTCGCCGAGGAGTCCCGCCCGCCGGCGCACGCTCCGGGCGAGGCGCACTAGCACCGGAAGACGCGGGCCCGCCCCGTCCTGGCGGGGGCTCTACTTCGCCCCCCGCACGGCGAACCTGCGCCTGACCAGCTCGCCTCGGTTCCCGTTGCGGTCGATCGCCCGCACGCGCAGCACGTGCCTTCCGGGCCGCAGTCTGCCCGCGTTGAACCTGCGCCTGCACGGGCGCATCCGCCTGCCGTCGATGGCGCAGCGCAGCCGCGCGTACAGCGCGGGCACGCGCAAGCGGAAGACGGCGCGCCCGCCGCGCTTCACGGGGGCCCCGAGCCGCGGCCCCTTGACGCGGATCGCGAGGCACGGCGGGTAGAAGTTCCGCGCGCGCTCGGCGAACAGGCAGTAGACCGGCTTCGGCTCCAGCGGCGAGGTGTCGAAGCGGATCCAGGCGTAGCCCCACTCCCTGGGGGCCGCGTCGACCTTGCCGCGCTCCCCGGGCTCGATGATCCGGTGGAAGACGACGCCCGCGACGTCGTCCATCGTGACCAGCTTCCGGTAGAGGCGCATCGAGGCGCGCGCCTGCTGCCGCTCGGTGTATGGCCAGGGCGCGCCCGAGCCGATCCCGGTCTCGGTGACGAGCAGCGGCGTCTCGTCGCCGGCGGCCTCGCGCGCGTCGCGGATGTCCTTGAGCGCCTTGGCGAGCGCAGTGTCCTTGCCGAACCTGTTCGAGTACGGGTAGAGGTTCACGCCGAGCAGGTCCATGCTCGCGCGCAGGTCGTACGGCTCGGGCGCGCGGTAGGCGCGCTCGAGGAACGCCCTGACCGGCATCCCGTCCACCCCGTCGAGGTTGCCAGAGACGCTCGCGACCACCGCGACGTCGGAGTTGATGCGCTTCGCGGTCCAGTGCGCCCAGTGCAAGAGCTCGGCGTAGCGCTCCGGCTCGGGCTCCGATCCCCACCAGGGCCGCAGGTTGGGCTCGTTCCAGACCTGGATCACGGCCCACGGGAAGCGCACGACGACCTCGTTTACGAACTCCATCCACTCGTCGTACATGCCGCGCGACGGCGGGAACCGGCAGGCGAGGTGGAGCCCCATGCAGCCCTGGTACTCGGGGTCGCGCGCCCACCAGGGAGCGAGCCCGACCACGAGGATCGGCCGCAGCCCGGCCGCCGAGGCGGCGTTGTAGGCGTGCTGCCACTTCTCCCACTGCGCCTCGTCCCACACGTCGCGCTCGGGCTCGGCGAGCCGCCAGTCGATGAGGGTGCGGATCGTGTTGGCGCCGGCGAGCCGGGCGAGGCCCGCGTAGGTGCCGGGACCCACGCCGAAGGCGCCCCCCGAGATCAGCTCGTTGAGGCCGAAGAGCTTGCCGGGCGGCGGGACCCGGACCTTCGCCCTGTGGTCGCCGCCGGGGTCGGGGGCCTCGTATTGCGACGCGGCCGCCGCGGCGCCCGCGAGCAGCGCAGCGAGCGCTGCCGCGAGCGCGAGCGCCGTTCTAAGGGCGAGCAGGTTTCGCGTCATCCAACCTTGGTACCCGCTACCGTCCTCGGACAGCGCGCGAGGATAGGAGCCGCGCCCGGGGCCCGCGCCGGTTCCCGCCGTCGCGCGGCCTTGGCGCTCCCGGCGGGCGTAGGATGCGGCCAGGCATGGCGCGCACAGCGAACCGGACCTGGCCGTGGAGCGACGAGCCTCCCAAGCCCTGGCATCGCGCCGCTTACGCCGATGCCGAGCCGCGGCCGTTCTGGCTCGACACCGGCGCGCGCCCTGATCCCGAGCCGGCCCTCGAAGGCGAAGAGCGCGCGGCGCTCGCCGTCGTCGGCGGCGGGCTGAGCGGCCTCTGGGCCGCGGTGCTCGCCAAGGAGCGCGAGCCCGAGCGCGACGTCGTCCTGCTCGAGGCGACGCGCATCGCGGAGGCGGCGAGCGGGCGCAACGGGGGCTTCCTGTCCTCCTCGCTCACCCACGGGATCTCGAACGGGATGTCGCGCTTCCCGGAGGAGATGCCCGCGCTCGAGCGGCTGGGCCTGGAGAGCTTCGCGCAGATAGTCGAGACGGTCGAGCGCCACGGGATCGACTGCGGGCTCGAGCTGGTCGGGGACATCACGGTCGCGCTCGAGCCCCACGAGGTCGAGTGGCTCGCCGAGGAGGTCGACGTGATGCGCGGGCTCGGCCACGACGTCGAGCTGCTCGACCGGGAGCGCATGCAGGCCGAGGTCGCCTCCCCCCTCTACCGCGCCGGGCTGTGGCTGCGGTCGGGCTCCGGCCTGGTCGACCCGGCGCGGCTGTGCTGGGGCCTGGCGCGCGTCGCCAAGGAGGCGGGCGTGCGCGTGTACGAGGGGACGCCGGTCGAGGCGGTCGAGGACGGCGGCGAGGGGCCGCTCGAGCTGCGGACGCCGCGCGGGCGCGTGCGCGCCGACCGGGCCCTGCTTGCGACCAGCGCCTTCCGCGGCCTGGTGCCCGCGATCCGCAGGCGAATCGTGCCCGTCTACGACTACGTGCTCGTCACCGAGCCGCTTTCTGAGGAGCAGCGCGCGTCGCTTCGCTGGGAGCGCCGCCAAGGGGTCTCCGACTGCGCGAACCAGTTCCACTACTACCGGCTGACCGCGGACGACCGCGTGCTCTGGGGCGGCTACGACGCGATCTACCACTTCGGCAACCGGGTGGCGCCCGAGCTCGAGCAGCGCGAGGAGACCTTCGCCCTGCTCAGCAAGCACTTCTTCGAGACCTTCCCGCAGCTCGAGGGCGTGCGCTTCACCCACCGCTGGGGCGGGGCGATCGACACCTGCTCGCGGTTCTTCGCGTTCACGGGCACGGCGCACCGCGGCCGGCTCGCCTACGTCGTCGGCCACACGGGGCTCGGCGTCGGAGCGAGCCGCTTCGGCGCCGGGCTCGCGCTCGACCTGCTCGACGGCCGCGACACCGAGGCAACGCGCCTGCGCGCGTTCCGCTCGCGCCCCCTCCCATTCCCGCCCGAGCCGCTGCGCTGGGCGGTGATCGAGTTCACGCGCAACCGCCTCGCCGCCGCCGACCGCCGAGGCGGACGCCGCGGCCTGTGGCTGCGCACGCTGGACCGCCTGGGCCTCGGCTTCGACAGCTGACAGGGCGCACCCCCAAACCGCCCGCAGACCCGAGTGAGGCGGATTTGTTCGACATAGCCGCATAAATCCGCCTCACCTCGGGATGTGAGGCGGATTCGTACGACATAGGCGAACAAATCCGCCTCACGTCGTAGCGCCGGGGACGACGGACGCCGGGCGAGCGGGCGCGCGGGAGCCACCCGCGCGTAGGATCCCGCCATGGCGATCGGGGCTTTCATCCACGCGGGACGCTCGCTCGACGCCGCGGTCGACCGGGTCCGGCGCGCCGACGAGCTCGGCTACGAGTCGGTGTACGTCACGCACATCGCGGCGCGCGACTCGCTCACGCTGCTCGC
>ERZ777003.921-NODE-921-length-50649-cov-14.494268_pt1 | contig 50649 bp, 34 predicted proteins | sample MGYA00374956_ERZ777003 | MGnify/ENA primary metagenome ERZ777003 (study PRJEB29302, sample SAMN06268252) | bioreactor metagenome | isolation source: Joint BioEnergy Institute, California, USA | place: USA:Joint BioEnergy Institute, California, USA | collected...
TCCCGTACGACCCGTACGATCCGTACGGCAACGCGGGCGCGGGGCTCCCGTACGACCCGTACGATCCGTACGGCAACGCGGGCGCGGGGCTCCCGTACGATCCGTACGGCACTGGCCTCGGCGACTGGGGCGACTGCGACTTCGGCGACATCTTGGGCGGCCTCGGCGGGCTCGGTGGCCTCGGTGATCTCGGGCTCGGATGGGATTGGGGTCTCGACCCGTTCGGTGACGGCATGTCCTGTCCGTCGTGCGCTGCCGCGGGCATGGGCGACATCTGGGCGGATCCCTACAGCGGTCAGGTCGGCTACCCCGGCGACTTCGGCGCCGACGTGTTCGACGGGTTCGGGTTCGGCTTCTGATTGTCTTCCGATGCGTTCGAGGCCTCTCGCTTCGCGGGGGGCCTCGATGCTTTTCGTGCGCTTGCGACAGCCGCGGTCGAGCGGTTCGGGCTCGCCGCGAGGACGAGCGACTGGCACGCCGCTCCGCAGCTCGACACATTTCCGAGGTGTGTCGAGGCGAGCGTCGCGCCTGTCGCTCGGGCTGGCCGGACGCGCATTGCTTCCGCTCTGAGGCGCGGCTTCTCGAGCCGGAGACCTTTCGAGGTGATCCGTCGTCCGATCGCCACGTCTCGGAGCGGTTTCCGAGGCTCGAAAGTCGCCATGGTAAGAGCGAGGGATGAACATCGAGGGGCTCTCACGACTGTCGAACGAGGAGCTCCTCTCGAACCTCGCCGCGGTCGTCGGTGACGGTCGGCGTCTCCTCGCGAAGCTCCTCGCGTACTTGGGTGAGGTGGAAGCACGGGATCTGCACCTCGAAGCAGCCTGCTCCTCCCTGTTCGGCTTCTGTGTCCGCCGGCTCGGGATGAGCGAAGGCGAAGCGTTCCGTCGTCTGATGGCGGCGCGTCTCGCTCGGCGGCTCCCGATCATTCTGGAGATGGTGGCGAGCGGTGAAATCCACCTCTCGGCGCTGGTCCTCTCGAGGGATCACCTGACGCCGGAGAACCACCGCGATCTGCTCGCCGGCGCCTGCAAGAAGACGAAGCGCGAAGTTCAGGAGCTCATCGCTGCGCGCTTCCCGAAGCCGGACGCCCCGACTTCGATCCGCGCGCTCCCGGACACGAGCACGGCGAACGGCCAGGCGGTCCTCGCGATGCCGGATGTGCCAGCGAGCTCCGCGACGAGCGCACCGAAGCGGCGCGTGCCCGAGGACCGAGGACGAGCCTTGGCGGAGCCGCTCTCGCCGACACGCTACAAGCTGCAAGTCACCATCAGCGCGGAGCTGAAGGAAAAGCTCGCGCACGCGACGAATCTGATGATGCACCGCAACCCGACGGGCGATCTCGAGGTGGTCCTCGGGCGCGCCGTCGAACTGCTCATCGCGGAGCTCGAGAAGCAGCGGTTCGGCAAGACGAAGCGTCCACGCAAGGAGGCCGACTCGGCGACGACGAAGAGCACGCGACCGGGGTACGTCACGAACGCGGTTCGCCGCGAGGTGTACGAGCGCGACGGCGGGCAGTGCACCTTCGTCGACGAGATGGTCGACGCTGCACGGCGCGAGCGTTCTTGGAGATCGACCACATCCACGAGAGAGCGCTCGGCGGAAGCGGCGACGCGGAGAACGCGAGACTGTTCTGCGCTGCGCACAACAAGCTGCGCGCCAAGCGGACGTTCGGGAAGGCGTTCGTCGAGAAGCGGATCGAAGGGCGTCGAAGCCGCCGCACGACGACCGAGGCGAATGCGGTTTCGCTTCGCGAGCAGGAGGCCACCCAGGCTTCGCAACGAGATTCCGAGAAGGACGCAGAAACGATGCCCGCACCGCAGCCGCCCGAAGCTCGCCCTTCCACGTCGAACGTGCCGCCGGCGCCGCTCGAACACCACGCTACATCGCAGCAACCGAAGGCCGCGTCGGAGCGCCTGAGCGCGTCGCTCGAGACGATCGCGCGGGCGTTGAAACATGGTGAAGAGCTCTGGGACAGCCCGAGCGACTGGCGCGACGCTCGCTCTCGACACGCCCCAGAAATGTGTCGAGCTGCGGAGCGGCGTGCCAGTCGCTCGTCGTGGCGGAGGGCAAAAAGCCAGAGCCCATCGAACGTGCGCTGGCGCAAGTTCACGAGCCGTGGGCAGACCTCACCGTGACGGATTCCTCGCGAACCGCGCCGCCAGCTCGTCGAGCGCCCGCACGGTCTCGGGCGAGGCTCCCTTCTTCGCTTCCTCGATGAGCGCAGGCGTCTGTGGTGCGTCGACGACCATGAGCGCGTTGTCCGCGGCCGTCCTCGCTTCGCCCTGGCGCTGCACGAAGGCCGTGACGAGCGCGCGGGCGGCGAGCTCGCGGACGCGCGACTCCTCCGCTCGGTCCGTCATGGTCTGCCAGGCCCATGCGTTGCCGGCGCGGCCGAGGGAGCGCGCGGCGACGCGTGCGGTCTCGTCGTCGGTCGCCGTGCGGAGGCGGGCGGCGATCGCCTCGGCCACGCGGGCGCGGCGGCATTCGCCCATTCCGGCGAGGATCGCGCGTGCGCGAGCGCCGGTCGATGCGTCGAGCGCGCGGAGGATGCGGGTCGCGGCCTCGTCCGTGCCGAGGCGGGCGACGGCTTCGGCGGCCGTCCGCGTCGTGTCTTCGTCGGCGCTCGTGTCGTCGAGGATGGCCGTGAGGACGGGGAGGGCGCGTGGATCGCGCAGGAGGCCGACGGCCTCGATGAGATCGCGACGGATCGCCGGGGCGGCCTTCGCGGAGATGCCCTTCGGCGCGTCGAGCGCGAGCATCTCGAGCATCGGCATGAGCGCGCTCGGGCCGAGCTTCGCGAGGTAGAGGGCGATGGGGGCTCGGCGACCACGTGCGCGTGCGTGGGCCGTCTCGGCGCTCGTGATGATTCCTTGCACGGTCACGAACGGGCGGACGTCGACGGCGCGCGCGCGCGCCACCTCGCGGCGCAGCTCGGCCTGCGCGGCTGCCGGGATGCGGACGACCAGCGACTGTGGCTCGGCTGCGGCCGTGTCGGCGGCGGCGATGCTCGCCAGGATGGCGCCGATCGCCACGAGGGCGCGGATGGTTCGGTTGCCGTGCTCGGTGCGGATCCTCGTCGATGTCTTGGTCGAGGTCATCGGCCGCTCTCCCACCACTTCACGTCCGGGATTTCGCGCATCGTGTTCGTCCCGCAATGCACCTCGCCCATTCCGACGTGGTATTCCCAGTCCTCGAGGAAGTCGACCGTGATGCCGAGCTCGGCGAGCGGCTCGGCGATCGCCTTCTTGAAGATGTCCTCGCCGCCGATGACGGGGCCGTGCGGATCGGGCGCGGCGAAGCGCGTGTCCGAGAGGTAGATGCCGTTCACGGTCGCCGGCTGGTAGGCGACGGACTTGCCGTCGTAGGTCGTGTGCAAGAACGGGATGCGGATGATCTCGTCGTCCGTGAGGCCGGTCGCCTTCTTGAGGACCGCGAGCTGGGCGTCGACCTCGACGGCCGCCTCCGCGCTCGCCCGCATCACCTCCGTGTCGGCGAGCACCTGACGGATCGTGACTTGGGCCGAGCGCTCGAGGCCGGTCTCGAAGTCGTACCAGGTCTTTCCGACGAACATGGGCACGTTGCCGCGCCCGGCCTGGACCTGCTCCTCGAGCATCTTGCGCGCGAGCCGCGCGTCGTTGACGAGGACCTTCCAGCCGCGCTTCGTGTTCGCCTTCACGAAGGAGATGGTTTCGTCGACGTGGGCGACGAGCAGCCAGGAGGTGTCGACGTCGATCGGAGGCTGCTGGAGCTGCGCCTCGATCATCGTGGAGAACGACGGGTCGGGGAAGAACGACTTCGTCTTGCCGCGGATGACACGCCCGAGAGGGAAGCTCTCGCCGTCCTTCTCGTACGGCGGCACCGTCTCGAAGTTGCCGAACGAGTTGAGCGTGTCCATGCGGACGTCGTGCTTCCGGTCGAACTGCTGGATGCCGGCGACGTCCTTGCCGCGCATGCGGAAGACGAACTTGCCGGCGGGGCGCAGCGGGGACTTCTCGTCCTCCGGCTCGAACACGTTGGCCGAGCGGTAGTTCACGCGCATGACGTGCTGGGTGCCGCCCGGGCCCGGCATCGACATGAACGCGGGCTCGAAGAAGTCCTGCGTCCACGGATCGTCCGTGTCGATCGTCTGCGGCGCGTCGAGGCCGGCGGCGCTGCACGCCTTGACGAGGTCTCTGCGCATCGCCGCGTTGCCCGGCGTGCGCGTGTTCGAGACCCAGACCTTCTCCGCGGGCAAGAGGTGGTGATACGTCAGCACCGGCGCCACGCGCATGCGGACGGTGTCGGTCGACTCGCCCTTCGACGACGTGACCGTGAACACGACGTCCACGTATCCGTCCCAGGTGTCGAGGTCGCGCACGATGTCCTTCGCCTCGATCGCGAGCTCGATCCCTTCGCGGATCTCGTCCGCGTAGAACTCCGTGTCGTCGTCGAGGGGCGTGAAGTCCGTGGGGCCGGGGCCGCTCCTGTAGAAGAGGCGCACGAACGGCCGTGCCTTCTTCGTCTCGGGCCCGATCGTGAAGTGCCCGATCGCGTCGTCGGGCGTCTTCGGCCACGGACGCGTCTTCAGGCGGGCGAGGTCGAGCGCGTCGTCCTCGCCGTTGACCACTTCGTCGCTCGCGTCGTTGCAGTCGGCGATGGTGACGTCGTCGAGGTTCGACCTGCAGCGCTCGTCGTCGTCGTCGATGTTCGCGAGGAAGATCGCTCCGGTCCTCGCGTTCCATGCCGTCTTGTCCTCGGCGTCCGAGTCGTCGTCGAAGCGGATCTCGCCGTCTCGGTTCGAGTCGGCGCGCAGGTCCGCGAGGACGTCGGGCTCGTCGGCCTCCCGGCCTCCCGAAGAAGAGTAGGAAGTGGAGGAGGTGGTCCCCTCCGCGGCGCACGCCGCGACCATCCCGGCCGCGAGGAGCAGCCACCCACGTGACGTGACCATCGCCGGTCATGCGAGCAACAAACGGGCCGGTCGCTCTGCACCGCCAACGTCGCGAGAACCCGTCCGATCCAGGCACGTCCGCACGCCGGGAATCCAGGTGCGGGGGATCGGATCAACCGTGCGAGATCGTTCCCTTCCTGTCGGGTGCGCCTGCATTTTTCCGCGGCCCACCGTCAATTCTCGAACGGTGGGCGAGCAAATGCTCACGGAGGATGGTGCGTTTGTGCACTCCTCGAGGGGATGGGGGGTGATCTCGCCGATCACGCCTTCCGGTTCGGGTCCTGGCGCTCGAGGACGGCCTCGATGGGCAGGTGGTCCGACGGCTCGGTCTCGCTCGGTAGCGGGGTGTCGTCTTCGACCGGGGGCAGGGGCGTCGGCGTGGACTTGAAGTCCGGCGAGTGGAGGATGAAGTCGATGCGCTTCTTCTTTCCGTTCGCGTTGCACGTGTACGCGTTCGGCAGCGAGGCGTACGCATCGATGAAGCCGCGCTCGAGCGCGAGCGCGACGACGTCGCTGTTCGGCTCCGCGTTGAAGTCGCCGCAGATGATGCGTGGTCCGGTGGGCCACGTCTCGAGCACCTCGCCGAGCTGGATGCGGCCGCGATGCTCCTCCTTCGGAGTGCTCTCCGGCTCCCACTTGAGATGGGTGCTCACGACGCTCACGCCCGCGAAGGTCACGCCGAGCGCGATGTGCGTCGAGTGATCGGTGAACACGTACTCCTTCCACTCGGGCTCCGTCGTGAGCGCGTGCCGCACGAAGATCGCGCAGCCCTCGCCCTTGCCTCGCTTTCTGAAGAGGCGCCCGCTCGACTCCGTCAGTCGCTCCTGGAGGATGTTGAACAACGCCGTGTCGACCTCCTGGAGGCACAGGATGTCGACCTTCGCCATCGAGAGGATGCGCTCGGCCACGGCTCGTCTGCGGCCTGCGCGATCGAGGACACTCTGAGGCGTGTACGGGTAGTACTCACGACGCACGTAGGCATCCGCGAGCACGTTCCACGAGACGACCCGGATAGCCACGCGGCGATTCTCGATAAGATTGCGGCTTCTGGCAATCGTTCTCCGGAGGCGGAGCTTTGCGTCGAGGCGCGAAATGGCGCGCGGTCGCCGTCGCTCGGGACGGCGTTTCTGCGCCCGACGCCGCGGGCTCGGCGTCTTCGTACGTGTTATGATCGAACGTGGAGCCGAGGCGATCATGAAGAGCTGGGGAGGTGTTCGCTCGGGCACGCTCGTGATGTTGTGCGGCGCCGCGCTCGCGGTGGCGTGCGCCGACGTCATCGGCTTCCCCGATCGCCGGCTCGCCGACTCCGACATCGTGCCGTCCGGCCCCGCGAACGGCGCGTTCTCGAAGACCGCGATCGACTTCGGGCTCGTGCCCTGCGGCGGCGAAGCGCCGCCCGATCAGACGCTCACGATCACGAACCTCGGCGCGGAGCCGCTCACGTGGAGCGCCACGCTCTCCGAGACGCCCGAGTTCTCCATCACCGGGCCGGCCGGTGGAACGCTCGGCGGCGGAGAGTCGGCGACCATCACGATCACGGCGACCGCCGTCCCGGCGACGACCGACGCGAATCACACGGCGCAGGCGACGCTCACGATCGAGAGCAACGACGCGAAGAAGCCGAAGACGGAGATCCCGATCAAGCGCGTCGCGGGCGGCGCCAAGCTCGACGTCTTGCCGATCACCGCCGACTTCGGCGAGGCGCCTCTCAACGTCGCCGCGGGGGACGTGCCCATCGTCCTGAAGAACGAGGGCAACCAGCCGGTCACGGTGGAGCTCGCGCAGCCCGAGGACGCGCAGTTCTCGCTCACGTGGAACGGCGCGCCGGCGCCCATCACCGTCGAGCCGGGCGGCACCGTGCCGGGCCTCGTCGCCAAGTTCAAGCCGACGCAGCTCGCGGCGTCGGTCGCCACCGTGCCCATCAAGGCGAACGGCACCGTTTGTGGTGCGAGCGCGTCGACGCTCACGCTGAGCGGCAAGGGGGCGCCGAGCACGGCGAGCGTGCAGCCCGGATCGCTCGACTTCGGCATGGTCGATTGCGGAAAGACCGCCGCGCCGAAGACCGTCAACATCATCAACACGGGGACCGATCCGTTCGACTGGCGAGCCACGCTGACCGGCACCACGCACTACACCCTGAGCGAGACGAGCGGCACGCTCGCCGGCGGCGCCACCAAGCAGATCACGGTCACGCCGAAGCCGATCCCGTCGACGAGCGCCGTCACGCCGAACCTCTACGGCGGCATCCTCACGATCACCACGACCGCTCCGGGTGACGAGCCGCACGTCCTCGAGATCCGCCAGACGGCGTACGGCGCGATCCTCACGCAGTCCGCCGCGTCGGTGAACTTCGGCAGCGTGCGCGTGAACACGACCGCGACGTCGCCGTTCACGGTCGTCAACGCCGGCAACGCTCCCGCGACGGTGTCGTACGCCGTGAACAACGCCGTGTTCAACCTGGCGCCGGCGGCCAACGTGGTGACCGGGGGCGCGACGTATCAGGTCCAGGCTTCGTTCACGCCGCCCGCGGAGTCGACGTACGACGGGACCGCGACGATGTCCGTCACGGACACCGTGCTCTGTGGGCCGCTCCCCGGTCCGCTGACGTTGACCGGCAAGGGCGCGAAGAGCGCGGCGCTGTCGCCGACGAACGTCGACTTCGGCCTCGTCAATTGCAACACGCAGGCGCAGGCGAAGACTGTCACGCTGACGAACACCGGCCTCCTGATGTTCTCTTGGACGGCGTCGGTCGGCACGAGCTACTACACGATCAGCCCGAAGACGGGCGTCCTCGCGCCGGGTGCGTCGGCCACCATCACGATCACGCCGATCCGGATCCCGGCCACGTCGATGACGACCGCGGATCTCTACGCGGACGTGCTGAAGATCGAGACGCTGCCTTCGCTCGAGTCTCCGTACCTCGCCTCGCTGCACATGACCGCGCGTGGCGCGGTCCTCTCGTTCAACCGGACGTCGATCGACTTCGGCGAGGTCAGGGTGGACGACGACGCGACGAGGACCTTCTCCGTGATCAACAGCGGGAACGTCACGGCGAACGTGAGGCTCTCCGCCTCGGGGCAGGGCTTCTCCGTCATTCCCACGAACCGGAACGTGAACGGAGGAGCGTCGTTCACGGCGTCCGCGCGATTCAAGCCGACGTCCGAAGGCCCGAAGACCGGCGCGATCAACCTCTCGACGGAGGCGCCCCTCTGCGGCCCGCTCCCTGCGCCGCTGGAGCTGAAGGGCTCCGGGAAGAGGCGGCAGGGCGGGGGCGACGACTAGTCGTCGAGCGCGCCACGCTCAGAAGCGACCGCCGAGGGTGAGCCCGCCTCCGCCGCGCAATGGGTGGGCGCCGAGCGCGACGGGGCGTTCGCGGCCGCTCGGTGCCGTGAGGAGGAGGATCAAGCCGCCCGCGGCGAGCGCGCCTCCGGCGATGAAGGAGATCGTCGAGATGGTCGCGGCTCGGCGGCCTTCCTCGTCGAGCCGCATTCCCTCGGCGTCGCACTCCGTCCCGTTGCGGCAATGCTCGCTCGCCTGCTCGTTCTTGCTCGCAGCCTGCAGGCCGAACACCGTGCCCGCGGCGAGGCCGCCGACGCCGAGGCCCGTGACGACGAGCCCGAGGATGCGCTGCCCGCCGCCGCGAGCGCGGAGGCGGACGCGCTCGAGCACGGGGATCTTGAGCGTGCGGATCACCGGCCGCGTGTCGACCTGCACCGTCTGCGAGAACGGCTCGTGATCGGGGGCGGTGGCTCGGATGACGTGGGTGCCGGGATCGATCGGCGCCGCGACGCCCCACTCCTCGCGGGTCACGGGGCGATCGTCGAGGGTGACGGTGAGGCCCTCGACGGGCTTCGGCACGACGATCGTGAGGCGCGCGAGCTTGGACTCGAGCTTGTCGGCCGCTTCGTTCGCGCGCTGCACCGCTTCTTGTTTGCCCGCCGCCGTCGCTCGGATCGCGGCCTCCTTGTAGGTCACCCACGCGCTCGCGACCTGGCCGTTCAGCTCGTAGCACTCGGCGAGCGCGAACAGCGTGCCCCCGTTCGGCGACAGCTCGTTGCTCCGCGCGAGCTTCGGGCACGCCTCGTCGTATCGACCCTGCTCCATCAGGGCGACGCCCTCGTCGAAGAGGGCCGAGGCCGTGCCGGTGGTCGACGCTTGCTGCGCCTGAGCTCGCGGTGCCAGCGCCATCACCGCGACGGCGGCTGCGCTCCAGACGAAACGGCGCACCACTCGCCGTGAACGAGCCTCGAAGGAAGCCATGAGACGCGTCGATCTTACCAGTCCGTGCGCTGATGTTTCTTCACCGTCGTCGGCTCCGGCGCGGGCGGCGGAGGAGGCGGCGGCTGGACGGGCGTAGGCTCCGGTTCGGGCGCGGCGCTCGGCGTCTTGGCCCCCTTCGTCCGCTTGGGCCGGGCCTTCTTGCCGGCGCCGGCCTCGCTCGCGGTCGCCGCGTCTGCGCGCGACGTCGGGTGCGGTGGAGTCGAGGCGATCGAAGGTGCGGCCGACGGAACGACCTCCGTGGCGGTCGGGGCCGGCGATGGCGGGATCACGAGGAGCGTCCCGGTCGCGGCCGGCGTGGGGGCGACCGCCACGGGCGCCGCCGTCGTCGCGATCGGCACCGACGTGGTCGTGGTCGGCGGCAGCGGCGTCGCGGCCGGCGTCGATACGGGCATCGGGTCCGCGGGCGAGAGGAAGCGGAACAGCATGAAGGCCCCGAAGCCGCCGCCGAGGATCGCGAACACGGTGACCGCGACCTTCGTGAGGGTGCTCGGCCTTCGGCGGCCATCGAGGACGTAGGTCTCGTCGTGCGCCCTCGAGACGGGCGCCGGCGTCGGAATGACGAGATGGCCGCTGCTGGGCGGCGGGCTGCTGGGGACCGAGACCTGGACCGACTCCCACGAAGGGAGCGTCGACATGCTCGGCTTCACGCCGAGGCTCTGGAGCGCGAGGGCGAACGCGCCGACGGTCACCCAGCGCTTCTTCAAGTCCTTCTCGAGGCACTTCGCGATGATCTCGTTGAGGCCCGGCGGCGCGTTGGGCAGATACGTCTCGAGGCGCGGCGCCGGCTTCTCGAGGATCTTCGAGAACGTCTCGCCGATGTTCTCGGACGCGAACGGCGCGTGGCCGGTGACGAGCTCGAAGAGGATCGCGCCGAGCGCCCAGATGTCCGTCCTCGCATCGACGTTCTTCGTCGAGCGGATCTGCTCCGGCGACATGTACGCCGGCGAGCCCATCACGGTGCACTCTTCGGTCAACGAGCGGCGCGACCCGGACGGTCTGTCCTGGTGCCTCGATTGGAAGGCGACCTTGGAGATCCCGAAGTCGAGCACCTTGATGAGCGGCGTGCCGTCGCGGCGATGCGTGAGGAACAGGTTCGCCGGCTTGAGGTCACGATGGACGATGCCGAGCTTGTGCGCCTCCGCGATCGCGTCGCACGCCTGGAGGACGTAGTCGATCGCCAGATGAGGGCGCAGCGCGCCTTCGCGCTCGAGGACCGTGGCGAGATCGCTGCCCTCGAGCAGCTCCATGACGATGTACGGCAGGCCGGAGGGGAGGCGCCCGACGTCGAGCACCTTCGCGACGTGGTCGCTCTTCAAGCTCACCGCCGCGCGGGCCTCGGTGATGAACCGCTCGACGCTCTCGGGCGTCATCCGGACGGCTCGCATCACCTTGAGCGCGACACGCTGCCCGAGCTCGAGGTGCGTCGCGGCCGCGACGACGGCCATGCCTCCGATCCCGAGGATGCGATCGACCTTGTACTTGCCCACGACGGCGCCGATCGCGATGGGCATGCCCTCTCCCGGCGCGAGGCCGGCGTCGGATGCGGAGGAGCGATCGGGCCGAGAGGCCTGCACGATCAAAGAGTAGGGCAAGCGAACACAGAAGGAAAACCGCCGAGATGTTCGCGTTTTCCGTCGAAAGCGAAGGGGCGTGCCGGACGCGGAGGTTCGGGCGCTCGTACCATTGTGCACCACCGGTCGCGCGTGGTTGCATGACCGGACGGGGGCACGGTCAGGGGCTCGCAAAGAAGCACGAGGGGAACTTTTGGCCGCGCCGTTCGTCGCAAGTGGACGCCCGCCTTCCTGCGGGCGCCCGACGTCGGAGATTGCGGACAGAGGACCAAGCTCATGCACGAAAAGACCCTGCTCTACGGCGCTCTCGGATTCACGGCCATCGCCGCGATCGTCGGCGTCTACAAGGCGAAATCGGACGCTTCGACGATGGCGATCACGCCTGTCTCGGTCGTCGACCAGAAGGGCGTCCAGCAGGCGGAGGTGCCCGTGCGCCTCACCGCCTCCGACGGGACGGGCCTCGAGCTCGTCGCGCTCCGCGCCGAGGCGGTCGTCGAGGATCCCCTCGCGCTGACCGAGCTGCACCTCACGTTCGAGAACCCCGAGGATCGGGTGCTCGAAGGCACGTTCCGCATCACGCTGCCGCAGGGCGCGTCGCTGAGCCGGTTCGCGATGAAGGTCGGCGACGCGTGGCAGGAAGGCGAGGTCGTCGAGAAGCAGGCCGCACGTCGGGCCTACGAGGACTTCCTCCATCGCAAGCAGGATCCCGCGCTGATGGAGCAAGGCGCCGGCAACGAGTTCTCCGCGCGCGTGTTCCCGATCCCCGCACGAGGCAAGAAGGAGATCATCGTCACGTATTCGCAGGCCGTGGAGGCCGGCGAGCCGTACGTCCTCCCGCTCCGCGGCCTGCCGCGTCTCGGGACGCTCGACGTGAACGTGCACGTGGCCGGCACGAAGGGCGCCGAGGCGGACGGCAGGACGAACGCGCTCTACGGAATCCACCAGCGGAACGTCACGCCGGCGTCGGACTTCGTCGTCGACGGCAAGCGGATCCCGCGCAGTCCCGGCCTCCGCAGCGGGGAGCTCGCGATCGCGCGCGTCATCCCGTTCGCCTCGTCGCGGCCGGAGCCGCTGAATCACGCGATCGTCCTCGTCGACACGAGCGCGTCGCGTGCCCTCGGCATCGCCGACCAAGCGCGCGCGGTGCGCGACGTCCTCGCGAAGCTGCCGCCGGACACGACCGTCCACGTCGCCTGCTTCGATCAGAACGTGGAGCCCGTCTTCGACGGCAGAGCCGGCGACTTCGGCGACGAGCAGGTCGCCGCGATCATCGAGCGCGGCGCGCTCGGCGCATCGAACTTCGAGGAGGCGCTCGACTGGGCCGCGGAGCAGGCGAAGAAGACGAAGGCGACGCGCCTCGTCTTCGTCACGGACGGCGTCGCGACGGCCGGCGAGACGGACGCGCAGAAGCTGAGGCTCAAGGTGGAGTCCTTGCGCGAGGCCGGCATCACGCGAATGGATGCGCTCGCGATCGGAGGCATCCGTGACGACGGCTTCTTGCGCACGGTCACGCGCGGCGTGCTCGATCGCGACGGCGTCGTGCTCGACACGAAGCTCGGCGCGGACGCGCTCGCGCGGCGGCTCCAAGAGGCGACGAGCTCCGGCGTCCCCGTGAAGGTCGAGGGCGCGCGCTGGTACTGGCCGCAGAGTCTCGACGGGCTCCAGACCGGCGACGAGGTGCTCGTCTACGCCGAGCTCGACGGCGAGCGGCCGATGAAGATCGACGTCGGCGGTCAGACCTTCGCGCCGGACCTTCGCACGATCGACCGCCCGCTCGTCGAGCGCGCGTGGGCGCAGGCGAAGATCCAGAGCCTCATCGAGGCGCCGACAAGCTCCGAGGCGGAGACGAAGCGGCAGATCGTGGCGCTGTCGACGCGCCATCGCGTGCTCTCGCCGCACACCGCACTGCTCGTGCTCGAGACGGACTGGGATTACCGGCGCTTCGGGATCGATCGCACGGCCAAGGTCGACATCCTCGCCGTGCGCGACGGGCGCGTCGCCGTCGTCCAGAGCGGGCGTCAGTGGGGCGACGATACCGAACGCAAGCTCGAGGAGGCTCCGAGCTTCGGCCTGGTGGGCAGGATGCCCCCGTCCGACGACTCCGCCAACGAGCCCCCCGGCCGCTGGGAGGAATCGATCCCCGAAGGATTCGGGGCCGAGAGCTTGGGCCTCTCCGGCGTAGGCCAGGGCGGGGGCGGCCGTGGCGACGGCCCCGGCGCGGGCGGGGCGAGTCGTGGCCGCGCCGCCGCCGAGAGAGCGGCCGATGCCGAAGAGGAGTCGGCTCGTGTACGTCCGGCTCCGAGGGCCATGGAGCCCGAGCCGCCCGCGCAGCGCCCGGCGAGGCGGGTGCCTCCGCCTCCCGCTCCTCCGCCGCCTCCGCCCGGCGGCTCCGCCGCCATCGGCGTCGTCCGACCGGGCACGCTTTCCATCGAGAGCGGCATCTCCGCCGACCAAGTCCAGAGCGTCGTCCGCGGCGCCGTTCCCCGCCTCCGTGCCTGCTATCAGACGGAGCTCGACTCCCATTCGTCGACGAGCGGTCGGCTCTCGATCTCCTTCGTGGTGGCCGCCGACGGCAGCGTGAAGTCGGCGAGCGTCGCAACGCCCGGCAGCCTCACCTTCAGGGAGTGCGTCGAGTCCGTCGCGAAGTCGCTCCGCTTCCCGGTGCCCGTCGTGAACGACGCGCGGTTCTCGCAGACGTTCGATCTCGTCGGCGGCGGGTCCGGCAGCGGCGGCGACGACTCGCTCGCGAACATCCCGAAGGCGCTGCCCTACGAGGGGCGGTTCAAGATCGTGATGGACGCGCTCCGGGCCGGCGACAAGGACCGCGCGCTGAAGGAGGCGCGCCTCTGGCACGCCGAGCAGCCGGGTGACGTGCTCTCGCTCGTCGCGCTCGGCGAAGCGTACGAGGCTCGCTCCGATCTCAAGGCGGCCGCTCGCGCGTACGGTTCCATCCTCGAGCTCTTCTCGTTCCGCGCCGACTCGCGCCGCTTCGCAGGGGAGCGCCTCGAGCGCCTCGACGATCCGCGCGCGCTCGCGCTCGCCGTCGACACGTACGCGAAGGCGGCCGAGCAGCGGCCCGACCACCCCGCGAGCCATCGCCTCTACGCGTTCGCTCTTCTCAAGAAGGGCGAGTACGAGAAGGCGTTCGAGGCCATCAAGAAGGGCGCGACGCGCACGTATCCGTCGGGCCGCTTCCGCGGCGTCGATCGCATCCTCAAGGAGGACATGGGCCTCGTCGCCGCCGCATGGACGCGGGCCGAGCCCGCCCGCGCGGGGGAGATCCAGACGAAGCTCACCCAGGCCGGCGGCGTGGCGGAGAACGGCCCGAGCCTGCGGTTCGTCCTCGTCTGGGAGACCGACGCGAACGACGTCGACTTCCACATCCACGACGGCAAGGGCGGGCACGCCTACTACGCACAGAGACGCCTGCCGTCCGGCGGCGAGCTCTACGCCGACGTGACGACGGGCTACGGGCCCGAGTGCTTCACGATCCGAGGCCCGCGCGAACAGCGCGCCTACCCGTACACGCTCCAGGCGCACTACTACTCGCGTGGGCCGATGGGCTACGGGATGGGCAAGCTCCAGGTCATCGAGCACGACGGCAAGGGGAACCTGTCGTTCGACGAGCGCCCGTTCGTCGTCATGGTCGACCGCGCCTACGTCGACATGGGCAAGGTCGAGAAGACGACGAAGCTCGTCGCCGCCAAGTAGGCGAGGGGAGCGGTCCGTCCGCTCCCTCCTTCGCGTCTCTTCTCTCCGCGCGCTACTGCTGGAGCTGAGGCTCCGTCGGCGCCGGCAGCGGGGCGAGGGGAGGCAGCGGCGGAGGCTCGGTGCTGGTCGGCTTCGGCGCGAGCATGATCTCCGCGGCGCGCCTCGCCCCAGGGGAGAGCCCGCCGTCCCACGGAGGCTCTTCGGAGGAGGACGACTCGCTCGTCTCCGCGGGCCGATACGACACGCGCGTCGACACCGGCGGGCGGCTCGTCTTCTCCGCAGCGGAAGCGTCCTCGGCCGTCGTGTCCGTCTCCGTGCCCGCGGACGCGTCGAGGTCCTCGGTGGCCGTGATCGCGCTCGCGTCTGCCGACGGCTCGGCCGCCGAGGAGGCGGTCGTCGTCGGCGGCGTGGAAGAAGCGGCGCTCGGCGCGGCGGACGTCAGCGGCTCGATCACGGCGGCCGCGGTGGCCGCCGGCGTGACGGAGCCTCCTTCGCCGCGCGGCCAGAGGATCCATGCGCCTGCGCCGACGACGGCGAGCCCTGCGAGCCAGAAACCGAGCCCGCTCCGGCGGCGCTGCTCTTCGAGCTGTGCGGTGAGCGTCGTGGTGCTCGGTGTGCGCGTCGCCGCGCTCGACACGTTCCGGTGACCGTCGCTGTCGAGGCCCTCCGTGCGGTCCTCGGGATCGGCGGCGGGCTTGGCTTCCGCCTCGTCGGTGCGCTTGCGCGTGAGCGGCAGGGCCGCTTCACCGTCGGGGGCACGCGGAGACACCTCGGTGGGATCGAAGGCGATGTCCCCGGCGTCGAGCGAGGGCGCGGCGGCTGCGCGCGTCTCGGCGGCCTCCATCGCGGCGGCGATCGTCTTCGCGCGCTTGGCGGCGAGCTCCGGGAGGTTCGTGCGGACGAACTCGGCGACGTCCTCGTTCTCGGCCGGCAGCTCGAGCTCGTGGATCGCGGCCTCGATCGCGCGTCGCATCGCGGCGCAGCTCTCGAAGCGAGCCTCGGGATCCTTGGCGATCGCGCGCGTGAGGATGCGCTCGATCTGCGGCGGAAGCGCGACGTCGAACCGCGGGAGCGGATCGTCGCTCATGAGCCGCTTGATGACGTCGAGGTCGTCTTCCTCGTGGTACGGCACGTGGCCCGAGACGAGCTCGTAGAGGCACATGCCGGCGGCCCACACGTCGGCGCGGTGGTCGATGCGCCTTCCGCCCACCTGCTCGGGGGCCATGTAGCGAATCTTTCCCTTCACGACGCCGGACTCCGTCTCGGCGGCGCGCCGGTTCTTCGCCTTCACGAGGCCGAAGTCGATGACCTTCGCGGTGCCGGCCGTCGTGAGCAGGATGTTCTGCGGCGAGACGTCCCGGTGGATGACGCCGAGCAGCTCGCCGTTCTCGTCCTTGAGCTGGTGGGCGGCGTGGAGACCGGCGCACGTCTCGGCGACGATTCGCAGCGAGACGCCGGGCGGGAGCGGCGATCCCCGCTTGAGCGCGAGGCGGTTCACCTTCGCCACGGAGTCGCCGTCGACGTACTCCATGACGATGTAGAGGATGTCGTCCTGCTCGCCGAGCTCGAGGATCTGAGCGACGTTCGGGTGGATGATGCGCGAGGCGATGCGCGCCTCGTCGAGGAACATCTCCTGGAAGTTCGGGTCGGAGATGAGCTCCGTCTTGATCGTCTTGATCGCGAAGAGCTTCTCGAACCCCCGCTTCCCGCGGAGCCGGGCGAGCCACACGCTCGCCATGCCGCCCGACGCGATGGGGCAGAGCAGCTCGTAGCGGTCGAGCCGGTAGCCGGGGGCGAGCGTGCTCTCCGGGGATTCCATGGAGCTTGACCATGATAGCCGTGCTCGGCCGATCGGCGATCGTTCTTGTCCGGGCGTGTCATGCACGCCCCGAATAGGCCGAGCCCAGCCGCAACCTGCGACATCGGCACGGGCAGGCGAGCTTCAGCGCTCGACGTGCCTTGCGCGAACCATCGGCGGCTTGGCACGGGCATCGTCGTTCGCGACGCGTACGCGCGGCAGGGCGCTCCAAGCCACGTCGTAGACCTGACCGGGATTCCAGAGGAGCCATCCTTTGCCGCCCGCACGGTCGCTCGTGCGGATCTCCTCTTGGATGTAGGCGGGGCCGTAGTTCGACGCCCCGTGGCGCATCGCCTGGAGCCAAGGGCGAATCTTCGCGCTCCTTTCCAGGTCGAGGCCGCGCGCCTCCATCTGCGCGAGCATGTGCTTCACGCCGAGGCCGACGAGCTCCGGATGGTCGGCCGGCTCTTCGCGGCCCATGAAGCCGGGATCGAAGTGGGACGGGTAGACCATCGCGCTCAGGAACTCGGCGTGCTTGGCGAGCTCGGCGGGGTCCTGACCGAGGTTCTGCATGTCGACGGGCTTGCCGAACGCGATCACGCCGAAGACGTCGATCGACAGCGGCACGCCGCGCGAGCGCGTGAGCGCGTGGACGCGCTCGACGAAGCGGGTGATGACCTCGATCTTCGCCCTCGGGTTCTTCCGCGTGTCGAGGCCGAAGTCGATGTTCTTCATCCCGATGACGGGGAAGCGCACGTAGTCGAGCTGGACCTCGTCGACGCCCATGTCGATCACCTCGCGGACGAGGTCGAGGACGTACCCTTGCGCGCGCTCGTTCCGCGGGTCGAGCCAGCCGTTGCGATAGACGTGGCCGGAGATGCCGCGGATCGCCATGCTCGGATGCGCCTTCGCCATCAGGGCGTCGTTGAAGCACGAGATGCGCGCGATGACGCGGATGCCCCGCTCGTGCGCGAAGCGCACCGCGCGCTCGTACGAACGCATCGGCGGCTTGTCGGCGGCGCCGCTCTCGACCGCCAGCGGGACCTTCGACGGGTAGGTGAGCGGCCCGTCGTAGTCCTTCACGTCGAGGACGATCGCGTTCATGCCGTGCGCGACGACGCGGTCGAGGAGCTTCGGATACGCGCGCGAGCCCGCCGTCGTCCCGCGGACGTAGACGCCCTTCAGAATGCCGTCCGCGGGCAGCCCGATGCGCGCGGCCGCTCCGGTCTTCGGCGCCTCCGGGAGGATGCTCGGGATCCGTACGCGGAGCCCTGGGACCGGGCCGCGCTTCGACTCGGGGAGGTTCTCGTGGACGATGGCCTTCGCGAGATCGAGCGCGTCGTAGATGCTCGTGAAATCGAGGTACGCGTCGGCGATCGACTGCCAGGTCTCTCCTTCGCGGACTGTGTGGACGACCTCGCTGCCCACGACCGCGCCGCCCGGCGGCAGCCGCCCGCGCAGCCAACGCAGAGGAACGTGCGCCTGCTTCGGCTCGGCGCGCGGTCGCGGCGCCTGCGCGGCCGCCGGCGCGCGATGCGTCACGCGCACCGCCCGCGGCCGCGCCCCCATCGCGGATCCGGCGATGGTCGCGCCGAACACGCTCACGAAGAGAACGGTCAGCGCCGTCCGCGCCGCCCGCGAACGAGCACGAAAGAAGCCAAGGCCAGCGCGATGGCCCGAGTCGAGGCGATCGAGCTTCACAAAACGAAGTGGACGACGGTCGCTCTCGCCGAGCCAAATTCTCGGCAGCTCGGATCACCCGAGCGCCTGACAATCCGCCGGACGCGGCCGAGCTTGGCGAGAAGGCCAATCCGAGCCATGACGAAACCGCTGAGGACCGAGGACCGAGGACTGACGTGCCCGTTCGCACGAAGCGCTGGAACGATCCCCCGGAGCCCGAGGACGGCTATCGCCTCCTCGTCTGCCGCTACCGCCCGCGGAACGTGCGCCGCGAGGACGAGCCGTGGGACGCTTGGTGCCAGGCGCTCGCGCCGAGCGTCGAGCTGCTCGCGGCCGCGTACGGCAAGAATGGGGCGCCGCCGATCCCCTTCGAGGAGTACGAGCGGCGCTTCCTCGAGGAGATGCGCCGGCAGCGCTACTGGATCGAGAGCTTCGCCGCGCGCGTGCGTGCCGGCGAGACGATCACGCTGCTCTGCTCGTCGGCGTGCACGGACGCCGCCCGCTGTCACCGCACCCTCGTGAAGAAGCTCATCGAGGAGGCGGCCTTTCCCCCGCCGCCGCCCCCGAGCGGACCGAAGGTCGTTCGGCGGCGGTCCTGACCGAGCTCGGCCGCGAGAGTTGTCGCGAACCGCCGTTGTGACTAAGGACGACCCCGATGGGATCCATCTCCTATCGCGAGGCTGGAGTCGACATCGACGCGGGCGACGAGCTCGTCGAGCGGATCAAGCCGTTCGCGAAGATGACGCGCATCCCCGAGGTGCTCGCGGACGTGGGCGGCTTCGCCGGCCTCTGCGCCGTGCCGTCCGGGATCGAGGATCCGGTGCTCGTCAGCGGCACCGACGGCGTCGGCACGAAGCTGAAGGTGGCGTTCCTCACGGGCGTCCACGACACGATCGGCTTCGACCTCGTCGGCATGTGCGTCAACGACGTGGTCACCACGGGGGCGCGCCCGCTCTTCTTCCTCGACTACTTCGCCACGGGCAAGCTCGAGGTCGGCGTCGCCGAGAAGGTGGTCAAGGGCATCGCCGAGGCCTGCCGCGAGGCGGGCTGCGCGCTGCTCGGAGGCGAGACGGCGGAGCTGCCCGGGATGTACGCCGAGGGCGAATACGACCTCGCCGGGTTCGCCGTCGGCGTCGTCTCGCGATCGAAGATCGTCGACGGCAAGCGCGTCGTCGCAGGGGACAAGGTCATCGGCCTCGCGTCGAGCGGGCTCCACTCGAACGGCTACTCGCTCGCGCGGCGCGTCCTGTTCGATGCGATGAAGCTCGGGCACGCGGACCGGCCGGCGCGCCTCGAGGGCAAGACCGTCGGCGAGGCCCTGCTCGCGCCGACGCGCCTCTACGCGCGGCACGTCCAGGCCGTGCTCGCGGCGGGCGTGGACGTCCGGGCGATGAGCCACATCACCGGCGGCGGTCTCCCCGGCAACCTGCCGCGCGTGCTGCCCGACGGGCTCGGGGTCCGACTCCAGGGAGGGTGGCGGCGCCCGCCGATCGTCGAGCTCATCGCGGAGAAGGTGGAAGAGGCGGAGCTCCGGCGCGTGTTCAACCTCGGCGTGGGCTTCGTCTTCGTGGTCGCGCGCGAGCACGAGCAGCGCGCGCGCGAGGCGCTCGTGGCGCTGGGCGAGCAGCCGATCGATCTCGGCGAGATCGTCTCCGTGCCCGAAGGGACCGATTTCGAGGCGAGGGTGATCTTCCCGTGAGCAAGAAGCCGTTCGTCCTCGGTGTGCTCGTCTCGGGTACGGGCACCAACCTCCAGGCCATCCTCGACGCCGTCGCCGCAGGAAGGCTCCAGGCGAAGGTCGGCGTGGTGATCTCGAACGTCGCCACGGCGAAGGCGCTCGATCGCGCGAAGGCCGCGCGCGTCCCCGCGATCGTCGTCGACCACAAGGCGTTCCCCTCGCGCGAGGCGTTCGACGCGGCCGTCGTCGAGGTCCTGAAGGCGCACGACGTCGACCTCGTCGTGCTCGCGGGCTTCATGCGGATCGTCACCCCGACGCTCCTCGACGCGTTCCCGAACCGCGTCGTGAACGTCCACCCTGCGCTCCTGCCGGCGTTCCCGGGCGTGCGCGCGCAGAAGCAGGCGCTCGACTACGGCGTCGCGATCTCCGGGTGCACGGTGCACTTCGTCGACGCAGGCATGGACACCGGGCCGATCATCGCGCAGGCCGCGGTCCCCGTGCTCGACGACGACGACGAGGCGAGCCTCTCGGCGCGCATCCTCGAGAAGGAGCACGAGCTGCTCCCCACGGCGCTCCAGTGGATCGTGGAGGGGCGCGTCACGATCGAGCAGCCCGAGGGCAAGCGGCCGCGCGCGCGCGTTCGGCCTGCGAGCGAAGTCGGGAGGTCATGAGCTCGTCGTCGAAGCACTACGACGTCGTCGTGCTCGGCTGCGGCATCGGGGCGCTCGCCGCGGCGGCGCTCCTTGCGCGGCGTTCGTGGCGCGTGCTCGTGCTCGGGCACGGCTACCGCCGGTCGACGTACGGCTTCGACGGCCACGTCCTCGCGCGGCGTCCGTTCACGTTCCTGTCCGCGTCCTCGCCGGCGTGGGGGCGCGTCCTCGTGGAGCTCGCGCAGTCGCAGACGTTCCGGCGCAGGCTCTCCGCGCTCGATCCGATGCTCCAGGTGCTCGGGCCCGACATGCGGCTCGATCTGCCGCCCGACACGCAGCTCTTCGCGCGCGAGATCGATCGCGAGTTCCCGGCCGTGCGACGCGTCGTCGACGATCTGTACGCCGAGCTCGCGCGCACGAACGCCGCCGCCGACGCCGCCTTCGAGCGCGACGCGGTCTGGCCTCCGGGCACGTTCTGGGAGCGGCGCGAGACGTCGCGCGCGCTCGCGACGTTGCCATGGCTCGACGGGTCGGACTTCCTCGCGGAGTTCCCGCGCGACCACGCGTTCCGCGAGGTCGTGATCGCGCCCGCGCGCTTCGCGTGCGACCTCGTCGACAACGTCCCGGCGTTCGCGCTCGCGCGGCTGCACGGCGCGTGGACGCGCGGGGTGAGCCGTCTCGCCGGCGGCGAAGACGAGCTCGTCGACTTCCTGCTCGATCGCGTGCGGGCGCACGGCGGCGACACGCGCATCGCCGATCGCGCGAGCGAGCTCGTCCACAAGGGCGGCAAGGTCCGTGGCGTCGTCGTCGACGGAGACGACGCGCCCGTCGGCGTGGGCTTCGTCGTCTCGGACATGCCCAGCGTCCGCCTGCTCGAGCTCGCCCGCTCGTTCGTGCCGAGCCGCAACGACAAGGATCCGGTGGTCGAGCCCGCCGGCGGTCGCTTCGTCGTCTCGCTGGTCGTGCGCCCGGAAGGCGTGCCGAAGCAGCTCGCCACGGAGGCGTTCCTCCTCCCGAAGACCGGCCCCGCCGTCCACCTCCAGAAGGCTCCGGGAGGGGCCGGCGACGCGACCCTGCTCGTGGCCGAGGCGCTCGTCACGCACGGCGAGACACCCGGCCCGAAGCAGATGCGGACGGAGATCCTCCGCACGGTGATGGACTTCTTGCCGTTCGTCGAGCGGCACCTCTTGCTCTGCGACTCGCCGCACGACGGGCTTCCGCTCTGGGACTTCCGCGACGAGAACGCGGTCGACGCGGTCAACGTCGGCGACAAGCGCTGGGGCCTCCGCGCGCTGCTCGTCGATCGCGCGCGCCTTCGCGCGACCGGCGGCTCGCTCGAGCCCGAGCCGATGGTCCCGCGCTTCCGCGTGAGGCCGCCTCACCTGGAGGGCCTCGCGGGCGAGCACGTTCGCACGCCGCTCGGGAACGTGTTCGTCACCGGCCGGAGCGTGCTTCCCGCGCTCGGGCAGGAGGGCGAGCTGCTCGCGGCGTGGGGCGTCGCGCGGATCATCACCCGCACGGATCGTCGCAAAGAGAAGATGCTCCGCGAGATGTGGAGCAAGGTGGAGCTCTCGTGACTCGACGCGTCCGTGCGTTCCGGCTCGTGATCGCCGTCGCGGCGGGCGCGACGCTCGTGGCGTGCGAGAGCTCGGAGCGTCGCGACGCCGAGAGCGTGCTCGCCGCGATCGGTCGCTTTCGCACGGCCGACAACGCGGCGATCCCAGCCGCCGTCGACGCGCTGAAGGCGACGCCGTGCACCGCGCCCGACGCGTGTCGAACGCGCGACGCTTGCCTCGCCGCCGGCGAGCCGACCGCGAAGGCGCTCCGTCTCAAGGCGGAGGTGGAGCGAGGGCTCGACGCGCTCGAGAAGGGCACGCTCGCGAAGGACTCGCCCGAGGCGCAGGACATGCCGAGGAAGCTCGAAGAGGCCGAGGAGCTGTTGAACGAGGGGCGCGCTGCGCTCGCCGAGTGCGACGAGCAGGTGCGCGCGCTCAAGAGGAAGCATCGGATCTGAGGCTCCAGGCTCCAGGCTCCGGGCTCCAGGGATCGAGGGCTCCGGGCTCCTGGGGATCACGGCCACGTCGGGGCCGTGGTCGGGCCGCCTGGTGCCGGCCACGCGCCGCCTTGCATCGCGGGGGCGGTCGTCGGCGGGCCGCCCATGAAGCCCGGGGTCACCGGCGTACCGAGCGAGGTGCCTGCAGGTCCGAACGGCGTCGTGCCGGGGACCGTGCCCGGCGTCGCCGTGCCTGCGCCGGGCATGCCGGGCTCGACGAACGGCACGGCTCCGGCCGTCGCCGGCGGCGGGGACGTGGTCGCGGGCGCAATTGGCGTGGGGACGGGCACCGGCACGATCACGATCGCTCCGGGCGCCGCCGAAGGCTGCATCGGCTCCGGCGCGCCTTCTCCTGGCTCCGCTGGTTCTCCCGGCGGAGCGAGCGGTGGCGGCGAAGGCGGCGCGGGAGCGCCGAGGCCGAAGGTTCGCTCGGTCGTGAACGGGCCCGCGCCGGCGTTGGGATCCGTCGGGAAGATGCTCGCTGCGAACGGCGGCGGATCGGTGATGAACGGACCCGCGCCGACGTCGGGATCGGGCGGCGGCATCGCGCTCGCCGCCCACGGCGGCGCCTCGGTCAAGAACGGACCCGCGCCCGCGGACATCGGCGGCGAGAGCGGGTTCGAGCCGACCGGCGGCGATGGCTCGGCAGCCGGCGCCGGCGACGGCTCGGCCGGAGGAGCGGCCGGCTCGCGCGCGGCGACCTCGGGCGGTGCGCTCTCCTCGGGCTCCTCGAGCGGCTCGGGCGGGGGCGGCTCCTCTCGGGCGACGGTCTCGTCGGCCTTCTCTTCCTCCTCCGGCGCCTCGGCGTCTCCTGTCGTCGTTGCGCGAGGCGGCGTCTGGTTCGGGGCAGGCGATGCCGGCGCCCGTGCGTCCGCGTTCGCGGCCATCGCGGGCGCGACGAAGCTGCTCGGCGCGACCGCGTCGCGGTCGCGCTCGACGAAGCACGAGCCGAAGACGATCGCCGACAGCGCCGCCCCGAGCGCGGCGCCGCCGAACGCGGCCACGGCGGAGCTGGTCCACGCGCGCTTCGTCCTCGGTTGCATGCGGACGGAAGCTGCATCGCGCGTTCCACCGTCACAAAAGGGCACGCGGCCCCCTCGATGAGAGGGCCGCGTGCGTGGGGGCTATGGATGAGCGTGGAGCTACTTCTTGTCGCGCTCGAGGATCGTGAACGCCACGCGGCGGTTGTTCGCGCGCCCGGCGTCCGTCTCGTTGCTGTCGATCGGCTGCTCGTGACCGAAGCCTTGAGCGACGAGGCGCTTCTTGTCGATCCCGTGGGCGACGAGCCACTTCAGGACCGCGTCCGCGCGCCGCTGGCTGAGCCTCTTGTTGTAGTCGGGCTTGCCGATGTTGTCGGTGTGGCCCTCGACGCGCACCTTCTTGATCTCCGGGTGCTCGTCGAGCACTTGCTTCACCGCGCCGAGGATCGTGTCCGACTCCGGAAGGAGCTCGGCGCTGTCGAACTTGAACTTCACCTCCTGGTTGATCTTGATCTCCTTCTCGGTGACCTCGACCAGGGGGCATCCGTTCTTCTTCGGATCGGGGTCGCGCACGCCGGGCACGTCGGGGCACGCGTCCTCGGGGTCGACGATGCCGTCGCCGTCGCGATCGGGCGGGCATCCGTTCTTCTTCGGATCGGGATCCCTCACGCCCGGAACGTCGGGGCAGGCGTCCTCGTCGTCGGGGATGCCGTCGTCGTCACGATCGGGCGGGCACCCGTTCTTCTTCGGATCGGAGTGCTTGACGCCCGGGACGTCGGGGCATGCGTCGAGCTTGTCGATGACACCGTCCTTGTCGCGATCCGGGCATCCGTTCGTCGACGGATCGTCGGTGCGCGGGCCGGGCTCGGCGGGGCAGGCGTCCTCGGAGTCGATGATGCCGTCGCCGTCGGTGTCGGGCGGCGCCGGAGGACAGCCGTTCTTCTTCGGATCGGGATCGGGCACGCCCGCGACGTCGGGGCAGGCGTCCTCGTCGTCGGGGATGCCGTCCTTGTCGCGATCGGGCCGCTCGTAGGCGGGCACCCACGCGACCGAGAGCAGCCCGCGGAGCTGCGGAGCGCCGTACCCGCGCGTGAGGCCGCCGCCCACGCCGGCGCCGATGCGGAAGTCGGCGATGTCGTAGTGCGCGCCGAAGAGCCACTCGGCCGGTGTGCCGCGCGTCTTGAAGAACGAGCGGGAGTCCGTGAAGACGCTCGAGGCGAAGACCTCGGGGCCGATGACGAGCTTTCCGTCGAGCGTCTTCAGGCCGACGCCGGCGGCGCCGAGCAGCTCGCTTCCGAGCGGGCTGCCGGCGTACGCGTCGTCGCGCGGGCGATAGGAGAGGGCGAGCCTCGCCGCGTAGGTGAGGGGCCCGATGTCACCGGCGGCCATGACCTGCGGAGCGATGCGCGCCGAGCCGTCGCCCGTGAACTGCGACCGCTGTCCGGTGGGGAGCCATGCGCGGATGCCGCCGGCGAGCGTGAAGACGCCGCCGTACGTACCGAGGATACGAACGTCGGCCGCGAGGCGGACGTCGCCGATCGCCGGCTTGTCCGCCGCCTTCAAGGTCTCGTCGACGCCGTTCACGTTGATCGTCGTCGTCTCGCCGTCCTGGTAGAGCGCGACCGGCAGGTTGAGGCCGAACCGGAAGCGATCCGCGAGGACGAGCGCGCCGCCGACGTGCCCGAAGAGCTGGTGCCGGACGATGGCGCTCCGTTCGTTGCCGGCGAGGTCGTAGGCGACGAGCGGCTTGTAGCCGTAGTCGAGCGTCAGTCCTGCCGAGGGTCGGAGGTCACCGCGGAAGTCGAGCGTATCGTTCACGAAGAACTGGCTGCCGCGCTCGGCCGGCTCGAATCGGTCGAGTGCGAAGCCCGTGCGTTGTGCTTTCGCCGACCCCGACCACAGGCCGACGCAGGCGAATGCGCACGCGCCAAGAGACAAGGCAACGATTCTTTTCATTTCATTCTCACCCTCGATCAGGACTCACGCTGCATGCTTTCCCGAGCGCGGCGCTGACGCCTGCGCACCAGCAAGAGCGCACCACACGCCGCTCCCATCACCGCGAACGGAGAGGCTGCCGACGAGACCGTCGTGTTGCACGCGCAGCCGCCCCCCTCGACGATTCCGCTCAAGTCCGAGAAGTTCCCGGGGCCGCCGAAGCCGCCGTCGACCCCGTAGCCACCGAAGCCGCCGTCGCCGTCCGGCTGGCACTGCCCGATGTCGCTGCCGTCCACCGGGACGCACTCCTGGCCAGACGGGCACTTGCCGCCCTCGCCCGCGTCGGCGGATCCGCCGCCCGGCCGGCAACCCGGCACGCACGTGTTCGTCGTGCCGTCGCAGACCTCACCGAGCTTGCAGTCTTCGTCGCCGTCGCACGTGCTCGTGCAGACGCCGTCCTTGCACTGCTCGCTCTGGCACTGCTCGTTCGACGTGCACGGCTCGCCGTCGGGCAGGCCGCACTGGCCGTCCTTGCAGATCTCGCTCTGGCACTGCTCGTTCGTGGTGCACGGCTCGCCGTTCGGCAGGCCGCACCGGCCGTCCTTGCAGATCTCGCTGCGGCACTGCTCGTTCGACGTGCAGGGGCCGCCGTTCGGCTGGCCGCAGACGCCGTCCACGCAGATCTCGCTGCGGCACTGCTCGTCGGTGGTGCACGGCTCGCCGTTGGGCAACCCGCAGCGTCCGTCGTTCGGATGACAGATGTCCGAGCGGCAGTCACCGGCGGCGCCGCAGGGAGAGCCGTTCTTCAGTCCGCAGAGGTCGTCGTCCTCCTCGCACTTCCCCGAGAGGCAGACGCGCTGCCCGTTCGGAGGCGTGCACTCACCGTCGATCGGCGAGTGTCCCGGGAGGGGCTGTCCGTTCGGCGTCTTGGGCGTGCAGACGAGCTTGGCGTCGGCGGACCGAGGCGAGCACCACTCCGTCGGCTTGCAGTCCTCGTCCTTCGTGCACTCGACGCCGCACGAGCCCGTCTCGACGTTGCAGATCGGTCCTCCGTGCGTGCCGGTCGCGCAGTCCGCGTTCGACGTGCACTTCCCACACGAGCCGTCCGAGAAGCAGTGCGGGGCGGCGGCGAGCTGGCACGCTTGCACGGCGCCCGAGCCGAAGTCGCCGTTGCATGCCGTGCAGGAGCCGTCGGGCAGACAGACCGGCGCCGTCGAGGTCGGCGCCGCCCCCGTCGACGTCGGCGGACACGCGCGCGGCGTGCCGCCTCCGAACGGGCCGTCGCACTTGCCGCACTCACCGGTGCCGGGCACGCAGACGGGCGTCGGATTCATGCATGCGCCGGGGGTCCCCGGCGTTGCGTTCGGGAGGCAGAAGCCGCCGCTGGGCGGGTTGTACGTCTCGCCGGCGCCTCCGTTCTGCGCGCCGTTCGAGCTGTCGTTGCCCGCGTTGCCGGGCGCCACGACGATCTTGCACTTGTCCGTCTTGCTTGCGGCCTGGAAGAGGACGCGCCCGCCGCCGCCGCCGCCACCCGCGCCGAAGACGTCGAGGCCGAGGACCTGAGCGTTGCCGCCGTCGCCGCCGGCGCTCCCGATGACGTCGCAGTCGAGCTCGCCCGCGAGGCGCACGACGACCGTGCCTCCCGCTCCGCCGCCTCCCGAACCTTCGCTCGCGATGCCGGTGGGAAGGCCGATGATGCCGGAGTTCTCGCCGTGGCCGCCGTTCGCCTGGATGCTGCCGTTGCCGGTCAGCGACTGCCCGCGGATGTAGACGACGCCGCCGCCGAAGCCGCCGAAGCTCACCTGGCTGAAGAGCCCGACGATGTGTCGTCCGGCGCCGCCGCCTCCGCCCATCGTCAGGTGCGTCGCGACGTCGTAGTCGATTCCGACACCGCCGAGCCCGCCGGCGCCGAGGTTCAGGATTGTGCCGCTCCCGTTGCCGCCGTTGCCGCGGTTCGCCCCGCCGCCGCCGCCGGCCTCGACGCAGTTTCCACCGCCGCCGGCCATCGAGACGTTGCCTTTTCCGCCGGACTTCGCCGTGTACGCCGAGTGCACGACGCCCTGGCCCTTCGGCGAGTACGGGTTCAGTAGCTGCGTCGGGTCCCCGGTCAGGACGGTGTTGCTGCAGAGAAGACCGACCGCGTTGAGGAGCCGTGGCTCCGGAATGCCGCCGTGGAAGCCGCGGGCGTTCGCGTGGATGAGCCCGTTGTTCGTGATCGCGCCGGTCGCCAGGAAGATGGCGATACCGCCTGCCCAAGGCTTCGTCGGATCGGGCTTCGCGGGGTTGCCGCCGATCTCCTGCCAAGCCGTCGCTTGGATGCTCGCGCCCGCGGGGATCGTCACGGTCGTGTACTCGGGGACCTTCACCACCTGCGAGACGAGCTTCGTGAACCCGCGCACGAGCGGCTTCGTGAGCGTGAGCGTCGAGCCGGAGACGTTCGCGATGCGCGCGAACTCGTACGTGCCGACGAGACCCGCCTCGTTCGTGGGACCGGAGGTCGTCGCGAGCGCGGTCGCGAGGTTGAGCCGCTTCGACTGATTGCCGACCGGCGCCTCGGAGGCGGCGACGCCCGTCGCGCGCCAGACGAGGATGAGGTCGCCCGGTGCGAAGCCGTCGGGATTGCCGATGACGGAGCTGATCTCGATCGTCGTCGCGCCTGGCGCGACGTCGCTCATGATCGAGGCGTACGAATTGATGGTCTCGTTCCCGACGACCGTCTTGGGGCCGTGGTGCCCGTCACCGAGGCCGAAGTTGTCGACCTCGGCTCGTGCGGCCGATGGCTGCACGACGGTCGCCGCGAGCGCGAACAACGCGGTCACCCCCAGACGGAGAAGCGTCCTCGGACGAAGCTGCATTCTTTCCTCCCGACGTCCCTCCGGCATCCGGCCCGCCCCTCGGTTCTCGGCGCGGAGAGAAACCATCTCGAAACGGATAATACAAAGCGCGGCCGTTGTATTCAAAATTCCTCTTTTTCGCGCCTTTCCCTGTGTACGCAAGAACTGCGCGGATATAAACAGTTGAAATTATTGATGAATTTGGCTGCGTAGCGCGGTCGCGCGAATGTGTACCGGTCGGGCGCGGGCGCTCTCGACCTCCGCTCCGGTCGGGGACCGACGCTCCGGCTGAGCGTCGGGACGCCCGAGCCCAATCGGTTTCCGGTTCGGTGCGTCCGTGGTAAGCCCGCGACCACGCATGTTCGACGCGATCGCGAAAGGTTTCCGGCAGGCGAAGAACCGCCTCGCCGGGCTGACGGAGCTCACCGAGCAGAACATCGAAACCGCGCTGCGGGAGGTGCGGCTCAGCCTGCTCGAGGCGGACGTCGAGCTCGGCGTGGTCAAGGCCTTCCTCGCGCGCGTGAAGGAGAAGGCGCTCGGCGAGGTCGTTCGCATCAAGGCGAAGGGTCGCGACGGTCAGACGATGACCGTCTCGGCCGGCGATCAGTTCACGAAGATCTGTTACGACGAGCTCGTCGCCTTCATGACGGCCGAGGGCGACGCGCTGACGTTCGCCGAGAAGGGGCCGACCGGCATCATGATGGTCGGGCTCCAGGGCTCGGGAAAGACGACGACCTGCGCGAAGCTCGCGCGCTACCTCCAGAAGGAGAAGCGCAAGCCGCTCCTCGTCGCCGCGGACATGCAGCGCCCCGCGGCCGTCGAGCAGCTCCAGGTGCTCGGCAAGAGCATCGACGTGCCGGTCTTCAACATCCCCGGCGCGTCACCGGTCGAGATTTGCGAGAAGGCCAAGGCCGAGGCGAAGAAGCTCGGCTGCGACGTCATCATCTACGACACCGCCGGCCGCCTCGCGATCGACGAGAAGCTCATGCAGGAGCTCGCCGACATCAAGGAGAAGGCGCAGCCGGAGAACATCCTGCTCGTCATCGACGCGATGATCGGTCAGGACGCGGTCAAGGTCTCGAAGGGCTTCCACGACCGCCTCTCGCTCACGGGCGTCGTGCTCACGAAGCTCGACGGCGACGCGCGCGGCGGCGCCGCCCTCAGCGTGAAGGAGGTCACGGGCGCGCCCGTCCGCTTCGCCGGTGTCGGCGAGAGCATCGACAAGTTCGAGGAGTTCCGCCCCGAGGGCATGGCGAGCCGCGTCCTCGGCATGGGCGACGTCGTCGGCCTCATGAAGGACTTCCAGGAGGTCATCGACGAGCAGGAGGCCGCCGAGAAGGCCATGAAGCTCCTCCAGGGCGACTTCACCCTGGACGACTTCCTCGAGCAGGTCCGGATGATCCAGAGGATGGGGAGCCTCAAGGACATCGTCGGGAAGATCCCGGGGATGGATCAGCTCCCTGCCGACGTGAACCTCGACGATCGCGAGCTCGTGAAGATCGAGGCGATGATCTCGAGCTTCACGAAGTTCGAGAAGAAGGACCCCTACGCGCTCATCCGCGAGCCGTCGCGTGTCACGCGCATCGCGAAGGGATCCGGCACGCCCGAGCAGGCGGTGAACGAGCTCGTGCAGCGCTTCCTCTTCATGAAGCAGATGATGTCGAACATGGGCGGCCTGGGCGGTCTGCTCGGCAACCTGCCCGGCCTTCGCCAGCTCGGCGCGCTGCGGAACATGAAGAAGATGGCGTCGCAGATGGGCGGCTTCCCGGGCATGCCGGGCATGGGCTTCCCCGGCATGGGCCTCCCCGGCATGGGCTTCCCCGGCATGGGCTTCCCGGGGATGCCGGGCATGGGCGGGGGCGGCTCACCCGGCGAGAGCCTGACGAAGATGAAGCCGCTGACGGCGGCCGAGAAGAACGCGAAGAAGGCGCAGCGCAAACGCGAGAAGGAAGCGCGCAGGAAGAGCCGGCGCTGACGCCGAGACCTCGCCAGCTCCGCGAAAATCGAAGGGCGCGAGCGCCGGGATCGCGCGGCGCTCGCAGGATGCCGCCGCCTTCGATATCGTTCATCGAGGCGGCCATGCGGGGTTGGGGCGTTCTCTTTCCGGTCATGCTCACGACGGCGTGCGGGCTCGCCGTGAGCGGCACGGCGACGAGCACCGATACCGAAGGTGGCGGGCTCGTCGGCGACGCCGGGCTCGTGGACGACGCCGGCTCGGTGCCCGACGGAGGCGTGGAGCCGCCGACGATCGAGGACGGCTCCGTTCCGGCCGACGCGAATCCCGTCTCTCCGATCACGCACGTCGGGACGTCGATTGGCACGTTCCAGAACCCGGGGCAGCAGATCACTTCGATCCCGGTCCCGCCGGACGGAACCACCTACCTCGTCGCGATCGCGACGAAGCCGTTCGTCCACGCGAGTACGGTCCTCGAAAACCCGGGGCCTTCGACGATCGTGTTCACGCTACAGCACGCGCAGTGCGGCGAACGCAATCAGACGGGCGTCGAGGTGTGGTACGCGAAACGGACGAACCCGAACGCACCGAATCCGTTGACGGTGCAGTTCCAGACGGCCTTGTCCCCTCCGGTCGAGAACGCGGTGGTGGCGATTTCGGCCTTCAAGGGCGCGCAGTCCATCGCCCTCGGCTTCGCGAACACGAACCCCGACGCCAGTTGCGTCGACGGGGACGAGAACAACGAAATCGCCCTGTTGCTGCCGTATCGGTGGCCGAACAGCCTCGTGTACGCCGCCGTCGCCATGCGGCAGCGCGTGCTCTCTGCCGGGGACGGAGTGTTCGTGTTCGGTCAGGAGCGGTCCGGCCAGGAAGGCGCCGCCGCGGGCCTGGCGATCCTCGGAACGACGAACGACCAGTTGAACGCGAAGCTCAACGCGTCGACGGGCTGGGCGCTCGTCGCCGTGGAGCTCCGGCCCTGAGCGCCGATGGGGCCATCGGGCGCGACATCCGGCGCTTGCGTTCTCGGGCAGTGGAGTCTTAGATGCGGAGCCTCAAGGAGGCCCCGTGCGAAACCTTCTCGTCATCGCCGCGCTCGCCCTTGGCCTGCCGCTCGGTTCCGCCGCTTGTGTCGGCAGCAAGCCGCAGATCAGCGCCGAGGACAAGGAGCGGCTCAAGGCCTACATCCTCGACGCCGTCCCTCCGGACGCGAAGAAGACGGACGTCAACTTCGAGAACAAGATCCATCTCGTCGGCTACAAGGTCGAGCCGGAGAACGCCGGCCCCGGGACACCGGTCAAGCTGACGTACTACTGGCGCTGCGACGAGCCGATCGAGGAAGGCTGGAAGCTCTTCACGCACGTACAACACGAGGGCTTCGATCGCCACGAAGGCCTCGACAACGTCGGTCCGCTCCGCGAGCTGCGCGGCAAGAGCCAGGTGCTCGGGCCCGACAAGTGGGAGCGCGGCAAGATCTACGCGGACGAGCAGAGCTTCACGATGCCGAAGGAGCTCCGCGGTCCGGACACGATCGTGTACGTCGGCATCTACAAGGGCGACGCGCGGCTCCGGACGATCAGCGGTCCGAACGACGGCGACAACCGCGCCATCGTCGCGCGCATCAAGACCGGCGTTCCGAGAAAGGACGACGGAAAGCGAGGGGCGACCGACATCCCCCAGCTCCAGGTGGGCAAGCTCGCGAAGGGCGAGACGATCGTCATCGACGGCAAGGCCGACGAAAAGGCATGGGAGGGCGCAGCGAGCACCGGCCCTTTCGTCGACGTGGGGACGGGTAGGCCCAATACCTCGTTCCCCGTGAATGGAAGCGCGAAGCTTCTCTGGGACGACGAGCACATGTACGTGCTCCTCGAAATCAAGGACCCGGACATCGTCGGCTACTTCACGACGAAGGAAGAGCAGCCGAAGGACTGGACCGTCACCGGCCAGCCGATGACGTGGACCCGTCACACGTCGGAGATCATGATCGACCCCGACGGCGACGGCGACAACGTCGACTACTACGAGATCCAGATCAATCCGCAGAACAAGGTCTTCAAGTCCCAGTTCGACGCGTACAACAAGCCGAAGACCGAGCCGCAAGGGCCCTTCGGCCACGAGGACTGGGACCCGAAGATGAAGTCCGCGGTCACGGTGAAGGGAACGATCGACGACCCGAGCGACAAGGACGAGGGCTACGTCGTCGAGGTCGCGATCCCGTGGAAGGCCTTCCAGAAGGGCGCCAAGCAGCTCCCGCCGAAGCCGGGCGACACGTGGCGCATGAACTTCTACGCGATGGCCAACAACGGCGGCACCGCGTGGTCGCCGATCCTCGGGCAGGGCAACTTCCACAAGGCGAGCCGCTTCGGCAGGGTGACCTGGGTGACGAAGGAATGGCTCGCCGCACGAGCCGCGGACGCGGGCGCGGCCGCCGACGGCGGCGCGGCGACCGCAGAGGGCGGCGCGAAGGACGCCGGCGCGCGCGGGGCGGCGTTCGTCGTGGACGCGGGAGCCGTGCGCGCCGCCGCCGCGCAGCCCGCGGCCGCGCGCGAAGCGGGCGCGCCCTAGACGTCCGGCGCCTGATCGTAAGTTGTAGGTGTTTCGAGCGCTGGCGTACGATCCCGCCATGCGCTCATTCGCGTTGCCCTCCCGGCGGGGAGTCGGCGCCTTCGCTTTCGTGTCCAGCGCGCTCGTGGCGACGGTCGCTGCGGCGCAGCCGGCGCAGCCGGCGCCCACGGCGCCAAGACCCGCGCGGTCGAGCACGCAGCTCACGCTCCGTCGAGAGGGCCCGGCGGCCCCGGAGGCGGCAGCGGCGCGAGCGCGCGCGCGCAAGGGCGACTGCGCGGGAGCGCTCGCTTCCTTCGACGCCGCGCTGCGCATCACCAACGATCCGATCCTGCGGCGCGACCGCGGGCTCTGCCACGAGAAGCTCGGGCATCCGTACCCCGCGATCGACGACTACCGTGCGTACCTGACCGAGCGCCCGGACGCGCCCGACGCGGAGCAGATCCGCCAGCGGCTCGCGATCCTCGAGGGGCAAGTCGGCGTCGGCGGCGCGTCGTCGTCGGAGGCCGCGCCCGAGTCCGACGCGGACGGCGCGTCGGCCAGCGTGAGCGTGTCGATCGGCAGCGAGGGCGTGAGCACGACGTCCTCGTCCTCGGGCATCCTCGGGCCGAAGCCCGGGGAGCCGGAACGAGACTTCGACTACTACGTCGCGCAGGAGAAGCTCCAGGACCAGGCGAACGCGTCTCCGCTCCGGTACGGCTCGGGCATCGTGCTCGGGCCTGCCTTGCACCTGCCGCGGTTCTTCCTCGGCGAGGGCGCCGACGGTACCGACGAGCTCGCGTACGGCGTCGCGCTCGCGCTTCGGTGGTCGACCGGTCCGACGCTCTCGCTCGTGAGCGAGCTCGGCTATGGCGGCGTCGGCGAGTCGGGCGCCACGAGCTCGAAATCGGGGCCGCTCCTCATGGGCGGGCTCGAGGTGAGGCTGCCGATCTCGCGCCTCGCGGGCGATCACCTGCTCTTGCGCGGAGGCGTCGGCTACGAGCGCTACATCGTGTCGGGGACGCGCGCGGTGACGAACAACCTCCTCGGGCGCTTCGCCTTCGGGTACCGCCACGTGTTCGGTCCTTCGATCGGGCTCGAGATCCTCGCGGACGGCGGTCCGGTGGTCGTCTTCCCGGAGAGCGGTGACTCTCGCGTCAACGCCGTGATCGGCGCCTCGACCGCATTCGTGGTCGGGTTCTGATCGCCCCTTCGACCTCACTTGGGGCCGCCCAGGTAGTAAGCTGTCGGCGCCGATGGCCTCGAGCAGAGCCGCCAGCGCCGAAGAGCTACGCGCGCGCATCGGGCGCTGGATGCTCTTCCTCGCGATGCTCGGCAGCGCGCTCGGGCTCGGCTCGGTCCATACGCCGGTCCTCGCCACGGTCGCGGTCGTCGCCGCCATCGCCACGGGCTTGCTCTGGTGGGACGCCGAGCCGCTCGAGCCCAGGCCTGCCGCGTCGATGCTCGTGCTCGTCGCGGCGGTGCTCCTCGGCTGGACCTTCCTTCAGCTCGTTCCGCTGCCGCGCGGGCTCCTCGAGAAGATCGCGAGCGAGAACGCCGACGTCTGGGCGCGGTGCCTCTCTCCGCTCCGCGAGCCGGGGCCGGGGTTCGCGTCCATCTCGCTCGATCCCACGGCCTCGCGCGTCCAGATCCTCCGTGGCCTCACGTACCTCGTCGTGTTCGTCGGCGCGCTCCGTGTCGCGCGGCGACAGGAGGGGGTGGCGTTCCTCGAGCGTGCCATCGTCGCGTCGGCCGTCATCGTCGCGTTCGCCGCGGTGATGCACCCCGCGCTCGGCGCGCGGAAGGTCTTCGGTCTCTACGAGCCGAAGGAGACGCTCGCGTACGACATCCACAAGATCGGGCCGCTCCTCAACACGAACCACCTCGCCGCGTACCTCAACATCGGCCTTCTGGTCGCGTTCGGTGCCGTCATCGAGCGGCGCGAGTCGCTGCCCAAGCCGCTGGCGGCGGCGATCGTGATCCTGCTCGCGCCGACGGTCGTCTGGACGCTGTCGCGAGGCGGCACCGCCTCGATGGTCTTCGGGACGCTGCTCGCGGCTCTGCTCGTGTTCGGGGCGAGGCGCACGCGGCGCTCGAAGCTCGCCGGTCCTGCCGTCGTGCTCCTGGCGGCCATCGTCGGCGGCGCGATCCTCTCCCTGTCGATCTTCGAGGACACGGCGCGGAAGTTCGTGCGCGGCGACATGTCGAAGATCGGGATCGCGAAGAACGCGCTCGAGCTGCTCTGGAGCTCTCCGATCGTCGGCGTGGGCCGCGGCGCGTTCGAGTCGACGTTCCCGAAGTTCTGGCGGGGAACGGGGTACTGGGTCTTCACCCATCCCGAGAACGTGCTCGTCCAGTGGACGACGGAGTGGGGCCTTCCGGTCGCGCTCGCGGGCTTCGCCGCCATCGCTTGGGCGCTCCGCCCCCGCACCCCCCTCGCGCGCTCGCGCGTCCCGGCGGGGGCGTGGGCCGCGCTCGTCGCGGTCGCCGCGCACAACCTCGTCGACTTCAACTCCGAGATCCCGGCCGTCATGATCGCGCTCTCCGTCTGCGCTGCGATCGTCACCGGCGGTACGGGCGGCGGCGTGCGGGGCCCGCAGCGCGGCGGGGCGTGGGCTCGCCGGCCGAACGCGCTGGTCGTCGCGCTCGCGGTCGGGACGCTCGCCGCGATCGCGGCGACGCTGCCGTTCACGGCGCACGAGCTGTACAACGAGCAGCGAGCGTTCCGCGACGTCGGCCTCGACCGCTCGCTCTCGCGCGAGGCGTTCCACGCACGCGCGCGCGAAGTCATGCGCCGCCACCCCGCCGAGCCGTATTTCCCCTTCGTCGGCGCCGTGCGCGCCACGGTCGCGCGCGACGAGAGCCTCCTGCCGTGGGCCGGTCGCGCGCTCGAGCGCAGCCCGGTGCACGGGCGCGTCCACCTCTTGCTCGCGCGGTCGCTCTTCGTGCGAAACCCGTCGCAGGCGCGCCTCGAGTACCGGATCGCGTGCGAGCAGGACGAGCACCTCTGCGTCGTCCAGGAGGCGTTACCGCTCGTGAACGGCTACTACGACGCGATGGAGCTCGTGCCCGAAGGCGAGCGCGGTGTCGCCGTCCTCGAGAGCCTCGCCGATCGTCTGGAGAGCCGCCTTCCGGCGACGGTCGTTCGCCTCGATCGCGAGCTGGCCGCGCGCGACCCGGCCCATCTCGATCCGGTTCGGCGCGCCGCCACCGGCGCGCTCCGCGACATCTCGAACGACGAGCCGTGGTGCTCGGGGCCGGCCCGTCAGGGATGCCTCGAGGAGGGGCTCGCCGCCGCCAGGCGCCTTCGCCTCGCCGCGCCCGAGAAATGCGACGGCCACGCGCTCGTCGCCGAGCTCCGCATCGCGACCGGTGACGTCGACGCCGGCTTCTCGGAGCTCGACGAGACGCTCGATCGCGTGACGGAGCGCTCGGCTTGCGCCCGCCGCCTCGTCTCGCTCGCCGAGAAGACGCGCAACGCGGCGCGCCTGGACGCTGCGCTCGATCGGCTGCTGAAGCTCGGATGCGAGGCGCCGCCGGAGTGCGTCACGAACCTCGTGTTCGCCGCCGACGTCGAGAGCCGCCGCGGGAGCCATCGCCGCGCGCTGGCGTTGATGAGGAAGGCATGGGAGCGGGCGCCCGAGCGCGACGAGCTCCTCGTCGAGGTCGCCAAGAGGGCCGAGGCGCAAGGGCTGCACGGCGAAGCGCTCGACGCGTACACGAAGCTGCTCGAGCGGCATCCCGAGGATCCGCAGTGGGCCGAGGCCGTGGCGCGCGAGCGCGCGGCCGTCGCGCGAGGCGTGTTCGAGCGGCGTTGAGCGCGGCGCGCAGCGCGCGCTCCTCGCGCTCTTCTTCTGCGCGTTCAGTTCGGCGGCGGGGATGCCTCGGGCGAGCGGTCGTCGCCGCCCTGGGCGACCGGCGCGTAGCCTTCGCGGCGGTAGTAGTAGTACCGCTGGTAGTAGTACTCGTGGCGGTCGAGGTTGACCGCGTTGAGGACGGCGCCCGCGATCGGCGCGTCGACGTCGCGCAGCGAGCGGAGGCCCGACTTCGCGAAGCCGAACGTCGTCTTGAACGCGCGGATGACCATGATGACGCCGTCGCAGAGCGTCGAGAGGATCGCCGAGTCGGTGACGGCGACCACGGGCGGGCTGTCGAGCACGATCCGATCGAAGTGCTCGCTGAGCTCGTCGAGCATGCGGCGGAACTTGTCCGACGCGACGACGTCGGCGGAGTTCGGCGGGATCGGCCCGCAGGGGATGCAGTAGAGGTTCGGCACGATCGTCGGCTTGGCGACCTCCTCGAGCGTGGCCTCGCCGACGATGACGTTCATGAGGCCGATGTCGCCGGCGCGATCGAAGATGCGGTGCAAGCGCGGCCTGCGGAGGTCGCAGTCGACGATGCAGACGCGCTGCCCGCCCTGCGCGAGCGAGATCGCGATGCTGACGGCCACCGTCGTCTTTCCCTCGGACGGCGCGGCGCTCGTGACGAGGATGCGCCGGTAAGGCCGGTCCGGGTTCATGAACATCAGGTTCGTGCGCAGAGAGCGCGCGGCCTCCGCGACACCGGACGCCGGGCGCTCGTGCACCAAGAGCTCGGGCGGAAGCTCCGCCGTGATGCGGCGCGCCTTGCGCCGCCGGCCCTTCCTGCGGCCGGGCGTTCCTTTGAGGTCCTCTTCCGCGATCTCGGGGAGCAGGCCGAGGAACGTGACGTTGAGCCGCTTCTCCACGTCCTCCGGCGTCTTGAGCGTGTTGTCGAGCGCCTCGCGGAGCAGGGCGAGCGCGATCCCCAAGAGGAGCGACGCGGCGAAGCCGATGGTGACGTTCGTGCCCGTGCGCGGGTAGATCGGCACCTTCGGCTCGTTCGGCGTGTCGATGAGCCGGATGTTGTTCGTGTTCATCATCCGGCGAAGGTCCGCCTCCTTGAGCTGCTCGAGGAGGACGGCGTAGAGCTTCTCGTTCTGCGCGCGCAGGCGATCGAGGCGGTGGAACTCGAGCTCCTTGAGGTTGAGCTCGACGGCCTTCTTGCGGGACGCCTCGTACAGGGCCGCCTCGCCGGCCTCCTGCTGCTGGATGATGGCGAGGTCGCGCGCGACGGCGCCTTGGATCGTCTTGATCTCGGAGACGAGGGCGTCCTTCGCGAGGGCGATCTTCTCGTCTGCCTTCTTCACCGCCGGGTGGTTCTCGCCCTTGCCCTCGGCGACGAGCTCGGCGCGCTCGCGTTTCGCCTCCAGGTACTCCTTGCGGAGCTGGCCGAGGAAGGCGTTCGAGAGGAGCTCGGACGCGGGGATCTGATCGGGGTTGTCCGGCGAGATCTTGGAGAGCTCGGAGTGCCGGGCCGCGAGCTCCTGGCGCCGGAGCCGCGTGCGCGTGAGCGCGATGTCGTACTCCTGCATCTCCATGCGGATCATCTTGGAGAGATCCTCGAGGGTGCTGGAGGGCAGGTCGTTCTGCTTCTTGAACTCGTGCAGCGCGTCCTCGGTCTGCTCGAGCTCGTGCTTGAAGTGATCGAGCTGGCCCGAGAGCCACACCACCGTGTCGCCCGTCGCGCTCACCATCTTCTCGAGGTTCTGCGCGATGTACGCCTTGGCGACGGCCTCGGAGAGGCGGCGGGCGAGCGAAGGCTTCGTGTCCTGGACGCGGATGTAGACGAGGCGGCTGCCCTTCGCGGGCTCGACGATCAGCTTGCCGCGCAGCTTCTCGACCGCGTTCTCGATCGGCACGGGCGCCGAGGGCTTGAAGCCGAGGAACTCGGGATCGTTCTGGAGCCCGAGGTCGCGGACGACGGTCGACAGGACGCGGTCGCTCTGGATGATCCGGTACTGGGTCTCGTAGTACTCCTTCGTGTCCCAGATCGCGCTCCAACCGATCATCGGATCGGTCTTGTTGCCGAGCGGCTTGATGACGTCCGGGTCGAACTCGATGAGGGTCGAGGCCTCGTAGATCTTCGGCTGGCTCTTCGAGAAGGCGAGGGCCGCGCCCGAGCCGAGGAGCACGCAGGCGAGGATGATCGCCCAGTGCTTGAGGATGGCGCGCAGGGCCCAGAGGATGGCCTCGAGGGCGCTCCCGTCCGCCGACCCTCCGATGGGCTCGCTCTGCCCCGTCTCCTCGCCCATCACGTCGTGATTCCTCGTCTTTCGTTCCCCCGAACGAATCGCTGGGTTGGATGCCACTTGGTTGCCGGCGACGCAAGCCGTGTTCGCGGGACCGGCCGAGCCTCACCGGACGAGCGCGAGCGCTCCCGGAGCGGGGGTAGGGGAGGGTCGCACCATCGCGCGATTCACGCAAGTCGGGCGGAAACCGGGGCCCGGGCCGCGAAATCGGGCCGTCCGTGGCCCTCGGGGCCGACCCTCGCGGACCCGAGGGGGGTGGACCTGGACGCGTCCACGGGGGACCATCGGACGTCCGTTTTCGCGAGGTCACGCGTTCACGAGGAACTCCATTCACACGGCGTCGTGATGCCCGTCGATCAAGGGCATTTCCGAGTGGCAGAGCTCCTGCATCACGGGGCGGCGAGGCGAGCCGAGGGGCGCTCGCCGGAACCCCAACGAGCCGAGGAATCGAGGAACATGCGCCCGACCACCTTTGGAACCCTTGTCGCCGCGACCGCCTTCACCGCCTTCTTGACCGGGTGCCCTCGCGAGAAAGCCGACGGGCCGATGACGCGAGACGAGGCCCGCGAAGCGCTCGAGGAGTCGGCGATCGAATCGCAGGCGGCCGCCCTGACGACGAGCGCCGTCGAGATCTCCACGAACTTCACGATCGGCAAGGCGGTGAAGGAGGCCGCGGCCGAGCTCAAGACGTTCATCGAGACGCAGCTGCCGTGCGCCGAGATCACGCTCGTCGACGCGACGCTCACGGTCACGTACGGCGCGAAGCCCGGCCAGTGCCTCTATCGGGGGCAGTCGTTCTCCGGCCAACACATCGTGAAGGTCGAGCGGAACGACGACGAGATCGTCGTCGATCACGAGTGGAAGGACCTCTCGAACGGCAAGGTGAAGGTGAGCGGCACCGCGCACGTCACGTGGGACTTCGGCGATCGGACGCGGCGCGTGGAGCACGACCTCACCTGGACGCGCCTCTCCGACGGCCGCACGGGCCGCGGAACGGGCGACATCCTCATGGGCGTGCTCGAGGGCGGCCTCTCCGAAGGCATCCAGATCGACGGCAGCCGCTCCTGGACCGGCCAGAACGGCAAATGGGATCTCGCCATCGAGGGCGTGCAGATGCGCTGGGTCGATCCGGTCCCGCAGGCGGGCACCTACCGCCTCGCGTCGCCGAAGGGCCGCTCGCTCTCGCTCTCCTTCGCGCGCGTCGACGAGGACACGATTCGGGTGACGATCAAGAACGACACGAAGGAGTTCCGGTTCGACGTGAACACGATCGGTGCGGTCGCGGACGAGTCGTGAGGCGGGACGGCCGGCGCCAATCGGCCGTGGCGCTCGGCCTGGTGCCTGACTGCGTTGCGTATGCGACCTGGCGCCTCGCCAAACCGTCGCCGCGCCCCCGCGCAACTTCTGCGTACGCCCATCGAAACTGGTGGACTCGAGAGTCCGTCTTCCATCGAGCTCGCGTCGACTATAAAGTTCGATCTTTGTGTTGCGCCCTCGTACGGGCGTGGGGGAGGAAGATCGATGACGAAGACCGTCGTATGTTCCGTCGGAACGAGCGCGGCGAAGGGCATCTGTGCGCCGGCGCAGCTTCTTGCGTGGGTCGCCGAGAACGGTGGCCCGGAGCAGGCCGCCGAACGCATCTACGAGCGCTTCCGGGACGTGAAACCGGAAGGGGCGGCTCTTCTCGACAAGCTGTCGGCCGAGATCCACTCGCTCGTGCGCATCGGCCTCGAGGAATGCTGTCGAGTCATCCTGCTCGCCTCGGCGACCGACGACGGCCTGGCCTGCGCGCTGGCGATTCGCCGTTACCTCTTGGATCGTTGGCCGTCGCTGCAGGTCGAGGTTTCGTCCGTTCCCGGCCTTCAGGTCTCGGACCCGAGCCTGTTCAGGAAGCAGGGCGCGGTGGAGTACTGCAGGCGCTGCCTGGAGGCGGTCGCGAAGTACGGCCGAGAGAACGTCATTCTCAACCCCACGGGCGGGTACAAGGCACTGGTCCCTTACGCCGTCCTGGTGGGCATGCTCAAGCGAGTGCCGTGCCGGTACATCTTCGAGCAATCGACCGTGCTCCTCGACCTGCCGCCGCTGCCGGTCGAGTTTCAGCGAGGGCTGTTCGAGGCTCATCGCAGCGTCTTCGAACGGATCGAGCAGGAGACGGCGATTCCCGCAAGTTGCCGAAATGCGATCCCTTCCGCTTCTTGGAGAGGGTCGCCCACTCCCAGGAAGCGTTCAGGCGCTTCGAGCACGCCAACGTAGGCAACGGCCTGCGGTGGCTCAAGCCTGGTGACACGACGGACCGATACCTCGTCTCGGTCGAGGGGTGGCGCTTGCTCGTGTGGCGGGCGGTGCGAGAGGACGAGGTCGGGAAGGATTATCCCACGCGAGTGACGGTCGACCCTGAGCGGGATAGGGATCGCTTTGCCCCCTTCACTCGCATGGAGATGCATCGCTGATCGACGGCGTCGCGGCGGCAGGGCGGCGTAGTCGGAGCTGGCGACCGAGATTGCAAGCGCCCCGCTGGGTGCCTGCGAGGCGACGAAGCGCTTTCTCTTTAGGAGCCGACTGGTTGCGGCTCCTGAAGGCCGGTCTCCGAGTGTCGATGAACCGTGTTGCGACACCGTATGTCGCGTCCGAAACGATTTCCCCCGGCGAACGTCGTTTTCACTCTTCCATCGCGAAAACACGTTCGTAAGATGTGCGATCCGGTAGACGTGTTCGACTCACCCGGAGCGGCTGATCCCCTGCGTGGCGAGCGCGCAAGAAAGGCCGCGCCCTGAAATGCCCGTGACATGACCACTGTGCTCCTCGCCTCGATAGGGCCCATTCAGGATTTCATTGCGACTGCGCGACGGTGCCGTGACCTCTGGTTCGGCTCAACGTTGCTGAGCGAGCTGAGTAAGGCTGCAGCGCTAGGCATCGTCGAAGTGGCCGGTGCCGGGTCAGGCTACGACGCACTCGCCTTTCCCACTGCGAATCGCCGGGCGGACCTCGAAAGGATGCGGGGGGTGTCGAACCTCATTCTCGCCCGTATTCCCGGCGACTTGGATGTGGCACGCCGTGCCGCGCAAGAGGGGGAGCGGTCCATGCGCGCGCGACTCGAAGAGATCACCGATCGAGCCTTCAAGGAGGTGGGACGTGGCGATCCGGATCGCGCGCGCCATTTCAAGGAAGACATCGCACGTGCCCAAGTAGCCGACTTGATCGAGTACGTGTGGGTAGCGGTGCCCGAGCCGGCGGGGGAGGACGGCTACGCGATCGCGCGCCGACGCGCTCAGCACCTGTTGGCCGCGCGTAAGAACACGCGCATGTGGACCCAACCATCATGGGCCGCTGCTGGTGTCGTGAAATCTTCGCTCGATGGTGCGCGCGAGTCGGTGCTCGACGAGCGCTTGTTCGACAGGCCACGAGGGTCCGAAGCCCTTCCGGCAGAGGTGCGGCGGAGGCGCTTCGACTGGTACCGTGTCCACGGCGCGGAGCGCCTCTGCGGCGTTGGCCTTCTGAAGCGTTTCGGACGCTTCGAACACGAGGGCCAGTTCCGTGTCTTCAGCACCTCGCACGTGGCGGCATTGCCGTTCCTGGAGGGCCTCGAACGACAGATGCCTGCGACCGTCGAGCCGTACAATCGGCTCTGCGACGAGCTCGACGCTGTCGACCAGCGCATCATCGACGAGCTCGACGTCACGCCGCGTCGATCCGATCTCATCGGGAACATCGACGCTGGGATCTTCTTCCCCGGGCGACTCGACGAGCTTCTCGACGAGCTCGCCATCGACGGCTCGAAACGCGAGCGAGCGCGGTCGGCCTTGGCGTCCTTCCTTCGTGGTCGGCCGGAGCCGATACCGTACTACGCGATCCTGATGGCGGACGGTGACGGCATGGGCGCCGTCATCGACGCACAACGTTCATTCGAACAACACCGCACGCTCTCGGCGGCTTTGAACGCCTTCGCGGACCGAGCTCGCGCGATCGTTGAAGAACATCGCGGGCACGCCATCTATGCCGGGGGCGACGACGTGCTCGCGCTCTTGCCGATTCACACCGTTCTCGCGTGTGCGGCGGAGCTCGAAGCTGCGTTCACGACCGCCTTGGCGCCGTGGCGAAGCGGCGATGGAGGCGGAACGCTTTCGATTGGTGTCGCGCTGTCACACCACGTGGCCCCTCTCGACGGCGCGTTGGATATGGCGCGACACGCGGAGAAGGTCGCGAAGCAGCGTCCGGGGAAGAACGGCCTCGCGATCGTCGTGCACAAGCGTGGAGGAGCGCCGGTCACCGTGGCTGGAAGCTTTAGACGAGACGGCGGCGTCGTCGATGACCTCGAGCGCTTGATCTGGTTCTGCGCTTCCGACGCCGTTTCCGCCAAGGCAGGATACGAGCTGGGCGAGCTCGCTCGTCTCGGCGATCCCGACGTCGTCGCTGCAGAAGTGACGCGCGTATTGTTCCGCAAGAAGGCGGAGCGTGGTGCCTTCGATCTTGCCGAGGAAGTACGGGACGCACTCCAGCAACTCGTCAAGAAGCGCGGGGTTCAGTGGCTTGGAGACGCGCTCTATGTGGCGAAGCTCTTTGCCCAAGCCCGAGCGCTTGCAGCCCCGGCGCCCGAGAAAGGAGCTCAGTGATGACGACCTGGCTCATCGTGCCGAGGGATCCACTCGTCGTGCGGGACGGTCGTATCAACGACGGCCGAAGCGAGAGTGCGACGTTGAGGTTTCCCGTGCCGTCGATGGTTGCGGGATGGGTGAGGACGCGCGTGGGCTCGTCCGAGCGTGGCTACTTCGCGTGTGACGATCTCGAGGATCTGAAGCGCTCGGCGATTAGAGGCCCTCTCCTCGTCCGGGTCGACGACGACGCGTCGACGTTTTTCGCACCGGCGCCGCGCGATGCCGTTTGGGGAGTGGATTCCGAGGGCCGCTCGGTCGTACACGCAATGCAAGACATCTCCACGGAGGACGCCGCAACTGACCAGGATCCCTTCGAGGGGCACTGGGTCGGCATGCCCCCGGGGTTCCGAGGCAAGCCACCGGCGAAGGTCCCGGCGTTGTGGTCGTGGTCCGCCTTCGAGCGGTGGCTCGTTGCGCCGCGTGAAGTCGAAGCAGGAGCGATCGAGGCGGAGGCCGTTGACATCGGGCACGACGAACGGATGCACGTTCGCATCGGTGAGACGGAAACGGCTGTCGAAGGAATGCTCTTCGGAACCACGGGCTTGGTCTTCGCGGACAAGGGAGGGGGTAACGGTCTGACTCCGCGACAGCTGGGGCTTGCGGTCGACGTCAGCACGGACGCGATGCGCTCCCCGATTTCGATCAAGCCGGGAATCTTTCCGGCGGGGGGAGAGCGTCGCCTGGTGCGTTGGCAGCCATCGAAGACACCATGGCCAGGGCCCCCGGACGCCGTCGTGGCGCGTGTCCGGACGGGTGCTCGGTGCCGTATACGCGTCATTCTCCTCACGCCTGCGATCTTCGCCGAAGGATGGCGCCCGCGATGGCTCCTCGAGCAGCGCGATGGCGTGTCGGTTCGTCTTGTCGGCGCTGTCGTACCTCGGCCGGAAACAATCTCGGGATGGGACTTTGCCCGAAACGAGCCCAAGCCGACGCGGCGCCTCGTTCCAGCCGGCAGTGTCTTCTTGCTCGAGCTCGACGGCGAACCTGAGGCGCGTTCGAGGTGGGTCAAGCGTATCTGGCTCCAGAACGTGAGCGACGACGAACAGGACCGACGCGACGGATTCGGTCTCGCATCCGTGGGAGTAGCCGATGGCTGAGAAGGTCTGGGCGGTAAGGAAGCCTGCTGAGAAGGTCGAGACTCGAACCTATCGCTTCTTGACGCCGGTGTTTGGCGGCGGTGTGGAGGGGCGGGGCGCAGGGAAACGTTACGACGAGCGCACGCCCGTCCGCGTGCCGAGCATCCGCGGACAGCTCCGTTTTTGGTGGAGAGCGTGTAACCCGCGCCGGATCACCGACTGGAAAGAGCTGCGCGAGGTGGAAGCATCGATCTTCGGTTCGGCGAGCCAGCCGGGGAACGTCTCGCTGACAGTCAAGAGCTCCACGAGCTACAAGAAGGTTGACATACGTAAAGCAAAGATTGCGTATGGTGCCTTCCCGCTTCTGAACGAGGGGGCTGATACCCTGGAGACCTTCGACGGCACCTTCGAGCTTCACCTTCGATATCCGACCGACCAAAGGGCAAAGGACGTCGAGGCAGCGCTCTGGGGTTGGGCACATTTCGGTGGCTACGGTGGCCGGACCCGGCGAGGCTTTGGAGCGATTGAGCAGATCGAGCGGGGTGGCCTCCTGTCCATCGAAGACGGGTGGGATCAGTACGTTGGCGGAGAGCGTGTAAGCTGGCCGCATCTCGACCGCCAGCGCTCTGCCGTACTCGCGTCGTGCCCGGCATCTTCAGCCAAGACGGGACTCGACGCGCTCGGCGAGTTGCTCGAGCTCTACAAGGGCATTCGCCAAAAGCGATCGGGCCGACCCTACCGGCCAGAGCCCGACACCATTCGGCGCATCTTTCAGTTCATAAACCACAACAATCCGCCGAAGATGACGCTCGTTGCGGCGTCGGCGAAGCGCTTTGCCTCACCGCTCATCCTCCGACCGCATCGACACCGTGACGGCGGTTTGGAGTTGCTCGCGCTGGCCTTGCGCCCTGGTGTCGTCGGTGAAGTGAGGCGGTGAAGTGAGGCTCGAAGGGGCTCGAGGAGGTCCGACGGTGAGAACCAAGCTCACAGAGCAGGAGGCTCAAAGTCTCCAAGGGCTGGGCCTTGTTCGGAACGGCAATGTGATCACGGACCCTCTCGAACTCGTTCTCGAAGCAGTTCGCGCCAAGCGCTGATTAGAACCGGTAAGTCGCTCACTCCTCCGATTCGACCATCCGAAGGAGCTCTCTCATGTCCAACGCTCGCCTCGTTCTCATCCACGCTCTGTCGCCGCTCCACTGCGGGACCGGTCAGGCCGTGAGCGGGATTGATCTTCCCATCGCCCGCGAAAAGCCGACAGGAATACCGCTCGTGCCGGGGTCGAGCATCAAAGGGGTGCTCCGAGCCCGCTCGGCCAGCGCCAAGCTCGGCGCGATGCACACGGCCGTTTTTGGTCCAGAGACGCAGAACGCCTCTGATCACGCGGGTTCCGTCCAGTTCTCGGACGCGAATCTGGTCTTCCTGCCTGTGCGTAGCGTACGGGGAACGTTCGCGTGGGTCACGTCGACGTACATGCTCAAGCGTCTGGCTCGCGACGCACGAGAAGCAGGCATCGAGCTAGCGTTGCCCGCGGGGGCGCCCGTCGACGAACGTGCCTGGGTGACGAGCGACGTCCTGCAAGCGGATAAGCGTGTCGTCCTGGAGGACTTCGACTTCCAGGCGGAGAAGGTCGACCAGCTTCGCAAGACGGCGGAGACCGTTGCATCGTGGCTCTTCGATGACCAAGCCGACCGCGCCTTCTTCGCCGACCGCGTTTGTGTTCTCAGCGAGAACGTCGTGCGCATCCTGCTCGACACGGCGATGGAGGTGTCCGCACGCATCCGGCTCGACGTGAACACGAAGACGGTCGACAAAGGCGCACTTTGGACGGAGGAGGCGCTTCCGATCGAGAGCATTCTTGCTGGTCTCGTGGTCGCCACGCCGGTGAAACCGCGCACGGGAGAGGCGCCGCAGCCGGCGGCGCTTCTCGATCACGTAACAGCGCTCACGGATGGCGTGCTTCAGATTGGTGGGAACGCCACCGTCGGTTGCGGGATGTGCCGCGTTCGCGTCAAGGGAGGGGCGTGATGCAGACGCTCGAACAACGTCGTGCCAAGCTCGCCTTCGAGCACGTTCAGGAAATCGCGAAGAGCGCGAGCACCGAGGACAAAAAAAAGTACGGGGCCATCGTTCACGCGCTCGTGCCCCTGCTTCGCTCTGCGGGGCTAGCGCAGTCGCTCGCGTTCGTGCAGTCGCGTTCGGACGCCCAGAAGAAGCTCATGTCGCATCTCGCGAGCCAGTTGCAGCGTGTCGACGGCGAGATCACGGACCCGCGCTCGTTGCTGGACCGCACGCTGAACGCTGATCTTCAGAGGTACATGCGCCTCACGAACGAGGCAATTGCATGTGCGACCTGGTACCGGCGGTTCGTGCAGGGGATCCTCGGAGTCGACGCAGCGGAGCGCGGTGAGTGATGCCCGTATACAGCGGTCTTCGAAACGCGCTTTCCTTCGTCGAGAGGCTAGACAATCCCGGTCTACTTCTCGACAAGTGGTGCCCGGCACTCGGCGACCGAAAGGACGCTGACAACGAGCGGTACCGGAAGTGGCTTCGCGATGCGCAAGCGTCCGTGCCGGCGGGGTATGAGCGAGCATTCGCACGTCGCACGCAGGCGCTGCTCGGGTCGGGAAGTTGCTCGGGCGGGCTAGTGGTATCCGCAGAAGCGAGGGTGCAGGGCCGCATGATCGTGGGCATTGGCGCGGCGTCGGTTTGGGAGAACAACGTCGCGCTCCTGCGTCCTTGGGGGGTCCCATACATTCCAGGCAGCTCGCTCAAGGGCTTGGCAGCGGCAACGGCTCACCATGATGGGGAGGATGCTCGCTGGCGTCGTGGGGCCGTCGGACGCGCCGGGGAGCCGAGTGGTGAATGGCACCGAGCGCTCTTCGGCGACAATGACAAGGCCGGCTCGGTGACGTTCCACGACGCCTGGTGGAAGCCGGAAGGGAAGAAGGTTCCGCTCGAGCTCGATACGATCACCGTCCATCATCCGGACTATTACGCCGGCAAGCGTCCGCCTTCGGATGCGGATTCCCCGAATCCCGTGGCCTTCCTCAGCGCTCACGGGACGTATCTCGTCATCCTGAGCGGACCCGCCGAGGACGTCGAAATTGCGATGCAGATCCTGAAGCACGGTCTGCACGAGCACGGTATCGGCGCGAAGACGAATGCCGGGTACGGCCGCCTGTCGCTCGACTACTTGTCTCCGGACGAACGCGCCGAGCGGGAAAGACAGCAGGCCAGGGAGCGGAGCGAAGAGCTCAGGCGCCGTGTGGAGGACGTGAAGGCGAACAATGCCGCGGACCGCGTTCCGGAGCTGCTAGGTAAAGCAGACGCTTCGGATGTCCAACCGCTCGCGCAGGCAATCGTCGATCGTCTGGGAAAGAAGTGGCTACGCGAGCGGCGGGACAAGGCCTGGGTGGTGCGTCTCCTCGAGGCAGCAGGGGTGGAGCTGTGAGCGACGACGCTGCAGGCAAGGCGAGACGTCGTCTCGTTTCGTTCCTCGGGCTCGGACGGCTGAATGCACCTCCTCCGTATTACGAGGAGGTCTGTTACGAGCTCGAGGGACGCGTCTCGACGTGCACGCCGCTCGTGCAGGTCGCTCTCGAGGAGCTCATCGGATTCGACGAAATCGTCCTCCTCGGAACCGAGGACGTCGAAGGCAGGTGGCTGACCGGAGGCGTCCTGGAGTCGTTGGCGCCCAACGTCCACCGCAAGGTCCGGTTCGAACGGGTCCCGGCGGGGCAGGACCAGACCGAGCGCTGGCGACTCTTCAAAAGGGTGGCGGAGGCGATCGGTGCGGGCGGCGATGTCACGTTCGACGAGCTCGTGCTCGACGTCACTCACGGCTTGCGCATCCAGCCGCTTCTGGGCGCCGCGGCGGTCTCCTTCGCCCTGTCAGAGTGGCAGCGCTTGAGGCTGGAGAAGCCTCCCAAGCTTCGTGTGGTGTATGGAGCCTTCGACGCGCGGGTGAACGGCGTGGCGCCCGTCTGGGACGTCACGGAGCTCGTGACGGCTGCCCAGTGGAATGCCGCCCTCGATGCATTGACACGGTACGGACGGGCGGACGACCTCGAGAGCCTCGCCAAAGTGACCGCGAAGGCCGCCGTGAGCGCCGTCGGGCAAGGAGGCGACAGAGAGGCGTTCGGCCTCGAGAGCCACATCCGGAAGATAGGCGAGAAGGCACGGCTCTTCGCTGATGATCTCGCGTTCGGACGCCTTCTGTCTCTCACTCGGAGGAGCAGTCGCGAGCTCGAGGCAACCTTGAGAGACGAGCGGACGCGTACGTGGACGACGCGAATCCCTGTCCTGAAAGCTCCGGTCGAGCGACTCATGAGCCAAGCCGGGGCTCTCAAGAGCGATGACCCCCTGCGAGCCGAAGGAATCGCGACGTTCGGCGCGATCGCCGAGTACTACGAAAAGACGCAGCGCTTCCTCGAGTTGGCTGCGACGATCCGGGAGGGCCTCGTGGCGCATCATGCGCTCGTTACCGGCAAGTCGGTGACGTATACGAACAGAGGCGTCTCCGGATGGGGCGATGCTGATGAGGCGTGGAAAGCCTTTCAGAAGAGCACCGCGCGGGACCCTTCTTCTGCACCGCGCGAGCTGTTCGGAAATGCGAAGCTCTCGAGCGCCGCAGCGCCTCTGCGGAACGATCTCGAGCATCTTGGTCTCCGAGAAGATCCGCGGTCAGCGAGCGAGGCGCGGAGGCAGCTACACGAGCTTCGTATCGAGCTCTCGAAGCTTCTGAAGGGAGAGTCTGACGCCAGCGCGAAAGCGGAGGCACCGCCGGCTCGGCGTAGCGTGTTCCTGAATCTCTCGAATCACCCCGTATCGACCTGGTCGACCGATCAGGTCGAGGCGGCGCGAGCGCTTGGTTTCGGAGAGCCGGTCGACTTGCCTGGTGGTTTTCCTCTCGTTCCTCCGAACGCATCCACGGCGGACGTCGTGAGGATGGCCGAGGAGGTCTCGGCGCGTGCCGTCGCGGAGGGCGCTGCCGCTGCGCATGTCTCGGGTGAGCACACGTTCACCTTCGCGCTCGTGCGCAGGCTCGAGGCGAACGGGATCCGGTGCTTCGCGGCAACCAGCGAGCGCGAAGTGTCCGAGACCGTCTCGGCGGATGGAAGCGTGATTCGAACGAGCAGGTACCGGTTCGTAAAGTGGAGAGAGTATGGCGACCTCTGACCTCGCTTCGAGGCTTCCGGTCGTCGCGACGTACAGGGTTCGGTTGACGGCACGGGCCAAGCAGACGCTGCCGCCGCTCCCCACGACAGCGCTTCACGGTGCGTTCGGTCGCGCACTGAAGCGCTTGGTTTGCACCGAGCCCCAGCGTACGCCATGCGAAGGGTGTCCACACCTCGCGCGGTGTTCCTATCCGATGCTCTACGAGCCGCCAGCGTCCTCGCACGACGGCGCTCTCGCGGGGCTCACGACACGTGCGCCGAGCCCCATCGTCTTCGCTCCGGAAGAACCGACTCGCGACGGTCGGCCGTTCGAGCTGGAGGAAGGAGCCTCCATCGTCATCCGCCTGACACTGATTGGTTCACGCGCAGTCGAAAGCTTCTCTCTCGTCATCGCGGCGCTCCGCGCCGCGGTTGCCGCGGGAATCGACCGCCGTGACGTCGACGGCACTCGTAAGGGGATGGAGGTATCGGATGTGGCACTCGATTGTGACGAAGCTCCCATGCCGACCTCACGCTGCCGCATCGAGTTCCTCACTCCATTGCGCCTGAAGGATGGGGGCAAGGTTCGAGGGAACATCGACGGGCCCATGCTGCTGCGTGCTCTGGAACGACGCGCAGATATCCTCGTTCGTTTGTACGGGGCTGGGCTGCCGGACACGGAGGAGGCGTCCGGATCCGCAGATGCGGTCGCCCTGAGGCTCTCGGACGTGCAAACACGCGTTGTTCACGTGCGACGCTATTCGTCGCGTCAGCGTGCGACGATGACCTGGCCGGGTGTTTTGGGCCATGCGGTCATCGAAGGCGATCTCGAGAGACTCGGAACGCTTCTCGCGTTCGGCCAACGCGTACAAATCGGCAAGGCCACGAGCTTTGGCTTTGGCCGGTACCTCGTCCGACCCTGCGAACCCTCGTAGCCACCTCGGCAGAAGGCTGGGATTGCCCCGGTTTTGTGGACACCACGCGTAACCCGCAATGGGCTACGAAGAGAGTGAGTACGCGCTGTTTCAACCCCGTACTCGACGGGTGCCGGAGGGTGACGCAAGCT